>Ga0209587_1001036_pt1 | contig 13333 bp, 9 predicted proteins | sample NGEPerD_2_FD_184512 | JGI IMG/M metagenome (GOLD analysis project Ga0209587, IMG submission 184512) | Arctic peat soil microbial communities from the Barrow Environmental Observatory site, Barrow, Alaska, USA - NGEE PermafrostL1-D... | ecosystem: Environmental > Terrestrial > Soil > Wetlands >... | reverse complement strand
GATTTCGGGAGCGGGCAGCCGCGGTCCGAGATCGTCCCCTCCCCCCCCGTTGCGGGACCGGACCGACAGCGCTTCGTCGAACAGGCCCAGCTCGACTACCAGGACTACGCGTTGGTGAGCGATGCGACCTGGGAGTTCGCCGACGGCGTGCTGACCCTGCGCATCGACATGACCCCTTCGGGCTGACCCGGCCGCGCGTTCGTCGCGTGGTGTGGGCGTCCCGGCTCAGTCGATCCTTTCGTTCGGGTCCAGGCGCTGGAGGTACGCCCGGTCCACCGCCATCCAGATGCTCTTCGAGAACGGGTACCACACGATGGGCCCGAAGAGCGCGATCGGTACCAGCACGGCGAGCAGCGGGATGACCGGGATGTCGGGGATCGTGACCGCGAGGAGCGCGATGAACACGATCGCGAAGAGGCCGCCGGTGCAGACGATGTTGATCGCGAGCGCGCCGGCCCAGTAGCCGGGTTCGCGCTCGAAGTGCAGCCCGCAGCGTGGACAGTCGTCAACGATCGTGAAGTAACGGCGGAAGAGGTGGCCCGATCCGCACCGCGGGCAGCGGCGCGTGAACCCGCGGGCCAGGATGGTCGCGCGTGAGGGCGGGTGTCCGCCCGGTGATCGCCGTGGTGAGCTCATGTCACGAGGATATTGCTGTCGTCGTCGGCCCGCAGTTCGACGCGCCGGCCCTCCCACGGCGTTTCGGTCATGTCGCGCAGCACGTCCGCGTCGCGGCAGTTGGCAAGGGCTCGCCGGCCGTCGTCGGTGAGGAGCGAGAGGATCGCGTGGGCCGGCGTGCCGTCGCGCTCGAATCCCACCGAGGTCGCCTCGACTGTCGCGGCTCCGGTGTGGAGGCCCGCGACATCACGTCCGGCCAAGCCGTCCAGCCGCGCCTGAGTCGCGTCGCGATCGGTACGGCAGAAACCGGTGCCCGGCTCGGTCGAGTACACGCCGACGGCGTGCTTGGTGACGTACCAACCCAGCGCCGTCACGAGCCCGAGTGAACCGGGGTCACCTCGACAGGCCTGGACCATCGCGGCGATGGAGTGACTGACGTAGCTGTTTCCGGGTCCTCCCGCGAACGCGAGCCCGCCGGTCACCGTGAGCGGACGGGAGTCTCCCGCGCCGGGGCCCTCGAGACCGAGCGCCCCCATCGCGATCTGAACGGCCGACGGGAAGCACGAGTACAGGTCGAATCGGGCGATGTCGTCGACCCCGGCACCGATCGCGTCGAGGCCGGCGGTGGTCGCGGCCGCGATCGCGGGTGAGGCGTGCAGCGTGTCGCGGTTGGTGAAGAAGTAACGGTCGTGGGCTTCGGCGCCCGCTCGGGGGAAGACCATGCGATCGTCGGCCACACCGGCCGCGCGAGCCGCGGCGTAGGAACACACGAGGAAGGCGGCGGCTTGGTCGACCTGGATGTTGGCGCACATCCGTTTCGTGTACGGGAAGGTCACCATCCGGTTGTCGGGACCGGGAGTCGCGATCTCGTCTGCGCTGTAGGCCGTGCGCGACCACGCGTGTGGGTTCGTCGCCGCTACTGCCGCGAAGCTCGACCAGAGTTCGGCTGTGGCCGCCTGGTGTTCGGCGACGCTCCGGCCTGCGGCGGCACGTAGCGCGGTTTCGAACAGCGGGTACACCTGGGTCGGCGCGACCGCGAGGTGGGCCATCTCATAGGGACTGGACCCGGGCCGGTCGTCGCCGAGAAGGTTCGGGCACGGCGGGTCATGCGCCACCGTCCACCCGAGGTCGGCGCGCGGTTCCTTGCGGGCCCGGAGGCGGGTGAACATGCACTCGGCACCGCCGATGAGGGCGACGTCGGTCTCGCCGCGAGAGATCGCGTCGGCGAGCTCGTTCAGCAACAGCTGGGGCGAGTTTCCCCCCACGGTGCTCAGCAGGGTCCGGCGTGGAGCGATGCCGAGCCGACGCGCCACCAACGCGCCGGGGTCCGGATACTTCCAGCTCAGCATGGCTGCCACCGCGACGGTGTCGACCGCCAGGTCGCGCGTTCCCCCCGCGTCGGCGTGGGCCGCGCGGGCAGCTTGGGCGAGCAGGTCGATCGGTTCGAGCGCGGCGTCAGGCTGGTCAGGACGTTGGGACGCCTGCCCGACACCCACGATCACAGGGGTGCGGCCGTCGATCACCCGGCGACACTAGGTGAGCGCCACACGTCGCCCGAGGCACCCCGGTCGATCAGCATTCGTCGGGTGGCGTCGGCCACGCCGGTTCGGCCGGCGTCGCGCTGTCGGGGCACACGCCTCGGTAGCGGCACCGGGCACAGACTGCCGTGTCGGCCGCCCCCGCGAAGGTCGGTTCAGCACGGATCTGCGCCACCACCATTCTCAGCTCCTCGCCGATCGTGTCCAGCTCGTCAGCATCGGGTTCGAAGGGGTCCGGGTCGTCGTCGATCTCGGCCGCAAGGTGCTCGTACCGAACGCGAACGCCCAGGGCGTTGCGGGCCGCGATCGGCGCCGCCAGCCATGCCTGGAGCCGCGCGCGCGGGTCGTCGGCGACGCGCTCGAAGAACGAGCCTCCCGTCTTGTAGTCGCGAACGTCGAGGAGTCCGTCATGGATCCAGACCGCGTCGAGTCGGCCTGTGGCCATGAACATCGGTGCGGGTGCGCGATGGAATCGTGCCAGCTCGAGCTCGTGGCGGCTGCGGGACGCGTCGGCGGGGCACCGGACGCGGTGACGCGCGATGAACCCACTCACCGGTCCGACGCCGTCCACGCCGTGTCGGGCGAGGACATCGGTCACGAATGCGTCGTCCCGACAGGTTCCCTGCTCGTGGATCATCCGCAGCAGCGAGTGCACGAGGTTTCCCATGTCGGCCGGGGGTCCGGGGTTGCTCTCGGGCAGCCCGAGCAGATCCCGACTGCGATATTCCCGTCGGCACCTGTTCCACCGCTCGAGCGAGGACGGGCTCAGCGCCACGATGTCGGCGAGCAGCGTGTCGCGCGGGCTCATGACGCTCGGTGCGCCGGACAGCCGGCCACGAACGGGCACCATCCGCACTCGACGCCGGCGCGCGACGTGGGTGTCTCGATCCGCGCACGGATGCGTGCGACCCGCTCCGCGAGCCACTCGTCCAGGTCGTCACGTCCGCGAGACGCGTCCGGCTCCGCGACGCTCACCTCACCGCGGGCCAGGTCGGCCACGACGATGCGCACCGCGTCGTGGTCGAGCCACTCCGCAAGCCGCAGGACCGCGAATCGTATTTCGGTGGCATCGAACGGGTCTGCGGGCAGCGGTGCGCCCCCGAGGCGCAGCACCCGCAGCTCGCGCGCGCCGTCGGTCGTCTCCACAGGAAGCCCGGCCGGGCCCACCAGCCGCACACCGAGGCGGCTGTGCTCGGTCTCGAAGTCGATGTCCACGCTGCGAACGGGTCGTCTCGCGAACAGCGCCACATACCACGCGGCAGCGTTGTCATAGACGTGGCGCTGTTCGGCGAACAGCTCGTCGGAGCCGGCAAAGAAGTGGAGGTCCGGCTCGCGGGTATCGATGTGGTTCAGTCGCGCATCCTCGACGATGGCGTTCGCGACGCGGAATCGCTGGGTACTGCGACGATTGCCGCGAACGCCGCGGTGCTCGTGGTCCAGTCGACGCGCGCACATGGTGTCGGCGCTGCGCAGCAGCCCCGCGGTCACCCGAGGCAGCGGTTCGTTCGGATCAGGAGGGCGCGACACTCGCCGAAGGGTAGATGCGGGACTCGCTCCCCGCTGTCCTAGCCTCCCGAGATGTCCATCCGGTCCCGCGTCAGTCGGCGCGGTTGGCTCGTCTTCTTCCTGATCGTGGGCCTCGTCGTGGTGTGGGGTGTGCTCGCAGGCCGGGAGCTCGTCTTGGCGGCGGGCGACGCGAGGTCGGGCCAGGACCGGCTCGATCGGGTCCAGGCGGAGCTCGGCGCGACGGATTTGATCCGCGGTGCCGGTCTCGAAGACGTGGCCGCGGCGCGGGCCGAGTTCGCCCGTGCTCACGATCACGCCCGGTCGTGGTGGGTGACGCCGCTGCGCTGGCTACCTGTCGTCGGCCGCCAGGTTCGGTCGGTGGACGCGCTCACGGGCGCGGCCGCCGGCGTCACCGAGGTGAGCGCCGATGCGATGGAGGCGGCGCAGGAGGTGCTGGAGACCGCCGACACACGTGGGCCGGGTCGGGTGGCGCTGGTCGAACGGCTCGGGGTGATCGCCGATCGGGCTTCCCGAGCCTTGGCTGACATCGACGTCGGACCGGACGACGCGCTCGTGGCCCCGCTCGCCGATGCCCGTGACGAGCTCGCGGCCGACCTCGACGATGTGCGGGCCGGATTCGCGGACGTCGGCGCGGCGACGGACGGGCTGGCGCCGTTGCTGGCCGGGCCGGCTCGGTACCTGGTCTTCGCGGCCAACAACGCGGAGATGCGTGCCGGATCGGGGATGTTCTTGTCGGTCGGCGTCCTCGAGTTCGACGACGGGTCCTTCTCGCTCTCCGAGATGACCCCGACGGGCGACCTCACCCTTCCCCCGGGCGCGGTCGCGGTCACGGGCGACTTCGCGGCCCGCTGGGGTTGGACCGACCCGAGCCAGGAGTGGCGCAACCTCGCCATGACCCCTCGGTTCGACGCGAGCGCGTCGTTGGCGCGCCGCATGTGGGAGTGGCGTACGGGCGAGGAGGTGGACGGAGTGCTGGCGCTCGATCCGATCGCGCTGCGTTCGATCCTCGCTGCGACCGGCCCGGTCGACGTCGACGGCGAGGTCGTCAGCGCGGACACGGTCGTCGACGACGTCCTGTTCGAGCAGTACCTCGATCTTCTCGGCGAGGACTTCGAGCAAGCCGCCCGACGCGAGCGGCTCGGCACGATCGCGCGAGCGACCGTGGCCGCGCTCGACGCCGGCGACTGGGACACCGCGACGCTGCTCGAGGAGCTTCGCGTCGCCGCCGACGGACGTCACGTGCTGGCCTGGTCACCGGGCCCGGTCCAGCAGCAGGGCTGGCGCGGCATGGGCATCAGCGGCCGGCTCGCCGACGACTCCGTGCTGCTCGCGGTGATGAACCGCGGGGGCAACAAGCTGGATCAGTTCCTCGGCGTATCCGCGCGTATCGATGTCGATCCAGGTGACGACCGTTCCGACGTCACGGTCCGGGTCACGATCACCAACGACACCCCGGCTGGGCTGCCCCGCTATCTCGCGGGGCCGTTTCCGGGTCGGGACTATCCGGCCGGTACCTACGTCGGTCTCTTCTCCCTCGATGTCCCGGGGGCGGCCCGAGACGTGACGATCGATGACGGAGTGCCCCTCGTGGCCGCCGGTTCCGACGGCCCGGCCCGAGTGGTGGCGACGGATTTGAGCCTGACGCCCGGCGCGACCCGTGAGCTCGTCGTCCGCTTCTCCCTTCCCGGCGAGTCCGGAAGCCTGGCGGTCGAACCGACGGCGCGCGTCCCGGGCGTCGAGTGGTCGGACGGCGAGGCCGCGTGGGTGGACGGCTCGACCCACACCGTCCGTTGGTAGCCCGGTCCCGGATCGGGCCGAGATCGGGCCGGCTGGGTCGTGCGGCCCATCCCGTGGTTCGATACACTCGTGACCCAGATCAGTCTCATCGTGAGACCAGGGTGGGAACGGGCCAGGAGGGCATGTGATGCAGGGCGAAGAGACGAAGATCAGGGGTCGGCGTCGCCATGCGAAGCTCTGGCGCGCCTTGGCCGCCGCCGGGATCGCCACGGTCGGTGTCGTCGGCACCGCGTCCATGGCCGGCGCCGCTCGGTACCCCGATGGTGGGGAAGTCGACAGCATCCAAGTGAGCGACCCGGGTGACCCCGGCTCGTCGAGCTCGGTGAAGGTTGCCGGCAAGACCCAGACGCGTGGCCAGCTCCCCTTCACCGGAGGCGACGTCACCGCGCTCGCCGCCGTTGGTGGTGGCGCGGTCGTCGTCGGTGGTCTGCTCGTGGCCAAGTCACGCCGCCACCGGGCCGCCTCGTCAGCCACGGTCTGATCCGGCGCCCGCGCGCTTCACAGGCCGGGATTGGGTCGTTCGCCTCAAGGAAAGACAGGGTTCACGCCGGTAAACTGCCAGGGTGAGCACGGACCCGATACGAAATTCATCCTCCGGTTCGTTGCTCTTTCTTGTCGGAAGCGGGTACCTTGAGATATGTGGGCGCGTGACGCCGCGTGGCGCGACTGTGCGGCCCGGTGAGTGAAGTCATGCGAGAGGCAGGATCCATGGATGGAGCATCGGCCGCCAACCAGCGTCGCGGCCTGAGCACCCCGAGACGGCGTGCTCTGGGCATGTTTCCCGGGTCGTCGTCTGCGAGCGCAAGCTCTACCGCGCGCTCCGCTCCCTCGTTGCGCACGATTCTTCTGTCGCTCGATGTGTTCGCCATCGCGACAGCCTGGCTGATCATGTTGGCCGTTCCCGGCGAGTTCACCCGCTCGCTGCAGGGCAATCCGGTACGCCTCGTCATCGAGGTCCTCGTCATCACGGTCGCCTCGGTCGCGGTCATCGCGTCGCAGCGGCTCTACCTTGCCCGCGTGTGTGGCGTCCGGGCGGTCGAAAACGCGCGTCTGGCGCGAGCGTCGGCCGTGTCCGGGGTCGTCGCCGTGCTCATCGCCGCACAGCTGTCGACCGACCTGTCGCTGGTGCGGGCCGGCGTCGGCGCGGTGCTCACCTTCGTGCTGCTCTCGATCGCCCGAGGCATGTACACGGCCTGGCTCAAGCGGGGCCGTACGCAGGGTCGCTTCTGCCGGCCGGTCGTGCTCGTCGGCGCCGGTTCCGAGGCCGAGGACCTGTATCGTCTCGTCGAGAACCACCCCGAGCTCGGGTACCGGATCGTGGGCGTCGTCGGGCCGGCCCGGGAACTGCACGCGTGGAGCCCCAAGGTGGACCGCATCGGGGACTTCGACGACGTGTTCGACGTGCTCGACGCCGGCCAGGCGAACAGCGTGATCTTGGCCACGAGTGACGTCCCGTCCGACGAGATGAACCAGATGACCCGCGCCCTCCTCCGCCGTGACGTGCACGTGCACCTCTCGAGCGGCCTGCGCGGGATCGCCCAGAGCCGGATTCGCGCACTGCCGCTCGCGCACGAGCCACTCTTCTACCTCGAAGCGCATTCGTTGGCTCCGTGGCAACGGTGGGTCAAGCGTCTGATCGACCTCGCGGTGTCGGGGCTCCTCCTCGTTCTGCTGAGCCCGATCCTGGTCGCCGCCGCCATCGCGGTGAAGCTCGGCGATCGGGGTCCGGTCCTCTTCCGCCAGGAGCGGGTCGGTCTCGACGGCCGGCACTTCACCTTGTTCAAGATGCGGACGATGGTTGCCGACGCCGAAGCTCGCTTCGTGGACGTCTCCGTCGACAACCAGCGGACCGGACCGCTGTTCAAGCTCGCCCGTGACCCGAGGCGCACGCGTGTCGGGCACATCCTCGAGCGCACGAGCATCGACGAGCTTCCCCAGCTCATCAATGTGCTGCGCGGCGAGATGAGCCTGGTCGGACCTCGTCCGGCGTTGCCTCATGAGGTCGAGCAATTCGATGAGGAATTGCTCGATCGGCAGAACGTCGCTCCGGGCATCACCGGCCTCTGGCAGGCCGAAGGTCGTGACAACCCCGAGTTCGACGTGTACCGCCGCCTCGACCTCTTCTACGTCGAGAACTGGTCCGTGTCGCTCGATCTCGCGATCATCCTCGCGACCGCGCAGGCCGTGATCGGGCACCTGTGCCAGCTCCCGATGCGCAAGCGCAGGGCTCGGCGGACGATCGATTTTACCGTGCTGCCCGGAGAGTCGACCGCGACGTCGTGAAGTCGCTCCCGGGCGACTGGTCCGGCGCGGTCGTCTTCGCCGCCGGGACCCCGTGGGACGGCCAGCGGCTTCCCGATCAGCACATTGCCGAACGTCTGAGCGCCCGCGTGCCGGTGCTGTACGTCGACCCACCGGAGTGGCGCGGCCGGCCCTGGTCGAGCGCGGCAGGCCGGCTCGATCTCGTGCGACCAGGGCTCGCACGGCTCACGCCGTATGGCGTCCCCGGCATCGAGCGCCCGCTGCTCCATACGATCAACGACCGCCTGGTCCGCCGTGCGATCCGCCAAGCCCTCGCGGTGCTGCACGCGCGGGCGCGCGTGTTGGTGCTCTGCTCGTGCCACGAGCTCATGGGCTCAGCCGATGAAGAGCTGTCGGTGTTCTACGGCACCGACGACTTCGTCGCGGGCACCTCGCTTGCCCGCATTCCCGTGAACCGTCTTCGCCGCCAGGAGGCTCGCCACCTTGGGAACGCGGACCACATCGTCGCGGTGTCGCCCGAGCTGACGGACGGCTGGCGGGCGCGGGGCTTCGACGTCACCCTGATCGCCAACGGTGTCGATGACCAGCTCTTCGCCGGAACCGACGCGGCTTGCCTACCGGGCGATGTCTTGCTGGCGGGCCCGATCGTCGGGTTCGTCGGGTTCCTCTCGAACCGGATCGACCTCGGCCTGCTTGAAACGATCGCGGCGCGAGGCCGATCGTTGCTGCTCGTCGGCCCGCGGCAGCTCTCGTTCGAGATCGATCGCATCGCCCGGCTGCTCGACTTTCCGAATGTGGCGTGGGTCGGTCCCAAGGCGTTCGAGGAGTTGCCTTCCTATCTGCGCGTGATGGACGTCGGGATCACGCCGTATACCGACACCGCGTTCAACCGCGCCAGTTTCCCGCTCAAGACGCTCGAGTACCTCGCCGCCGGTCGGGGTGCCGTGGCGACCGATCTGCCCTCGACGCGTTGGCTCGACAGCGACCTCGTACGTATCGCCACCGGCCGAGAAGGGTTCGCCGACGCAGTTGATGCGGCGCTTGCGGAACCGAGGACGGACGAGCTGGTCCGCGCCCGCCGGGAGCTCGCGCATCGAAACAGCTGGGACGCTCGAGCCGACGAGTTCGCCCAGCTGCTCGGGCTCCCCGAGCGGACGACGAGCTCGCGCGATCGCCTTCGCGGCTGACCTGCTACCGCGGAGGCTTCGAGGCGGAGTCGTGGCCCGGCACGAGATGCGACGTCAGGGCGCGGGCGCCCGGCGCTCTCTCCGTCGTGAACGCCATTCGGTGACCGCCGGTGGCGTCCACTGCTTCACGAGCTGGCGCGCGTTGGACTTCCACTGCTCGCCGGGTCGTTCCATGAACAACGTCGAGTGGTCTCCCGACTCCTCGCCGGTCGGGCGATCGCTCGAGGTGACCCCCGTCGGACTCTTCCCAGTCCGGGTTGAGGTACAGCAACGGGTTGATGCGGCGATCGAGGTTCAGGCTCGCGTGGCGGTTGAAGTCGTCGATGACGATGTGGGGGAACAGCTGAGCGGAGACATAGTCCTCATGACCTACCTGCGCCAGCGGCAGGAGGCTTCCTCGTGAGAACACGAACGACGACGCGTCGGCGCTGGATCCTGCGGAAGTCATCTCGGGACTCCTCGACGTGGGTCGTGAGATCACCATCGTGACGGCCGTTCTGGAGGCGTTTTCCGGCCGACGAGCGGGGCCGAATCCGCGCCCGTGACCTCCGTGGAGCGGTCCGCGCGGGCCTGTCCACGAGGGGTCGACACCGCAGGAGCGGCGGCCTTCTTGCGAGACTACGGGCGACGTCGGCCTGGTAGACTTGAGGGTCGGCGCACGGAGAGCGCCGAGGCACCAGCTTGGGAGGGCGCCGTGCAACACAGGGCGGAGAACCGGCGTGTTGTGACGCGCCGCCCCATGACGCGCGGACGGGACTGGCCGGGACAAACCCGGACTCGCCGAACGGTGCTCGCGGTCCTCGCGGCCGTGGTGGGGCTGGGCACGGTCGGCCTGGGCGCGGTGGAGCCCGCTGCAGCGGCGGGCGAGTGTGGACCGGGCGGCAACGAGATCGCGTGCGAGAACACCCAACCGGGAAGCCCTCCGTCACAGTGGGACGTCGGCGGCGACGGCGATCCGACGATCCAGGGTTTCGCGACCCAGATGAGCGTGAACGCCGGTGAGACGATCGAGCTCAAGATCGACACGCCGGCGAGCGCGTACGACGTCGAGATCTACCGCCTCGGCTACTACCAAGGCGACGGCGCCCGGTTGATCACGACGATCTCACCGAGCGCGCCGCTGCCCCAGCTGCAACCGAGCTGTCTGACCGAGCCGACGACCGGCCTTGTTGATTGCGGCAACTGGAGTGCCTCGGCCTCGTGGTCCGTCCCCGCCGACGCAGTGTCGGGCGTCTACCAAGCCGTGTTGCGCCGGAACGACACCGGTGGCGCAGCCGCGATCACCTTCGTCGTCCGCGATGACAATGGCCAGTCCGACCTGCTGTTCCAGACGAATGACGCGACCTGGCAGGCCTACAACAACTATGGCGGCAACTCCCTCTACTCCGGGACCGGCCCGGGGTGGTCCGGCGCGGCGTACAAGGTCAGCTACAACCGCCCGCTGCTCGGGCGGAACAACAACGCGAACGAGAACAACTTCTTCGTGGCCGAGTACCCGATGGTGCGCTTCCTCGAACGCAACGGTTACGACGTCAGCTACTTCGCCAACGTCGACACCGACGGGCGAGGCGGCGAGATCCTGGAACACGACGCATTCCTGTCGGTCGGCCACGACGAGTATTGGTCGGCGGCGATGCGCGCCAACGTCACCGCGGCGCGCGACGCGGGCGTGAACCTGGCGTTCTTCTCGGGGAACGCAATGTTCTGGAAGACGCGCTACGAGCCGAGCATCGACAGCTCGGCAACCGCGGGACGAACGCTCGTCGCGTACAAGCAGACCCACTTCAACATCCCCGCCGCCGCGGTGGACCCGACGGGCGAATGGACCGGGACCTGGCGGGACCCGCGCTGGGCCTCACCCCCCGACGGTGGCTGGCCCGAGAACGAGATCATCGGGACGCTGTCGGAGGTCAACGGCTTTCGGCTCGACGCCATCGAGGTCCCGGCCGAGTTCCGCGATCATCGGCTCTGGCGCAACACCGCCGTCGCCGCCCTGACGGGCGGGGCCACCTACACAATGCCCGCGGGCACACTCGGATACGAGTGGGACGCCGACCTGGACAATGGCTTCCGCCCCGGTGGACTGGCTCAGATGTCGGATACCTCGGTCACGATGTCCCAAGCCGACATCGACGCGGGACTCGGCGGCATCTTCGTCGACTACGGCCACACCGTCGCGCCCGGCACCGCGACCCACAACCTGACCATGTACCGCGCACCGAGCGGTGCCCTCGTCTTCAGCGCCGCGACCATCCAGTGGAGCTGGGGACTCGACGCGAACCATGACGCACCCGGGACCGCAGTCGACGCGGCGATGCGCCAGGCGACCGTCAACCTCTTCGCCGACATGCGTGCGCAGCCGGTGACGCTCATGGCCGGACTGACGCCGGCTTCCGCAAGCAGCGACGTCACACCGGCCGATGCGACGATCACCGCGCCGGCGGCGAACGCGACGCTCAGCACCGGTCAGACCGTCGTCGTCACCGGGACGGCGAGCGACATCGGTGGGGTCGTCGCCGCGGTCGAGGTGTCGACCGACGGTGCTACCTGGCACCCCGCGGTCGGCACGGCCGGCTGGAGCTCATGGACCTATGGGTGGGTGCCGGACACGCTCGGCCCCGCGACGATTCGGGTGCGGGCGATCGACGACAGCGGGAACCTGCCGACCCCGACGACTCGTGACGTCACCGTCGTCTACGAGTGCCCGTGCGTGATCTTCCCGACCGGCGCCTCACCGCAAGTGGTGGACGCCACGGATGGGAACTCCGTCGAGCTCGGCGTCAAGTTCACCGCCGAGGTCGACGGACAGATCGACGGCATCCGTTTCTACAAGGGTTCGGGGAACACCGGGACCCATGTCGGGAATCTGTGGAGCTCGTCGGGGTCGTTGTTGGCGTCGGTGACGTTCACGGGTGAGTCGGGTAGCGGTTGGCAACAGGCGAGCTTCTCGTCGCCGGTGGTGATCACCGCGAACACGACGTACGTGGCGTCGTACTTCGCGCCGAATGGTGGCTACTCGTACACCCGCACGGGTCTCGCGACCACGTTCGACAATGCACCGCTGCACGCGCCCGCGAGCGCGGCGGCCGGCGGCAACGGCGTCTATCGAGACGGCGCGTCATCGGGTTTCCCGACCGCCACCTACGAGGCGTCGAACTACTGGGTGGACGTAACCTTCTCCACCCTCGGTGCCGACGTCACCCCGCCGACGGTGCAGTCGACCTTCCCGGTTTCGGGGGCGACGGGTGTCGCGCTCGCAGCTGTTCCTTCGGCGACGTTCTCCGAGCCGGTGCAGCCGGCGACGATCAGCTTCTCGTTGACCACCGGCGGCAGCTCGGTTGCCGGCGCTCAGGCCTACTCCGCGGGAACGAACACGGTCTCGTTCACGCCGAGTGCGGTGCTCAGCACGGGCGCGACGTACACCGCGACGGTTTCGGGCGCGCTCGATGCGGCCGGTAACCCGATGAGCGCCCCCGTCTCGTGGTCCTTCGTGACGGGCGCGGTGGGTGGTTCGTGTCCGTGTTCGATCTGGGATGCGGGTGTGACCCCGTCGGTTGTTTCGTCGGGTGATCCCGGGGCGGTGGAGGTGGGGGTGAAGTTCCGCGCGGATGTGGCGGGTGAGATCACTGGCATCCGTTTCTACAAGGGTTCGGGGAACACCGGGACCCATGTCGGGAATCTGTGGAGCTCGTCGGGGTCGTTGTTGGCGTCGGTGACGTTCACGGGTGAGTCTGGCAGCGGTTGGCAACAGGCGAGCTTCTCGTCGCCGGTGGCGATCACCGCGAACACGACGTACGTGGCGTCATACTTCGCGCCGAACGGTGGCTGGGCGATCGACACCAACTTCTTCACCGCCAGTGGTGTGGTGAACACACCGTTGCAGGCGTTGGCGTTGGGTGTCGACGGTGGCAACGGCGTGTACCAGTACGGGTCGGTCTCCGCGTTCCCGTCGAGCACCTACGCCGCGTCGAACTATTGGGTCGACGTCGTCTTCACCACCGAGCCACCACCACCCGACGTCACCCCGCCGGTGATCTCGGGGGTGGCGGCGTCGAACGTGACCGGTTCGGGGGCGACGATCGGCTGGTCGACCGACGAGGCCGCGACGAGCCAGGTCGACTACGGGCTCACGTCGAGCTACGGGTCGTCGACGGCCCTGGATCCGACGTTGGTGACGTCGCACGCCCAGGCGCTGGGCGGTCTCGCGTCGTCGACGACGTATCACTACCGGGTTCGTAGCACCGACGCGACGGGCAACACCGCGCTCGGCGCCGACGCCACGTTCGTGACGGGCGCGGTGGGTGGTTCGTGTCCGTGTTCGATCTGGGATGCGGGTGTGACCCCGTCGGTTGTTTCGTCGGGTGATCCCGGGGCGGTGGAGGTGGGGGTGAAGTTCCGCGCGGATGT
>Ga0209587_1001035_pt1 | contig 13343 bp, 16 predicted proteins | sample NGEPerD_2_FD_184512 | JGI IMG/M metagenome (GOLD analysis project Ga0209587, IMG submission 184512) | Arctic peat soil microbial communities from the Barrow Environmental Observatory site, Barrow, Alaska, USA - NGEE PermafrostL1-D... | ecosystem: Environmental > Terrestrial > Soil > Wetlands >... | reverse complement strand
GATCAATGTTAATAAAAAAACAGAGAAGAAAGTTATAAAAAAGGTAGTTAAAAGAACTCCAACTTCTAAAAAGAAAAAAATAGTTAAAAAGAAGTAGTTAAATTTATTAATAGGTGACTAATATATGATTATATCAATATTAGTTATTCAATAATTAAAAACGCCCAATAAATTTAGGGCGTTTTTAATTTGTTCAAATAGAGAAATAAGATTATTAAAATCTTTTTTCCATAGGACGAGCTTCGTTTACAATTATACGACGTCCGTCTAATTCTTGGTCATTATACATTTCAATTGCTTTTTCAGCTTCATCGTCATTTTCCATTTCAACAAAACCAAACCCTTTTGAGCGTTGAGTCATTCTATCTTTAATAATGATAGCTGAAATTACTTTACCAGCTTTCTCAAAAGCTGTTGATAAGCCATCCTCATTGGTATTAAATGATAAACCCCCTATAAATAATTTTTTCATTGTATTTTTCATTGATTATTTAACATAAGTAAGACGACCTTTTTTACTAAAGAAAGAGCGAATAAGAACCCAACCTTTCTTAAAAACTGCTTACCTACAAAAAATATTATAACTTAATACCTGTTAACCGTCAATTTTGATGTAATTAGGTATATAATAATAAATACCTCCTAAAAAGGAGGTATTTATTATTCTTTAATCAAAGTATTTTTGCAATTGTGTACTAGTTTAAGAGATACTCACTTTAACTCCAGGGCTCATAGAGGAAGCAATTACCACTCCTTGGATAAATATGCCTTTAGCTGAACTGGGTTTCATTTTCTTTAAAGTATCAATAAATATTTGAAAGTTTTCAATAAGTTTTACATCATCAAAACTTATCTTACCAATAATAGCGTGTAAGTTACCTGTGTCATCATTCTTAAAATTAATTTTACCCTTCTTTAAAGCCATAATTGCTTTAGCAGGGGTAGGAGTAACAGTTTCATTTTTAGGAGAAGGCATTAGACCCCTAGTACCTAAGATTTTGGCAATCATGCCAAGTTTTTTCATCATTAATGGTTCTGCGACTGCAACTTGGAAGTCAGTTTTCTCGGTTTTTTTAATTTCAGCTATTAATTCTTCACCTCCAATAATATCAGCTCCAGCATCTTTTGCAGCTTTTTCATTTTCAGGAGAAACAAAAGCGGCCACTTTAATTACCTTGCCAGTTCCATGGGGAAGACTAACGGCTCCTCTAATTTGTTGATCAGTTTTTTTATTGTTAATCCCTAAACGAAAATGAACTTCAACTGAAGCATCAAATTTTGTATTAGTTATCTTTTTTACAATATCAACCGCTTCTTTTATAGGATATGCTTTAGTATTATCATAGATTGTTGTGTAATCAATCTTCTTTTTTACAGTTGTTGTTTTTTTGCTTTTTGAGCTCTTTTTTTCTGTTGCCATATTTTTCGTGGTTAAGGCGTAGTAAATTTACTACTCCCACAATTAATTATTAGATTCTTTATTTTATTTCTACTCCCATTTGACGAGCAGTACCAGCTACAATTCTTTTAGCAGATTCAATATCTCTAGCATTTAAGTCGGGCATCTTTATATTTGCAATTTCCTCTAATTGTTTATTGGTAATTGAACCAATCTTTTCAGTTAAAGGTTTACCTGACCCTTTCTTAATTCCAGCTGCTTTTTTAATTAACTCAGCTGCTGGAGGAGTTTTAAGAATAAAGCTATAGCTTCTGTCTTCAAAAACGGTTATTTCAACGGGAATAATACTTCCCATTTGATCTTTAGTTTTATCATTAAAATCCTTACAGAATTCAGAAATATTTAAACCATGTTGGCCTAAAGCAGGACCGACTGGTGGAGCTGGGTTAGCTTGACCTCCCGGAATTTGTAATTTTATTTTTGTTTTTATTTTTTTTGCCATATTTTTGTTATATAGGGTGCAGAAGCGACACTCTGATTAATTACATTATTTATGATTTCTTAATTTGCAAGAAGTCTAATTCTACTGGAGTTTCACGACCAAATAGAGATACGGAAACTTTAACTTTTCCTTTAGCTTCATCAATAGAAGTAACCTTTCCTTCCATGTTTTTAAAAGGTCCTTCATTAATCTTTACAGGTGAACCAATCTCAACATCAATCTGAAATTTTGGATCTTCGACTCCCATTCTTTTTTGTAAAGACTTAACTTCGGTTTCGCTAATTGGGGTTGGAATGGTTCCGCTACCGATAAAACCGGTAACATTTGGGGTATTTCTAACAATATACCAAGATTCATCAGTAACCATCATTTCAACTAAAATATATCCGGGAAATATTTTTTCTTCAGATACCTTTCTTTTGCCATTTTTAATTTTAATTTTTTTCTCTGTGGGGATTAAAACATTAAATATTTTATCCTCCATATCCAAAGAGTCGACTCTTTGTTTTAAGTTTTGAGCGACGTTCTCTTCATAACCGGAGTAGGTATGGATTACATACCAACGTCGGCCTTGATTTAAAAGTTGTTTGGCCATAAATTTTTATAGTGCTGTTTAATTTTTTTTAAATTACCAACTGAAAACCGTAGTTGAAAATATAGTCTAAGGCACCCAAAAAGGCGGCTATTCCTAAACTAATTACAATCACTAAAATAGTATAACGATAGGTTTCTTTCTTATTAGGCCAAGTCACCTTTTTCATTTCGGCGGTTGACTCTTTAATGTAATTTATCAATTTGTTCATATAAGCAAAATAGGTAATTAAAAATAGCCTTGTGGCCACTTATATATCTGCTTTTAATAATACAAAATAGAGACAGCTCTGTCAATAGCAGGTGGCGATGTATAAATGTAAAGATCTAATTGAAATAATTTATACATAATAAAACCCCATCTATTGTATAGGTGGGGTTAGCACTACCTTTCTAAAGCTTTAATACCAGCTTGACAGACATCAGAATCATAACCTGTCTTTTCCATTACGGCCAAGATTTGATCCTCGGATTTAAGCAAAGCAATACCAGCTTGGCATATATTTGAATCATAACCCATCTCTTCCATTATGATCAAAATCAAATCTTCGGATTTAAGCATATGAATACCCGTCTGACAGACATCAGAATCATAACCTGTCTTTTCCATTATAGACAAGATTTCTTCTTCTGATTTTTCCTCTAGTTTAAGCCAGGGAATAGCAACTTTACAAACATCTGAATCATAATGCGTCATTTTCATTACGGCCAAGATTTGATTTTCAGATTTAAGCAAGGGAATACCAGCCTGGCAAACACTCGAATTATAACCTGTCTTTTCCATTACGGCCAAGATTTGATTTTCAGATTTCTCCTTGAGTTTAAGTAAGGAAATACCAGCTTCACAAATATTTGAATCATAACTTGTCTTTTTCATTATGGTTAAGATTTGGTTTTCAGATTTAAGCAAGGGCATCCCTGCTTGGCAAACACTCGAATCATAACCCGTCTTTTCCATTATGGTTAAGATTCGGTCTTCTGATTTCAGTAGTTTAATTACTTTTAAAGCTAAATCAATTTTCATTTTTATTATATTTTAAAGGTTCTATAATATATTCTTTACTTTTAAAAAAGTATCATATGATATGCTTTTTGTCAATAATTCCAATAATATCTAATTCAATTTTAGCATTAAAATTTGATATATTGATATATAATTCAAGTTTTTGCCAATTTTAAGCTCTATTTTTGTTGCTTTTTATTGATAAACAAGATAAAATGAAATCAATTAATAATTCAATCCATTATTTAAATAATGGTATTATTTTAATATGGTTAGTCCAAATTTAATAAAAAGACAGGGTTTTGAAGAATCTCTGGAGCTAAATGACAACACTAAAAAGCTGTTCCAAATTGTCTATAGTGAAAATAAAAGTAGGGAAGAGGATATAAATGATAATGAGCCGAAAATTAAAGTTTCCGAGCTTATTTCTCGAGTTTCCTTCTTTTATGAAAAAATTAGAAATGCCGTTGATTATGATGAGGATCACTTATTACGGAAAAATGCTATCTCACGTATTTTAAGAAGACAGGTGATAATTGAGGGTGTTATTAAGGAAGTGGACGGCCTTGGCTTATCTCAACACTTGCTAACAGAGCTCATCAGGGGTGGTTATCTACCCAACAATACAATTCCTGAACGAAAGATTCAAGAGATAGCTGTTTTACTGGACAAGTACATACAACTAAAGGATCAAGTGATCCTTAAAATAAACTCAGCTTTAAATGTAAAAGTTGATGTTTCTGGTACTAAACAATTGCTACAAAAAAAGAATAATGCTATTCGCTGGCTATTATCCCTTGCAGCTTGTGAAATTGAAGATAATTTATCTCCAGATAGGGTGAAGAAAATGATCGTAAATAGCATGTTTGATATTTTACGACATGATATCGCCTTACCAGATAACTCCTCATGGCAGAAAGATTTAGAAATTCAAATTTACCTTAGTATAGGTAGAAAATATTTAAAATTAGATAAAGACATGTTGAGCTTTGTTTTATTTAAATATTATAATGGTACTTGGCTTGATTTAGACATAATTAAGGATGAAAAGGAAAAGAAAAATGGAATTGAAAAAACTTCTTTAAAATTAGATGCTGTGAGTCAAAAAATTGAAGAGCAACTTAAACATCCTTTAACGAAACATTTAGATAGGGTGGTGAGGCGTTATGCTCTTTATTTTACAACTCTGTCCGATACGATTTCCGAGGATCCAGTTAAAACCTACAAAGCGGTTCAGAGTGGAAAGAGGTCCTTTTTTAAATTGCTTCATAAAACTGTTAATAAGAAATATAAAAAGGCTAAATCAAGATTATGGCGAGCCGCATTACGAAGTATTATCTATATATTTTTAACAAAATCAATATTTGTTTTCTTAATTGAAGTTCCAGCAATTAGATGGTTTGGGGAAGAGTTAAATCCGATTACGTTGGGTATTAATGTTCTTTTCCCCGCCCTTTTATTATTTTTTATCGTCTTATTTACTCAAAAGCCTGGTAGTGTTAATACAGATCAGATATTAAACGGGATTAAGCAGATCGCAGTTAGAGGAAAGGGAAATGCACAACCATTATACATTAAAGCAAAAAGAAAAAGAGGCTTAGTTACCAGTTTTATATTTAATATTATATATACCGCTGCATTTGCAGTTTCCTTGTACTTTATAGTTAGGTTATTAGAGATAATTAACTTTACCTGGGTAAGTATGATTATCTTTCTATTCTTTTTGGCATTTGTCAGCTTCTTTAGTATTAGAGTATCAAGGGGGATAAAAGAATTAATGATAGCAGAACGTCGGGAGAATTTAATAACTTTCTTAATAGATTTGTTTTACATGCCAATTATACTGGTTGGTCGTTGGCTATCAAATAATATGTCACGGGTAAATATTTTTATCTTTATCTTTGACTTTATAATCGAAGCTCCATTTAAGATTTTAGTAGATGTGGCTGAGGATTGGACTAAATATATTAGAGAAAGACGTGATAACATGGATTAATATGGCAATACTAAGTGTTGTAGCAACCCCAATTGGTAATTTAGAAGATATAAGTTTGCGTGCTTTACGTACATTAAAGGAAGCAAATTTAATATTGTGTGAAGATACCAGGGTCGCCAAAAAATTACTAACACACTATGAAGTTAATACTCCTCTACTTTCTTATCATCAACATTCAGGAATTTTAAAAATAGAAAAAATTATTGAAGAATTAAGAGCTGGGAAAAATATTGCTTTAATAAGTGACGCAGGAACACCAGGAATATCTGACCCGGGCTCAATGTTAATAACAAGTATACGAAAAGAGCTACCGGAAACAGAAATTGTCGCCATTCCAGGACCATCTGCTTTAGGAGCGGCGCTGTCTTTAGCCGGGATTGGCTTTGACCGGTTCATTTTCTGGGGATTTTTACCACACAAGAAAGGAAGGCAGACCCTAATAACAAGTATTGTGTCTTCTAAATTACCCTACGTTCTTTATGAATCAAAACATAGAATTGTAAAGTTGTTAAAAGAATTAATTGATAAATCAGAGGAGCTTGAAAAAGAAAAAGAGGTTTTAGTTTTTAGGGAAATTACTAAAATGCATGAGAGTTATTATCAGGGAAAACCACAAGATGTATTACAAATATTAGAGTCTGATCTAAATAATTTAAAAGGAGAGTTTGTTGTTTTGATAAAAAATGTGACTTAAAATATCCAGAGAAAGAAGGTGAGTCAGAGAATAAAGGTCTAATAAGTGAAGTATTAAAAAAACAATTACAAATTTATATGAGTTTAGAAAAATCAAAAGACACTTTTTATATTACAACCACTTTACCCTATATTAATTCAGAACCACATATTGGTTTTGCCGCTGAAATTATAAAAGCCGATGTAATTGCTCGTTATATGAGTCAGGCTGGAAAGGAAGTATTTTTTAACACTGGGACAGATGAGCATGGTTTAAAGATTTATCAAAAAGCTCAAGAATTGGGCATTTCTATAGATGATTATTGTGATATGTATTCGGCTAAGTTCTTGCCATTAAAAGAAAAACTTCATCTTTCATATAATAAGTTCATTAGAACAACAGATGAGAACCATCAAGTTGCTGCTCAAGAATTTTGGAATAGATGTCTAAAGAACGGAGATATTTATAAAAAACAGTATGAAGTTAAATACTGTGTTGGTTGTGAAATGGAAAAAACTGACTCAGAATTAGTAAGCGGGAGGTGCCCACTCCATCCAGACAAAGATTTAGAATTAATTGCCGAAGAAAATTATTTTTTTAGGTTTTCGAAATATCAAGATCAGTTATTGAAATTATACGAGAAGAAAGACTTTGTCTTGCCAGCATCTCGCTTAAAGGAAATTTCAACTTTTGTGGCTTCTGGTCTTAAAGATTTTAGTATATCTCGTCAAAAAGATAAGATGCCTAATGGTATTTCTGTGCCAAATGATGATGAGCAAGTAATGTATGTATGGTTTGATGCCTTAATAAACTACATTTCTACATTAGGTTGGCCAAATGAAATGACAAATTTTAATAAATTTTGGCCAGCCATTCAAGTCTGTGGCAAAGACAATTTACGACCTCAGGCGGCGATGTGGCAGGCGATGCTGCTTTCAGCTGGGATTGAACCGTCAAAGCAGATACTAGTTTTTGGTTTTTTAACAATTGATGGAAAAAAGATTAGTAAGAGTTTGGGAAATACTATTAACCCTTATGATTTAGCCGATAAATACGGAGGAGACGCCCTCCGTTATTATTTATTATCTGAAATATCAACATTTATAGACGGTGACTATTCTGAAGAAAAGTTTAAATTTCGTTATAACGCTGATTTAGCTAATGGTTTAGGTAATTTAACGGCTAGATTAGCTAATTTACTCGAAAAAAATTCAATTAAAACTAATTTAAAAGTGGATTTAATTTTACCCAGTATTTCAAAGACGGTAAAATTATTACAAGAAACAATGAATACCTATCAGTTTAATGAAGCTTTGCAAATTATATGGGAAAAAATACATGAGTCCAATGAGGAGTTAAGCAAGAAAACCCCATGGAAGCTAACAGATAAAAAAGAAATAGAAGAAATACTTATTCCATTGGCTCAAGATGTGTTAAATATTGCCTATTTATTGGAACCATTTTTACCATATTCATCTAAAAAAATTCAAGATCAGTTTTTAAATAGTCAAATAGAAAAAGGAGAACCCCTTTTTCCTAGAATAAAATAATATGACAACCTTAGATATAATTTTAGCAGTTTTATTAGTCCTTGCATTTTTTAGTGGATTAAAGAAGGGATTAATTAGATCTCTAGGAAGAATGGTTGGATTAATAATTGGAGCATATGTTGCCAGCCACTACTACCTAAATCTATATGAGTGGGGAAATAATTTTGTTAATATAAGTGAATCCGTCTTAAAAGTTATTTCTTTTATTGTGTTATTCATAATTGTTACCCAGATTGTTCATTTCTTGTTCTATTTAATTGAAAAAGCATTTAACCTGATAGCAATAGTTCCCGGTAGTAAATATATTAATAATATTTTAGGGGGCGCCCTAGGTTTATTTGAAGGGTCTTTGTTTTTGGGGCTTATATTTTATGTAATTTCTCGTTATCCAATTTTTGGCGATAGTTTTTCAGAAATGATAAAACAATCTATTATTATTCCTTGGTTAAATTTTGCAGTTGATTTAATTTTGCCAGTTTTACCACAAGCACTGAAGGCTTTGCAGTCATTAATATAAGAAGCATGAAATATTTGAATAAAAAGATTGAAGATTTAAACCAGGACGACTATAAATTAATTATAGATAACCTTGAATCTGGAAAAATATTTGTTCTTCCCACAGATACAATCTATGGTCTTAGTTGTATTGCCACTGATGAAAAAGCAGTAGCTAAAATTTTCGCAATTAAAAATAGAGAAATAAAGAAGCCCTTTATTACTCTGGTAAGTAGTATTTCTATGGCTGCTAAATATGCGAAGTTTGAAAAAGGTATTTTAGAAAAAGTAGATAATATTTGGCACGATGATAAGCCGACTACCATAATTTTGCCAGCTAAAGTGAAATTCCCAGAAGGTGTTATAAGTGAAGATGGGAATATTTCTCTCCGTTTGCCAAAATCCAAATTTTTAACTAAAATAATAAAGAAGCTTGGCGTTCCGTTAATTTCTACTAGTTTAAACATAAGCGGAAAGATGCCGATACAAAGTGTTGAAAATTTAGATAAAATATTTTCTAAAAAAATGAGCCCGGATTTCGTTTTAAACGTTGGGCCATCATTACATACAACACCATCTTCCATTCTAGATTTAAGTCTTGGAGAAATTAGAGTGCTAAGGTGAAGTATCAATTATAACTTATTTAATTTTATTTTATGAATATAAAAAACAAACACAATAAATTAATCTCTCTTATACTATTGGTTTTTTTAGTTGGAGGGATTTTTCTATTTGGTTTTTATTTAGGCAGTAGTGATGATAATAACTCTTTTACTAGTTTAGCTTATTCAGAGGATGCTAAAAATAAGACAGATGTAAATAATGAGGATAGTTTTGACTTTAATCTATATTTTGAAGTTTGGAATGGAATAAAAACAAACCATGTTGATAAAAACAAAATAAAAGATAAGGATTTATTCTATGGCTCACTAGAGGGTTTAGCTGCAGCGACTAACGATCCATATACTACATTTATGAGTCCTGAATTAACCAATGAATTTTATGATGATTTATCCGGAACATTTGAAGGAATTGGGGCTGAGATTGGTATTAGAAGTGAAGTAATAACTATTATTGCTCCTTTAGATGGTATGCCAGCTCAAAAGGCAGGACTTAGATCTGGTGATAAAATTTATGCGATAGATTCTGAATCAGCAATTGGATTGACGGTTAACGAAGCCGTTAAAAAAATTAGAGGTGAAAAGGGAACTGATGTTGTTTTAACTATTATTCGTGATGAGAACAAACCAATTGATATTACCATTACCAGGGATAAAATAGTTGTTTCTAGTGTTAAAACTGAAATGAAGGATAATGGAATATATTATTTACAAATAAGTAATTTTAACGACGATACCGAGTCTTTATTTACAGAAGCGGTCTCCGATATAATACTAAAACAGCCAAAAGGCATCGTTCTTGACTTGCGAAATAACCCAGGTGGATATCTAGATACAGCCGTATATGTTTCCAGTGAATGGATTAAAGCGGGACCAATTGTAGCGGAACAATTTGGCGAAAATCGTCGGGCTGAACATTTCTCTAATGGTAATGGGAGATTAAGTGAGATACCAACAGTTGTTTTAATAAATGAGGGCAGTGCTTCTGCTTCAGAAATTGTCGCTGGTGCCTTACGGGATTATGAAAAAGGAACTATAATTGGTATGCAAAGTTTCGGTAAAGGGTCTGTTCAGACTATAAGGGATTTAAGTGACGGCTCATCATTAAAAGTAACAGTGGCTAAATGGTTAACTCCTGAAGGAGATTATATACATGATAAAGGAATTACACCACAGATAGAAGTAGAATTAAGCGAAGAAGATTTTAACAATGATCGCGATCCACAGTTAGATAGGGCATTTAAATTTATTTTAGAGGGAAAGTAAATAAAAAGAGCTTTAGTTTTAAAACTAAAGCTCCGATTTTTTTTACTTCTTAATCCCCATCGCTAAAATAGTTGTCATTCTCCTTTCTAAATTGTTGAAAGATTAATTCTTTCAACATCTCCTTTTCTCTTGTTTCCATGTCAAAGTTGAATGAATTACCACTAAAAATATGGGCTTCAACTTCCTCTGGTCGTTCCTCATTTAGATACTCTGAGATAGTAGGAAGACTGCTGGACTTCAATAAAATTTCACCATCTTCTGTGATGACAATTTTTCCACTTGGTTCGCTACAGATTTCGATCATGATATAAAAAGATTTTAAGTTACTAATATCAAAATATCATAATATACTAAAAATGTCAACGAGTATGCCTTTGAATAAAAAACAGAAAGAAACAAAAAATGAAAAAAAAGAAACTAAGTTCATATTTGTTGTGGGCGGGGTAATGTCTGGAGTTGGGAAGGGAGTTACAACTGCCTCTATTGGTCAAATACTTCAAGCTAGAGGCTATAATGTAAGTGCTATCAAGATTGACCCTTATATAAATATTGATGCAGGTACAATGAATCCAATTGAGCATGGGGAAGTATTTGTGACCGATGATGGCGATGAAACGGATCAAGATATTGGTAATTATGAAAGATTTTTAAATAAAAATATTACCAGCCAAAATTATATGACGACTGGCCGTGTTTATCAGTCAGTAATTTCAAGAGAAAGAAATCTGGAATATAAAGGAAAGTGTGTGCAGGTTGTGCCTCACATACCGATGGAAATTAGAGATAGAATTGAAAAGGCAGTGGAGATAACAGGCGCTGATATAATGACAATTGAAATTGGCGGTACCGTTGGTGAATACGAAAACCTCTTATTTTTAGAGGCAGCTCGTGTCATGAAACTTTACCAACCAAAAAATGTTTTATTTGTAATAGTGTCTTATTTACCAATTCCAAATAAGATTGGTGAAATGAAAACCAAACCCACCCAACATGCTGTTAGAAATTTACAAAGCGCGGGTATTCAACCCGATTTTATCGTTGCTAGAAGTGAAAAGCCAATTGATAATTATCGTCGTGAAAAACTATCGATAAATTGTAATGTGCCAGCTGAAAATGTTATATCGGCCCCCGACGCTGATTCTATCTATGATATTCCTCTCAATTTTGAAAAAGATAATCTAAGCAGTCGTATACTTGAGAAATTTGGTTTAGAGGTAAAAAAAATTGATAATGAAGCTTGGCGTAAAATGGTACAAAAAACGAAGGTTAAAAGTCCAGAAATCAATATTGGTATAGTGGGTAAATATTTTGCTAGTGGTGATTTTGAGTTTGGAGATTCTTATATTTCTGTAATTGAGGCCATTAAACATGCCAGTGCTTATAATAATTGTAAAACCAATATTCATTGGTTAGGCGCTGAAGATGTTGAAGAAAAAGGCGCAAAAGCTTTTAAGGGTTTAGATGGTATTATTATTCCTCAGGGTTGGGGAAAACGAGGATCTGAAGGTAAAATAGCGGCAATTAAATATTGTCGAGAAAACAAGGTACCATATTTTGGACTTTGTTATGGTATGCAAATGGCAGTTATTGAGTTCGCTCGCAATATTGCCAAGTTAAAAGATGCTAATTCAGAAGAAATAAACCCAAAAACAACAAATCCAGTTTTTCACATCATGCCAGATCAAGAAAAATTAATTTCTGAAAAAGGTTATGGTGGTACAATTCGTCTCGGTGCTTGGCCATGTCGCTTAAAGGCTAAAACTAGATTAGCTCAAGCCTATGCAAAATTTACTAATCTAAAAATAGTTTCAGAAAGACACCGTCATCGCTATGAATTTAACATGACTTATAAAAATCAACTTGAAAAATTAGGTTTAGTTTTTTCGGGTACATCACCTGATGGAAAAATTATAGAGGCAATTGAAATATCTGACCACCCATTTTTTGTTGGTGTTCAATTTCATCCCGAGTATATCTCAAGACCCTTATCACCACATCCTTTGTTTGTAGAGTTCATAAGAGTTGCTAAAAAGGGATTAAAAATATAATACTGTATTTAAAGAGATAAGAAAGATAGCGGGATAAAAGTCATAAAAAGATAAAAATAAAAAATAGCCTATTGAATAGGCTATTTTTATATCTACAAAGTAATGCTAGTTTATTTTGTAACTACCTTTTTAGCGGTTGATTTTTTAGCAAGTACTTTTTTAACATCTTCTTTTGCTACAATTTCTCTTTTATCAACGATACTTACAATCTTACATTTCTTTAAGGAGCTATCAAACTTTACCATTTTCTTATCGATAAATTTAACAAAACCACCCTTAAGAGCAAATAGAGTATCATCTTTACCTTTTTTAACGTTTAAACCTGGGTGATATTTAGTTCCGCGTTGTCTAATGATAATAGAACCAGCTTTAGCCCATTCTCCATCAGTAAGCTTTACGCCAAGACGTCTACCTGCTGAATCACGGCCAAGGGCGGTTGAACCACCAGCTTTTTTGTGTGCCATATGGATTTACATAAAAAATACTAGCTCAAAAAGCTTGTATTTCATAATTTAATTTTCATTTATATAAGCAATATTAACAAAAGCCTAATAAATTGTCAACTGCTTATCATAATCATCATAGATTGGCTTTAAAGTCATTAAAATAAGCTGATATCTGCCCATTAAGCGCTTAATATACGGTTTTATTATTTTCTAAATGTGTTATAATGTTATCATAAAATAAATAAAAGTAATAAATAAATAATATGGTAAAAGTTGATAAAAATAAATGTATAGGTTGTGGACTTTGCGCAGGTATGTGTCCTGATACTTTTATCATGGACGATGATAATATATCTAAAGTTATTAATACCGAAGATAATGATTGTGCAAAAAATGCAAAACAGAATTGTCCAGTGGGCGCAATTAGCGTAGATTAATTTAATTTGAAAAAATATGGCAATGGCCAATGAAATAAAGAAAAATAATCCGGAAAATATTGAAATAAATCCGGAGAATTTTAAGATTCCAGAAAATAGTCGGGAAAAATTAGCTGACGCTGAAAAAATTCCTCTAAATAACGATAAAAATCTGGATAATTTAGATAAAGAATTTGTCATTTCTAAACTAAAGCAAAATGCTAAAAGTGGTGTTGGAGAGAATATAAAAACAAAAACGGTAACAAGCTTCTATAAACGTCGGGCTCAAGAAATAGATAAAATTTTAGCAGATGGCTTACATGAAACATTTTTAAAAC
>Ga0209587_1001034_pt1 | contig 13347 bp, 15 predicted proteins | sample NGEPerD_2_FD_184512 | JGI IMG/M metagenome (GOLD analysis project Ga0209587, IMG submission 184512) | Arctic peat soil microbial communities from the Barrow Environmental Observatory site, Barrow, Alaska, USA - NGEE PermafrostL1-D... | ecosystem: Environmental > Terrestrial > Soil > Wetlands >... | reverse complement strand
GGTGCCGAGGCCGGTGACGAGAACCCGCATGTCCTATCCGAACCAGACGCTGCGTCGCGCGCGCAGCATGTCGTAGAGCGCGACCTGAATCTGGTCGCGGATCTTCTCGGACTCTTCCATCACCCGGCTCCGTGAGTAGCGCTCCTGGTCGGGCTCGGCGTCGAGGTGCACCGGCGGGAGCACCCGCAGCTTGAACTTCGCGGGCAAGTACGTCACGAGCCCGGCCGGGCCGAACAGCAGGGTGTTCGCGGTCACCGGGAAATACGGGATGCCGAACAGCTTCGCGAGGCGTTTGCTCTTGAAGACGATCGGCATCGACTCCTCGGCTCCGACGACCGCGATCGGTACGATCGGAACACCGGCGCGCATCGCGATCTCGACGAAGCCACCGCGGCCGAACCGCCGCAGCTGGTACCGGTCTCGGTAGTGCTTGCCCGTGCCTTTCGCCCCCTCCGGGAACAGGAGGACGAGGCGGCGTTCGTCGTGCAGCAGGCGGTACGCGTTGTCGGGATGCGCGGGCACACCACCCGCGCGACTCCAGAGCGTGCCGATCACCGGCAACGCCCGGAAGAGGTTCTCGGCCAGGCCGTACACGGCCCGTTGGAGCTCGACCTCGATGCCGTGCATGATCACCGGCGCGTCGGACGGGATGGCCCCGGCGTGGTTCGAGACGAGCAGCGCGCCGCCGTCGGTCGGGATGTTCTCGAGGCCCTCCCACTCGGCGCGGAACCAGTACCGGTAGAGCGGGTCGTAGAGGCTGCGCGCCAGTGCCCGCGCACGCTCGCTGCGGCCCCACGCGTCGACGTCGCTCCGGCGCAGCTCCGCGTCGGGCGGCTCCAGGTCCAGCTCCTCCCGGCTTTCTGTGCTGGTGGCGAGCGGCACCAGCGAGCGGCCGGTCGCGGTGGCCGAGTCCGGGCTCAGGCCGAGGTCCGGTTCCGCCGCCGCCTCCTGTTCAGGCGAGGCCGGCGCGGTGACGCCTGGGGGCGGGGCCCAGGGCGCGCGCGGCTCGGGTCTGCCCGCGCCCGGCCGATCGGGTACCGGATTGGGGACAGGGCGATCGGAGCGCTCGGGCACACCGCGAGACAACCGCATCGGCGGCTCCACGCAACTGGGCGGATCGGGCGGCTGAGACCAGGGGCCTATGCCCGCGGGCCGGGCAGGTCGGCCATACTGTCGGCTTCGTGAACGGCAGGGAGGCCCCTCACGGTGACGCGCCACCACTGGATCTCGATTCGCCGACGCACTCGGCGAGGCACGGTGGGTCGCGCCCTCGCGGTTTCTGTGGCCGCCGGACTCGTGCTCGGCGGCGGACTGGCGGGCCTGGACAGTGCTCCGGTCGCCGCCGCGCCCGCTCCCGAGGAATCCTCGACCTCGACCACGACCTCGACCTCGACCTCGACCTCGACCACCTCGCCGGCGGTGGCGCCCGCGACCCAGCCCACCGTGCCGGTGGTCGAAGGCGGCGAGCCTGATCCCGGCGGCGAGCGGTCGCTGCCCGCCGACTCGCTCGACGCGGCAAGCGCCGACCTCGATCGACTGGACGCGGCGCTGGCCGGTTTGGCCGACCGGCGCGTCAGCGCGCTCGCCCGCACGGAACAGGCGTCCGCGGAGCTGCGCACGTCCCGCCAGACGCTGGCCGAGGCGCGAGAACGTCGCATCGACCGGATCGTGCGGGCCTACGAGATGACCGCATCCGACGCTGCGTTCGACCAGCTCGTCGAACCGGGAGTGATGGCGGAACGCATCCGCGGCCTCACCCGCGCTGCGGACCGGGCCGATCGCCGCGAGATCAGCGACCTCGAAGCCCTGATCGAGGAGCGACGCGACGAGCTCGATCGCCTCGACCGGCTGGTCACCACCCTCGACGACTCCAGTCGGGAGATCCGAGACACTCGCGACGGCATCGTCGCCAAGCTCGCCGCAGCCACCGCGAGTGTCGGCAGCGTCGGTGCCCTCACGCCGGCCGGTGCCGGCCCCAGTGACATCGCTCGAGCGGCGCGCGCCGCCGATGAGGCCTACGTGGCGGTCGGTCTTGCGTCCGACCCGACGGCCGTCGCCGAACGGGTTGCCCGCTACGACGTTGCCCGCGCCGAGCTGATCGCGGCGCTCACCCGCACAACCAGCGTGGTCGGCGACGACCTCGAGGCCACCTGGGCGGTCACCGCCGCACCGGCACTGCGGGCCATGTACTTCGCCCTCTCACAGGTCGGCAAGGATTACGTGTACGCAACCGCAGGCCCATCCCGCTACGACTGTTCCGGGCTGACCAAGCGCGCGTGGGCCCAGAACGGGATCGCGCTGCCGCACTTCTCCGGGGCTCAGCTCAGCTCGGGAATCCGCGTCGAGCCGGTTGACCTCCGTCCCGGTGATCTCCTGACCTACGGACCCGGCGGCAGCGAGCACGTCGTCATGTACATCGGCGCCGGCTACACCGTGGAAGCCAAGGGACGGGCCTACGGCGTGGTCGTGGAGTCGTCCGACACGAACCCGGGAAGCTTCGCCGGGGCGTCACGCCCGATGCCCTGAGCCCTGCGGCCGGCCCGGGGCCGGAAACCCGGGCGCTGCTCGTTCGGGCTCGCGCCCGAGGGCGGCTCAGGACCGGGCGCGGCTCGCGCGGACCGCGCCGGTGACTTGCCAGCCCCCACGCAGGAACCGTGCGCCCATGCCGATCAGGCGGGCCACCATGAGGACGCACAGAGCGCCCCAGATCGCGAACAGGCCTCCGTCGAGCACCACGACCACGACCGCGGCGATCGCGAACGCGCCCAGGGCTGCGACCATCGCGACCGCGAGGTACGCGGAGTCACCCGCGCCGAGCAGGATGCCGTCCAGCACGAAGACGACCGCGTTGAGCGGCTGCATCGCGGCGACGATCAACAGGAGCTGCGACGCCAGCTCGCGCACCTGCGGGTCGTCGGTGAACAGTGGCACGAGCCACGTCCGACTCAGCGCCAGTGCGGCGCCGAGCGCCACGCCGACGAGCACGCTCCACTCGATCATGCGTCGCGCCGATCGGTGGGCCTCCTCGGCATCCTCTGCGCCGAGAAATCGGCCGATCATCGCCTGCGCGGCGATGGCGATCGCGTCGAGGGAGAGCGCCAGGAAGGCCCAGATCTGGAAGGCGACCTGGTGGGCCGCGACTGCGTTCGTGCTCACCCGGGCCGCGAGCGCGGTGGTCGTCAAGAGTGCGATGAGCAACGCGGCGGTCCGCACCATCACCTGGCTGCCGATGCGCGCGGTCGAACGGATGCCTGCCGCGTCGGGCCGCAGGCTCGCCCGGGTCCGCCGGGCCGACACGAGCACGAGCGCCAGGTAGGCCGCCGCCGCGCCGTACTGCGCGACCACCGTGCTCCACGCGGAGCCCTCGATCCCGAGACCGAGGCCGTAGACCGCGACGAGCTCGATACCGAGGTTCGCCAGGTTCGCGCCGAGCGCGATGAGCAACGTCGACTTGGTGTCCTGGCGGCCGCGTTGGTAACCCGCGCCCGCGAGAGCAAGGAGGACCGCGGGCGCACCGATCAGGCTGATGCGCAGGTAGCTCAGCGCGAATGGCCGCACACTGTTCGAAGCGCCCATGACGTCGACGATCGCCGGCGCGGCGACGATGCCGATCAGTGCGAGCGCGAGGCCCAGCCCGCCGGCGAGCCACATCCCGTCGACGCCGATCGCGGTTGCTCGGCGAACGTCGCCGCTGCCGATTCGCCGGGCCACCGCGCCGGTCGTGGAATACGCGAGGAAGTTGCACAACCCGAACACCGCGGTGAGCACGATGCCGGCGATGGCGAGACCGCCCAGCTGGCGGGTTCCGAGGTGGCCCACGATCGCCGTGTCCACCAACAGATAGAGAGGCTCGGCGGCGAGCGCGCCGAACGCCGGGATCGCCAGGCGCCCGATCTCACGGTCGTGGCTGCTGCGGCGGAGGAAGGCCATGCGGGCGTCAGTGTCACACCCCCTTGTCACGATCGTCCCGATGGTTGCCACGCCCGCACTCGCCTTCGCCGACGTTGCCCGCCGTCTCGGCGCAGCGGCCCGAGCGGCCGGTCTCGTGGTGCCCGGGTTCCGGAGCCCACCCCGGCTCGCCGGGGCGGCCCGCACGATCAGGCGCTATCCCAGCGGCTCCGTGGTCTCGGTGCAGATCCGCAATCGGCCGTTCCGGGGCGTCGTCGCCGACATGGTCGAGGGTGTCCTCGTGGCCAACCAGATCGAGGGCGAGGCCCGGGTCCGGCTGCGCACGTCACTGCACGAGGCCGTCGCGGGCGACGGAACCGGCCGCGCCGCGGCGTAGCCTCGGTTCGGCACCGAGCCCGGGTGGCGGAACGGTAGACGCAGGCGGCTTAAACCCGCCGGCCCCTCCGGGGGCGTAGAGGTTCGAATCCTCTTCCGGGCACGATGAGCAGGGAAAGCACCCAGGAGCGCTCGCGCTTTGAGCCGTCTACTTCCGTCTTGTTGGCGGGCCCAGGGCCAGGGTCACGGTGCAGTCCCGGTTCATGGTGGACAGCGCGCCTCGCGTGGCAGCCGAACCACGCAGGCGGCGCCGATATCTCACGCTCCCCAGTTCAACGCGACGAGCCCGTATGGGCAGTTCACTGAGAGCGCGGTGTGTTGCCTCAGAGATCTTGTTTGCTGTTTCAGCAAACAGGCTGAACTGAGCAACGGCTGAGCTATCCTAGGTGTTTCCTATGACAGCGAACACTGGTCTCACAGAGAACGAGATGTTCGAAGCCACCATTGCCTGGCTTCGTGACCGACTCCCGGACAGCTGGGAGGTCGCTCCAACGAGCCGCGTGCTCGCAAGCTCTTCGGATGGTCGGCCCGGCGCGGCCATCGACGTGCGCGGCCCGGGCGGCACGTTCGCGACTCTGGCCGTTGAAGCGAAGCGGACCTTCGGCCCTCGCGACGTGGACCGACTGCTCGGAGGCTTGGGACGCGTGCTACGCAGCCTCGCCGGCGAAGTCCCAATCCTCGTGGTCACCTCGTGGCTCAGTGAGCGAACTCAGGACAAGCTGCGTTCCGAAGGGATCAACTACCTCGACATCACAGGCAACGCGCTTGTCCGTCTGGATAACCCGCCCCTCCACATCGAAACTGCGGGAGCCCGGAAAGATCCATCACCGGCACCCCGCGGCAAGGCCCGCGTCCAAGGACCGAAGGCGGGCCGCCTGGTGCGGATGCTCGTCGACGTACGCCCCCCGTACGGCGTGCGTGACCTTGCCACGGCCGCTGGACTGACTCCGGGCTATGTCTCCCGCCTCCTTGACACGCTCGACAACGAAGCACTTGTCGAACGGTCCGCTCGAGGAGGCGTCGAATCCGTCGACCTCTCAGGGCTCCTCCGGCGATGGGCCCTGGTGTACGACGTCTTCCGCTCGAATCAGACGGCAACGTTCGTTTCGCCGCCCGGGCCGAGCAAGACCATCTCGCGGCTCAGAGCGGTCGACCAACGCATCGCGGTCACCGGTTCTTTCGCAGCGGTTCGGCTTGCCGCGGTTGCCGGGCCGGCCTTGCTCGCCGCATATTCCGAAGACCCGACGGCAGTTGCAGATGAGCTCGAGCTCATCCCGGCCGACGAGGGGGCGAACGTCGCGCTGCTTCGTCCCTTCGATCCAGTCGTTTGGGAACGAGCATCAATGGAGGATGGCACCCTGTTTGTTGCCCCATCGCAGGCTGCGGTCGACTGCCTCACTGGCAACGGCCGCATGCCTGCAGAGGGAGACGCCCTCGTCCAGTGGATGACCGGCAACGAAGAAACGTGGCGCTTGGCAACACTGCCAGCTCGAGAGGCACCGGCCAAGCCGTGACGAACGGAACGGCCGGCGCACCCGAACTCGACCGCCACTACATAGCGGCTCGGCGGGTCCTCCTCGATGCCTTGACCGCGCTCGCTCCGCACGGGAAGGCGATCATCGTTGCCGGCGCGCAGGCGATCTACCTGAGAACAGGCGATAGCGATATCGCGGTTGCCCCGTTCACGATCGACGGCGACCTCGCGCTTGACCCAAGGCTGCTCAGCGATGAACCCGAGCTGGAAGCCACGATGACCGGCGCCGGTTTCGAACTGCTGAAGCAGGCCGCGAACCGAACGCAGCCAGGCATCCGAGGCTGCACTGACCTACATGACTGAACTGTTCGGGCGACGGACGGGTGAAGGCGTGGCGATGGCCCAGCGCGCGCTTCGGCTCGCGATTCCCGAAGCGGGAGTAGCGACACTCTGCGTCTCCTTCGCGGAGCAGGTCGTCGCTGCTGCCCGCGTCTGAACCGAAGGGGAGCTATCCCGACCCCCCGCAACGTCAGCGACGCGCTTCCCGGAGCGAACCTGCTCCACCACCATGCTGCGAAACTGCGATGCATACGCGTACGGCATCGACCCTCCCCTCTTCATGGACCGCCGCCAGTCTCACAACGCAAGTCCATCAACAGGGAGATACATCAGTTCTTGGACGCGTATCGATCTCGAATAAACGATTCGGGACCTGGGTGCCTCTATGGGGAGTGGGCGCCATGACGCCAGATCGTGACTTCGACGGTTTCTTCGTCGAGAGCTACCCGGGAGTCGCTCGCGCTCTCTACCTTGCGCTTGGCAGCTCGGAAGAGGCCGAAGACGCAGCCCAGGAGGCGTTCGCCCGTGCGTTCCGGAAGTGGGACTCCGTTGCCCAGATGGAACGACCTGGAACCTGGGTCTTCGTCGTGGCGGTACGTGAGGGCCGACGCGTGCGGCAAAAGAGATCTCGCGAGCTCTTCGCCGCCCGAGCCGGGCGCGACGAGATCGATCCGGCAGAGCACGTGACGCTCTCCCACGACCTGGAGCGTGCGCTTGGGGGGTTGTCGTCTCGGCAGCGGTTCGCGGTCGTGCTCCGCTTCTACGCCGATCTCACGAATCCCCAGATCGCGCGAATCATGAAGTGCCGCGAGGGCACGGTGAAGGCGACCATCCATGCCGCGCTAGGTCGGCTCCGTGCCGCACACCTCGACGAGCAGATAGGAGAACCCAATGGATGAGCGACAGCTACGCGAAGCGCTCACCGATGCCGCGTCACGCTACGAGCCCGACGTCCGGTCGGCCCGCCGGTTCGTCGCGATGCACCAGGAACGACCTTCCCCCCGAGGTTCGACCCGACGGACGTGGGGAGCCGCCCTCCTCGCTGGCGTGCTCGTCGTCGGCGTCGCCGTGTTCGCCTTCGTCGTCCTCGGCGACACGTCGGATGATGCACCGACCAGCGCTTCGGTGGGGACCGGCCCGTCCGCGCCCGTCGGCACGGCGAACCTCTCCGATCTGAACTTCTTCGACGCATCGAACGGGCTGGCGCTCGACAAGCAATGCGTCGCGCCCGGGGCGAGCGATGCCTCGTGCGAGTTGCAGGTCGTCGCCACGAGCGACGGTGGAACGACGTGGACACCCGTCTCCGAGCCGCTGCACGTCGGCTATCCTGGATGGCGCGGGTACCCGTTCGTGCAGTTCGCGACGAACGGCAAGGACGGTTGGATCTACGGCAACCGGACCTTCGCGACGCACGACGGTGGCAACACCTTCGTCGAGGAGGATCTCGGCGGCACCGTGGTGTCGCTGTCGATGGGTCCCGAGTCCACGTGGATGGTCGTCAACCCGTGCGCGCCGGCGCAGCAGTGCGCGTCGTCGGTGTACACGACACCCACGGTCGGTGGCACCGCCACGCCTCTCACCGGTGCGCCGCAGCTGCAATCGTTCTCCGTCGAGCTGTTGCGCCCGAGCCGGGATCACGCACTCTTGAGCGCGTCGGGCAGCGGTGCCCTCTCCGTCACTGTCGACGCGGGGCGCACGTGGGTGTCGCGCACGATGCCGCCACTGTGCGGCCAGCTCCATCACGTGTCGGCGGTCACGCCACAGGACGTCTTCGTCGTCTGCTCGAACGCGAGTCCGACCCGGGCACAGGACAAGGAGCTGTACACGTCCGACGACGACGGTGCGAGCTGGTCGCTCGTGAGCACGAGCGGCAACGGCGGATCACTGCCGGAGGAAGGCCTCGTGGCACTGTTCGTGGCGGTGAGTCCCGACCAGCTGTGGATGTCCTTCAATCGAGGCCCGCTCATCGGGTCCCAAGACGGCGGCGCGACGTGGGCCTCGGCGATGATTCCCGAGCTGGACGCGACCGACGACACGGATGTCCACTCGGTGCAACAGCTCACGTTCTCCAACGCGTCGCGCGGCTGGGCGGTCGTACCACCGGACCTCTACCGCACAACTGACGGCATCACGTGGAAGCGCGTCGGCGGCGCGTAGCGGTGACCATGGGCGCGAGTTCGTTGTGACCATCGTGGTTGGCCCAGATGCGTCAAAGGCGCGTCGAGCCGAGCTCCACGAGATGCTCGACAGCCTCCAGGTCGGAAGGTGAGCGCAACTGATGGATGGACCAGGCGACGACAAGACTGATCGACCCGCTGAGCTTGCGGCGATTCCGAACCGGGACGCCTTGCCAACGAACTCAGCGCGACGCAGTCCTACCTCGCAGACACGCTGGACGCGCGGCTGAGCGAAGTCCCTGCTCAGGCGGTCGCGGTGGACTCCAGTGCGCGCTCAGCTTGGACACATCGAAGGTTGAGTTGTAGCGGTAACGCCAGCCGTGGGTGTCGAACATCAGTTTGGTGCCGTTCTCCCGGAGGGTTCCGAGGAGGTCCGGGCTGCGCTGTGCCCAGGCGCCGTCGACGATCGACCACGGGAGGTCCAGGCGATCCGTTGAGAAGAGATCAGCCGGGCCGATGCACGTATCGACAGCCTTGTAGTTCTCTTCGCCGATGCGGGGCACGAAGCCGTGCCCGAAGTCCAGGTCCATGGGTTGCTCCTGACGTATTCGCGACGTGTAGCATGGCATACGCGCGACGTTGCGCCGTATATTACTACGACGAGGTGCCATGACGACGCTTGTTTCACTGCTCGATCACCTGTCAGAGGGGGCTGTGGTGGACACTGCTGATCTCGCTCGGGTGAGTGACACGAACCCGCGCAGCGTCGCTCGGTGGAAGGCGCAGGAGTCGATGCCGCGTCGCGAGGCGGAGGAACGACTGCTCGAGTTGCGCGCAGTCGTCGACCTCGCCCGCAGGGTGATGAGCGACGAGGCAGCTCGCTTCTGGATGCGTTCACCGAACCCGGACCTCGGATACGAGAAGCCTCTGGATCTCGTCGCGGAAGGTCAGTACCAACGAGTAGTCGATCTACTCCTCGCGTTGGCGGAGGGTGTGACGCTCTGAGATGCCGCCGTTCGACTCGCGAGAACTGGGCCGGCTTGCTGGCAGCGGGCTCGATGTTGTCGCCTCCCGGAACCAGGCGAAGGGTTTCGATCCCCGCAGCGGTGAGGGTGCTCGCCGATTCGGCGGCCGCTTCAACCCTCCGCACAGCTTTCCCGTGTTGTACCTGTGCCTGTCGCAGCCATGCGTGGTCGCGGAGTTCACGCGCCAAGCCGAACGCCAGAGCCTCAGCGTTGAGGATCTACTCCCGCGTGAGCTCTGGAAGATCGTTGTCGGACTGAACAAGGTGCTCGACCTGAGCGACGCGGTCACGCACAACGCCCTCGGCCTGGACTCGGCGGACCTCACCCGCGACGAGCACAGCTTCACTCAGAACATCGGCGAGGCCGCTCACGAGCACGGCTTTCAAGCCATCCGATCTCCGTCGGTCACCGGCGTCGACGAGGTCCTTGCGATCTTCCCCGAGAATCTCACCGGCGCAGTACTTCGGGTTGAACTCGTCCGCGAGTGGCGGACGATCGATGACCTCGCCCTCTGATCGGGATGCGGTCCGTGCTAACGCCTTGCTAACGAACTCAGCGGGATGGGGTCGCGACGCGCAGACGCCGTGGACATGCGATCGCACGAAGTCCCTGCTCAGGCGGTCGCGGTGGATTCCAGCGCGCGCCCCAGACGGTCGAGCCGCGGCTTAAACCCGCCGGCCCCATAATGGAGCGTGAGGGTTCGAATCCCTCCCCGGGCACCGCTGACCAGCACTTCGAGGTTGAGGCTCCGAGCCGCCCGGGTTTCATGGCCTCCATCAACCCCGGGACGCTTCAGTTCTGAGCCGAGGACCGGTGGCGCAGCGCCTATTCTGCCGCGGCGCCGACGCTCGCCGCGACCTCGGGGCGTCGGAGCTTCCAGATGAAGCCGTCGTAGAAGACGTGGCAGCCCGCCCAGGGTCAGGAACACGACGGTGTAGAGCGTGGCTGAGCCGTACCACTCGAGCGAGAGCACGATCGCGGTGATCACGCCCAGGTAGGCGACGTAGAAGACCGGTCGGCCGAATGGCAGGCGCACTGCCCGGCCCAGCGCGCCACCGTCGGCGCGATGTTGGTAGCGCCGGCCGAGGGTCTGGTGGACCACGGCGAAGTACTCGACCGCATGCGCGGCGACGTATCCCATGATCCCGACGATCGGGTTGATCATCATCACCACGAAAAGCGCCGCAGTCGATCCGACGTAGGCGTACTTGGCCGGGTTGCCTTGGGCCCGGCGCTGCCACTCGACCCGCAGCCACGCCGCCGCCAAGGCGACCACGGTCGCGATCGTCGGGAGGAGGAGCCACAGCGCGTACGGCCGCAAGGTCTGGAGCACCTTGACCCCGCCAGCGTTGGTGGAGCCCAGCTCGACGCGTTCGAGGAACCCGCCCGTGCGCACGTCGGCGGCAGCCCATACGAGGGCGAGCACGAGCCACGAGGCCAACATCGCCTTCTCGAGCCCGGCGTGGCCGTCGCCCACCTTGCGCCCGTAGATCCGCGTCACGCCGAAACGCTGCATCAATGTGTGCTCGGCGTTCCAGAGACCGGCGACGACGGCCACGAGGGCGAGACTGATGCTGCGCCCGATGAGCGCCGCGGCCACGAAGACGAAGGGGGACAAGGTGAAGATCGCGCGCTTGAGACGGAACTGGGCCGGGTCGCCGTAGACGAACGCCAACGTGAGTGGTTGGTGCGAGAACGAGAGCAGGAGCACTCCGGCGAGCAAGAGGTTCAGCCGCTCGGAGCTACCGAACAGGCTCCACGCGAGCAGCGAGAACGGTACCCATGCGAGGGCGAGAGCGAGCTCGACGGCCGGAGCGTGGATCCACAATGCCCGTGACCAAGCCACGCGCGCGGGGGCCGGACGCGGGGGAGAGGACGGTGGCCACCGCGACTCGGCTGTCAGCCCCGGTCGTTCATGAGCTGGAGCGGAATCCCGAAGTCGGATTCCTCGAGCGACGCGTCGAAGCTCGTCATGGTCAGCACCTCAGGCGGAAGTTGGCGACTCGGGCTCTCGGATCGTACACCGCCGAGGTCGCTGAGGATCGCCGGGCGGACGTCGACGACATCGGGTTCGCCCCTCTCGTCGACCGGTTCGGGGAACTCCCGCGATCGTTTCATGAGCGTGCCGAATCTGGCGCGCGGGTGATCCTGGCGCCGCGTGCTACGTGTTTGACCTCACCGCGGCGGCCCTTGCGAAGACCGTGCCAACCGGCGCGAGCGAGCAGCAAGGCGCAGCGCAACACGACCCGACTTGGTCACGCCTTGCGAACGTACTCGGCGCGGCTCAGGGGCAGGGAACGATGTTGTTGTTCTCGTCGACGCACGGCTCGAAAAAGGTCGTGGTCGTCGGCGAGAAGGTCGTGGTCGTCGGCGAGAAGGTCGTGGTGGTCGGCGTGTTCGAGCTGGGCCTCGGCGTGTTCGAGCTGGGCGTCGGCGTCGGCGGCGTCTCGGGGGGCGCGTCCGTCGGCGTGTCGAAGGTGCCGTCGGTGCCTCGCGGGCGATTGAAGGTCTGCCCGGTCATCGGGTCCGTCAGCACGAAGACGTTGATGACCGTGATGTTGATCTGGATGATGGTGATCGACGTGTCCTTCCACTCGGGCCACTTGGGTCCGTAGTACGTCGGTGGCTCGTAGTAGTACGTCGTGGTGGTGGGGTTGTAGTACGTCGTTGTGGTGGGGTTGTACGTCGTGGTGGTGGGGTTGTACGTCGTGGTGGTGGCGCCGGTCGGCGGGTAGTAGACCGGTGGCTGGAGCGGGTTGCCGCAGTAGCACTTCGTGACCGGCACGCCCTTGTCGTCCACGAGCACCGCGGTCCCTGCTTGGAGCACCGACTGGATCGGCGTCGCCTGCCCGTTCTTGAACCCGTGATTCGTCACGGCGGTGTCGGATCGCAGCACCGTCGGGGTGAGTCCCTCCACGTACGAAGGGATCTCTGCGGCAGTTCTGCCCAGCACTTTCGCCCACTCTGCGCCTTGGGTGGGATTCTGCTGCAGGAAGGTCACGAGCTGGTTCTTGTCACATTGCGAAGAGTTCATCGTGCCGCCGTAGAGCCCGACCTTGCCACCCTCGACCGTTGTGGGCGCGCTGGTCTGCACCGGGGTGACGCTCAGGTCTTGACCCACCTGCCCGGGCGGCGCAAAGGGATCCGTCGCCGAGGAGATCGGCTCCAGCCGCACCTCGGCCGCCCCGGCGCTGTCGCCGTCGCCGCCGAGAAACACGAACAGGGCCACGACGATTCCGCCGCCGACGACGATGACGATGATGAGAATGATCAGCAACTTGCGGGTCTTGTCGGAAGACCCGGTACCGGAGGACTCGGTACCGCCGGTGACCGCTGAGCTCTGCGCCATGATTCCCCTCCGCCGATCTTGCGATCAGCGATGCTCCGACACGCCCGATTTGCGGAGATTAGTCAGGACGCGTTCCGTGCCGCAAACTAGCGCACTCCGCACGGGACTCCGGCAACCCTCCCGTCGCAGGCTCGCGGGACGACGTCAACCGGGGTGCGCGTCGACGAGTCGAAGCGCACGCCGACGTAGGTCACATGAGCCTTCAGGTTCGGCCGGCTCGGCGAACCAGGCCCGCCGATCCGCGGTCATGTCGGGAGCGCGGTGCACCCTGCGTACGGTGTGCCGACGGACGAGCACGAACGGAGCCGTGCGTGCGAGGGATGGGTGGGGCCGTTCACGACGACGGGGAGCTATGGCGATGATCGAAGACGTGGTCGAGCGGTGGCACCGGAACCTCCGCGGCGAGCTTCCCGGCGGGCTCGACGAGCTCCTCGCCGACGACGTCGTCTTCTACTCGCCGATCGTCTACACGCCCCAGGAGGGCAAGGCGATCACCAAGCGCTACCTGGAGGCAGCCGGCCAGACGCTGCCGGGGGACGAGTCGACCGCCGGCGAGGGATCGTCCGGCGGTGGCTTCCGGTACACCAAGGAGGTCATGGCCGGCGACACCGCGGTGCTCGAGTTCGAGACCACGGTGTCGGGCAAGTACGTGAACGGCGTGGACATCATCCGCTGCGACGGTGACGGTCGCATCGTGGAGTTCCGGGTGATGATCCGTCCTCTGCAGGCAGTGAACCTCGTCCACGACCAGATGCGGGC
>Ga0209587_1001033_pt1 | contig 13363 bp, 11 predicted proteins | sample NGEPerD_2_FD_184512 | JGI IMG/M metagenome (GOLD analysis project Ga0209587, IMG submission 184512) | Arctic peat soil microbial communities from the Barrow Environmental Observatory site, Barrow, Alaska, USA - NGEE PermafrostL1-D... | ecosystem: Environmental > Terrestrial > Soil > Wetlands >... | reverse complement strand
GGCGCCCGCAGGCGATGGCTCGGTGCTCGATCGCCTGATGTCGAGTGCTGAGTCTCTCGTCAAGGTCAGACGCGTCGACGCGACCGCCGAAGGCGATACGCGGGGCGCCGTGCTGGCGCGCGCCGAGGCGCAGCTCGATGGGGGCAATCTCGCGGCCGCGGTCAAAGAGGTCGAGACGCTACAGGGCGCGCCCCGCGAGGCCTTTGCCGACTGGCTCGACGCGGCGCATGCGCGGCTCGAGGTCGACGCGACCTTGCAGAAATTGCAGAGCATCTTGCTCGTTTCCCTCGGCGGAAACGCGAGCGGAACCTCCGAAAAGACAAAAGAGCAAGACTAGCCGATGACCCGTATCCTCTTCTTCGTTCTCGTTGTCGTTGCCGTGGCCTTGGGGCTGGCGTGGCTGGCCGATCGGCCGGGCACGGTCACGGTCGAATGGCTCGGCTATGAGATCGAGACATCCGCCTTCGTCGCGGCCGTCGCCTTGGTGGCGTTGGTGTGCCTCGTCATTCTGGTCTTTGCGTTGCTGCGCTATGTGTGGACACGGCCGGCCGCCATGGCGACCTATGTGCGCGAGCGCCGCAAGCAGCAGGGCTTTGAGGCCCTGTCGCACGGGCTGCTCGCGATCGGCGTCGGCGACCGGGCTCAGGCGCAGCGCTATGCCGGAATTGCCGGACGCACCTTGCCCCGCGAGCCGCTGACCGCGCTGCTCAAAGCCCAGGCCGCCCAGCTCAAGGGCGATCCCGCGGCGGCACGGCGCGCCTTCGAGGGGATGCTGGAGCGTCCCGAGACTCAGCTTCTCGGCGTGCGTGGCCTGTTCCTCGAAGCCAAGCGCGGCAATGACGCCGATGCCGCCCGCGCCTTGGCCGAGCAAGCGATGCAGCGTGATCCGAGACTGGCCTGGGGCGTGAACGCCCTGTTCGACATTCAAGCCCGCGCGGGCGACTGGAACGGCGCGCTGAACACGCTCGCCATTGCCCGGCAGAACGGGCACATCGATACCGACACCGCCAATCGCCGCCGCGCGGTGCTGCTCACCGCCGAAGCGCGCGAAGCCGAAACCTTCGATCCGGACAAGGCGCTGACGCTCGCCAACGAGGCGCTGCGGCTTGCGCCGTCTTTGGTGCCGGCGGCGGAACTTGCGGGCCGCATCTTCGCCTCGAAGGGCGAGGCGCGCGCCGCCTCCCGCCAGATCGTGCGCACTTGGAAGCTGTCGCCTCATCCCGACCTGGCCATGGTCTACGCCTTCGCCAAGCCGGGGCTCGCGCCGAAAGACCGGCTGAAGCGCGTCGAATATCTCGCAGGGCTAACGCCGAACGACATCGAAGGACCCATCGCCGTCGCGGCCGCCGCCGTCGACGCCCAGGACTGGCAGCAGGCGCGCGACGCGCTCGCGCCGTATCTGGAGGAGCGGCCGTCCGCGCGCATCTGCACCTTGATGGCGCGTATCGAGGCGGGCGAGGGCGACAAGGGGCGCGAGCGGGAATGGCTGGCGCGTGCCGTGCGCGCGCCGCGCGACCGCGCCTGGATCGCGGACGGCTATGTTTCCGACCGCTGGTTGCCGGTGTCGCCGGTCACTGGCGCGGTCGATGCCTTCGAGTGGAAGGCGCCGGTCGACGCCATTGGACGTGGCGACGACACGCTGATGATCGCCGAAGATAGGGAGCCGCCGCGCGATGCGAGCGCCATGGCGACCCTCGAGATGACCCAGGCGCCCGAGCCGGCCGTCGTGGTCGATGTGACGCCCACCTTGTCCGAGACGCCCGACGAAACCAACGCGTCACCCGAGGCGCAAGAGGGTGACAGCACCGAAGCGCCCGCCGCGACGGACGACCTCAAGGCCGGAAAGGCCGAAACCTCCCCGGCCGCAACCGCGGGGCCGAAGGTGAGCGAACCCGGGATGGGCCAAAAGATGGAGAGGTCGGCCTCGCCGGACTTCATGCCGCCGCGGCCGCCGGACGATCCGGGTGTCACACAGCCGGAACCCGACGAAAGCCCCACCTCGCTGGAGCGCCTGCGCGCGGCGCATATTCGCTGAGGTTTCGGGCGCCGCAACCCTGGCGTCCAACTTGCGCCGTCCCGATATTGGCATTAAGCACGGGTGCCAAAGACGCTGGGGGCGAGACCCCAAGGGGCAAGACCCCAAGGCTTCCTTTAAGCGTTCCGCCTAAGGTTCATCGACGGCGCGAGACGCCCGGGGCCGCAATAGCTCAGTTGGTAGAGCGACGCATTCGTAAGCAGATAATCGCGAGGTTCGGGAACCGCGGTAAAGCTTGAATCCACGCGCACCAAGAGGCATGTTCGACCGCGCCGGCTGCAGACCGGCTGCAAGTTGCCCGTGAAAAGCCGCAGTAGCTCAGTCGGTAGAGCATCGCATTCGTAATGCGGGGGTCGGGGGTTCGAATCCCTCCTGCGGCACCATCTACTCAGTCGGCAACGGTCTGTTAACCGCTGGGTCGCTGGTTCGAGTCCGGCCCGGGGAGCCAATTTCAGCACCCTAAAACACATTCAACCTAGCTCGGGGCCCTCTCCGGGGCCCGGAGAGGTACCTCCGACCGCCGGGAGATGATCGCGGCGGGTGTCCTGGCTAGCCGGGCGCCCCGTGCCGCCGGAGCCGCCGCCGCGGCCGTCCGTGACCATTCTATCCAGTTCTCGCCTGTGCTTAGAGAGTTGACTTCTCCAAGGCGTTCAGGTCGCCGAGCAGGGCTCCCAGAATATTGACCTGCACGAGAGTGAAGTCGGCCGGGTCAACAGCGTCCGGCGACCCCGCGCCCGAGTAAGACCTGAACGTGCCCGCAAGGCCCTTCCGCTTCTTGGCAACCTCACGCGGTTTTCCGTGGTCAACATCGTGCTGCACCATCGTGCGAAGGTCGTTCACGTCCTTGAATGACTTCGGCATCTTTCCGGCAAGACGCTGACCGAGACTCTCCCTGAATACGAAGTAGGTGTTATCGATAAAGTTCTTGTAGTCGTCGAGCGACTTGATCGGCTTGCCTAGCGCTCCTAAAGCGGCAGCCGTCTTGTTCGTCGCTTTGAAGAGATCTCCTCCGTGTACCCCCGCGTAGCGATCATTTATTGACCGCACCGCGTCTCGGATATCTTCAGCTAGACTCTTTCTGTCCATCTCAAGGCCCGCCGCAATGTCGGCCGACCTGCCGAGGTTCGACCAGAAGTCTGGGTGTCCCCTGAAGAGATGTCTCAGCATAATGGTCTGACGAGTGCGCCCGCCGGACTTGAGGTTGGCGGTCACGGTTCTCTGAAACTCAAGGTAGTCCAAGTTGGTAGCCTTCTGGCCAAGCTCCACTTGTTTCCTCAGCTCCGTCAGGAAGGATTCGATAAACTTCTTCAGTACCGGCTCCTGCGCATTCTTCAGCCCAGCTTGCTGAAGGTGACAGACGAGCGTGATGACGGATTGCACGATGGTCCGATTACGGAAAAGGCTACAGTTTTCTGGGAAGTTCGCATGCAGGAACTTCAAAGCGCGATTGATCCTCTTGGCGGCAGCTGACTGTGGGGAGAACTTACTGTTCGCTTGGAACACCTTGCGGATGTCGTCGAAGCGAAGCCGTGCGTCTATCCCCTCAATCTCGATAGTGGCTACCTTTGAGACGATATCAAAGCGCGCGTAGCGTTTGTCCCTGACGGCGATCGTCTTCGAGAAGAACTGATGCCTTGCCGTCCTGGCGCAGTAGTCGCGAAGTTTGCTGTGAATTGAATTCAGCTTCTCGCTGCTCGTTAGAGGGAGGCCCTTTTGCAGCCTTTGGAAGAACTCCTTCAGTTCCTCCTCACCAGCCTCCGTAATCTCGTCGTACTCAATCTCATAGTCATCGAACGCGTCAGCAAGTGCCTCCAGGAGACTCTCGTAGTCGTCTCCTCCAAACTCCGCTGCTTGCTCCTTTGTCAGCTTCAACTCTCCATCCATGAACTCCCATATCGCAGTTAGCCGTTGTTGACCGTCTACGACGTCGAATTCGTCGGGCTCCTCGTTCGTCTTCTGGAAGTAGAACTTTGGAAGTCTCCAACCGCGCAAGATCGTGTCGATGAGCAAGCGCTTTTTGTCGGCGCTCCAAACATCTTGGCGCTGCCATTCCGGAATCTCGTATCGATCGCGTCGCTTATACAGCTTATCAAGAGCGCGCCGCGCGAATCTCATTTGCATAATGCCCCCCACAATCGTGGTGCTCAGGTGGTCATTGACAAAGCCACATCAGCCCACGAAGGGCTGGTTTGAAGCCTCGTTATCATCCACAGAGCATGTCGACTAATTTCGTCCGGAGACGGTCGCTCCTCGCCGAATAGAAGTCTTCGAAACCTTCCAGCGTTTCCGGAAGCTCGCCAAGTTCATGCTTGCCTAGGTAGTGCTGCTGGGTTGAGGGATCGGGATAATGCTTCCTGAGCCATGCGGCCGGCAGGGTCGCACGCTTCTCATTGTTGATCGGCCCCTCAAGCAGTGAACACCCGCTGGTGTCCATTCGAAGATTCGCGACGGGCTAAGGTCTCGCGGACTTTACTTCGACCTTCCTCAGCAATTTATATGGGTCCGCACCCAGTAGTCGAACAACGCGCAGGAACTCGATCACGTCGAGTCTCCGCTCACCCCTCTCAAATCTCGAAACGAACGACTGAGGCCGACCTAGCATTTCGGCCAAGCGCTCTTGCGTCACGCCGGCTCGCTTGCGGGCAGCAACCAGGAGATCCAGAAGTCGTCGATAGTCGTCGGAGTAGATTGAGGTCAACACAAGACCGCCAGCTCTGATGCCAGCAATCCAAAGAAACCCAATTTAGGATTATCCCAAAATAGGATATTCCGGCATGCTGCCTCATCGGCCCAACCACCCCGAGGCGGCGATGAAAGAGCAGTATGTCGGTGACGTGAACGACTACCGGAAGTACGCGCTCCTGCGCGCACTTGCGGATGAGGAGAGCACCATCGGTATGTGCTGGATGCTCACGCCGCCAGACGGCCGCGCTGACGGCAACAAGATTGACTATCTGCAGCGGACAGAATGGGCGAAGTTTGATGCGCCGCTGTTTGAGCTGCTTCGCTCGATAGTCGGCGAGCCTTGTCGTCGCCGCCTTCACGCTATCGAGGCGAGCGATATTCTTCCTAGAGCGGTCTACCTAAGCCGAATTCTCCCCGACGCGCGCGACGAGCGCTGCAGGTATTTCGCCGAGGCCAAGGACAAATTCAAAGACTGCGAGCTCGTGTTCTTCGACCCTGATAACGGAATCGAGGTGACGAGCATACCGAAAGGCCGTCGCAACTCAGCCAAATACGTCTACTGGGACGAAATCTCGACAGCCTATGCCGCGCGTCAATCGGTGCTCGTCTATCAGCATTTCCCTCGCGAGAACCGGCGCGCCTTCGTCGATCACTTAGCACGGCGATTCATCGCCGTGGCGCCTGATGCAATTCTATGGGCATTTTGCACCGCCCACGTGGCCTTCCTGCTCGCTATTCACCCGAGGCAGAGGGAGACACTCCTGACGCGCGCAAGAGCGGTAGAAAGCCGGTGGACCCGAGATTTTATTGATCCGCAACCTCTAGGCTGTGGCACTCCGCACGACTAACCCAAACTTGCGATCTAGTCTTCGACCCGGGCGAGCCAACCCACAACGCTGGTGGGAAGGCAAGCTCTGGGGAACCGCTTATCCCGGCGGCAAGGCGACTGCCGCCGTGAGACTTTGCCAATGACCAAAGGCCGAGAGGCGACGGGGATCGTTGACGCTATTCTCGTTGACGATGCGGGTTGCGGAGATGCATGCGCAGAGCGTTCAAGTCGTAGCGCCCCATCAGTAATTTCCCCGCGACTTGCTTCAGTGCGGTGTTACTTATCTTCTAGCGAGTCGGATACTTGAAGGCTGGGGGAAGACCATTGGGCGCTGCTGAGAACGAAATCCTCAAGGCCTATCTTGCCGAGATGGTGCGGGTACATGCTACCGGAGCAGGCACGGGAGAAACCTCCTATTACGGCGCACTACAGGGAGCGCTTAACGCGGTAGGAGACACACTTAGGCCTCGCGTTTATTGCCTATCCCAAATGTCCGGCGCTGCCGGATTACCCGACTTTGGTCTGTTCACCGATATGCAATCTGCGCGTGGGGGTCGAGCGGCAGTTTGGGCTGCTGGGGGCCCGATTCCTGAGCGGGGGGTCGTGGAGGTAGACGACGTTCCTGCGCCGCTTTCCATCAAACGTGGCTCAGTTCAAGTGGCGAATTACTTGGGCTCATATGGTCTTGTGCTAGTTAGCAATTACCGCGACTTTGAATTAGTCGAATCGTTGGCTTCTGGAGCACCACGCGTAGTAGAGCAGTTCAGTTTCGGCCTCAACGAGACGGCGTTTTTCGGTTGGGCCGCGGACCGCCGCCGACCAGAAGACGAGCCGATGGCGCTGTCTTTTGTCGAGTTTCTTCGCCGTGTCTTGGGCCGGCGCGCGCCATTGGCGGAACCGCGAGATGTCGCTGCCCTTTTGGCCTCTTATGCTAGAGACAGCCTGGCACGTGTTATGGCTAGCGCGGGCTTGCCTGCCTTAAGCACACTACGAGACGCGCTTGGGGAGTCGCTTGGTCTGCACTTTCAGCCGGGGGAGAAGGGGGATCATTTTTTCCAATCTACTCTCGTGCAGACCCTTTTCTATGGCTTGTTCTCTGCCTGGGCGACTCATGCCCGCGAAAGCGACACGCCGTTCGACTGGCGAACCGCTACTTGGACATTACAAGTTCCAGCGATACGGGCACTCTTCGAACAGGTGGCGACGCCTGGAAGGCTCGGCAGGCTTGATCTCATCGATGTCCTTGGATGGGCGGCGGATGCTTTGAATCGCGTCGATAGGAGAATCTTTTTCGACCGTTTCGACGAGGCGAATGCCGTCCAACACTTCTATGAGCCGTTTCTTGCGGCATTCGATCCTGATCTGAGGCGCGCCCTCGGTGTTTGGTACACGCCTCCGGAAATTGTCCATTACATGGTCGAGCGGGTGGACCGCGTCTTGCGCGACGAACTTGGCATTGCCGACGGACTCGCGGATTCGAACGTGTGGGTGCTGGACCCCTGTACGGGGACCGGTTCATATTTAGTCGCAGTACTCCGTCGCATCCAGCAAACTCTCCAGGAAAAAGGCGTGGGCGCCGCGCTGGCGCCGGAACTAAAGGAAGCGGCAACCCAGCGTATTGCGGGGTTTGAGGTTCTGCCTGCACCGTTCGTCATCGCACACTGGCAAGTCGCGACGCTTCTCGCGGCAGCAGGTTCGCCTCTGAATGATGCGGCAGGGGAGCGAGCATCCATTTACCTCACAAACGCGCTCACGGGTTGGCAATCCGCCGGCGCCGGCTCGCACCTTCCTTTCCCCGAACTAGAGCGTGAGCGCGATCTTGCTAACATTGTAAAACGGGAAGCGCCGGTACTCGTCATTCTCGGCAACCCTCCATATTCGGCTTTCGATGGCACGAGCCCAGAAGAAGAAGGCGACCTCGTCGAGCGCTACAAGGAGGGGCTGGGCGAACGCTGGGGGGTACGAAAATATAATCTGGACGATCTGTATGTGAGGTTCTTCCGAGTCGCAGAGCGTCGAATCGCGGATGTCACCGGCCGGGGTATGGTGTGCTTCATCACCAATGCATCCTACCTTAGCTACCGCTCCTACACGGTAATGCGCGACCGATTGGTTGGGGCCTTCGATCGAATTTGGATCGATGCCATGAATGGGGACAGCCGCCAAACCGGAAAGTTGACTCCAGACGGCCGGCCGGATCCTTCAGTTTTCTCCACGGACCTCAATCCGGAAGGTATTCGCGTCGGCACAGCGATTTCTATGCTCGTACGAAAGGATGCTGTCGAGCCCAAGCAGGCGGATGTAAAGCACCGTGAATTTTGGGGAGCCACAAAGCGAACCGATCTTGGAGCAACGCTTAGCCTGGACAAAGAAGATTTTGAAAACACCTATGTTAGCTCTCAACCCTCCGCCGAGAATCGATTCAAGCTCGCGCCAGATGCTACACTGGCAGTGTATCGCGCGTGGCCGTCACTTGCGGAGCTAACGATTTCAGAGGAGTGGAGCGGCGTTGCTGAGATGCGCAAAGGTGCGCTAATCGCCCACGACCGCGCCACTATCGAAGGGCGAATGGCCAGGTACTGCGATCCTGCCATTTCGCTAGAGACTCTGACGGAAGAAAATTGCGGGCCTATAGCAAATGCCGCACGGTACGATGCGCTCGAAGCCCGAAATCGCTTGCTGGCTGCTGGCGGTCTGGTGGCGGGACGCTTTGCTCCAATTGTATTGCGTCCATTTGACCGGCAATGGGCGTTCCACACCGATGTGAGACCTATCTGGAACGAGCCGCGGCCGGAGCTGGCAGCGCAGCAGGGCGCAGGCAACATCTTCATTGTGACGCGTTTGCAGTCGCGTAAACCGGACGAGGGCATTCCTGTCTTCGCCACTCGCGACTTGCCTGGCTACCATTCTCTAGATCCAAATGCCCACCCCTTCCCTGTCAAATTACATCTCAACGCCACAGGAACGGGCGGCCTTGCATTGCATGATGATGAGGTGGGACCAAATTTGTCCATGCAAGCGCGACAGTATCTTTCGGAACTGGAACTCGCCGAATGGCTGGCACCGAATCATCCGCAGGCCGACGCAGTTTGGTTTAGTGCGCTCGCGATCGCATACGCACCGGCATGGTTGGACGATAACGAGGAGGGCATCCTAGACGATTGGCCGCGCATGCCCTTGCCAAGCTCTGCCGAGCAGTTGTTACAGTCCGCGCGGCTAGGTCGCCGGGTTTTCGATTTGCTCGATACGACTATACCCGTGCCTGGTGTGACTGTCGGCACCCTCGATGCGTGTCTACGCGAGATTGCCGCACTGCAAAATGCCGGCGGTGGGTCAGCATCGACGATCGATCTCGCTGTTACTGCTCGCTGGGGTACTCAGGACCGGAGAGGAGCAGTAATGCCGGGTCCCGGCCAGGTTCTGGAGCGAGATTACGATAGCAGCGAGGGAGCGTGCGGTGACAAAGCGCCGTTGCTCGGCGTTCGCACCAATGATGTTTATCTTAACCAGAACATTTTCTGGGGGAACGTGCCCCAGGAGGTGTGGGACTTTACGATCGGCGGCTATCAAGTCCTGAAGAAGTGGCTTTCATACAGAGTCCTAACTATCCTCGGGCGACCCCTTACGCTTGCTGAAGTCAATCACTTCCGTGACACGGCACGCCGAATTGCAGCCTTGCGTCTTCTGGCGCCGGAACTGGACCGTAACTACCGCGCCTGCGCAGACGGATCTTATCCCTGGAGAACGATCGCAGCTCACAACGAGTAGGCGCTCTCCAGCGCAGCGAGTGCCGCCTCGCCGCCTCTGACGGCTTGCGTATAGTGACCCAGCGTAACGGCCGGGTTGGCGTGGCCGGCTAGCTTCGCCACCAGGCCGACCTCGATGCCCTGCGCCTGAAGCGTCGAGATGAATGAGTGACGCGCGGAGTGGAGGGTGACTTGGGGCAACTCAAGCCGCCTCAGTGAAGGCGCCCAGATCCGATTCCGAAAGTTTTGATAGAAGAGCGGCCCACCGCCGCCCTTGCGCGGTAGCGGCCATGGCTGAAGTCGCCCTGGCCCAGGGAATACACGGTGTAGTTCTTTTCCTCGGCGCGGGCAGGCAGTGCGCCACTCGAGAAGCATGTTGCGCAGCATTGAGCACATCGGCACTTCGCGCATGCCAGCTTCGGTTTTCGTCATATCCGCGAGGGTGCCATCGTTCTCCTGGGTTCGCCGAATGTGAATTGCGTTGCGATCGAAATCGACATCTTCCCATAAGAGAGCCAACTGCTCGCCGGGACGCGTTCCCGCGAGAAAAGGAAAGCCATAATAGATGCCGTGCTGCCTATCCTCTCGCGCCGCATCGAGCACGACCTTCACCTGCTCTGTCGTAAGGATTGCCTTCTTGAGCTTATACCGGCCGCGCCCCAGCTGGGTTGGCATGCGCGGCGTGTGAATCCCGAAATCCTCCTCGGCAAGCGCAAGCGCGGCAGCGAGAAACATCTTTGCGCGGTTCGCGGCGTAAAGGCTTATTTCGGAATTCAACGTCATATGCCACGCGCGAATGTCGCCGGTAGTGAGTTCGGACAGCCTAGTCTCGCCGAGGAGTTCGACGAGTTTCGTCCCCTCCGGCCGATCGCCTGTGCGCGTGTAGTAAGCCCGTTGTTTGGCACTGCCCCTGAGAAGCGGTCCCTTGATGGCCTTGGCACCGTCCAGATATCCGGCAAGGGTTCTCCGCCGGACTTGGCCTCGCTTAACTTCGAGCCAATGATCCACCGCGTCAGCAACCGTGTGGTCCTTACGGTTCGGCGCGTATGACCCGGTCTCCACGCTGACCACCAGTTGGTTGCGAAATGCCTCTGCTTCCTTCCGCCGCTCGAATGACGGCATTCGGCGCTGACCTGTCTTAGGGTCCGAGTAATTCACGAAATATCGAGTCTGCACGACGACGCGGTCGCCCTTCAGCTTCCGCTTGCGATCCTGCTTCGTGATCGAGACCCTGAAAGCCATCTCGTGCTCCCTTCAGCGCTACGTGATTTCCGGTCTCAAGGAAAACATTGCGCTGAGGCGTCAACAATTATTCCGCGATGTCCCACGTCAATCCATCTGCAGCCAGCTCGCCAACCAGAAGCCCGCCATAACCGCACAGCCCGCGCACGGGGCACCGAGATTCCTCGCTGGCTGAACAGTAAATCGCAGGTGATGCCCCGACCGGACGTGGGACGGTAACGGACAAAAGATAGGGGGATAGAGTGGGGGTAGACGGTGTGTGGTGCGGAGCACGCATCGTGACCCCTCCCCACCGACTGTGCGGCCGTCCATACCGTCTCATCGTCCATTAGTAATCACGGTCATCATCGGCCATCTCAATGGGCTCGGGGATGAGGTCGAGTGGAATTCCTACACAACGGCTCTTCTGGCGAGCCCCGCTGAAGTAGATCGGGTTCCTAAGGCTGAAGGATCCGTCCAGAGCGCGAAGTGCACGCTCCCAACCTCGACCCTCCCAGATGGTGTTCTGGTAGACTTCTTCAATCTTTGGAGACCCGTTGCGAATGAGGACACCCGGATCCTCGCCTGAAGTTCGCACCACGATGTCGTAAATTCGCATAACGCGCTCAGCATCGTAATAGCGCCGGTCATCCGTAGTCAGATTGAGCTTGGCAACGGCTATCCAATGGGCGAGAGGATAGTGATCCACAACGTGCGCTAGGAGGTGGTCCAGACACTCCGCGGCGTTATCGCGATGGATGTCTTCCGCATGTAGTTCCACGGCAGGGCCGTATTCGGTGGCCCAAGCGCTAGCTTCATCGGGCGACGGAACACGTCCATGTAGTGCAATGAATGCGGACGCCAAGAGCGTGGCCAGGTTCTGGCGGTGGCGTCTATCCACCGACGGCATGATCGGCCGCGCGCATCAGAGGTACGGCGCCGCTCACCATACGAATGAAGGAATAGGCGGAAATATCCATTGCCGTGAGGAAGCCGCCGCGCGAGCAATCCACCACGGGTGCATGGAGGTCCTCCTTGGGACAGAACGCGACGGCATGGAGGCAGATGTCGATGTGCCCCCACGCTTGGCGAATGCGGTCGAACACGGCCTCGTATTGCGCATCGTCCCGGACATCCAAAGGCAGGATCAGAGCTGCTGCGAGACTTTCGGCGACGGATCGCACATGGGGCTCGGCCTTCTCGTTCTGATAGGTGACGGCGAGCTCGGCGCCCTGGTCGCGAAACGCCTTGGCGCAGCCGAACGCGATGGACTCCGCGTTGGCGATGCCGATGACGAGCGCCTTCTTGCCGGCGAGAGAAAACACGGGGCGAACCGCTATTGTGCATTGCAAGATCTACGCATCCAATGTGACGGTTCAAATGTCCGCCCTGCGGCAAAATGCTTTGATGCACGCCGGGCGTCCATTCTCCGCGGACGAGGCAACAATCCCGGCCCCGCGCCGTTTGTCTAAAAGCGTGAAACGGGAAGAGGAAACGCTGTGAAGCAGGGAAGCTCCCACAAGGTGATCTACGCGGCACTCGCCGCCAACGCGCTCATCGCCGTGAGCAAGTTCGTGGCCGCCTACATCACCGGCTCGTCCGCCATGATGTCGGAAGGCGTCCACTCCGTGGTCGACACCGGCAACCAAGGGCTCCTGCTGTTCGGTATGAGCCGCGCCAAGAGACCCGCCGACGCGGCCCACCCGTTCGGCTACGGCGCGGAGATCTTCTTCTGGGCCTTCGTGGTCGCCATTTTGATCTTCGCCCTTGGTGCCGGCATCTCGTTCTACGAGGGCGTCTACAAGCTGCTCAATCCGCATCCGATCGAGAGCCCGTACATCAACTATATCGTTCTTGCTGGCGCCTTCGTGTTCGAGGCCGCCGCCTGGACCATCGCCTACAAGGAGTTCCGCAAGGCGCAGAATCCAAGGCAACCGTTTCATTTCCTCAAGGCCGTGCGCCAATCGAAGGACCCGGCGACCTTCACCGTGCTGTTCGAGGACACCGCCGCCATGCTCGGTCTGGCCGCCGCCGCCATCGGCATTTTCGCCGCACACAATTTTGGGCTGGAATGGGCCGACGGCGCCGCCTCCATCGTCATCGGCGCCATCCTGGCGGGCGCCGCGATCCTACTGGCGCGCGAGACCAAGGGGCTGTTGATCGGCGAGGCGGCGGACTCGGCGGTGGTGCGGGGCCTCCGGGAGATCATCCGCGAGGCGCCGGACATTCTGCACATCAACGAGCTGCGCACGATGCATCTCGCCCCGCACGAAATCCTGCTGGCGCTGAGCGTCGATTTCGCCGACGGCATCTCCTCGCAAAGGGTGGAAGAGGCGGTCAGCACCCTCGAGCGCAAGATCAAGGAGAACTACCCGGAAGTGCGGCGCGTCTTCATCGAGGTGCAAGCCAAGCACGACGGTATGGCGCGGCGCGGCCCGTAGACGCTAGTCCTCCTCGATCTCGACGTCGGAGGTGAGCTCCTGCGCGGCCTCGGCGGTCGGCTGCCGGGTAAAGTCCTTCAGCGTACCGACCTCTTGCGCGTCGCGGGTGAACTGCACCGGGCCGAGGACATAGGCGGTGATGAGCTCCGCCAAGGACCGCAAGGCGTGAACGTGAATGCGCTCCCAGCCATGGGAGGAGTCAATGCCGAAGCAGATCAGCGCGGTGCGCACGTCGTGACCCGCCTCGACCGCTGAGGCGACGTCCGAGCGGTAGTGACGAAACACGTCACGCTGGTGGAAGATTTCGTTTTCGACGCACAGCCGCGCGAGTTGCCGGGTCAAATGATAGTCGAAGGGCCCGTTGTGATCGGCCATGGCGATGGTGACGCCGAACTCGGCGCTGTTC
>Ga0209587_1001029_pt1 | contig 13385 bp, 11 predicted proteins | sample NGEPerD_2_FD_184512 | JGI IMG/M metagenome (GOLD analysis project Ga0209587, IMG submission 184512) | Arctic peat soil microbial communities from the Barrow Environmental Observatory site, Barrow, Alaska, USA - NGEE PermafrostL1-D... | ecosystem: Environmental > Terrestrial > Soil > Wetlands >... | reverse complement strand
TTTCTGGCCCTGTCCAAGCCGGGACCTGACAAGAAGCCGTTCGACCGATGGGAGCTGCTGCCCGCGCTGCTCGAGGTCTACAGCGAGTTGCTCCGACGGTTGGGTGAACGAGGCGCTCCATGGGCGCAGCTGGACGAGCCCGCTCTGGTAGAGGACCGAACCGCTTCGGAGTTGGAGGCGACGCGCGTGGCCTACCGTCACCTGGCGGCGATCTCCGACCGGCCGGCTGTCTGCGTCTCGACCTACTTCGATCACGCCACTGGCGCGCTCGACGCTTTATTGGACACGCCGATCGAGGGGATAGGTCTCGATTTCTGTGCCGGATCGCACAACCTGCGCCTGGTCGAGGATGCCGGCTCGTTCGACGGGCGCGTGCTGTTCGCCGGGGTGGTGGACGGGCGCAGCGTCTGGGCCAATCGGCTCGGCCCGTCGCTCACCCTGCTCGAACGGCTCGCCGAGCTCGCCGGCTCGGTCGTGGTCAGCACGTCCTGTTCGCTTCAACACGTCCCCGTCGACCTCGACGTAGAAACGAACATCGACCGTGAGGTTCGACAGTGCCTGGCGTTCGCCCAGGAAAAGTTGACCGAGGTCGCCGTTCTTGCCCGTGGCCTCAACAAGGGCCGAGCTGCCATTTCGGCTGAACTGGACGAAAACGCCGAACGGTTCGAACGTCGGGCCCGCTCGACCCGAACCGTCAACCCCGAAGTCAGAACTCGAATCGACCAGCTCGACCCGTCCGCGTTCGCCCGGCCGACCCCCTACCTTCAGCGCCGCAAGCTCCAGCAGGATCGCCTGCACCTTCAGCTGTTTCCGACCACGACCATCGGCAGCTTCCCGCAAACCCGCGAACTACGCGCCGCGCGATCCGCTCTCGGTCGCGGAGAGATCACCGTCGAGAGCTACGAGACGCAGATCGGCGCCGAGATCGAGGCGATCGTCTCACTTCAAGAACGACTCGGCATCGACGTCATCGTGCACGGTGAGCCCGAACGCAACGACATGGTGCAGTACTTCGCCGAGCAACTCGACGGATTTGCGGTCATCGAGCACGGATGGGTCCAATCCTTCGGGACCCGCTGCATTCGTCCCCCCGTCATCATCGGCGACATCAGCCGGCCCGAACCGATAACCGTGCGCTGGGCGACCTACGCCAGCCAGCTCACCGACCGACCGGTCAAGGGAATGCTCACCGGCCCGGTCACCATGCTCCTGTGGTCCTTCCGTCGTGACGACCTGGCTCCTGCCGACCAGTGCCGCCAAATCGCCGTGGCCGTCCGCGACGAGGTCGACGACCTGCAAGCCGCCGGAATGGCCATCATTCAGGTCGACGAGCCTGCGTTGCGCGAAGGCCTGCCCTTGCGCAACGAACGACGGGCCCGCTACCTGCACTGGGCTGCCGAGTGCTTCCGGCTCGCGACTGCAGTCGCCCACGACGACACCCAGATCCACACCCATATGTGCTACTCCGAATTCGGCTCGATTCTCCCGGCCCTCACCAACCTCGACGCCGATGTCGTGTCGTTCGAAGCGGCCCGCTCCCGCATGGAACTCCTCGACGAGTTGCAGGCAGCCGAGTTTGATCGAGACGTCGGTCCGGGTGTGTACGACATCCACTCGCATCGCGTTCCCGCGACCCACGAGCTGGTCGATCTCTTGGAGCGCGCCATCGCTGTCGTGGAACCCGAGCACCTGTGGGTCAACCCGGATTGCGGACTCAAGACTCGAGGGTACGCGGAGACAGAGCAAGCCCTCGAACACCTCGTCGCCGCAGCGGACCACCTGCGACGCCAGAGCGCCCGGTAGAGGGCGGGCTCCGCCTCGTCGGACCGAAAATGGTCACGCGTCGTAGGTCCAGTCGGGGCGTTTGTGTTCCTGACGCGGGTCGTAAGTAACGACGCCGTGGACCAGATCGCTGACCTTCGGTGTGATGATGTGTTGGCGCTCGGATGGACACCAACCCTCGAGGTGCGCGGTGACGTCTTCGGGGAAGAACCGCAGAATGCTGGAGACCACGGTGCGCTCCTGAACCGGGAGGTAGCAGCGGTTACCGTCGGCCACGATGCGGAGGTGCTCCTCGATGCGTCCCAGGTCGACATCGGAGCCTTCGCCTGTGCGGATGCGGTCGAGCGCGGCGGTGATCTCTGCGGAGCCCAGCTTGCACGGCGGGCACTGCCCGCAGGACTCGACGTAGAGAAAGCGCGAGAGAGTGGCGGCCACATCGACCATGCAGGCGCTGTCGTCGTAGATGATGAACCCGCCGGCGCCGAGTCCGGACCCGGCCGCCTCCATCGCTTCGTAGCTGAGCGGCGTTTCGAGGTCGGCACCGGTGAGCACCGCGTTGGCGACCCCGGGGAAGATGGCCTTGACCGTTCGTCCTTCGTGGGTACCTCCACAGAGGTCGAGGAGGGCGCGCAGCGAGGTGCCCATCGGCACCTCCACCACTGCGGGGTGCTCGATGTCGCCGACAACAGTGCACAAAAGCGTCCCCGGCGATTGTTCGGTGCCGGCTTGGCGGAAGGCGTCGGCACCGTGAGCGAGGATCCAAGCGGTATGGGCGAGCGTCTCGGCGTTGTTGACCAACGTGGGGTTTGCTTCGTGGCCACGCCGGTGGCCTGCTTCGGGCTCGTGGGCCTGCCAACCAAGCTGGGGGGCGGTCACGAAGAGCCCGTGCAGATATGGGGGCAGCCATCGAGGTAGGGGCTCGTTGCCCTCGATTACTTCGAGCAGCGCCTTTTCCTCACCGAAGAGGTACTCGTCGGGGCCGGTGACGATCGTAACGGTGATCTCGCCGAGCCAGCCGGCCGCTTCGATCTCACCAAGCGCACGACGAACAGAAGCGAGCTCGGGTTCGAAGCTGGCCTTCATGGCCAGGTAGGCGCCGCGGGCGCCCACTGATTCCGCCGCGATGAGCAGACCTTCGAGCACGGCGTACGGATTGGCGCGCAGCAACGCCCTGTCCTTGAAGGTGCCGGGTTCGCCTTCGGCTGCATTGCAGACGGCGTAGTGGTGACGACCGCCGCCGCTCGCGACCGACCGCCACTTGGTACCAGTCGGGAACCCGGCGCCGCCTCGTCCCCGGAGGCCGGCGTCGGCAATCTCGGCGATGGCGTCGTCAGGTCCGATATGACGGGCACCGGCGAGCCCTTGGCCACCACCGATCTCGAGATACGCGTCCAGCGAAGACAGCGCCGGTTGGTGGAGTAGGCGCGGGATGGTGCTCATTGGTTCAGCTCTCCTGGTGCGGTTCGAGGCCACAGTGCCCGCCTCGGTCGGCCCGGGTCCTTGAAGGTGTAGATCATTCTTGTCGTGGGCCGGGCCTTCTTAGGCACTCGCTTCCGACGACGAAGGGTTCGAGGAGACCCTCACCGTCGTCTGACTCGCTTGCCGCCGATCCTGCGCTCCACGCTGCGGTCGCAGTGCTGAAGCCGCGCGCGCTGTGTTCACCACCAGGCGCGCCGTTCGGTCAGGCCCAGCCTTCAGCTTGCAGATCGCCAGGTGAGCGGCGAGCACCGACTCACGGGCATCACTCGACAACCCCGCGTCTGCTTCAGCGGCCGCCTTGGCGCTATCGCCGGCCTGCTCCAGCTCCATCACGGAGTCGCGACCGGGTACGCCGTCGGTCGCCTGCTTCTCCGCCTTCCCAAGCTTCGCTTGGAACTCCCGGACGACGGCGACCAGGACGGGTGAGGCGCCTCCGTCGGCTTCTACGTGACGGGCAGCGTCGGTGATCTTCTCCACGACCTCATCGAACGCGACCGGCATCGTTCATACGTCAGCCGAGCCGCGCGAGTGGTGCCAGCGGCGCCAACTGCGCCTCGGTGGGCTCACTGCAGCAGAACCAGGGCTCGGTGAGCCGGGCTCGCTCCCCTCCCGGTCCTTGCGAGACGGCCCCACGGGACGGGCGGGCCGGGAAGGCCGTCGCCTTGGCACGGATCAGGGCGTCGATCTCGGCGAACGTCAGGGCCGCGGCCTGCTCGACGCTCCCCTCGACCAGGGCGGCCAACTCCTGCTGCAGTTGATCGACCGCCGGGTCGGGATGCGACCAAGTCCAACCCAGCCGGGCCAGGTCGTAGGGACCCAGGTGAGGTGTCATCGCGGCCCGGCCGAGAAGCAGCGAACCCTCCGGCAACAACAAGCGCACGGTGTACTGCACCGGGTCCACGTTGGGCACGAGGTCGTGGGCCACCACGAAGTCAACAAGGTCGACCAAGTCGTCGATCGTCGTCCAAGGGGTGAACGGCAGCCACGACGGGCGCACCTCGATGCCGTGGTCGCGAAGGATCACCACGGCCCTGGACGCGTCGGCAACGGTATGACCCTTGTCGAGGTGTTTGAGAATCGTCTCGCTCACCGACTCGAACGCTGAAACGACGAAGACACAGCCGGCTTCCGCCAACTCGGCCCAGATATCCGGGTGGCGCAGAATGTGCTCCACCTTGGTCGTGCAGTCGAAGGTCAGGTGCGGGTGGCGCTGGTGGATGGCCGCGACGACCCGACGGGAATGAAGCGGGGCGTTGAGAAAGTCGGGGTCGGCGAAGGTCACGTGGCCGGCACCGGCGGCCACCAACTGATCGACATCGGCCACGACTGCGGCTTCGTCAACGGTGCGCACCCGGCCGTCGTACACGACCGGCACCGGACAGTGCCGGCAGCGGTGCGAGCAGCCCCGGCTGGCCTCAACGGATCCAACCAGGCGCTCCTCGCCGTCGACCGCCAGCCGGACGTATCGATCGAGGGGCGGCAACAGGTGGCGGGCTGGCACCCGCGCCCCGACACGGGTCAGCTGGATCGCGGGGCCGGGGTCGTGACCGACCGCCCACGCCACCAGCCCCGATGCGTACTCACCAGCGATGACGGCATCGACGGCCGACCTGACGGTGAGATCCCGGCTCACCGGTGCGTACAGGCCGTAGAAGCACAGGGGCAGCTCGGGCCGTCGGGCCCGGATCGTCTCGGCGACGCGCAACGCCAGGCGCATCGCGGTGTGCATCGGCACGGAGAACGCCACCCGGTCGGCCCAATCCACGGCGGCACCGTCGAGTGGGTCGACGGCGACGTCGACACAGCGGACGTCGTGGCCGGCGGCCAGCAGTGCCGTGGCGGGCATGGCCACGTGCAGCGGCTGGTGGCCCAGCTCGTAGGTGGACACCAGCAGGACCCGCACAACCCCAGCCTACCGAGCGGGCAGCACAGGGCTAAGGGGCCGGGTATCAGCGCAGACGCACCTCCAGACACGCCTCCGCCCGGCGGAGGGCGTCCTCGACGTCCTGGGGCGTCGGTCCACGGGCAAAGACGAACCCCAGGTAGCGATCACCCTCGGGCAGCGGCACCACCGGCCGGCCCGACGCGACGCTGATCTCGACACCGACGACTCCTTCGACGGCGAGGGCCCGCTCCTGGCCCGACACCCGCTCCAGCACCCCGGCCGATCGGATCGGGAGCATCATCACGCCCGACGCCTGCGTTTCCCGGGTGACGCCCTCGAGGCCCAGACCGAGGGCGTGACGGATGATGAGCTCCTCGAGGCTCACCCCGGCCCCGAACCGCAAGGCCCGCGCGCACAAGCCGCCGATGGAACGAGCGGCGACCTCGAGCATCATGAGCGCACCTGCAGCGTCGATGCGCAGCTCTGCGTGCACGGGTCCCTCCCGCAACCCCAGTGCAGTGCACGCCCGGGCGACCGTGGCCTCGATGTCGGCGAGGACCGAGGCGGGTTGGCGCGACGGCGTGACGTAGATGGTCTCCTCGAAGAAGGGGCCGTCCAGAGGGTCGGGCTTGTCGAACACGGCCAGCACTTCCAATCGCCCTCCCAAGAGCAGGCCCTCGACCGCCACTTCGGCTCCTGGCACGAACCGCTCGACCAGCAGCGGCTCCGGGCAGTCCCCCACGATCGCGCGGACGCGGATGCCGGCCGCGGCGGCCTGGATCGCGTCGTCGACGCGGATGACGCCCTGGCTGGCCGACCGTGAGACGGGCTTGACGACGCACGGATAGCCGACCTCGGTCGCCGCCGAGGCGACGTCGGCGTCATGAGCGACGATTCGGTAGGCGTGCTGGGGGAGCGAGGCCGCGGCCAGGCGCTCCCGCATGGCGGCCTTGTCCCTGGTGGTGGCGACCGCGTCGGGCGGATTGTGGCGCAACCCCAGACGCTCGGCCGCCGCGGCCGCGACCATCACCCCCTGGTCGTCGACGGCCACGACGGCGTCGAGTGGTGTCCGGTCGTGGAGGGCCACGATGGCGTCCACCGCGGCGTCGCCTCCAGCCAGAGGCACGACCAGGGCCCGGTCGCCCATGGGGCCGGCCAAGGCTTGACGATGCTCGGACCCGACCACGACGTCGACACCCAGGCGGGCTGCCGCGGTCACGAAGTCCGCGGCCCGGTAGGTGGCCGTCGGCAGCAGCAGGAGGATCCGGGGCACCGTCCTATGATGGTCGTCACGAACCAACGCGGCGAGGCCACGATGACCGGCATCGATTCCAACGACCTTCCCGTTCTGCGAGCGACCGACGCGGCGTTGGCCAAGGTGCTGGAGTTGCGGGCTCGCGAGGTCGTCCTCGCGAGGACGACGAGGAGTCACTCGCCCTCTGGTCGAGGTCACCGGTGCGAACGGGAACGCCTACACCTACGACATGTACTTCCAGGCGGCCGGCACGCTCGGCCCCAAGACTGGTCCGACGAGCGTGGCGGGCTGGCGCTCGTGGTCCCCACCGAGAGCATCGCCAAAATGCGCGGATCCACCCTCGACCTCAACCGCGATCTCGTCCAGGGCGGGATGGCCATCCAGAACCCCAACACGCCGCCGGCCCCGGTCGACGCCAGCCCGGCTATGGCCGGGGTCCCAGTGGACCTCAACGGAGATGTGGCCCAGCGAGTCGTGCAGGTCCTGGAGCAGCAGATCAACCCGTCGATTGCGGCCCACGGCGGCCGCGCCGACCTGGTAGCGGTAGAGGGCGATGCCGTCTATCTCCGTTTGAGCGGAGGCTGCGCGGGATGTGGGATGGCGGCGGTGACCTTGAGCCAGGGGATCGAAGTGGCCCTCCGCGAGTCGGTCCCCGAGATCACTCGAGTGATCGACGTCACCGACCACGCGGCGGGCACCAACCCGTACTACGAGGCGGAAGATCTCATACGTGCGGCCCCCGACATCGAGGGAGCCTTGCGCGCCGAAGCTGTTGGGGGACGGGGCCATGGCGGCAGTCTCGCGCAGCCCGGCGAGTCGCTCTCTAGCTCCCATGGCCCCTGGCGGGCCGCCCTCGGTGGATGAGAATCTTGGTGTCGGTCGGGCGGACGTCGTGTCTCTATGGCGCTCGGAGCCCGTTTCTAGCTTGGAGGTTGTTCCGGTAGTCGCCGAAGAGATCGGCGCGCGATGAGCGCTCGCGCCCGCCTCGGCGTCGCTGGCGGGCGCGGGGGCCTGATGGACCGAGCGACGAGAGGGGTACAGTCGCTGTCGCCGGCTGCGAGGGGAGCGTTGCGATGGGAGATGAACTCCGAGTCGGGCCCGTGTCAGAACTTCCGCCCGCCCGGATCGTTGGAGCGGGCCGCTACGCGGTTGGAGACGCGACCGGGACGCTGTTCGCTGTCGGTCGCCGCTGCCGGCACCTGCGGGCTGACCTCGCCGGCGGTTCGATCGACGACGACGGCCTCCTGGCGTGCCCCTGGCACGGCTTGACGTACGACGTCGGCACGGGTCGGATGGTGCGCGGGCCGCAGGGGATCTTCGCCAAGGTCCCCGGCCTTGGTGGTGCGAACAAGCTCTTGACTCGCGTGTTGCCGTTACGGCGAGGCAAGGTCGAGGAGCGGGACGGCACGCTGTACGTGTGTTGAGCGGCGCTGCCTCGACGCTGCATCGGGTGACGCGTCACGGCTCGGTGGTAGATGCGGCCGATCGCCCGCGGCTCGTCGCGTTCCGGCCGCTCGACCCGGGCAATCGGCCGGCGCCGTTCAAGCGGTACGTGGGGCGCGAGGCGGTGCCGCTGACGCGGGAGTTCGGTTTGTCGGAGGTGCGTGCGGCAGGCGTGCTGTCGGGCAGATCTCTCGGGGTCGTCGAGGGGGCGTGGGATGGGGAGCGGCTCGCGCGGCTCTTGTTCTTCTCGAGCGGTGTGAGCCGTACCAGCCGTTCGGCTTTCGGCGATGCGACCTACTTCCGCACCGCGATGTCGGCTGGGAACCTGCACCCCGTCGAGCTCTATGTGGTGTGCGGTGACCTCGACGACGTCGGGGCGGGTGTCTATCACTTCGCGCCGCTCGAGTTCGGGCTCACGGAGCTTCGCCGCGGCGACTACCGCGGCGCGCTCGCCGCGGCGGCGGCCGATCCGCTGGTCGCCGCGGCGCCGATGACGCTTGTGCTCACCGGGATCTCGTGGCGTAGCGCGTGGAAGTACGGCGAGCGCGGCTTCCGGCATCTCTATTGGGACGCGGGCACGATGCTGGCGAACCTGCTGGCCGTCGAGCCATCTGCCGTGGTGCGCGTCGGCTTCGCGGATGAGCCGGCTGCCCGGCTCGTAGGAGTCGACGGTGTCTCGGAGTTTCCGCTCGCGCTTGTCGTGCTGCACGGGTCCGAGCGCGGCAACGGCGGGGGCGCCGCGGACGCCGGCGCGTTCGAGCCGCTCGACCTCGCGGTCGCGCCGGTCTCGCGAGCGCCGCTCGAGTTTCCGCTCATCACCGCCGCGCAGCGCGACGGCGACCTCGCCGACGTTGCGGGCGTCGAGCGGTGGCGTACCGCGGCGGCGTCGCTCGGTGCGCCGGCCCCTGTCGTTGTGGAGCCGCCCGCGCGCGTGGCCGACGAGCTGATCGAGGCGGTGATCCTGCGACGCGGCTCGACGCGGCTCATGCGCCGCGAGACGGTCTGTCGCGAGTTGCTCACCTGGGGGCTCAGCGCCGCGGCGCACGCCGTGCGCGGCGACTTCGCGCGCGAGGGAGCAACCCTGCTCGAGCACTTCGTGTCGGTGCACGACGTGGAGGATGTCGCGCCGGGTGCGTACCGTTGGCGGGGCGACCGGCTCGAGCAAGGCCGCGCGGGCGAGCAGCGCGAGATCGCTGCGCACCTCTGTTTCGACCAGCCGCTCGGCGGCGACTCGGCGTACACGGTGTTCCATGCGGCCGACCTCGACGAGGTGCTCGGCGCGCTTGGTTCGCGCGGCTACCGAGCCGCGCAGCTCGAAGCGGGCATCGCGGCCGGGCGGCTCGCGCTCGCCGCGTTCACACTTGGCTACGGCGCGACCGGCCTCACGTTCTACGACGAGGCGGTCGCGCAATTCTTCACGACGCACGCCGCATGCATGCTCGTCACGGCCGTAGGTGTCCCCGATTACACCAACACACCGGGCGGCCAACCCGGCGCGCCGATCGAGCTCGCCCGTTTCGGCCGGCTCATGGAACGCCTCAGCCAACAACTACACCGCCGTCGATTCTGAGAGAGCCGGGCTCTCGACGGATGCGACGGCCGGGTGGAGAATGCAACGTATGCGGGTGACGCTGCTCGGTCATGCGTCGGTCTTGGTGGAGATGGGGGCCGCGACGTGTCTGATGGACCCGGTGTTCTTCGATCCCTTCGAAGACGGCACGGTGGTGTCTTGTCCGTCCCGCACCGTGGATCTCGAGGCGCTTCCCCACATCGACTTGCTCGTGGTCTCGCATCGTCATCCGGACCACTTCGACGTACGCTCCCTCAACGCGCTGCCGCGCGACTGCGATGCGATCTGCCCCGCCGACCCCCTGATCGTGCATGGGCTCCGTGAGCTGGGCTTCGAGCGGATCCACCCGGTGCATCCGATGGGCGAGATCGTCGGCGACGGCTTCGAGCTGTACCCGACCCGTTCGGAGATCCGCTCGATCCCCGAGTTCGGGATGGTCTTTCGCGACGGCAGCGGCACCTTGTGGAATCAGGTCGACTGTTTCCTGTCGCCGCAAACGATCGACGCCGTGCTCGACCGTTTTGGTCGGGTGGATGTGCTGCTCGCGATGTACGCCAGCCAGAACTTCGACTTCTTCGAGGACCGCTCGACCGACTTCCCCTTCGACACCCACCGACAGAACCTGCAGAACGTGCTGCGCATCCAGCCCCGGTTCGCAGTGCCCGCCTCTGCGGGGTTCCGTTTCGTCGACGACCTCGGGTGGCTGAACCGATTCCTGTTCCCGGTCTCACCGGAGCGGTTCGTGCGGGACCTTCACCAACTCGAACCTGCCCTGTCGACGTGGATCATGAACCCGGGCGACATCCTCGACATCGACGACGGCGTCGTGCGCTCGCTGCGGGCAGCCTCCGACGTGGCGGTCACCAACTGCGACGACACTGACCTCATCGGCTTCGACCCGACCGCACCGATCCCCGAACTGGTCGACCCCAACCCGTACGGTTCTCCCGTCGTCGAGCTCGTGCGCCGCACCGAGGAGCTGGTCGTCGAGCCGCTCCGCCGGTTCGCGGCAAGCCCGCAGGCCGCGACAGACCCGGTCATCTCGACCTACGCCGCGCTCGGCGTCCGCTACGACCTCGAGGTGGTACTGTCCGACGGCGACGCTCGAACGTACCGGTGGGAGTTCGGCCCGCCGACCGCGCAGCTCATACACCGGATCGCCGCGTCCGCGCTCCTCGAGTGGGCGACAAATGCGAAGGACTTCTTTTCCGTCCGGTGCTGGTCTCGCCGCAGCCAGCTGGCCTACCGGGTGCGTCGCGACAACCAGCAGACGCTGCTCGACCGAGTCGCCGTTCCCGATTTGCTCATGCACTATCTCATCAACGTGTCGCCGGGCTCTAAGCTCGCAGCCAAACATCACCTCGACTCGCAGCTACGCCAGCTCGCCGACGCGCCCACCCGACGATAGGAAGGTCTGAGTCCCCCCTGTGCGTGCCGGAAACGCGTTCGTCCGCTCAGTCGTACCGGTTGGGGTCCGCGCCGGGCGGTCACGTGGGGGAGCGGGCGCGTCGAAGCTGGCGTCTTCGCGATGCGTTGGCCGTTGTCGGGGTGGTTCAGGCTGCGTGGCGGTACTCGTTGATGAGTCCGTTGCAGGTGGGGTGTCGCCGGATCGGCTGGCCAGGCCGATACGCGACGACGACACGGTCATTCGGTGCGCGTTGGCCGAGCGACCGGTGGGGCCGGTGCGTGTTGTAGTGCTCGACGTAGTCGGACGGGAGCTGTTCGAGATGCCGTCGGTTCCAGATGGGGGTCCGGTCGCAGAGCTCGCGGCGCACGGTCCCGACCCACCGTTCCGCGTAGGTGTTCGCGACCGGCGTATAGGGCGGGGTGCGGATGATCGTCGTGCCGCCGCTACCGAAGACCTCATCGAAGGCCCAGGTGAACTGCCCGGCGCCGTCGCGGATCAGGAACCGGATGTTCCGGTCGTAGCCCATCATGAGGTTGCGGGCGGCTTGGGTGGTCCACGCTCCGGTCGGGTTGGTGGTGATCCCACCGAGATGCACTCGGCGCGACTCGAGTTCGATGAAGAACAGCACGTAGTAGCGGCGTAGCAGGACGGTGTCGATGGTGAAGAATTCACACGCGACAATCCCAGCTGCCTGGGCCCGCAGGAACGTTGTCCACGTTTCGGAGTTCCGGCCCGGCGCCGGATTGATGCCAGCCTTCTTCAAGATCGCCCACACCGTGGACGCGGCGATGGTGATGCCGAGCCGGGCGAGTTCACCGTGGATGCGCCGGTAGCCCCAGGTGGGGTTCTCGCCCGCGAACCGGGTGATGATCTGGCGGGTTTCGGCTGCGGTCGATCGCCGGCCGCGCCGGTGCGGGTAGGTCCAGTGGTTCGCGACGAGACGTCGATGCCAGGCCAGGATCGTGTCGGGCTTCACCAGAAGCATCGACCAGCGGTCACGACCGAGCACCCGAGCGAACGCGGTGATGAACGCCCGGTCGGTGGGCTCGAAACGCGGTCGCGGTACCTGACGGTGCAAGACCGCGAGCTGATGGCGTAAGACGAGGATCTCGGCGTCTTTGGAACGATCGCCGCGACCGCGGAGCACCAACAGATCGATCACGAGACGGACAAGGCGGTAGAAGCAGGCCACCAACCGATCCTCGCAGCGTTCAGATCACGCCGATCCGTCGAGCGCGAAACCCCAGGTCAACGCACGCGGGCGAGTTTCCGGCCCCACAGTCCGCGGTCAACGGGCTGGCGCGCTGAGCGAAGAGGTCACGGCTCCACCTCCGACGTTGTTCTGAACTTCGAGCACCCAACGAGCGGCCGCGCGGATACACTTGTTTCGTTCGTTCTGTTGGTTTCGTTCAGGTGGTGAAAAGATGCCGAGTGTCAGGTCAGAGTCCGAGCAAGCCGCTGCTGCTGCCGGCGCTCTTGCCGGGGGCCGCGTGGTCGTGCTGCCCAAGGGTCGGCGTCGGGAGCCCATCGAGGTCCCGGCATCGGCGGTCCGGGTACTGGCTGATGTCCTCGACCACGCGCAGCGGGGCGAACACGTGCGGGTCATCGCCGATGACGAGGAGATCACCACCCAGCAGGCGGCCGACCTGCTCAACGTGTCGCGCCCCTATCTCGTCGGTCTGGTGGACCGAGGCGAGATCCCGTCGCGAAAGGTCGGTGCCCGTCGTCGGCTGAAGCTGGCCGACGTGCTGCTCTACCGCGAGGTCGACCAGGCCCGCCGTCTCCAAGCTGTCGCGGCACTCGCGGCGGAGGCGCAGGAACTGGGCCTGTACTGAGCGTGTCTCGCCCCGCGGCGCTGCTCGACGCCAACGTCTTGTACCCGGCCCGGCTCCGCGATCTGTTGGTGCGTCTCGCCATCGCCGGTCAGTACCAGGCCCGTTGGACCGAACGGATCCTTGACGAGTGCTTCGAGAGCCTCGTCGCCGATCGACCGGACCTACCCGCCGAGCACCTGCACCGAACCCGCCGCCTGTTGAGCGTCGCAGTCCCCGACGCGATCGTCGCGGACTACGACCACCTCATCGACGGGCTCGAGCTTCCCGACCGTGACGACAGGCATGTGCTCGCCGCGGCCATCGCCGCCCGGGCGGACAGCCTGGTCACCGCGAACCTCGGCGACTTCCCCGCTCGTGCGCTGCCACCTGGTGTCGCGGTGGTATCGCCCGACGACTTCATCCTGATGTTGGTCCATGCCGACCCCGAGGCGGTGGCGACGGTGATCGACAACCAGGCCAGCGCGTTACGCAAACCGCCGATGACCACCGCTGAACTCCTCGACGGGCTCGAGGTCGTCGGACTGCGCAAGTCCGTCGAAGCTCTCCGGCTCTCAACGCCATGAGAGATCTCTGTTCTCTTTTCCAGGCCCGACCGTCGAGACCCGGTAGAGGAAATCGGTAGAAGAGGGAAGCACGTCGCGGCTGCCTCTCGGCGACTCGAACTGCGGCGGTCAGCCGAGCGAGGACCACTCGGGCCAGTAGCGGTCGGCCGCGTCTGGCGGTAACGC
>Ga0209587_1001028_pt1 | contig 13402 bp, 15 predicted proteins | sample NGEPerD_2_FD_184512 | JGI IMG/M metagenome (GOLD analysis project Ga0209587, IMG submission 184512) | Arctic peat soil microbial communities from the Barrow Environmental Observatory site, Barrow, Alaska, USA - NGEE PermafrostL1-D... | ecosystem: Environmental > Terrestrial > Soil > Wetlands >... | reverse complement strand
GTCTATGAGGCCGGCGACGGCTGGGAACCGCTCTGCGCCTTCTTGCGCGTGCCCGTGCCTGAAGCCCCCTACCCTAAGGTCAACACCACGGAAGACTTCGCCGCGCGGTTTCCTCAGCGTAGATAGGGCGCCGGCCGGGTATTTGTCCCACCACGCGGGGCGGCGGCTTCCCGTACACAGTCGCCGAGCGAGGCGAGGACGGAACGGCTGACCACGGCGTGCTGCTGAAAGCCCTGACGCTCCATGAGCGCCTCATGCAGCTCCGGCAAGCGGTAGAAGGGCACGCTGGGATACCAATGATGCTCGAGGTGATAGCCGACATTGCACGGCAGGATGAACACCCGCTCGAGCCAACTCGGAATGGTGGTGCGGGTAATTGCATATTCTTCTTCGTCGCTCTCCACCGCGCTGTGCTCGCAGATCAGCCGCGTGTACTGCGCCGCGATATGCCACGTGCAATAGGGCACGATCCAATAGAGCAGGAAGGCGTACCAGCCGCCGAAATAGGTGAGCGCCGCCGCGATCGACCCGTAGAACGCAAGCATGGCCGCCATCATCCAGCGCGGTGACGGGATCAAAAACATCCCCATCAGTCCGCGGACGATCCAGAACAGGCCGGTGACAAATGCCGCGCGGCGCAGCAGCACCAGCGCCAGACCGGTGCGCGTCTTCGGAAATTGCCAGTCGGGCGCGAGCTCGCCGGCGGCGTCGTGGGTGCGCCAGATATGCCGGTTCCCGTCGTCGGGTAGGTTTGTGTATTGGTGATGCGTACCATGAAACTTGCGGAAGCTCTCGACCGAGGCAAAGGTCGGCCACATCATAAAGAGGTTCGCGAACAGGTCGTTCTGCCAGCGCGTCCGCAGCGTGCGGAAATGCGAGGCATCGTGGCCGAGGATCAGAAGCGCGTGCTGGCGCGCGCCGATAAACAGGACCGCGACCAGATAGAGCGCCGGGTGCCAGAAATAGGCGCATAGCGCGATGGCACCGGCGATCCCGGCCCATTCGCCGGCCGTGGCGAGGACCGCCCTCGCAGGCTGAAGCTGGGACAATTCCTTAATTGTCGCCGGCGATAGCCGCTCCGGGACAATTCGGCTGGTGTTGTGAGGATGTTTGACAACCGGGTTTGCCGAAATGTCTTCCACCGGGTTCTCCGCCCGGAGGAAAGCAATGATCTTGGTGATTTGGGCGAAGGCCGACATTGATCCTCTGAACTCGATGCTGGGGATCACAGTCTTAGCCCTATCCTGTGACCATTCCTGGGCAGCAGGCCCCTGAAGCTAGCGCAGCAAGCCGGCCTCCTCCGTGCACATAACGTGTGCGGGCGGATAAGAATGCTCCAGCTCGGAGACGGTGAACGGCTCGTTGTCTTCCACGATCTCCTGCATGCACGCGCAATAGTCCCGCAGCTTGCCGGGGTCGAGCTTCTCCTTCGCGCGGTCGGATACGCATTTATCGATCCACGCGATGCCGGCCGCGTCCAACGCGACTGCCTGCCCACCCTCCACCGCGAATGCGATGCAAAGCAATGCCAGGACGCAAGTAGTACGGCTCCATGAGGGTGATGGCATCCAGTGATCTCGCGGGTGAATCTACAACAGCCGGTGACTACCCCGCGGCGCCGGAAAGCCGCTCTCCCTTTGGCGACAGAAACCACAGAACGCCGGCGACCAACAGCAGCGCCGGCACATCGCCGATGAGGTGGCCGTGCTCCCCGCTGTCGGTCAGAGCTTGCGCCCCCATGATCGCCGCATGCACCACGCTCGACCAGATCGTGAAAGCGATCAGGCTCCGGTTCGCGGCTGGATTCCTTGCCGCGGCGATCAGATAGATGCCCAGCACCGCATAGATCCCGCAGATCATCTGCAGGTAGTAGGCGCCCTCTCCGCCATGCCAGATCCAGCCTGCCGGCCAGACCAGGCCGAGCGGATAGATGAAAAAGAACACGGCGCCGAACACGACGAGCGCGATCTTCAAATATTTTTCCCTGGTGTCGTTGCTCATGCTTCCCCCCTAGGGTTTCAACCCCGTCGATGTGAGTCCCGAGCGGATACGGTCCTCACATACAGCCTTGCTCGCGTCCTCATGGACGAGGGATGGGAGGAGTGTAAGCGAGGTTTGCGGGCCGGGGGATAAGTTTCGCCCACATTTTGAGGCGTCACCCCCGGGGCTTGTCCCGGGGGGTCCAATGACGGCTGCCAAAGGCGGCGAGGTGCGACTAGCCTTTGCCCAACAGCGCCGCGCGCTCCTTCAGGAGCGCGTCGAGCTTCGCCTGCTGATCGGCGATCCGATCCGCGTTGCGCTCTTCATCGGCCGCGCCGGAATAGGCGGCGGCCTGCTCCGTGAGTTGGCGGAGATTGTCCTCGACAATCTGGATGCGGCGTTCGACCTCCGCGAGCACTGCTTCGTCTGCCATGAGGTTGACCTGTTCCTCTCCCGTCGCTTAGAGCGCGTCTTTCGCGGCCTTCACGGGACGAACCTTGAGCATCTTCCGGGCGGGCTTCGCCTTGAAGACGGTCGGCTCTTTGGTGAACGGGTTGATGCCCTTGCGCGCTTTGGTGGCGGGCTTCTTGACCACGACGAACTTGGCGAAGCCGGGCAGGAGGAATTCGCCGGTCTTCTTCATCTCCTTGTAGCCCACAGTGGCTAGGGACTCGATGACGGCCTTCACGTCCTTCTTGGCCAAGGCGAGGTCGTCGGAGATTTTCTGGATCAGCTCGGATTTCGTCATGCGGTTCATACCTTCCAAAAACAGAGAAAGCCTTATAGCCGCATGAGCAGCTTGGCTCCATCCTAATGACCATGACGCATGGCCGATTCGGCCCCGATTGTCTGCAATTTAAGGCAATGAGGCTGTTGGTATCTCTAAGGGCCGGAACTGGAGCTTCAAGACCGTCCCATCAGCACTATGCTAGCCTTCCGGAGAAATCGAGCGGTGATCGGTGGCGGTGAGCCGCCTCCGCTCGCGCAGGACCGAAGGTGAAAGTGCCAGCCTCCATCCGCAGAAATCGGGCCGCCCAGCAATTTGACGTCGTGGTGATCGGTGGCGGCCATAACGGTCTAGTTTGTGCCGCCTATCTCGCTCGCGCCGGACTGAAAGTGAAGGTGCTGGAGCGGCGAACCGTCGTCGGTGGCGCCGCCGTCACGGAAGAATTTCATCCCGGCTTTCGCAACTCCGTTGCCGCCTACACGGTCAGCCTGCTCAATCCGAAGGTCATCGCCGATCTGGAGTTGCATCGGCACGGGCTGAGGATTGTCGAGCGGCCTGCGATGAACTTCTTGCCGCTCCCGGACGGCGGCTACCTGTTGACGGGTGACGGACGCACCAAGTCCGAAATCGCCAAGTTCAGCCCCGCCGACGCGGAACGCTACGACCGCTATTGCGCGGAGCTCACGGTGGTCGCGGATGTCTTGCGAGACTTGGCTCTGCGGGCGCCGCCGAATGTGGTGAAGGGCTTCGGGCGGCGCGGCTTGCGGGAGCTTTTGCGCGCCGCGGCGCTTGGCAACACCATGCGAAAACTCGATCTGGAGCAGCAGCGCCTTGTCCTCGATCTCTTCACCAAGTCCGCGGCGGAGTTCTTGTCTGAGTGGTTCGAGAGTGAGCCGCTCAAAGCCCTGCTCGGATTCGACTCGATCGTGGGGAATTATGCCAGCCCCTTCGATCCCGGCACCGCCTATGTGCTGTTGCACCATGCCTTCGGCGAGGTGAACGGCAAGAAGGGCGCCTGGGGCCACGCCATCGGCGGCATGGGCGCGATCACGCAGGCCATGGCCAAGGCCGCAACCGAGCATGGCGTGGACATCCAGACCGACGCCGAGGTCGCCGAAATCCTGATCGAACAGAACAAAGTGCTGGGTGTCGCGTTGAAGGACGGTCAGATCGTCAGAGGCAAGGCGCTTGCCGCCAATGTCAATCTCAAGCTGCTCTATACGCAGTTTCTGCCGGACCACGCGTTGCCACCGGAGTTTTCGCAACGCATGCAAAACTTCAAATGCGCCTCGGGTTCGTTCCGCATGAACGTGGCGCTGTCGGAGCTTCCGAGTTTTACGGCTCTCCCTGGAAAAACGGCTGAAGCGCACCACGGCGCCGGCATCATCATCGGGCCGAGCCTCGCCTACATGGACCGGGCTTATCGCGATGCCTTGGCGTATGGCTGGAGCCGCGAGCCGGTCATCGAGATGGTCATCCCCTCGACGCTCGATGACAGCCTCGCCCCGCCGGGCGCTCATGTCGCCAGCCTCTTCTGTCAGCACGTCGCCCCCGAGTTGCCCGACGGCCGGTCGTGGGATGATGCGCGCGAAGAGGTGGCCGATCTGATGATCGCGACCGTCGACCGTTATGCGCCCGGCTTTGCCGCCAGTGTTGTCGCGCGGCAAGCCTTAAGCCCGCTCGATCTAGAGCGTGAATTCGGGCTTGTGGGCGGGGATATCTTCCACGGGGCGCTGTCACTCAACCAGATCTTCTCGGCGCGGCCCATGCTCGGCTATGCGGACTACCGGGGGCCCATAAGCGGACTCTATCATTGCGGGTCGGGCGCCCATCCCGGCGGCGGCGTGACCGGAGCGCCGGGGCACAACGCGGCGCGGGCGATCCTCACAGATCTAAAACCCTTCAGCTCGTTTTGACTCGTGCCACCGGCATGCACTTGAGGCACTTGCAGCCGATGGGCTTGATGTGTTGGTCGAAATACTCCTTGCCGTAATAATACGCCAGTTCCTCGCCCGGCTTGATGGCGCGCTTGGCCATGACGAACACGCGCCCTTTGCGGATCTCGATCTCGCAATTGGGGCGGCAGGAGTGGTTGATATAACGCGCGGTATTTTCCTTATTCCAGCCGTTGATCGTCTTTTTCTCGGTGACCTTGAAGAGGTAGCGGTTGCGGGCATTGAGCCATTCCTCCTCCGTGAGCGCGGGGCCGGTGTATTCGATAATGCAGACGCCTTTGGCGATGGGCTCGAGCGCAAACAAGCCGCGCCCCGCACTGGCGCGTTTGACCGCAAGGCGGAACCCGCCGGGGGTGAATTTCGATATCTTCATGATCTCGGAACTTGTGGATGCGCGTTCGCGGGCAGGTCTCGGCGAGTCCTTTTGTTATGGCCCGGGCACAGGCTTGATCTCTGGGCGATCTAGTAACCCCGACCGTAGGCCGTTCGCAAGGGACCGTTGGATTGCGCCTCATGCCGCTTCTCGCCGCTCCTCCCTGCCGGCAGCGGAAGGCTGCGATCTGACTGTCGCCAACGCTCAAGCCCATGGCATAGTGGGCGGCGCCCAATCCTCGGAGAGACCCCATGCCGCTTCTTGCCGCGCCACATGCCGGTTCCACATCACATCGCGTCCGCCGCGCGGTTGCCGCCGTGCTGTGGAGCGCTAGCCTCGCCTGTGTCTTGGCCGTAGCCCCGGGGCTCGCGGAAGACGCGGGCAAGCTGCTCAAGGCGCCCGTCATGCCGGTCCCACCGCTGTTCACCCAAGCCGCCATCGACAAGGCCACCGCCGCACTCGATGGCATCGTCGAGAACGCGATGAAGCGGACCGGCATGCCCGGCGTCGCGGTCGGCGTCGTTTACAAGGACAAGGTGATCTACGCCAAGGGCTTCGGCCTGCGCGAGCTGGGCAAGCCCGGCGCCATCGATGCCGACACGGTGTTCATGCTGGCCTCGGTGTCAAAGCCCATCGCCTCGACCATCGTCGCCAAGCTCGTCGGCGACGGCACCGTCAAATGGGACGACCCGGCGAAGGGGCATAATCCCGCCTTCGCGCTGAACGATGCCTACGTCACCGAGCACGCCACGATCGCCGATCTGATGTCCCATCGCAGCGGCCTGCACACCGGCGCCGGCGATCTGCTCGAGGACCTCGGTTTCGACCGCGACTACATCCTGTCCCATCTCGACCAGCAACCGCTCGACCCGTTTCGCTCGACCTATCACTACAGCAATTTCGGCTACACGGCCGGCGGCACCGCCGCCGCGGTGGCGGCGGGCAAGACGTGGGAAGACTTGGCCGAAACGGTACTGTTCAAGCCGGCCGGCATGACCACCGCGAGCTATCGCCACGCGGACTATCTGGCGCACGAGGATCGCGCGCGCATCCACGCGCGCCTGAAGGACGGAACATGGGCGGCGAAGTACGACCGCGATCCTGACGCCGAGGCGCCGGCCGGCGGCGCCAGCGCCTCGCTCAACGACATGCTGCGCTTCATGCGGATCCAGCTCGGCAGCGGCACGCTCGACGGCAAGACGATCGTCGACGAAGACGCGCTCACGCCTCCCCATGAGCCGCAAGTGATCCCCGGCCCGCCGCGTTCTCCGGCCGCCCGCGCCGGCTTCTACGGCTTCGGCTGGAACGTCTCTTACGACGACGAGGGCCGCGCCCGTATCGGTCATTCGGGTGCGTTCGAGCTCGGCGCCGCGACCAACGTCACCTTCATGCCGGGCGAAGACCTCGGCATCGTCGTGCTGACCAATGGCATGCCCATTGGCGTGGCAGAGGCGGTCGGCGCGGCTTTTCTCGACGTGGCGCAGAACGGCAAGCAGACCGTGGACTGGGTCGGCTTCTTGGGCGGCCTCTTCGATCAGATGCGCGCGGCCGAGGCGCCCGAAGTGGATTACACGGATGTGCCCGCCAGCCCAAAGCCGGCGCAAAACCTCACGGCCTATACCGGCGGCTACGGCAATTCCTATTACGGCCCGCTCACCGTCTCAGCCGACGGCGGCAAGCTCTCCATGGCCATGGGGCCGCAAGGCGCGCCCGTCACCTTCACGCTCACCCATTTCGACGGCGACACCTTCAGCTTCGAGACCATCGGCGAAAACGCCAACGGGCTGGCCGGCGCAATCTTCACGCTTGGCGAAGACGGACACGCGGAGAAGGTCGTGCTCGACTATTACGACCGGACGGGGCTTGGGACATTTGTGCGGGACTGAGGGCCATCCAGCGTGAAAGTTCAGCCAGCCTAATGACACTTGGCGCGGGCTGGCTCTATCGCCGCCGACGCGCCCGTCACGCGGAACTCCACGCTCGTCCGGCCCTTGGCCAGCGAGCTGATCACCACGTAGAGGACATTCGCCGTCTGCAGTTCGTCTATGAAAGGCACCGCCTCGCGCTTGTCGTCGATCACCACGATCTTCAGGCCGCGGAGGATGTGTCCCTTGATGGTGTGACCTGGCCTCTCGTCAAACCGATAGGAGATCTCTGAATCCGCCTTGGAGCCGACCTGAAAGGCAAATTGCAGGTGGATCACAAGCTGACCCTTGACGCAGGCAAACTGCAGCAGGGCATTTGGTGTCGAGGCATATCTCGAATTGGCCGTCCGGCTGGCCTGAAGCCGCACGTTGGTGAGCGTGCCGCCCGTGACCGTGTCCACCCCGCGGACAATGCGCCAATCACCGGCCGAGGTGGTCTCGGTGGCCGACATCAGGGGGCCGCTCGCAGCACACGCGCAAAGCAGCGGCACCAGACCGGCAACCAAAGCGAAACGCGCGAACCTGATACGCATGCCGCCAACCCCCCAACTAGGGGGATTTTGCAACCTTCCCGCGATGGAGACAATGGCTACAGCTCGGGCATTCCCCGGCGCCCAATCTCTGCCAAGTGCTCAAAAAACGGCCATTGGCGGTTTGCCGGTTCCGGTCCTGAGCATGTAAGAATTGCCGCCATGTGGTCTCGCCTACTCACCTTCGCCTGCGCCCTGCTCTTGCTGTCCGCCCAGGCCTTGTCCACGCAAGCCCTGGCCGGCGCCAAGGAGAAGGTCGCGGCGCTTGCCCCGTCCGGGCTGGTGCTCGTCATGGACGAAAAGGGCAACGAGTTGATCGCCCGGAACGCCGACGAGCCCTTCGTTCCGGCCTCCGTCACCAAGGTCGTCACCGCATGGCTGGCGATGGAGACCCTCGGCGGCGACTATCGCTTCGAGACGAAATTCTATTTGGACAAGGACCGGGTGCTCTACGTGAAGGGCGGCGGCGATCCCTTCCTCGTCTCCGAGGAGTTGGCCCTCCTCGCGAAGGACCTCGTCGCCGCGACCGGCAAGGAGCCGTTCACCGGCATCGTGCTCGACGCGAGCTACTACCCCGCCGACATCCGCATCCCGGGCATCGAGGAGACCGGCAGGGCCTACGACGCGCTGAACTCCGCGCTGGCGGTGAACTTCAACACGATCGCCGCCGTGCGCAAGGGCAAGACGGTCCGCTCCGCCGAGAAGCAGACCCCGATCACCCCGCTCGCCATCAGCCAGTTCCGCGCGCGCGGCCCCAAGGGGCGCGGCCGCATCAGCCTGGCCCAGGACCCCGCGGTGAGCCTGCACTATGCCGGCGAGCTGATCGCCGCGTTCATCGACCGGGCCGGCGGCAGCGTGAAGGGCGAGATCAAGACCGGAACCGTGCCGCAAGGCCTGGAGCCGGTCTATGTTCACAAGTCGCCCCCCCTTTCGGAAATCCTGACCCAGCTGCTCCTTGGCTCCAACAACTACATGGCCAACCAAGTCTTCCTGGAGATCGGCGGGCACCGCCTCGGCGGGCCCGTGAGCCTCGAGAAGACGCTGAAGGTCACCAACGAGATGCTCGCCAAGCACGATCTCGCCGAGGCCATCCATCTCGAGGAAGGCTCGGGCATCAGCCGCGGCAACCGCTTCACGGCCCGCGGCCTGGCGAAGGTGCTCCACCTGTTCGAGCCCCACGCCAATCTGCTCCACGGCACCGAAAGCGCCGCGTACAAGACCGGCACGCTGCCCGGCGTCCGCACGCTCGCGGGCTACGCCGACACCGCCAAGCACGGCGAGGTGCGCTTCGTGATTTCGCTCAAGAGCAATAACGGCGCGCTACGCTTCAAGCTGCTCCGAGCCATCGAGGCCGGGCTGTAGCCAAGGCCGCTGACGGTCTGCAGCCTATTGCCCCCGGCATTTGAAGAAGCCGCGGTTCATGAAGCGGGGGTTGTACATGAAGGGCGGGGCCGTCTTGACACAGGCCTTCTTGGACTTGGCGCTCTTGGCCTTCTTTTTCTTCACGACATAGCCGTCATTGGACGCCTGCGCTTTCGACCCCGCCAATGCCGGACCGGCGACGGCCAGCAGCAGGGCTGCAATCAAAAATCGGGCAGTGGCTTTGCGCATCGTCATGAGGCACCCAATCGTTTCGGCGGCCGGCTCTCGCGCGCTATTTGGGCGTGCAATTGCCGAACACAGCGAAGGACGATTGCCCGCTGGTGATGCCGCCCGCCAGGGTCCCCGTCTCCAGCGTTATGGTGGCGTTCCAGGTTTCCTCGTCCTGGGTGCCATGGAGATGGATCAGCTTGTCGGTCGCCGTCATGCCCTCGATGTCTTCGGTACGGTTGGTGTCGGCCATGGAGGCACCGGTCAATTGCTTCTTGTCGAGATCGATCACGATGAATTCAGGGATGTTGGTGGCGTCCAACGAGGCCCGCTTACAGCCGGTCACGGTCTCGCATTCATAGACGTCCGTGAAGGCGCACATATACGAGCCCGTAGCCGCAACCGCCGCTGCAGGGAAGAGGCAGGCAGATGCAATCAAGACCGCACCAGAGATTGAACGACGCATCACCATCCCTCTACATTGAAACCTGGTAGCCACGTGCCGTGAGACACGTCGCTCCGGCGGCGAGATAATCGGCATAAAGCACCTCGATGTTGGCGAGCTGCTTGCGGCTGACGACGCCGCCAATGACGCCGCCCTCAGGACCGAGCGCCACCGTCATGCCGGCACCGCTCGGGATCGGTACGATCAGCCCGGTGACGAGGCCTGGGCGGTTGCCTCGCACGACGATGGGAAGTCCGGTCGGACTATAGCCGCTCTGTTGGACCGCCCAATCGGCGCAAGCGGCACGATCGGCTTCCTGCAGCTCGGGGCTCTGGCCCTGCAGCGGATAAGCGTAGAGCGCGCGGGCAAAGACATCCGGCGCGAAACCAAGGATCATGACCAAGACGGCCATACCGCAGACAAGGCGACCAACCCGTATCATTTGCTTACCCCCCAACCAGCGCAAATCCGTTGACCGGCCCACTCTACACGCGCCGGCGCCGAACGGCAACGAAGCGGCGTCTTGCGGTCTCGATCGCCCGGAATGTCTGCTTTGGACCGGCGGGGCCCCGGCGCGGCGCGCAAGCTTAATAGCCGCGCAGCTCGGTGATTTGGTCGAAGCTTAAGCCGCGAATGTCCTCTTCTGTCAGCGTCCAAACGCCCGCGCGCTTTGCCTTGTCCTTGGCGGCCAAAAATACCGCCGCGGGCGCCGGAGCGTCATTGAGGGAGTCGACCACGCTCGCGAGCGTTGGGTCAGGCTTACGTGCCGGAAGCGGCGGCGGCGGCGGAGGCCTCTTCAACGGAAATGGCGGCCGCCACTCAGCGAGCAAGGGTCCCGAGGCGCAGAATTGCGGGTTCTTGATCACGGGCGCCCGCGCGCTCACGCCGGCGAAAAGTGTCGACTTGCCACTGGCCCGCACCACCTCGTCCCAACACCCATACTCATTGCAACGATTATAGGTGAAGCAGATCGGACAGCCTGTGTCGTTCCGCAGTTTGAATTGCTGAGTCTTTTTTGCGCGCGACGATTTCGTGCGCGACGATGCGGCTAAAGTTTCGATCCCTTTCGCGAGATCCTTCAATTCCTTTGCGAGCTTTGCGCACTTGGCGTCCGCCTTGCCCGTCTCGCCATCGGGCGTCTCCACGCCGCTGCACGCGTCTTGCTCAAGGACAGGGGCCAGCGCTTCTGGAACGGATTCTGAAATCACGTCGATCTTAGCCGCCTCGCCTTCGAGACAGAACGCCTGTTCCACACCAACCGGCGGCCTTTTGGCCTTGCCCTCGACCAGGTCCCTGAACTCCCCCTGCAGGCCAATGACGATCGTATAGTTTCGCTCTTCGCTGTAGGGCTTGCCGTTCCTCGCCTTGGGTCCGTGGGCCACCAAGAGTCCCCTCAGGATGATGCGGCCTTCGTCATCGGTAACCGGGCGTCCATCCTTGAGCGCGAACACCGCGCCCCCCGAACCGCCCTCGTCGAGGTCGATCTCGCCGTAGTAGAACGGCGGGCCGCCGAAGAACCCGCTGGAGACGCTTCTGATGGTTCCCTTCGCTACCACCGGTTCGCGGCTCGAGATTTTGTTCAAGCTCCGCCGCTGGTAAGCCGTCGCCGAAAAGATCTCGTCTCCCTCGGACAGTGAGGAATCGGACCCGTTGAGCGCGAACGCATCGCAGTCCTTCAATGCGCGCTTGAGGCGAACGACGATGAAGTCCTCATTGTTCAGAAAATATCCCTTCCTCTGGTCCTTCTCGACGACAAGGGGAATGGCGACGTTGCGATGCAAGAAGCTGCGGAAGCTGCACCATCCAGGGGACACCGCGCCGCCTCGGCCTGTGGCGAAGACGTGCTTCGCCGTCACCAGCAGATCGGGCCGGAGCACGCTCGACGCGGACGCGAACACCTCGTCTCCACGGTTGCTGCACACGATCTTCCCCGTGCACGCCATCAGCTGGTTCGTCTCGTCGGCCGACAGCGTGATGCCGAGCTTGGCCTCGGCCTGGCTGAGATTCCAGCGCCCGTCGACGAGCTTATCGCTGCCTTCCTTGGCGTAGATCAGGACCCGATGGAGCAGGGAGATTTGAGGGGAAAGAGAGTCAGCCGGGGCGCGGCCCGTCATCAGCGGCGAAGCGTCCACCGCGCAGGACACGAACGCCACTAGGACGGCTCCCAACGCGCCGGCGCCGCGTCTCAAACCTCTCCCCTTGCGCCCGCTACTCTTCTTACGCATAGCCCCGTTCTATCAGTCTCGCCGCGTCAACTGAACTGCCGGGCGCGCGTCATCGTCGCCGCGGGCGCGGGCGCCCCGAGCTTTCAGAGAGGGGGATGGCGCGCCGGGAAGCGCAATCCTTTTGGTGTCCGCATCCGTTGCCGGATACGGCGGGCGCCTCGCGGCGCGCCACACGCGCTCAAGTAGCGAAGCGATAGCGCATCAAAAATGCGCGAAAGCAGCGAACCCAAGCACCTGCTATTTTGCGGCGTCCATACGGCGTCGGGCCCCGCTTTTCAGTGGCCGCCGGTAGTTCGCGACCCACTTCTCAGCCAGCTTCTGGCAGGGGCTCCTAGTGGCCCCGGGGGGTGGCTCCGATGCCGCCCGAGTGACTTGTCGCGTACAAGCCCCGCGGGCGCCGCACCTCGTCCCGCGTTTCTGACGCCTCATGAGCGCGCCCCTTAAGTGGACGAGGTGAGGGGATAATACGGCAGGTTTTGCGGGCGGGGATAAGTTTTGGTCTCTCGCCACCCCCCACCTCGTCATGGCCGGGCTTGTCCCGGCCATCCACGTCTTGCAGACTCAAGCCTATGCACGGAGGCTGGGTCTATATCCTCACCAACAGGCCGAACGGCATTCTCTACACCGGCGTGACGCGGGACGTCGCCCGCCGCGCCTGGGAGCACCGTGAAGGCATGGCCCCCGGCTTCACCCGTCGCCACGGCGTGAAGCGGCTTGTTTGGTGCGAGCGTCACGACACGATTGCCGGCGCCATTCAGCGCGAGCGGACCATGAAGCACTGGCCGCGCGCGTGGAAGGTCCGGCTGATCCTCGCCATGAACCCCGATTGGGACGATCTCTACGACAGCCTCAATCAGTGACTCCGTCACGCCCGGCCTTGTGCCCGGTATCCACGCATGAGCCGTGCCGCAAAGAAGACGTGGATGGCCGGGACAAGCCCGGCCATGACGAGGTTTGTGGGGATGCGTGAGTGAAGGAGGCGCCGCACCCCGTGCATGCCTTAGACTACCGTCCCAAAGAGTTTGCCAATGCCGGCGGTGAGAGCCATGGCCAGCGCGCCCCAGAATGTCACGCGGGCGGTTGCGCGCAGGACATTCGCACCGCCGGCTTTTGCTCCGATTGCTCCCAGAAGAGCTAGAAAGCCCAGCGACGCAGCGGACACGATAGGGACCAGCAAACTGGCGGGCGATACGACAACCATGAGCAGGGGCATGGCCGCGCCTACAGAAAACGTCGCGGCCGACGTCAGCGCAGCTTGCACCGGACGTGCGGTCGTAATCTCGGATATCCCAAGCTCGTCTCGCGCGTGCGCCGCCAAGGCGTCTTTCGCCATCAGCTGCTGGGCGACCTGCACTGCAACGGCGCGATCTACACCACGCTTGACATAGATTTGGGCCAGTTCCTCGAGTTCGGCCGCCGGAGTTTCAGCGAGCTCTTTACGCTCGCGTGCAAGGTCCGCCTTCTCGGTGTCGGATTGCGAGCTGACGGAGACATACTCGCCGGCGGCCATCGACATGGCGCCAGCGACCAAGCCCGCGACACCGGCGATCAAAACATCGTTCTGTGTCGCGGCCGCCGCGGCAACGCCCACGATCAAACTCGCGGTCGAGACGATGCCGTCATTGGCGCCAAGCACCGCGGCTCTCAACCAT
>Ga0209587_1001027_pt1 | contig 13405 bp, 11 predicted proteins | sample NGEPerD_2_FD_184512 | JGI IMG/M metagenome (GOLD analysis project Ga0209587, IMG submission 184512) | Arctic peat soil microbial communities from the Barrow Environmental Observatory site, Barrow, Alaska, USA - NGEE PermafrostL1-D... | ecosystem: Environmental > Terrestrial > Soil > Wetlands >... | reverse complement strand
CAGCTCACCCCGCCCCAGACCACTTGGGCCGCTCGGGCGGAGCCACGATCGGCCTACTAACCTTCGAGAGTGTAGGGTCGGCTGCCAACCAGGGCAGCGGCTCAATCGCTGTGGCCACCTTCGAGTGGGTCCGATACAGGGAGTGCTGTTGAGCCAGTACGACGTCGTCATGGTGGGGGCCGGCATCCTCGGCCTGGCCACCGCCAAGGAGTTGCATGCCCGCCATCCGGGGCTGCGGATCGCCGTCCTCGACAAGGAGTCGACACCGGGGCGACACCAGAGCAGCCACAACAGCGGGGTGCTGCATGCCGGGGTCTACTACAAGCCGGGGTCTCTCAAGGCGAAGCTCTGCGTCACCGGCAAGGTGCTGATGGAGCGGTACGCCGAGGAGCACGACATCGCCTTCGAGCGCTGCGGCAAGCTCATCGTCGCCTTGAACGAGCACGAGCTCGCGCCCCTGGCCGAGCTCGAGGCTCGGGGCAACGCCAACGGCGTACCAGGGTTGCGGATGCTGGGATCCGAGGAGATGCGCGAGATGGAGCCCCACGCGGCCGGGATCCGGGCACTCCACTCGCCGGGGACCGGGATCATCGGCTTCGCTCGGGTCGTCGAAGTGATGGCCTCCGAGCTGCGCGACGAGGGTGTCGACCTGTTGATGGGCCGCCAGGTCCTGGAGATCAACAGGCGCAACGAGACCTCGACCCTGGTGACGACCGAGGGCGACGTCTCCGCCCGGAGGGTCATCAGCTGTGCTGGGTTGTACGCCGACAAGGTGGCCGGCATGTCGGGGCCCCCGCCGGTGCAGATCGTGCCCTTCCGGGGGGACTACTACACGCTCAAGCCGGAGGCGAGGTACCTGTGCCGCGGCCTCATCTACCCGGTACCGGACCCGTCCTTGCCCTTTCTGGGAGTCCACTTCACGAAACGGATCGGCGGTGACGTCTGGGCAGGGCCGAACGCCGTCCTGGCGACCGCCCGCGAGGGCTACCGCCGACGCGACGTCAACCTCGCCGAGCTCCTCGAGACTCTGCGTTACCGGGGCTTCCGGAAGCTGGCGCGACGGTACTGGAAGACGGGCGCTCACGAGGTGTGGCGGGACGTGAGCAAGCGGGCGTTCGTTCGCGAGCTGCAGCGCTACGTGCCGGCGGTGCGACCCGAGCACCTCGTTTTCGGGCCCTCGGGCGTGCGGGCGCAGGCTCTGGAACCGGACGGAGCGATGGTCGACGACTTCCGCACCCTCGCCGACGACGAGTCGATGCACATCCTGAATGCCCCGTCCCCGGCCGCGACGGCATCGCTTGCCATCGCAGGTCACCTCAGCAACGAAGCAGCGAAGTTGCTGGACCTCGACACGTTGTGACCCCAACCACGTCGACGCGCTGACGAGGCCGCCACCCGAATGCCCACTCGGCCGCGGTAACGCTCAGACGACCAACCCAAGACCAACGCACCCACGGGTCGTGCTATTCCCAGGTTGCGGGGCGGCGAACCAGCTTGTGACGTGCGCCAAACGTCTTGCGGCTTGCGGTCTAGGCCGTCTCAGACTCAAAACGTGAATAGCAAACCTCAGTGATACTTTCTGCCGCAGGCCGCCCAGCCTAGGGGGGGTCAGATGCACGCGTTGACTGCAGTTCGTAGTGATGAGAACCGGGGGGTTATTCTCAGCATGACAACAACACCGGCGTTGACTCCGCCCACTTTGCCTGTTCCCACACAACGCCTGAGCGGAAGACCGCTCGCCGACGGACCAGCGCCCGGCGAAGCGAGCGTCCGTGCCTGCGTCCCGCTCTTCGAGGCCTTGCCACAAGAGTCGCAGCGACGCTGGTGGACGCCCCTGCTGAGGAACGGCATCCGTCCCCTGGTGTTGGCCGGGGACGTCCTCGCCCCTGTCGTGGCCGCCGTGGCGACCCACATGCCGCTCGACTTCAGCTGCGTGTTCACCGGGCTGCTCATCGCGTTCCAGTCGGCAGCCGGGTTGTACAAGTCGCGGCTCTCTCTGGCAATCCTGGACGACCTGCCCAGGCTCCTGACCACCAGCCTGATGGCCCTCTCGATCGCGGCCCTGATCGCCTCCATCCTCGGTGGCCCCGCGAGCATGGGACGGCAGTGGGCCACGTTCGCGGCCACCGCCACGGTGCTCCTGGTGGGCTTTCGGATCCTCAGCTACCTCGTCATCCGTGGGATGCGGTCCTCGCGCCTGATCGCCCACCGGACGCTGATCGTGGGCGCCGGTTCCATCGGGCGAGAGTTCGCCGCGAACCTCATCGCGCACCCTGAGTACGGCCTCGAGCCGGTCGGTTTCCTCGAGTCGCCCCATCGAGAGCGGAACGAGCGACTACCCCTCCCGATCGTGGGGTCGCCGGCGGAACTGCCCGCCCTGCTCAAGGACTCGACGCTTCGTGCCGTCGTGCTCGCCTACGGCCGCATGGCCGAGCGGGACCTGGTCGAGCTCATCCGTGCCTCGCACCGCGCACGCTGCGAGGTGTTCGTCGTACCGAGGCTCTACGAGATCCACAACGTCAGTCACGACGTGGAGTCGGTGTGGGGGACCCCGCTGGTGCGACTGCGTCGGGCCGCCCACCTCAGGATTGACTGGCCGATGAAGCGGTGCATCGACCTGACCTTCAGCCTGCTGGCGCTGATCATTGCGGCACCCGTGATGTTGTTGTGCGCCCTGGCGGTCTACCGCGAGGGCGGACGCGGAGTGATCTTCCGGCAGGAGCGCGTCGGCTGCGACGGACGCCGGTTCATGGTGATGAAGTTCCGCACCCTACGACCGATCGACGACATGGAGTCGCAGACCCAGTGGAACATTGCGCACGACGACCGCCTGGGGCCGGTGGGTCGGTTGCTGCGCAAGACATCCCTGGATGAGCTTCCGCAGCTGCTGAACATCCTTCGAGGCGACATGAGCCTGGTCGGCCCTCGTCCCGAGAGGCCACACTTCGTCGAGGAGTTCCGAGTCCTCTACCCCTCCTACAGGGCGCGCGACCGGGTCCCGTGCGGCCTGACGGGGTGGGCCCAGATCCACGGTCTGCGGGGCGACACATCGATCTCCGACCGTGCGCGGTTCGACAACTTCTACATCGAGAACTGGACGCTCTGGCTTGACATCAAGATCATGCTGCGGACGACCCTCGCGCTCATTCGTTCTCCGGGTGCCTGAACTGCGCCACCCGCTATCATCTTCTGAATTGCGCCTTAAGACTAGAGAAAGAGGAGATACGTAGAATGTCGCCAATATCTAACGCAGACATCCCTGTTGTCATTCTTTGTGGTGGTATGGGAACTCGGCTTCGGGAAGCCAGCGAGAAGCTGCCCAAGCCCCTCGTCGACATCGGGGGAAAGCCGATCCTGTGGCACGTCATGAAGACCTACAGCCACTTCGGGTTCCGGCGCTTCATCCTGTGCCTAGGGTACAAGAGCGACCTCATCCGTCGTTACTTCCTCGACTACCGGGAGCACCAGAACGACTTCACCCTGTCGCTCGCCCAGGATGGCGCGCCGCGGTGGCAGGGCTCCGGCTACGTCGAGGACTGGGAGGTCACGTTCGTCGAGACCGGCCTGCTCAGCGGCACCGGTGCGCGCGTCAAGCGGGTTGCCGACTACCTCGACCAGGACGTCTTCATGCTGACCTACGGGGACGGTGTCGGCGCGGTGGACCTCGACCAGCTGTTGGAGACGCACAAGTTGGGCGGGCGCATGGGCACGGTGACCGGCGTGCACCCGGCCAGCCGCTACGGCGAGATGCACGTAGACGGTGACGAGGTCAGCGAGTTCAACGAGAAGCCGACCCTGGCGACCGGCTGGGTGAGCGGTGGCTTCTTCGCCTTCAACCGCGAGATGGTAGACATCTACCTCGACGACGACCCCGGGTTGTTGCTCGAGCACAAGCCGCTGCGGAGGATCGCCGCCGACGGCCAACTGACGATCAACCGGCACGAGGGGTTCTGGATGGGTATGGACACGTTCCGTGACTGGACCGAACTCAACAAGCTGTGGGATGCCGGCGAGGCACCCTGGAAGGTCTGGGAGGACTGACATGCGAGTTCTAGTGACGGGGACCGACGGATACCTCGGCTGTCTGGTGGCTGCGGACCTGCTCCGCGCCGGTCACCACGTGACCGGCGTGGACACCGGGTTCTATCGTGCAGGGTGGCTGTACAACGGCGTCGAGGCCACCGCACACACGCTGAACCGAGACATCCGTGACCTGACCGCCGAGGACCTCGCCGGTTTCGACGCGGTTGTCCACATGGCGGAGCTGTCGAACGACCCGCTGGCCGCGGTGGCACCTGAGCTGACCTACCGGATCAACCACGCCGGTTCGGTGCGGCTGGCGCAGCTGGCCAAGCAGAGCGACGTCTCTCGGTTCGTCTACATGTCGTCGTGCAGCGTCTACGGTGCTGCTGACGGCGAGGTCGACGAGACCTCGCCGGTGAACCCACAGACGGCGTACGCCGACTGCAAGGTCATGGTCGAGCGCGACTTGACAGCCTTGGCGGACGACACGTTCTCGCCCACGTTCATGCGCAATGCCACGGCGTACGGCGCGTCCCCGCGCATGCGCTTCGACATCGTGCTGAACAACCTGAGCGGGCTCGCCTGGACGACCAGGCAGATCGTGATGACCAGCGATGGCTCGCCGTGGCGGCCGCTGGTCCATGCCCTCGACATCTCGCAGGCCATCCGTCGCGTGCTGGAGGCGCCTCGAGAGGTGGTGCACAGCGAGGTGTTCAACGTGGGTGACAGCCGCCACAACTACCGGGTGCGGCAGATCGCAGAGATCGTCGGTGACATCTTCCCTGGCTGCAGGGTGAGCTTCGGCACCAACGCCGGCGACAACAGGAGCTACCGCGTGTCCTTCGAGAAGATCGCCAACAAGCTGCCGAACTTCGCCTGCGCCTGGGATGCCGAGAGCGGGGCGAAGCAGCTCTACGACGTGTTCAGCAGGATCGATCTCGACGAGGCGACATTCACCGGACGCGGACACACGCGACTCCTGCAGCTGCAGCACCTGATGCGCACGAACCAGGTCGACGAGGACCTCTACTGGAAGAAACCATGAGAATAACGCAGACCCCCATCGACGGCGTCGCGATCATCGAGCTCGAGCGACGGGAGGATGACCGCGGCTTCTTCGCGCGGACATTCGACCGCGGCGAGTTCCTGGCCGCCGGGCTGGAGCCCGCTGTCGAGCAGTGCAACATGTCCTACAACTACAAGGCAGGCACGCTTCGAGGGATGCACGTGCAGGTCGCACCCCACCCGGAGATCAAGCTGGTGCGCTGTGTGCGTGGCGCCGTGGTCGACATCATCGTCGACCTGCGGCCCGACTCACCGACCCGTCTCCAGCATGTCGCGGTCGAGCTCACCTCGGAGAACCGCCTCGCGCTGTTCGTGCCGGCCTACTTCGCTCACGGGTTCCAGACCCTGGTCGACGACACCGAGGTCATCTACCAGGTCAGCGGTGCCTACGCTCCCCACGCAGAGCGTGGTCTGCGCCACGACGACCCGGAGCTCGGCCTCTCCTGGCCGCTGCCGGCCACGACGATCAGCGAGAAGGACAGTTCCTGGCCGCTGTTCAGCGAACGGCCGGCGTCTGACTTCGACCCGCTCCCTGTCTCGGTCGGTGCCCCCGCATGATCCTCGTCGACACCGCACTTCGACGCCGCGAGGCCGAGGGCAACCCCGTTCGGGTCGCCCTGGTCGGCGCCGGATTCATGGGCCGCGGGCTCACCAACCAGATCGTGAACAGCGTGCCCGGGATGCAGCTCGTCGCGATCGCCAACCGGACCCTCGGCCGAGCCGAGCAGGCCTACCGAGAGGCGGGTGTCGTCGAGCTGAGGGTCGTCTCGGACGGCGACGAGCTCGACAAGGCCGTGGTGGACGGAGTGCCAGCCGTCACCGACGACTACACCGCGCTGTGTGACTCCTCGTCGGTCGACGCCATCATCGAGGCCACTGGAGCCGTCGAGTTCGGCGCCCAGGTGGTGGTCAGGGCGATCGAGCGCCGCAAGCACGTCGTGCTCATGAACGCCGAGGTGGACGCCACCGTGGGCCCGATCCTGAGCCGGCGCGCGAGGGATGCGGGTGTCGTCCTCACCGGCTGCGACGGTGACCAACCGGGCGTCCAGATGAACCTGGTCCGGTTCGTGGGCGGCCTCGGGTTGAACCCCCTGGTCTGCGGCAACGTCAAGGGGCTCCAGGACCGCTTCCGGACCCCGACCACCCAGGCCTCCTTTGCGGCCAAGTGGGGGCAGGACCCGCACATGGTGACCAGCTTCGCCGACGGAACCAAGATCTCCATCGAGCAGGCGACCGTGGCCAACGCGACCGGGATGAGCGTGGCCCGCCGTGGCATGGGCGGCGCAGACCACGCCGGGCATGTCGACGAGCTCGTCGACCACTACGACGTCGAGGAGCTCCGGCAGCTCGGCGGCGTGGTGGACTACGTCGTGGGCAGCCGCCCGGGTCCGGGCGTGTTCGTCCTCGCGACGCACGACGACCCGAAGCAGCAGCACTACCTGGAGCTGTACAAGCTGGGCAAGGGTCCGTTGTACAGCTTCTACACGCCCTACCACCTGTGCCACTTCGAGGTGCCCACCACTGTGGCCCGCGCGGTGCTCTTCGGTGACGCGACCATCGCCCCGATCGCCGGCCCCCTGGTCGACGTGGTGACCATCGCCAAACAGGACCTGGTAGCCGGCACGCTGCTCGACGGCCTGGGCGGGTACGACACCTTCGGTGAGGCCGAGAAGTCCTCGGTCAGGGCCGCGGAGAACCTGTTGCCGATCGGGGTGGCGGAGGGCTGTCGCCTGACGCGAGACATCCGCAAGGACGAGGCCATCGGGTACGCCGACGTGGTGCTGCCCGAGGGGCGCCTGGTGGACACGCTGCGCGAGGAGCAGTCCCACGTCTTCGGCTCCTGAGCGCGCCGGTAGCCTTCACGACGTGAGGGAGGAGTCTGCGATGGTCGAACTCTCAGACATCGAGGTCGTCCTGGTGACCTACAACAGCCGGGCGCTCGTGGAGGCCGTGCTTTCGGGTCTGCCTCGAGATCTGCCCGTCGTCGTCGTCGACAACGCCCGAGGCGCCGACTCTGTGGAGGAAGTGCTCACCGGCCGCGTCCACGCGCGCTACCTCGATGGCGGTGGCGTGGGCTTCGCCCGCGCCGCGAACCTCGGAGCGCGGACATCGCAGCGGCCCTATCTGGTCTTCGTCAACCCGGACACCTCGCCAAGGATCGACCAGCTCCGGGCGCTTGTCGACGACTTGGCGGCCGACGACTCGCTCGCGGCAGTGGCCGCGACCACCACGACGCCCGACGGGCGGGTCGAGCTCGGGGTCGGAGGATGGGAGCCCACGCTGAGCCGGGCCCTTGTCTACGCGACCGGGCTGCACACGAGGTTTCCGCACGCTGGCCTGTTCGCCCGTCCGGAGCCGCATCGCGACATCGAGCTGGACTGGCTCACTGGTGCCTGTCTCGCCGTACCCAGGGAGAAGTTCCTGGCCCTGGGAGGCTTTGACGAGCGCTACTTCATCTACAACGAGGACATGGCCTACGGGCGCCGACTGCGCAACGCAGGACTGCAACAGCGGTTGCGGACCGACATCCTGGTTCCGCACGCCGGCGCCGGGTCCGGTGGCGCGAAGACGACGATGCTGCAGATGCGCGGCGCCTCCATGAACCACTACCTGAGAAACCACAACACTGGTTCCGCGGCTCAGGCGATGCGGGTCGTTCTGTCCGCCGGTGCGCTCGGCAGGTGGGCCGTGTCCCGTGCGCGCGGTCGGAGCGACGCCGCCAGCGGCTTCGCGGCCTTCAACCGGGGGCTGTGGCGGGGCGAACCCGACATGGGATGACGCACGGTCCTTCTCCGACGAAGGACCGTGCCGCGATCAGTCGACCGCATCTACCGGCCGGTTGCGTGCCGCGAGTGCCTTCACCTCGCGGCGGACCTTGATCCACCACGCGGGAACCACCGACCAGAACGCCACGGCGAAGCCCCACGCGGCCCCATCCGCACCACCGACCACCACCCCGACGACGCCGCCCGCGAGGAGCATCGGGGCCAGCACCGCGTGGATTGTCAGCGTGACCTTGGCACGGTCCATGGCGTAGAGCATCGTCGCTGGACCGATGGCGATGGCCGCCCCGGCCTGCTGCACGATGGAGGCCACCAGTACCGCCTTGGTCGCAGGCCAGGTCTCGCCAAGGAGCTCTTTGCCGAACGCGTCGGGCAGGAACAGGAAGATCGCGCCCCAGAGGGCGCCCAGGCCCGTGACGAAGACCGACAGGGCCACTGCTCCGCCCATCCACTCCCTCGAGGTCAGGGTGTCTCGCCGACGCGAAAACTCTGGCAGGGCGAAGGAGTACATGCCCACGGCGAGAATGGTGGTGGGACCCAACAGCACCTGGGCTCCACGAAGGGCGCCGATCACGCTCAGCGAGCCGATGGTGGCGATGGACAACATGGCCAGCTGCTGAGCGCCCTGGAGGGTGACGTACTCGAGCAGCAGATACCCGGTCAGATCCCGGTGGGTTCTCACCCAGGTCAATGCCTGAGAGGGCCGGGGAAGCACCCGGGACTGCCGGACACCGAGGGCCGCCGCCGCACATGCAGACAACCCCCACGCCAGGGTGAGGGGACCGACCGTGTCGACGCCACGGGCCACTAGGGCGAAGACTGCGCCGATCTGCAGGATGGCCCACACCCCGTCGTTGACGACGGCGGCCTTCGGACGTGCCTCCGCGAAGAACACGATGCGCCAGGCATCTTGCACCAGAAGGCCCGGGAGCACCACGCCGAGCGCCAGCAGCGCCATGCCGACCGGCCCTCCCAAGGCCCCACCGACGACGAGGCACGCCACGCCGCCGAGCACCCCGAATGCCAACGCAGCCCCGACCCCGGCGGCCGCGGCCCTCCGAAACTCCGCCGTGTCACTCCTGGTGAACCGAATGCCCAGGGGCGAGGCGGCGACCGCCCTGCTCAAGCCGATAAAAACGGAGAAGATCGTGAACGCGACGGAGAATCCTCCGAAGTCAGAATCGCTCACCGAGCGCGCGATGAGGAACGCCAGAAGCGCGTTCGTGGCGCTGGAAATGACCTGGTCCACCAGGTTCCAGCCGGCGCGCAGCAGCCCAGAGGCCTTCAAGGTCAGGTCTGCCCGGCCACGGTTCCCGGACGAGCACCCGCTCCGGAAACGCGCCCCGTGGCCCACGCGCTGCTTTCCCGAGCCAAGGTCTCCCAGTCCTCGGACGGGTCGAAGGCTCCGACTTCCAGGTGGGCGATGAGTTCGCGTGTCGGGCGGTACAGCATGCGCCGCCGAGAGGGGCGACGCAGCGCCCGCAGCCCCAGCACGGACCGCACCACGCCGCGGGCGAGGGGTCGAAGCCATTCACGCGCGGGGTAGTCGCCGAAGGGCAGCAGGTCCTCAAGGAGCTCACCGCGCGTGAAGGGGTAGCGGCTCTGCAGTGTCAGGCAGGTGGTGTGGTCGAACGCGCCTCCGGTGTAAGGCATCAACCGCAGCAGCGCCACGTCCTCCAGGAGCTGGCGACGGCGGGCCGCGAAGGAGCTCGTGGTGCTCTCTGCCTGCACCCAGCCCAGTGGCTCCTCGCCGGGCGTCGGAGCGGCCGGGTCGCCACGGCGGTCGGCACCCCGCGTTTGCGGTGCCTCGCGATGTCCGGGCCCGCCGATGTACATGGCGAAGTAGGCCACTTCTGGCAGCCGTTCAGCTGCCTTCACCAGATGCTCGAAGGCGTCAGGGGCGTAGAGGTAGTCGTCCTCCGCGAACCACACCAGGTCAGCGTCGTCGAAACCTCGCCGAGCCGCCATCGCCATGGTCGCCCTGTATGAGCGGCGATTGCTGCCGAACTCTCCCTGGATGACCTCTCCGGCCGAAATCATCAGCCGCTCCCGGTCGGCTGGGACCGGTCCGTCGTTGACGAACACCAGCTCCGGGGCCGGGGTCACGGCCTCGGCTGCGCGGATCAAGGAGGCGAGGCAGGCTGTCTTGCCGTAGAAGTGCGGCCGGTTCTTCCGGTTCTCTGCAGCGTGAGAGCGCATGAAGATGCGGAGTCGCGACCCCCCCCGGCCCTCAGCCATCGTCCCTCCCGGGCGGTTGTTCTGCTCGAGCCGGGGCCCGGTTCTCCCGCGCCACCGCGACCGCATGCATGACCTGCTTCAGGGTCTGGACGGCCGCGAAGTTGCCGTACTTCCAGCGCAACGACCCCCCACCACTGCCGTAGGTGAAATCATAGTCGAGCTGCTCGCTCCATCTCAGCTTTTCCACATTGGGTCCGGGGGAGAAGTTCACCCACCGGTCACCGCGCTCAGCGGCTTGCTTCACCAGCTGTTCCTGGAGGAACGTGACCGGCCCCATGGTCCGGGCTTCCGGGTCGAGCCCGGAGGAGTGCAGGTAGGTGACTCCCGGCGCGAACAGGGCCAGCTGGACCGCCACGACCCTGTCGCGGAAGAGTAGCTCGAGTAAAGTCGCTCGTCCGCGGCGGCCCAGCCTGGGCAGTGCATCGCGCATGAACTCGCTGAGTGCCGGCTTGGTATAGGCATCTCCGTGAACCACCGCGGCGTCATGCCGCGAACGCTGGCGGTGCAGGGCGAGGAAGGTGTCGACGGCCCCCTCGTCCAGGTCATGGGTGCGCGCCACGACCGCCTGAGTCCGCCCATCCTTGGCAAGACGGTTGCGCGGGCGACGCAAGCTCTCTTTGAGCTTGCGCTTGAGGCTGCTCCGCGTCGACTCCCAGTCGTGGGCAAGGGGGAGTACGACGGATGCGCGCGCCACCTGGGCCCGGTGGAACGCAACAGGCTCCCCGGTGCTGTAGGACCACTCCGGCTCGAACCATCCTTGAGCGGCGGGGATGGCCACCTCGGTCCAGTCGGCACCACCTCTCCCGGGGACGAGCTTGATCGTCTCGGCGACGACCGGACGCAGGACGTCGCGATCGTGCTGAGGCGCCGCCAGCACCTGCGGAAGCTCGAGCAAGGAGCCACCCTGGCCGGCGCCGACCAGTCGGAGGCGCACGGGGGCTCCTGCCTTGGCGCCCTTCACCCAGCCCAGGTAGAAGGGCGCGACCCCGATGAGCTCTTCTCCGCGTCGAATCACGAGGAGGTGTCGGTCGGCAGGCCGGGTGAAGTGGCGGTACCAGGCCTCCACCCACTCCGCTGCACAGAAGGGGTTGGCCACACCGGTCTGGCTCTCATAGAGCGCGTCCCACTCCTCGCGGCCGGGAGCTGCGAGGACGTCGAGGTCCGCGACCTCCACCGTGACCTTCGAACGGGCACGGGCGGGCTGGCCGGCGGAGCCTTCGGGGGGGTCATCAGCTCGGCCTCCAATCGTAAGATGTTGGACACGGGATCAAGCAGTTCCGCGATCCGCTTCCGCCCCGACACACCCATCGCCTCGGCATGTTCGCGGTCCTTCAGCAGCGCTGCCAGCGCCTCACCGAAAGACCTGGGGTCGTCCCGCACGACCAGGGAGCCACTGTCGGTCAGGCCCAGACCCTGCACCCCCAGCGTCGTGGTCACCACCGGGACACCTGCCTGCAGGTAGTCGACGAGCTTGATGTTGACGCCGGAGCCGGACACCGCCGGGTTGACCGCCACCGAGGCGCCGGCGAGGTAGGGATGGATGTCCGGGACGTCGGCATGGAGTAAGACGCCCGGCTCCCCGAGCAGTCGCTTGCGCAGTGCCTCGGAGGGTCCGCGGCCGACGACATCAAGCACGGCCCCAGGCACGCGCGCGCGCACCGAGGGCCAAACGCCTTCGAGAAGCCAGTCGAGGGCGGTGGCGTTGGTCGTCACGTCGAGCGCACCGAGGAAGAGCACGCGCGGGTTGGGGTCCGGGTCCCGGTGCAACGCGAGAAGCGACGCGTCGTAGGCAAAGGGCGGCACATGCACCGCCCTGCCTCCGCGCTTGCGGCGTACCTCAGCGTCAGTCGCGGAGATGTCTGCCATCGTCCTGAGCCACGCTGCACACTCCAGGCGTCGCTCGTCGCGCTCGATCCGGCGGGCCTCGACGTGCAGCACGAGTCCCCGCGGCCCCTTGGTGCCCTGGGCCAGGCTTCGGTGGTAGGCGCCCTCGAGGTTGTGCTGCCTCAGGACGGCCGGGACGTCGAGCCCCTTGGCAACGGCCTCACCGATGCGCCAGGACTTGTAGGAGAAAACGACCACTCCGGTGACGCTGGGCACGAGCTCGCGAACCCTCTCGACGAGGCCGCTCTGCACCGGGCGGGACGAGACGACGTACGGCTGCACCGGGCGAGCGAGCAGCAGCTTGCTCTCGCGTCGACGTGTCACCAGGAGCGGGACGTCCCCCAGGAGCTCGCGGTAAGGCTCCACCGCCAGGGGCTCCGAGGACGGGACGACCAGCAGCCCCAGACGCTCTGCGGCAACAGCGGCTCGCACGAAGCCCAGATGCTCCCGCTCCCCACCGCCTCGTGCGGGCAGGAACGGCGAGTCGGCGATGACCACCCAAGCGTGCTCGCTGATGACGAAACCCTCCCCCGTGGCGTGTTGCTGGCATACTAGCCGGAACGGCCAACGGGGCCCCCAGGACCAGGTCGGATGGACCTTGGCGTGAGAGCCCCGCGGCGCGGACCAGCGTGTCAGGCGAGCATTACCCCTTGATGGTCGAGTTGAGCTGACTAGCCCACTCCGAGGTGCCGGCCCGGCCGGCCTCCCACAAGTAGCCACCGCGGATGCTCGGGTACTTCGCCTTCGCGGCCTTGACGCGGGAGAGGCACTCCTCCACGGTCCAGTAGTTGTCGGCTGATCCGACCATCATCCCGACCCCGAACTTGGCCTGGGGGATTCCCGCGGCGACGAGTTGGTCGAGCCGGCCCATCATCGCGCCCTCGGAGACCACGGCGTCGTAGAACTGCTGGGCGATCATGTCGAGCGCACCCTGCTTGTTCAACTCGACGGCGATGGCCTTGTACTGGTCGATGTTGGAGCCGTTCGGAGCCAGGGTGACGGCGAACTTGGAGCCACGCAGCTCCTTGAGGCGCTTGGAGATCCAGACGACGTCGGCCTGCCCCATCGCAGCACCTTCGAGGTCCCAGTCGATGCCGTCGAGCGGTAGCTTCGCGTTGAGGTTCATCACGCCTTGGACGAACGCCGCCCGGTTGGAGATGTTCACATGGCCACCCGCGCCTCCGACCGACGCCACGATCAGGACACCGCGGGCACGCAGGGCCTTCGCGTCGGCAATGAAGCTGGCCTCGCCCTGTGATCCCCAGCCGACGAGGCTAGGGGGGTCACCCTGCAGGAAGGCGAGGTGAACGACGTTGACCTGGGCGGGGGTGCTCGACAACTTCGGGGAGCCTGAGTTCGACCACATCATGTGGTACAGCGCCTGGACCTTGGTCGGGAGACCTATGGGGTCG
>Ga0209587_1001026_pt1 | contig 13410 bp, 7 predicted proteins | sample NGEPerD_2_FD_184512 | JGI IMG/M metagenome (GOLD analysis project Ga0209587, IMG submission 184512) | Arctic peat soil microbial communities from the Barrow Environmental Observatory site, Barrow, Alaska, USA - NGEE PermafrostL1-D... | ecosystem: Environmental > Terrestrial > Soil > Wetlands >... | reverse complement strand
CTATCCGTACCCTACTTCGCGTTGTGGGAATGAAGAACAATGCTCGAGTAAATCTAAAAATTAGTGAACCAGAAGGTAGTACTCGTGTCCCAGCAATGGGAAGTGCTTCTCAGTCTGTTGATCAGGCTATGGAAGATCTTAAATTGTAAAAAATTTAATTTTAGAATTGAAAAAACCCCGTCTGGGGTTTTTTCGTTGAAAGTAATATTTTAAACAAGTTACTGATTTTTAGCTAGGTTACCATTTTCCGCGGTCGCGGAAAATGGTAACCTAGCTAATTGTTGATAATTAATTTTGTTATTGTGAGAAATGATTACTTGAATGACGCCCGTCCGAACGGAGATTTGTCCTGGCGGGAAGCAATCTAGAGTTTAGTTACCAGATGAGATTGCTTCGCTCCGCTCGCAATGACAGCTAAAGAATTGAATCTGAAATAAAATTAACAGTCTTGTCATTGCGAGGCGTACTCGCCGTGGCAATCTAGGGTTTTTGCAAAGATGTGATTTGACAACATTGTTCTTTGTTTGCTAAAAATATAATAGGTGTTTAGTTCTTTTAGATTTTTAGAAAGGAGGTTGATTATTATGTCTATTGATATTTGTAAACTTTTTGAATTCAGTTGGGCAATTAAAGAAGTGGTTGCTGATGCTCTAGGGTTAGAAGTATTAGAAATAAGTATTCATACTAAATTGCCAGGATCTTTAGATTTTCAAAAATTAGCTTCCTTGATCTTGGTTTCAAAGATTAGATTTAAACCCCTGCCGTCTGATCGCGTTGTAACCTTGGGAGATTTCTTTGAATCTTGTATTTTTGAAAAAGAAAAATCTTTTTCTGAATTCCCCCCACTGTAATTTGGTGGGGGTTTTCTTTTGTATATTTATCACTGCTATATTGCTGGAGTTGACGACACTATCCCTTGTATGGTAGATATATAAGAGGTGTTTAGTTCATTCAATTTTATGGAGAAAAGGAGAAGATTATAATGGGTATTGAAGTTTGTAAACAGGAATTAAAAAAAGCCCTTGCCCAACATCTTGGATTGAAAGTGAGTGAAATAACTGATGAAATGGAAATTCCACTTGATTTTGACTTGTTAGGATTTTTTGAATCCTTTGTCGCAAGACATCCAAGTTCCTGTGGGATTTTCTCTTCTGATGATTTTAGAACAGTTGGGGATATCACCAACTCAGCTTCAGTTTCTTGAATCCGTTGAATCCTTTCTTCCCCCCACTGTAATTCGGTGGGGGGTTTTCTTTTACAAAACTTTCTGGTATATTTGTCAAATGATAACTTTTCATATTTTAACGATTTTTCCTGACAGCTTGGATTCATATTTGGATGAGTCTATTTTGAAGCGAGCAGTACAAAATAAATTAATCAAAATCAAGATTTATAATATTCGCGATTATACTTTAGACAAACATCGACGGACTGATTTTAAACCCTATGGAGGAGGTCCGGGTTTGGTTTTTTTTGCTGAACCAATTTTGCGAACGGTAGAGAAAATAAAATCAAAACTTAAAAATAAAAAAATTAAGACGGTAATTTTTAGCCCTGGAGGAAAACAATTTGATAATCAGTCGGCGATTAAGTGGAGTAAAAATTATGAACATCTCATTTTAATCTGTGGACGATATGAGGGGATAGATGCCAGAGTAAAAAAGATTTTGCGAGCGGAGGAAATATCGATTGGGCCGTTTGTCTTGACTGGGGGAGAGTTGCCAGCGTTGATTGTGGTAGATTCTCTCTCTCGTCAGATAAAAGGGGTTCTAGGTAACGAAGATTCACCAGAGGAAAGGAGGATTTCTTCGCACGAAGTCTATACTCGTCCAGAGATTTTGACTTGGGCTGGTAAAAAATACAAAGTACCCAAGGTTCTTTTATCTGGCAATCATAAGGATATTGATAATTGGAAGCAGGGGATTAAAAAGCTTTTAAAATAAGGGTTTTTTGACAAAAAGAGCAATTTAAGTTGTATTTTGATTGACAAAATATATTAAGTATGATATACTAAAAGAAGTAGGTTGAACTTTGACAAAATCAAATAAAAGGAGAGAAGAAAAATGAAAGAAGCAGAGAGTGTGGGAAATTTTTCTCTAACATCTTTTCACAAGGTGTTGGTGGGTATTTTAGTCGGGTTATTGATGGTAGTGTTCTTTTTAGGAGGAAAAAACCCTCAAAACCCAGACAGAAAGGAGATTGATGTAAGTCAGTTTGTTTCAGAAGTAAAAGAAATACCAGTTGTCCAACAAAGTGAACAAAGTGTTAGACCTCAGGAAGTAATTCCCGGGGATCCACAAATCAGCTCTAAAGTCGCGGAGCGACTTAGAGCGGCTGGGTTTAGTACTCAGTTTGTAGAGATTCGCATCAGTACGCAAAAAGAGGAGAAGTAAAATGAGACAGAATACGGTAAGATTAATGTTGGTAGTCATGTTGTCACTGGTTTCAGCGGTTGCTTATCCGCAAACTGTGGAGGTTACCGAAAAAAATCTGGGCTCGATGGATTACGCCCGAGCCTTTATGCAAAACGGCCCGACGGTCGGTTATTCCGGTAGTCTTCGTTTTGACACAGTTGAAAAAAATGAGCTGGTTGCTCACTTTGGGTATTTAATTATTGACCAAAATGAACTCACCAGTCATTTTGAGGTGGATGATGTTGTTCTCTGGAGTTTTTCAGAGGGTGACAAACCCCTCGCAGGAATACCATTTCCTGAGAGTGGTCAATTTGTAAACCTATCCATATGGTTGTATGGGTTTACTGAAGAAGTTGGTAATGGTCAAACTACAAAGTTTGGCTCTTTCCATACAGATCTTCTCTTGCCGGGTGACCCCATTGTCATTACAATGGTCCCGGGTTCTGTCATGGTACCAATTTACATGACAGATATGCCTCAAGGGGTGGAAGTTTCAGATTTAGCCTTGCGTTTTGCGGGGGACAATTATGCAACAGCCTTTTGGGACTCCATAAAGGAGCGGTTCGTTGTGTGGGTTGATCCACTCTATCCACCTACTGGTTATGAGATTTATAACTGGAGGACAGGAACCGTGTATTATTCTGCCGGCTTTGTCCTCGGTGAAAAATCGTCATCTCCTACCGCCAACGCTGGGTTAAATATTTCCAATGTTGGCAATGTGGTGGAGCTTAATTTTGGCGTACATAGTTATGTCTATCTGGCGAATCAACATTTCCAATCTTATGATTGGGATGAGAAGACTGACCAATGGAAAAATGACTCAGTCTTTATGTCTTATTTGAATGGCAGGAGTTTAAACCTCCAGTTCTATGGCATATCGTCAGGTGAGATAAGCGTAGAACTTGTGAGGTTTGATGGAACAGTTGAGACTGTTTCAAAAAGTCTCACTGTTCTAAATGAGGCATCCCAGTTTATTATTGGGGCGGGGTATGATAAGGTAATCATTAAGGTTACCGGTACCTTGTCTTATAGTGACTGGGGCTACTCTTTATCGGCTGGAATAGCCGATGGTGGTAAGGGGTAAGTTAACCCCCTTTATATTTTTCGTACAATACCCAGTTCTAGTTTACTAGAGCTGGGTATTTTTTTGTTCTCTAGTTTTCAGTTTTTTTACCGTTGATTTTTAATATCTCTGTCTTTATCCCTTTCACTTGGGTGCCCGGCACCCAAGTGAAAAATAGAGGCAAAAAGAACTCGAAAAAGATGGAAAAATCAAACGAATTGGCATAGATGGATATTCGATATTCTACCCTTTAACTTAGGCATCTTTTGCCTGAACGGCTCAACGGGTTGAGCCGTTCAATTTTAGTCAAAAATAAGGTGGTAATTCGATTTTATTAATTATCGGAAGGATGGACCTTCCGATAATAGTGTCATATCGGCGAAAGCCGGTATCCAGAGTTAAACCACAAAAGACAAAACTGGACTCTAGCCAGAATTCAGTTACCAAACCCTGGACCCCGTTCTGCAACGGGGTGACACAAAAGTTATTGGAAGGACTCCCTTTTTGATAAGTACACCTCGCAATAACAAAATTCCGTTAACTCTGACGGTCGTCAGAGTTAACGGAGACAACCAAGGCTAAGCCTTAGGAATTTAAAAAGGCTTAGCCTTGGTTGTTAGTTTATCTATCTCTACCGCCAAGGTATCAGAGACATTGGAGGGTAATAAAACAGATTTTGTGTCCTATCCTCGCAGTGAGCTGTCGAGATATTAGTCCAAGACATGAATTTACTAATTCAGAACATCGCACTCCAATAAAAATATTCATTTTTGGGTTGTCATTGCTTATTTTTAAGCGTGAAAATAAGCAATGACACAAGAAACCGATGTTGATAATTTCATTTGTTACGTAGCATGCTACGTAACAAGCTACGTAACAAATGGGGATAGTGAGATAAACTTTATAAAAAAGGGGAGTCCTTTTTAGTGAAACAAGAATGAGATTATTTCGCTATATTCATAGTTTTCAAGATGTAATCTACTGTCAACTGCATACTAACCCAGGAAATTTGACTTTTGTTTTAATATCAACTATACTCTGTTTACTTTAAGCAAGATTGAGTTACGGTTGCCTTCTTGCCCTCTAGATTCATTTTTTTTAGGTGCCACCCATATGAATGGGCGAGTTTTTTGTTTTACTAAAATGTCATTTTTAAGATTTTCTTTAATGATGTTGGTAAAAATCTGTTTTATTAAAAATTTATTATTAACCAAAGTCGAGCATGAAACAAAAATATTTTGCCAGATACAAGAAGCCGTTGATTGATTTTCCAAATTTAGTGGAGATTCAAACAGAATCTTATCAGTGGTTAATCAAGGATGGTTTAAAGGAACTTTTTAAAGAGTTTTCTCCTGTTAAAGATTATTCGGAGAAAAAATTTGAATTAGATTTTGTTAGTTTTCAATTAGACGAACCAAAGCATGATGAATATTTTGCAAAGCAAAATAAGTTATCTTATGATTCCGCTCTTCGGGTTAAGGTAAAACTAAAGAATAAAACTCTAGGAGCTGAAAAAGAGCAAGAAATATTCTTGGCTGATTTTCCTCTAATGACTTCTCACGGCACTTTTATTGTTAATGGAATTGAGCGAGTTATTGTTCCTCAATTGGCTCGTAGTTCTGGTGTTTTCTTTACGGCTAATGAAAAGAAAGGGCGTAAATATTTTGGGGCCAAAATTATCCCAGCTAAGGGTGCTTGGGTTGAAATTGAATCAGAATCTGATGGTGCCATATATGTTCGAATTGACCGAAAGCGTAAATTCCCAATTACTTCTCTTTTTCGCGTTTTTTCTAATATAGAAGGTCAAAAATTATCTGACGAAGATGTGATCAAGGTTTTTGAAAAACTTAAGGTGGCAGTGGAGCCAATTAAGGTGTCTTTGGAAAAAGATCATGCAAAAACAACTGAGGAATCTTATTTGGAAATCTATAAACGTTTACGAAATAGTGATTTAGCCACAGCCGCTAATTCAAAAGAATATATTGATTTTTTGTTTTCTCGTGAACGATATGATTTTTCACCAGTTGGACGAATTCGTTTCAATCAACGTTTCAATAAAAAATTAAATGATGAAATAAAAGAAGACCGTTCTGTTCATTTGGAAGATCTTTATACTATTATTGCTCACATTATTGAGTTGAATAATACTAAGAATGCTAAAGAGGATGATATTGATCATCTTGGTTTACGTCGAGTTCGTTGTGTTGGTGAAATGTTTCAAGCTAAGCTTCGGACCGGTATGACTCAAATGAAGCGTAATATTCAAGACCGGATGTCTACGATTGATACTGCGACACTTTTGCCAATTCAATTTATTAGTCCACGACCACTTCAGGCTCGTTTAAAAGAATTCTTCACGACTAATCAGTTGTCTCAATTTATGAGTCAGGAAAACACTTTGTCTGAAGTCGAGCACTTGCGACGTTTGTCTGCTCTTGGACCCGGTGGTCTAACTCGAGAGAGAGCTGGTTTGGAGGTGCGTGATGTTCACACTTCACATTATGGACGAGTTTGTCCGATTCATACTCCTGAAGGCCCAAACATTGGTTTGATTCTTCACTTAGCTTCTTACTCTAAAGTAAATAAATATGGAATTATTGAAGCTCCATATTGTAAAGTGGTAAATGGCAAAATTACTAATGAAGTTGTTTATTTAAATGCTTTAGAAGAAGAAAATTATATTATCGCTCACGCTGGCGTTCGTTATGATGATGACGGTAATTTACTTGACGAAAAAGTAGAAGCTCGGACTAATGCTAAACCTTCGTTGGTTTTGCGGTCTAAAGTTCAATTGATTGATGTGGCTCCAAATCAAGCTTACTCGATTGCTACTTCAATGATTCCATTTTTGGAACACAATGATGCTAACCGTGCTTTGATGGGTTCTAATATGCAGAAGCAAGCAGTGCCTTGTGTTTTACCAGAAGCTCCATTGGTAGGGACTGGAATGGAGGCTCGAGCCGCCTTAGACTCGGGACGCTTGGTGATGGCTCGTCAAGCTGGAACCGTAAAGTTTGCTGATGGTAAAAAAATCGAAATCGTAACTGATGATGGAAAGCATGATGTTTATAATTTGGTCAACTTTAGTCGAACCGCTGATAGTACTTCTTTTCACCAACGACCAGTAGTTGTACCCGGACAAAAGGTAAAGAAAAATGAGCTTTTGGCTGATAATTCTTCTTCCGATCAAGGTCAAATGGCTTTGGGTCAAAATGCCCTAGTCGCTTTTATGTCTTGGGAAGGGTCCAACTATGAAGATGCTATTATTCTTTCAGAGCGATTAGTTAAGAATAGTAAATTTACAAGTATCTATATTGAAGAAAATGAAGTCAATGTGCGAGACACCAAACTTGGACCGGAAATTACGACTCATGATATTCCAAATGTTGGTGAAATAAAATTGAAAAACTTAGATGAAGAAGGAATTATTCGTATCGGAGCAGAAGTTAAACCGGGTGATATTTTGGTTGGTAAAATTACACCAAAAGGTGAGACTGAATTGACTCCAGAAGAGCGTTTACTTCGTTCTATTTTTGGTGAAAAAGCTCGTGACGTAAAAGACACTTCTCTTCGTATGCCACATGGTAAAAAGGGACGAGTGATTGGAGTGAAAGTTTTTTCTCGCGAACAAGGAGATAAATTGGAGTCGGGGATAATTAAGAAAATTTATATTCAAGTAGCCGAAATTCGCAATGTCTCAGTCGGTGATAAATTGTCTGGACGACATGGTAACAAGGGTGTTATTTCTCGTATTTTACCAGAAGAAGATATGCCTTATACCGCCGATGGTCAACCAGTGGATGTCATTTTGACTCCTCTTGGAGTACCATCTCGTATGAACCTTGGCCAGATTTTTGAAATGCATTTGGGCTTGGCGGCAAATACTTTAGGTTATCAAGCTATTACCCCAGTCTTTAGAGGGGTAGATTCGGAAGAAATTAAATCAGAATTAAAATTGGCTGGTTTCAATGAAGATGGCAAAGTAAAATTGTTCAATGGTCAGACTGGTGAGTCTTTTAAAGAATCTATTGCTATTGGTTATATGTATATTTTGAAATTAGCCCACATGGTTGGAGATAAGATCCACATGCGTTCAATCGGGCCATACTCACTCATTACTCAACAACCTTTGGGTGGACGATCACAAGGTGGTGGTCAGCGTTTTGGGGAAATGGAAGTCTGGGCTTTGGAAGGTTATGGGGCTGCTTATACTCTACGTGAAATGCTTACAATTAAGTCTGATGATATTGTTGGTCGGTCATCGGCGTTTGATTCTATTGTTAAGGGAGATCCGATTATGGCTCCTAATATTCCGGCTTCATTTAATGTAATGTTAAATGAATTACGGGGATTAGCTTTGGACGTCGAACTTAGAAAGATATAAAAAATTAATAAGCTAATTGAGTAATAATTTTAAAAATTCGTTAGCTAAATAAAAATATCAAACACATGACTACACCTATCAACAAAAAAATAGATAAAATCGTTGACTTCAATGCGATTTCTCTAAAGCTAGCATCACCAGAGAAAATTTTAGATTGGTCTTATGGTGAGGTTACTAAACCTGAAACAATTAATTATCGAACTGGTCGTTCTGAACGTTGCGGTCTTTTTGATGAACGTATTTTTGGACCAGAAAAAGATTATGAATGTTATTGTGGAAAATATAAACGTATTCGTTATAAAGACATTGTTTGTGAAAAATGTGGAGTTGAAGTGACTCGGTCTATTGTTCGACGTGAACGAATGGGGCATATTACTTTAGCTACGCCGGTGTCTCATATTTGGTTTTTGCGCAATATTCCATCTCGAATGGGGCTGGTTCTTAATCTATCTATTTCCGAATTGGAAAAAGTTATTTATTTTGCTGGTTATATTGTGACTAAGGTCAATGAAGATCAAAAGGCTAATGTTTTGCGGGAAATTGATAGTGAGTTTAAAACCAAAATGAAGGGTTTGACTGATGAAACAGAAAAGGAACGACTAAAAAATGCTGTTTTAGAAGCCAAGCATCAGTTAGAATCTTTGGGTTTATGGAAAGTTTTAGATGAGCTTACTTATCATAAATTATCTCTAAAATATGGAGTTGTTTTTGAAGCTTCTATCGGAGCCGAAGCCATTGAGTCAATATTTAAAACTATCAATCTAGAAGAGTTATTAAAGACAATTGAAGGTCAGCTAGAAAAAGCCGGTTCTTTGGAGAGGGCTAAACTTCAAAAGCGTCATAATCTAATCAAATCTCTGAATTATTCTGGAGTTCGTCCAGAATGGATGTTTTTGCGTAATATTCCTGTTATTCCACCAGCCTTGCGTCCAATGGTTGCTCTTGATGGTGGTCGTCATGCCACTTCTGATGTTAATGATTTATATCGTCGAGTTATTAATCGCAACAATCGATTAAAAAAATTAATTGAATTATCGGCTCCAGATGTAATTTTACGTAATGAAAAACGTATTTTACAAGAAGCGGTAGATTCCTTGATTGATAATTCTATTCGTAAGGGTGGTGGAGCTGAGGGAGCAATGAATCAATCTCAGCGTCGTCCCCTAAAATCATTAGCGGATGCTCTTCGTGGAAAACAAGGACGTTTTCGTCAGAATCTTTTAGGTAAACGAGTCGATTATTCTGGTCGTTCGGTAATTGTGGTTGGACCAGAATTAAAAATTTCTCAATGTGGTTTACCAAAACATATGGCTTTGGAATTATTCCGTCCATTTATTGTGTCTAAAATTTTGGAATCTGAATTAGCTTATAATATTCGTGGAGCTGGCCGTTTGATAGATGAAGGTATTCCAGAGGTTTGGGCAATTTTGGAAGAAGTAATTAAAGATAAATATGTAATGTTGAACCGAGCTCCTACTTTGCATCGTCTTGGTATCCAAGCTTTTAAACCAGTTTTGATTGAAGGTAATGCTATTCAACTTCATCCTTTAGTTTGTCCAGCTTTCAATGCGGACTTTGATGGTGACCAGATGGCTGTGCATGTACCATTGTCTTCAGCCGCTCAACGTGAGGCGCGTGAATTGATTGCTGCTAATAAAAATATGTTGAAGCCTGGTTCTGGTGATTCAATTATTAGCATGAGAATGGATATTGTTTTGGGAGTATATTGGGTAACTAAAATAATTGAAGGGGCTAATGGTGAAGGTAAATATTTCCACAGTCCAAATGCTGCTATTATGGCTTCTGACTTTGATGAAGTTGATTTGCGGGCCAAAATACATTTGATGGGTGGTAAGCCTGAAAAATATGGTGAAAATTCTGGAAAAATATTTGAAACTTCGGTTGGTCGTGTTTTGTTTAATAATACCTTGCCTTCTGATTGGCCATTTATTAACAAAGAATTGAATAGTAAAGAAATGGGCCGTTTGGTTGAAGAAATGATGGTTCATTATGGGGTGGAGCCAATGCCTGATATTTTTGATAAGATAAAATCTTTTGGTTTTAAGTTTGTTACTAAATCAGGTATGACTTGGGGCTTGGATGACGTTCAAGTACCGAAAGAAAAGGCGGGGATTGTGGCTGAGGCTCGAGAAAAAGAATCTAGACTATCAGAACAATTTGATGATGGACTTTTGTCAGAAGCCGAGAAGTATCGTATGACGATTGAGCTTTGGCACGGAGTGAAGTCTAAAATTGAAAAAGCAATACCAGCTACTCTTGATCCAGTGGGACCAGTTTCTTATATGTTAAATTCTGGAGCTCGAGGTTCTATTTCTCAGATTTCTCAGATGGCCGGAATGAAAGGTTTGATTATTAACCCAGCTGGCCGTTTGATTGATTTTCCAATTATTCCTTCATATAAAGAAGGATTGTCTCCACTAGAATATTTCATTACGACTCATGGTTCTAGAAAGACCTTGGCGGACACCGCACTTAACACAGCTAAGGCGGGTTATTTGACCCGTAAGTTGGTGGATGTTTCTCAAGATATGGTGATTACTGAAGATGATTGTGGAGAAAAAGAAGGTAAACATATCAATAAAAATCACATCTTAGGTTTTGATGCTGGTATTGGTAATAGTATCAAGGGTCGCATTTTAGCCAAAAATATTGTTACAGCTAACGGTAAAGTTTTATTTGCTAAGGGTCATTTGCTTTCTCGTGATGATGCTAAGGTGGTAGAAGCAGAAGGTATTACTGAAGCTTATGTACATTCTCCGTTGACTTGTAAGACTTTGAAGGGTCTTTGTCAAAAATGTTACGGTGAAGATCCTGGCCGAGGTGGTTTGATTAAAATTGGTGAACCGGTTGGTATTGTGGCTGCTCAAGCTATTGGAGAACCAGGAACTCAGTTGACTATGAGAACAAAACACTCTGGTGGTATTGGAACTGGGGCTGGTGACATTGTTGGTGGTTTACCTAGAGTAGAAGAAATATTTGAACGTCGAATTCCTAAAAATCCAGCTGTTTTGACTCAGGTGACTGGTGAAGTGGTTGATATTAAAAAAGAAGGTCAAGATGTTATTATTTCTATTTTGCCTGATTTAGAACATCGTAAAAAGGGAGCTAAAGCTGGCGAACAAATTGAATATACTGTTCCATCTTCACGTGTTATTTTGGTAAATAAAGGTGATAAGGTGGAGAAGGGTCAACCTTTGATTGATGGGTCTATTGATTTATCTGAATTATATAAACTAGCTGGAAAGATTAAAACCGAAGATTACATCATTAAGGAAGCAAATGTGATTTATGAATTACAGGGTGTAGCTATCGCTCGTAAACACATAGAAATTATTATTCATCAAATGTTGGCTCGTCAAAAAGTAAAGACTCCATTTGATACTAAATTTACGGTTGGTGAAGTGGTAGAGAATTTAGAATTGCATGAGGAAAATGTGTTGACTGTTGAAAAAGGTGGAGATGAAGCAATTTCCGAACAAGTTATTTTGGGTATTTCTGAAGTAGCTTTGTCAACCGCCAGTTTCTTGTCGGCTGTTTCCTTCCAGCACACTACTAGAGTTTTAATTGATACAGCTATAAAGGGTGGATTAGATAAGTTATGTGGCTTAAAGGAAAATGTTATCGTTGGTCGCTTGATTCCAGCGGGAACTGGTTTGATTAAAGGATATGACAGTGAAGCAAGAGGTGAAATTTATAAAGATCCAAAGGTAGTAACTGAAGCAGTAGAAGAATAATCTGTCAAAGTTTTAGTGTTCTTATTTTTGTCTCTAATATTAAATTAAGATAAGAACGCTAAAACAGATTATTATCTTAGAGATTTTTATCAGAAGAGCGTTGATTTAAATAGAGTATATAAATATTCTATTAGTAATTGAATCTAATGAGTTCCCAAACTGAACAAATTAAAGCCAAGCTGGGGATTGTCGAGGTAATTGGCTCGTATATCAAATTAGAAAAGGCTGGCTCAAATTTTAAAGCCCGTTGTCCTTTTCATAACGAAAAATCAGCGTCCTTTTTTGTGTCCCCAACTCGGGATAATTATCATTGTTTTGGTTGTAATCGTGGGGGTGATATTTTTAGTTTTGTTCAAGAAATAGAAGGTTTAGATTTTTTGGGTTCTTTGGAAGTTTTGGCAACAAAGGCGGGAGTAGAGCTTAAGCCGATTGACATAAAACTTAAAACAGAAAACGAAAGACTCTATTCTATTTTAGAGGAAGCAACTAAATTTTATCATACCAATCTTTTACAAAGTGAAGAAGCAAAAAAGTATTTGAAAAATCGGCAATTATCTGAAGAGACAGTTAGACTTTTTCGATTAGGGTTTGCAAAAGATGATTGGTCGTCTCTTTGGTCTCATCTAACTAATAAAGGGTACAAAGAAGTAGATATTGAAAAAACTGGTTTGATTATTCAATCTAGTCAGTCCGTCCGGCATTCTGGTGGTAAATATTATGATCGTTTTCGGGGAAGAGTAGTATTTCCCTTGACTGATGTTTCTGGCCGGACGATTGCTTTTTCTGGCCGGATTGTTGTTTCGACAGATCGAGAAGAGGCTAAGTATATCAATTCCCCGCAAACTGCTTTGTATGATAAATCTAGGGTTCTTTATGGTTATGATAAAGCTAAAGCTGAAATCAGAAAACAAGACTTTTGTGTTTTAGTGGAGGGTCAGATGGACTTAGTTTCTTCTCATCAAGCTGGTGTAGTAAACACGGTGGCAGTTTCTGGGACAGCTTTGACAGCGCAACATTTGGGGTTAATTAAGAGATTGACTGATAATCTTGTGATGGCTTTTGATGGTGATACAGCGGGGATTAATGCCGCTCGAAGGGGAGTTATCTTGGCTTTAAATATGGATATGGAAGTAAAGATTGCCCTTTTACCTGACGGTTTAGATCCTGCTGATTTAGTATTGCAAAGTTCTGAGAATTGGCTAAAAGCTGTTACCGATTCCACTCACATTATTACTTTTTATTTGGAGGCTTTAGCTCGAAAAAATTATGACAGTCGGATTTTAAGCAAAAAAATTGTTGAAGATGTTTTACCTTTTGTGGTGGCTATTCCTAATTCTATTAGACAAACTGAATTTGTTACTAAAATTGCTTATTTTTTGGGTAGTCGAGAGGAAGCTGTTTGGGATGAACTCAAAAAGGTTAAATTAGACACTAGGGACACAAAAGATGAATTCGTTTCTTCTTTGCCAGTTTTAAATAAAACTTCAGACCAAGTTAAATTTTCTCGGTTGGAAATGATTGAGAGAAAGTTGTTTAGTTTATTCTTTTGGTTGGAAAGCAAAGCTAATCCAGTTTTGCCAGCCAATAATTTACTAATCAGTTTAGAGAAAGTTTTAGGGTTAGAACGGTTTACTAGCCAAAATCTTAATTATAAAACACACAAAGACGAACTTATTTTAGAAGCTGAATTGTCTTACGAAGGGAATGATTTTTTAGTTAATGAGTCAGAAGAGTTGTTGTTAAATTTAAAAGAAGAAGTTTTACGGGCCGAATTAGACGATTTGCTAAGAAATA
>Ga0209587_1001025_pt1 | contig 13433 bp, 11 predicted proteins | sample NGEPerD_2_FD_184512 | JGI IMG/M metagenome (GOLD analysis project Ga0209587, IMG submission 184512) | Arctic peat soil microbial communities from the Barrow Environmental Observatory site, Barrow, Alaska, USA - NGEE PermafrostL1-D... | ecosystem: Environmental > Terrestrial > Soil > Wetlands >... | reverse complement strand
CAACGTGCCGATCGCGCTCTTCGCCGTCGTCGTGACCTACTTCCTGGTGCACGTCGAGGAGCCGCAGGGCGGCGATCGGCGGATCGACTACCCGGGGATCGCGGCGCTCTCGGTCGGCCTCGTCTCACTGCTGATCGGCCTCGACCAGGTCGACGACTGGGGCTGGGGCGACCCGCGCGTGATCGGTATGTTCGCCCTCGCGGCGATCCTGATCGCCGCCTTCGTGCCGATCGAGCGGCGGGCGGGCCTGAGCGCCCTGGTGCCACGGGCGGTGATGAAAAACGAGAGCTTCCGCGCCTCCTGCGTGGCGATCACGCTGATGTCGGCGACCTTCTTCGCCGCCCTCCTCTACCTGCCCCAGTTCATGCAGAAGCACCTCGGTTACTCGCCGCTCGAGGCCGGCGTCGGCGTGCTGCCCTTCCTGGCGACCTTCGCCGTCGTCTCCTTCGTCGCCGGGCCGCTCTACAACCGCCTCGGGGCAAAGCCGCTGGCGGTGGTCGGGGCGGCCTGCATCGCCGTTGCGCCCTTCCTCTTCTCGCAGGTGGGCGAGGGCTCCGGCTACACCGCCCTGGTCCCTGGGATGTTCGTGCTCGGCATCGGCATCGGCAGCTTCTACCCGACCGCGACGACCGCCGGCGTCACCTCGGTCGACAACTCGCAGAGCAGCCTCGCCGGCGGCATCCTCTACATGTGCCAAATCGCCGGCGGCGCGATCGGCCTCGGCCTGACCACGACGGTCTTCGCCGCCCAGGACTCCTTCGTCGAGGGCATCCAGGCGGCCTTCCGCCTCGATGCCGGCCTCTCGCTGCTCGGCTTCCTGGTCGCGCTCTTCTTCGTCGGCGGCCGGCTGATCCACCGCGGGAAGCCCGAGCGGACCGCGGCCTAAGGAGTTACGCCGCCTCGACGCTGGCCCTGGCCCTGGCTCTGGCTCTGGCGCAGGTCGTCGGTTCCGGGGCCGCCCTTGAGCTTGTCCACACCCAGGCCACCGCGCATCACGTCATCGCCGGGGCCGCCGAGCAGCAGGTCGTCGCCGAAGCCGCCGTAGAGCAGATCGTCGCCGCGCCAGCCGATCAGGCGGTCGTCGCCGCTGCCGCCGATCAGCTTGTCGGCCGCCGCCCCACCGATCAGCAGGTCGTCGCCGGCGCCGCCGCGCATCGTCACCGGCACGACGACGTTCTTCGCGACCGCGACCCGGTCGTCGCCACCGCCCGCGTTGACTTCGAAGCCGGCGATCGAGGGTGCGTCGCAGATCAGCTCGTTCGGGTTCTCCACCGGGTTCGCGCAGATGGTCCCGCCCACTTCGAGCTGTACGACCGAGTCGATCACGTACTGGCGCCCGTCCGGGGTCAGCCAGACCTTGATCGTGTTCGCTTCGTCGCCGCCGGCGAGCAGCACCGTGTAGGTCTTCGGCGCCCCGTGCGCGCCGAGGGGGGCCAGCAGAGCCAGCAGAGCGAGCGAGATGAGCAGAAGCCTCTTCATCGGTAAGTCGTCCCCGCCACCGATCGGGTCGGAGCGTCTACAAGGAGAACAGCATGGATCCGCCTACGTTGCGGCGCCTTTCCATCTTCTTCACAGATCGACCGAGCGACCGACCGAGAAGCCGTCGAGCTCGAGGATCTTGGCGATCGTCTCCGCCCGCACCGGCGCGTCGGTGGTCAGCGCCATCACGGCGCGATCGCCGCCGGGCTCGGCGCCGACCGCGGCGGAGATGATGTTTACCCCCTGCTCGCCGAACATCGTCCCCACCCGGCCGATCATCCCCGGCCGGTCGGCGTAGGAGAAGACCGCCAGGTGATCGGCGAAGGGCAGGTAGAAGCTCTCGCCCAGGACCGAGACCAGGTAGGGCTCGTTGCGCGGCCCGACGCCGGTGCCGGCGACCCCGACCGCGTCCTCGCCGGAGCCGAGGCGCACGGTGATCAGCTCGGTGAAGTCCTCGGAGCCGCCGTCCTTGGTCTCTACCAACTCGATCCCCCGCTCCTCGGCCATCTGCGGCGCGTTGACCAGGTTGACCGGCTCCTCGGTGTGGCCGGAGAGGATCCCGACCAGCACCGCGATGCCCAGCAGGCGGGTGTCGTGAGAGGCGATCCGGCCGCGGAACTCGACTGCGACGCCATCGACCGAGCCGTCGCCGAGGCCCTGCGCGAGCCGCCCGAGCTTTTCGCAGAGCGGCACGAACGGAGCCAGCGCCTCCATCTCCTCCGGGCGGACCGCAGCGATGTTGACCGCGTTGGTGACGACGCCGCCGCTCAGCGCCGCGATCACCTGTTCCGCCGTCACCACTCCGGCGCGGTCCTGCGCCTCGGCGGTCGAGGCGCCCAGGTGCGGGGTGACGACGACGTCGTCGCGGCCGAAGAGCGGATGCTCCGTGAAGGGCTCGGCGGGGAAGACGTCGAGCGCCGCGCCGCCCAGCTTGCCCGATTCCAGCCCGGCCAGCACGGCCTCGAGGTCGACCAGCTCGCCGCGGGCGCAGTTGATCACCCGGGCCCCCTGCTTCATCGCCGCGACCGCGTCGGCGTCGATCAGGTCGATCGTCTCCGGCGTCTTCGGCACGTGCAGGGTGACGATGTCGGAACGGCCGAGCAGCTCGTCGAGCTCCTCGACGCCCTCGACGCCGAGCTCGCGGAAGCGCTCCGCGGAGACGAACTTGTCGAAGGCGAGCACGTCCATCTCGAAGCCCTGCGCGCGCTTGGCGACGAGCTGCCCGATTCGGCCGAAGCCGATCACGCCGAGCGTCTTGCCGTAGAGCTCGGCGCCCTTGAACTTCGGTCGCTCCCAGGCGCCGCCGGTCAGCGAGGAATGGGCGCGCGCGACGTTGCGGCAGAGGGCGAGCATCAGCGCCAGAGTGTGCTCGGCCGCGGCCACCGAGTTGGATTCGGGCGCGTTGGCGACGACGATCCCGCGCCGGGTGGCGGCCGCGATGTCGACGTTGTCGACGCCGGTGCCGGCGCGGCCGATCACCTTGAGCCGCTCGGCCCGCTCAATCAGCTCCGGCGTCACCTGGGTCGCTGAGCGGACCAGGATCGCGTCGTAGGAGCCGATCGCCTCGTGCAGCTCCTCGTCGGACATCTCGAGGCCGAGGTCGACCTCGAAGCTCTCGCGCAGCAGGTCGACCCCGGAGTCGGCGATCTTCTCCTTGACCAGAACCTTCATCGCGTCACCTCCGGTGCGTTCTCGATCGTCCAGTCGATGCAGGCGGTGAGCGCTTCGACGTCGGCCGGCTCGACCGCGGGGAACATGCCGACCCGCAGCTGGTTGCGGCCCAGCTTGCGGTAGGGCTCGATGTCGACGATGCCGTTGGCGCGCAGGATCGCGGCGAGGGCGCCGGCGTCGACCTCCTCGCGGAAGTCGATCGTGCCGACGACGAGCGAGCGCTTCGCCGGATCGGCGACGAACGGGCTGGCGTGCTCGGCCGCCTCGGCCCAGCCGTAGAGGTGCCCGGACGAGGCGCCGGTGCGCTGCACGCACCAGTCGAGGCCGCCTTCGGCCAGCATCCACTCGACCTGGTCGGCGAGCAGCAGAAGGGTCGCCAGAGCAGGCGTGTTGTAGGTCTGGTCCTTGCGCGAGTTCTCCAGCGCCGTCTGCAATGAGAGGAAGGCGGGTTGCCAGCGGTCGGCGGCGCCGTCGAGCTGCCCGATCCGCTCGATCGCGGCCGGGCTCAGCAGAGTCAGCCAGAGGCCGCCGTCGGCGCCGAAGGCCTTCTGCGGCGCGAAGTAATAGGCGTCGGCCTGGGCGGCGTCGAGCGGCAGCCCGCCGGCACCCGAGGTCCCGTCGACGAGCACCAGGGCCTCGCCGGCGCCCTCGGGCCGGCGCACGTCGAGCATCACCCCGGTCGAGGTCTCGTTGTGCGCCCAGGCGATCGCGTCGGCAGCCGGGTCGGCGACCGGGGCCGGCGCGTCACCCGGCTCGGCCTCGACCACGATCGGGTCGGCGAGGAAGGGAGCGCCCGCCGTCGCCTTGGCGAACTTCGAGGAGAACTCGCCGTAGCTGAGGTGCAGGGCGCGCTCGCGGACCAGCCAAGCCGCTGCGGCGTCCCAGAAGGCGGTCGCGCCGCCGTTGCCGAGCGCCACCTCGTAGCCGTCAGGGAGCGAGAACAGCTCGCCGAGGCCGGCGCGGATGCGGCCGACGAGATCGCGCACGGGCGCCTGCCGGTGCGAGGTGCCGACCAGGTCGGCACGCTCGGCCAGGGCGGCCAGCGCCTCGCGGCGGACCTTGGACGGGCCGCAGCCAAAGCGCCCGTCGGCGGGCTTGAGCTCGGCGGGAATCAGGACTGAAGTCGAGGTCGGCATGCGGCGGCCAACGTATAAGATCGCGCCGATGGCCGATGCGAGCGCAGCCGAGGTGACGAAAGGCGACGGCTATGCGGTCGCCAACCTCTCCGACCTCGGCGAGGGCCCCGGCTTCCGCAAGATCCGCACGTCGCTCGGCGTCACCGCCTTCGGCGTCAACGGGATCGTCCTCCCCCCTGCCTACGAGACCGGCAGCCACCTGCACGAGGAGCAGGAGGAGCTCTACTTCCTGCACAGCGGCGAGATCGAGATCGAGTTCGGCGACGGCTCGATCCACAAGCTCGCGCCCGGCGGCCTCGCCCGGGTAGATGCCCCCACTGTCCGCAAGGTCCGCAACACCAGCGACACCGAGGAGGCCGTCTACGTCGTCGTAGGCGGCAAGGACGGCTACGTCGGCCGCGACGGCCGCCAACCCGAGGGCGAGACCGAGCGCTGATGAGGACCCGGCCAACGACCGGCATGTCTGCCAGCCTTGCGAAACATGGGGGCTGTTGTCCAGGATCGTCCAACCGAAGTCGCTGAACGCCGGCGGCACGATGTGGCCAGCTTGCTCGATCCCTCCGATCGGGCGGCGCTCGGCCAGTTCTTCACGCCCTCACCCGCCGCCAGACTGATCGCCTCGATGCTGACCGGCTGCGACACGCATCGGGTCCGGCTGCTCGACCCTGGCGCCGGGGTCGGATCGCTGACCGCCGCGGCGGTCGAGCACTTCATCCAACTCGGCGCCCGGGAACTCGATGTCGTTGCATGGGAGGTTGACGAGCGGTTGCATCCCCCACTCCGCGCCACGCTCGAAGAATGCGCAGCCTGGGCGGGCGACCAAGGACTTTCCATGCGCTGGGACCTCCGAGAGGGCGACTACATCGAGGCGACCGCCGGCGCCCTGGCGGGGGAACTAGGAACAGAGCTCGAGCGGTTCGACGCGATCGTTATGAACCCCCCGTACCGCAAGGTCAAGGGGGGGGCACCGGAGCGGCGCGCGCTTGAGCGCGTCGGCTTGCCAATCACCAACCTCTACACGGCGTTCCTGGCACTCGCCGCCACCCAACTCGATCCGGCCGGCGTGCTCGCAGCGATTACCCCGCGCTCGTTCGCCAGCGGCCGCTACTCGGCGCCTTTCCGGCACTTCTTCTTTAATCGTGTCGGGATCGAGCGCCTGCATCTGTTTGAGTCGCGTGCTCAGGTCTTCGCGGACGCGGGCGTGCTGCAGGAGAACGTGATCCTCTCGGCTCGCCGAGGCGCGCGACCGCGAAAGGTGCGGTTGTCGCTCAGCCACGGAGCCGGAGACACGCCGAGAGTCCGTCAGGTTCCCGCCGAGGAGATCGTCCGGCCCGATGACCCGCAGCGATTCCTGCGGATTCCCGGCGAGGAGGAGGACACCGAGGTCGCTGAGGCGATGGCCGCACTCCCGACTTCGATGGCAGACCTGGGCATCGCCGTCTCGACCGGCAAGGTCGTGGAGTTCCGGGCGCGGGACCACCTGCGGGCAACGCCGGAGCCGGGCGCGGCCCCGCTGATTCGACCCAATCACCTCAAGCACGGCGAGATCCGCTGGCCGGACACGGGTCGGCGGGGAAAGCCGAATGCGCTGGCCATCGACCCGGCCTCAGAGAAGCTCCTGCTCCCGAACGAGACCTACGTGCTGGTCAAGCGACTGACCGCCAAGGAGGAGCCCAGGCGCGTCTGCGCGGCCGTCTGCGATCCGTCAGCCGCGCCCGGCGAGCTGATCGCCTTCGAGAACCACCTCAACGTGTTCCACTGCGATGGCCGGGGCCTGACCGCCGATCTCGCGCACGGCCTCGCCGCCTACCTCAACTCGTCCTTCGTCGATCGTTACGTCCGCCAGTTCAACGGGCATACCCAAATCAACGCGACCGACCTGCGTCACCTTCGCTATCCGAGTGCGAAGAGTCTCTGCGATCCCAACGGCGCCCTCCAGGAGGCTGCGTGAGAAAGTCGGCCCGGGATCGGCGAGTCGCCGAAACGCAGAGTGTGCTGGTCCTTCTCAACTTCGACCGCGAGCGGACCAACGAGCGCTCGGCCTTGGTGCTGCTTGCGTTGCTCGAACTCCGTCCGTCCTCGCCGTGGTCGAAGGCGGGTAACCCGCGGTTGCGCACCGTCGAGCTGATGGCCTGGCTGCGCGAGCGCTACGGACGCGACTACAAGCCGAACACCCGCGAGACCATCCGCCGCCAAACCCTCCATCAGTTCATCCAGGCCGGTCTGGTGTTGCTCAATCCCGACGATCCCGATCGTCCGATCAACTCCCCGAACAACTGCTACCAGATCGCACCGAGGGCCCTGGAACTGCTCTCCGCCTACGGGACGGATCAGTTCGACCAGCGACTCGCCGCCTACATCGACGATCTACCCGGGCTGCGCGCGCAGTACGAGCGCGCCCGCGCTCACCAGCAGATTCCGGTCACGCTTCCCGACGGAAGCGCTGTCACCCTGACTCCCGGAGGGCAGAACCTGCTCATCAAGCAGGTCGTGGAGGGGTTCTGCCCGCGATTTACGCCGGGCGCACATGTCCTCTACGTCGGCGACGCGGGGCGCGAGGATCCGATCTTCGAGGAAGGCGCCCTCGCTGGCCTGGGCGTCACGCTCGACAAGCACGGCAAGCTGCCCGACCTGATCGCCTACCTGCCGGATCGGGAATGGCTCGTGCTGATCGAGGCGACGGCGAGCCACGGACCCGTCAACGGCAAGCGTCTCAGTGAGCTTGAGCGTCTTTTCGCGAAAGCCTCCGCGGGACTCGTGTTCGTATCCTGCTTCCCTTCGCGCGACGAGATGCGTAAGTACCTGAGCGAAATCGCCTGGGAGACCGAGGTGTGGTGTGCCGACAACCCCTCCCACCTGATCCACTTCAATGGCGAGCGCTTCCTCGGTCCATACGACTAGCCGGTCCGGGTCTCGAATCCGCGTCAGTTAGCCGGCCCGAGCAGCCTCAGAACTTCGTCTCTATCCAGGGCATCATCTCGCGCAGGTCGCCGCCGACCTCCTCGACTTCGTGGGCGGCGCCCTCCTCGCGCATGCGTGAGAGGTTCTCGCCGCCGGCGCGGTTCTCGGCGATCCACTCTTTGGCGAACTCGCCCGACTGGATCTCGGCGAGGATCTGCTTCATCGCCGCCCGCGACTCCTCGCCGATCACGCGCTTGCCGCGGGTCATGTCGCCGTACTCGGCGGTGTTGGAGATCGAGTAGCGCATCCCCTGGATCCCCTTCTCATACATCAGGTCGGCGATCAGCTTGAGCTCGTGCAGGCACTCGAAGTAGGCGAGGCGCGGGTCGTACCCGGCCTCGACCAGGGTCTCGAAGCCGGCCCGGACCAGCTCCGAGGCGCCGCCGCAGAGGACCGCCTGCTCGCCGAACAGGTCGGTCTCGCACTCGTCCTTGAAGCTCGTCTCGATGATCGCCGCGCGGCCGCCGCCGATCCCGGATGCGTAGGCGAGGACCAAATCGTGGGCGTTGCCGGTCGCGTCCTGGTGGACCGCCATCAGGCAGGGCACGCCGGTCCCTTCCTCGTACTGGCGGCGGACCAGGTGGCCGGGGCCCTTGGGGGCGACCATGCCGATGTCGACACCTGGCGGGGGCGCGATCTGCTCGAAGTGGATCGCGAAGCCGTGCGCGAAGAGCAGCAGGTTGCCGGGGGCGATCCCGTCTGAGATCTCCGCCTCCCAGACCTCGGCCTGTTTCTCGTCGGGCAGCAGGACCATGACGGCGTCGCCGCGGCTTGCGGCGTCGGCGATGCCGAGCACCTCGAGCCCGGCGGCTTCGGCCTTGGCGCGGCTGGAGGAGTCGGGCCGCAGACCGACGACGACGTCGACCCCGGAGTCCTTCAGGTTGAGCGCGTGCGCGTGGCCCTGCGAGCCGTAGCCGAGGATTGCGACGGTCTTGCCCTCGAGCTTGGAGAGGTCGGCGTCCTTGTCGTAGAAGATGTCGTCGGTTTTCATGGTCGCTGAGGCTAGCGGAGGGCGCGCCGCAGGAGCTTGCCCGAAGGCGTGCGCGGCAGGGCCGCCGCCAGCTCGACCCGCTTCGGCACCTTGAACCCGGCCAGCGTCTCGGCGCAGTGGCGGCGCAGCTCGTCGGGGGTCGCGGCGGAGCCGTCCTCGAGCACGACCACCGCCGTCACCGCCTGCTGCCACTCGGGGTCCTCGCGGCCGACCACCGCAGCGTCGGCGACCTCCGGGTGGCGCAGCAGCACCTGCTCGACTTCGGCCGGGACGACGTTCTCGCCGCCGCTGACGATCATGTCGTCGATCCTGTCCTCGACGTAGAGGAAGCCCTGCTCGTCGATTCGCCCGAGGTCGCCGGTGTGCAGCCAGCCGTCCGAGTCGACCCGGCCGGGGGCGACGGTCGGCCCCTGGACGAGGATCTCGCCGTCGCGGATACGCAGGTGGGTGGTCAGCAGGGGGCGTCCGGCGGAGCCGAGCTTGCTCTGCGCCTCGGCCGGGGACAACGTGGTCACCTGCGAGCAGGCCTCGGTCAGGCCGTAGGTCTGGACGACGGTGGCGCCGCGCCCGATCGCCTCTTCCAGCGGCTCCTCCGGGACCGGCCCGCCGCCGATCAGGATCGTCCGCGGGCCGGAGAGGTCGGCGCCGGCCTCGAGCAGCCGGGTCAGCTGGGTGGAGACCAGCGAGACCAGCGAGACCGCCCCGTCCTGCAGCGCGGCGCCAACCCGGTCGACGTCGAAGCCGTCGTGCAGGACGGCGGTGGTGCCGTAGATCACCGAGCGCATCGCGATGCTGAGCCCGGAGATGTGGCTGAGCGGCAGGCAGCAGAGCCAGCGATCGGTCGGCTCGACGCCGATGTTGAAGGCGGAGCCGACGGCGCTCCAGAGGAAGTTGCCGTAGGTCAGCTCGACCGCCTCCGGGGCGCCGCTGCTGCCGCTGGTCAGCACCCGGCAGCAGGGGGCGTCCATGTCGTGCTCGCCGAGCAGCGGCAGGTCGGCCTCGGTCTGGGTCAGCTGGCCCGGGTCGCTGAGGTCGACCGTCGGCTCCTCCGCGGCGATCACGGCGGCGCGCTCCGCCGCGGTCAGGCGCGGGCTGAGCGGCAGCAGGACGCCGCCGACCTTCATCAGGGCGTGGACGAGGACGACCTGCTCGCGCCGCGGCTCCATCGTCAGCGCGGCGATCGAGCCGCGCCGCACGCCGTGCGCCTCGAGCCGCCGCGCGACCCAGGTCGCCTCCGCCTCGAGCTCGGCGTAGGTGACCGCGGCGCCGTCGGCGATCAGCGCCGTGCGGTCGGGGCAACTCTGGGATCTCTGGGCGAGCCAGTCATCGAGCTTCATCGGCCGGATATCGTGCCCATCATGCCCCAACGTCACAAGGGAGCCCCGCCCGAGGCCGATCTCTACGCGCCGTACGAGTGGCGGGCCGCCGCCGAGTACGCCGACATCCGCTACGAGAAGGCCGAGGGGATCGCCAAGATCACGATCGACCGGCCGGAGGTGCTCAACGCATTCCGGCCGCAGACCCTGGTCGACGTCTCTGCCGCGCTGGAGCTGGCTCGCGAGGACAGCGAGGTCGGCGCGATCGTCCTCACCGGGGAGGGTGAGAAGGCCTTCTGTTCGGGCGGCGACCAGAGCGTCCGCGGCGACAGCGGCTACGTCGCCGAGGGCGCCTCGATCGGTCGCTTCCACGTCACCGACCTGCAGGTGCAGATGCGGCGCCTGCCGAAGCCGGTGGTGGCGATGGTCGCCGGCTACGCGGTTGGCGGCGGCCACGTCCTGCACGTCTGTTGCGACCTGACGATCGCCGCCGACAACGCCTGCTTCGGGCAGACCGGGCCGCGGGTCGGCTCCTGGGACGGCGGCTTCGGCGCCTCGCTGCTGCGCGACCTCGTCGGGACCAAGAAGGCGAAGGAGTTCTGGCTGCTCTGCCGCCAGTACGACGCCGACGAGGCGCTGGACATGGGCCTCGTCAACGCCGTCGTGCCACTCGCCGAGCTGGAGCGCGAGACGGTTGCCTGGTGCCGCGAGATGCTCGCCCTCTCCCCCTTCGCACTGCGCCTCGTCAAGGGCAGCTTCAACGCGCACGAGGACGGCTACGCCGGGATCCAGCAGCTGGCGCACGACGCCAACCTGCTCTTCTACGGCAGCGAGGAGGCGCGCGAGGGCCGCGAGGCATTCAAGGAAAAGCGCCAGCCCGACTTCTCCAAGTTCCCGAGGCGACCGTGAGGATCTGGCTGATGGCGGCGCGGCCGCGCACCCTGCCGGCGGCGATCGCCCCGGTCCTGGTAGGCACGGCGGCGGCGGTCGAATGGGTCGGCAGCCTGCCCCGGGCGGGCGCCTTCGTCGCCGCCCTGATCGGCTCGATCTTCATTCAGATCGGCACCAACCTGGCCAACGACTACTCCGACGCCAAGCGCGGCGCCGACACGGTCGACCGGCTGGGGCCGGTGCGGGTCACCTCGGCCGGCCTGGTGACGCCGCAGCGGGTGCTGGTCGCGACCTGGGTGGCGTTCGCCGTCGCCGTCGCCTGCGGCATCTACCTGACCGTCGTCGCCGGCCTCGTCATCCTGCTGATCGGCGCCGTCTCGATCGCCGCAGGCGTGCTCTACACGGGCGGTCCGCGGCCCTACGGCTACGCCGGGCTCGGCGAGGTATTCGTCTTCCTCTTCTTCGGCCTGGTCGCCGTCAACGGTTCCTATTACGTCCAGGTCGAGCAGCTCGACGCGCTGCCGCTCGGGCTCTCGATCTCGGTCGGGTTCCTCGCCACCGCGATCCTCGTCGTCAACAACGTGCGCGACCTGGAGACCGACCGCCGCGCCGGCAAGCGGACGATGGCGGTGCAGGTGGGGCGCCACAACGCGGTCGTGCTCTACCGGCTGCTGGTGCTCGGCGCCTTCCTCGTCCTGCCGATCTCGCTGATCGGCGCCGAGGCCAGCCTGCTGCCGCTGATCGGACTGCTCGCCCTGCCGCTGGCGGTCAAGCCGCTGCGGACGATGAGCAACCGCACCGACGGCCCGGCGCTGAACGCGGCGCTGGCCGGCACCGGCGCCCTGCTCGGCGCCTTCAGCCTGCTGGTCTCGGTTGGCCTCGTACTGGCGGCGTGAGGCTGAATTCACGTCCGCCAGGCGTCACCAGATGCACTTTCGAGGATGATGCTCGGGTGCGAATCGCGTCCCTAGAGGCGATCCCCTACGCGCTACCGTTCCGCGAGCCCTACGTGACGGCGACCGGCACGCTCACCCAACGCGAGATGGTGCTGCTGCGGCTGCGCTCCGACGACGGGCTGGAGGGCCTGGGCGAAGCGGTGCCACTCTCGCTGCGCGGGGGGGCGGGCCTTGCGCAGGTCGTGGCGGAGTTGGAAGCCCTTGGCGAGCGCGACGCGCTCGACGAGGCGCTGCTGCGGGACGGCGCGACGAAGCTCTCCCCGCCCGCCCGCTGCGCCGCGCTGACCGCGCTGCTCGACCTGCGCGGTCGGTGCGCGGCAAGAGAGCGTTCGTCATTTGTCGACTCCAGCCCGACAAACAGCGAACGCCTTGAGCCGATCCGGTGCAACGCCACGCTCGTTGCCGGCGAGCCGGGTGCAGTGGTGTCCGACGCCGAACGCTGGGCGGCGGACGGATTCTCGACCTTCAAGCTCAAGCTCGGCGCCGGCGACGACGTCGCCCATGTGCGGGCAGTGCGGGAAGCGCTCGGGCCCCGCGCTCGGATTCGCATCGACGCCAACGCCGCCTGGAACCTGGAGACGGCGAAGCGGACACTGGCCGAGCTGGAGCCCTTCGAGATCGAGCTCGCTGAGCAGCCGGTGGCGACGCCGGAGGAAGCCGCCGAGCTCTGCGCTTCCACCTCGATCCCCCTGGCTGCCGACGAGAGCGTCGCCAGCCGCGCAGATGCGGAGCGGGTCGCCGCCGGCGGCGGCTTTGCGATGACCGGGGTCAAGCTCGCCAAGGTTGGCGGTCCGGAGGAGGCTCTGGAGATCGCCGAGGTCCTTCCCGCGTATGTGACCAGCGCGCTCGACGGGCCGGTCGGGATCGCCGTCGCCGCACAGGTAGCGCAATCGCTCGGAGATCTCGGCCGTGGCGGCGGCGAGAGCCTCGCCCACGGCCTCGCCACGCAGCGCCTCTTCGCTTCGACGATCGCCGCGACGGAGTGCGAGATGCGCGGCGACATGCTCCATCTCCCGGATGGGCCCGGGCTCGGAGTGGAAATCGACGAGGAGGCGCTGCAGGCGCACCTCCTGTGACCGCACTGGCGAGTTTCCCGTCATACATGCGGAAAGCTCGCCAATAGGCTCTGACTGTGGACCCGACCAACGCCAACACCGCGCTTGCCTCGGCCTTCGCCGAGGAGTTGGCGCGCTGCGGGCTGCGCCACGCGGTCCTCTCCCCCGGCTCGCGCTCGACCCCGCTGGCGCTTGCGCTCTGGCGTCAGGCGGAGATCGAGACGACCGTGATCGTCGACGAGCGCTCGGCCGCCTTCTTCGCCCTCGGCGCCGCCCAGGCGAGCCGCGTGCCCGTGGCGATCCTCTGCACCTCGGGCACGGCGGCGGCCAACTACCACCCTGCGGTCTGCGAGGCCGACCACTCCGCCGTGCCGCTGCTGGTGCTGACCGCCGACCGACCGCCGGAGCTGCGCGGGATCGGCGCCGGGCAGGCGATCGACCAGCTAAAGCTCTACGGAGACTCGGTGCGCTGGTTCTGCGAAGTCGGCACGCACGAAGCGAGTGACGACGGCCTGCTCCATCACCGCTCGACGGCCTGCCGCGCCTTCGCCGCCGCCCGCGGCGAGCCGCGCCCCGGGCCGGTTCACCTCAACTTCCCCTTCCGCGAGCCGCTGGCGCCGCTGGCCGTCGACGGGGCCGTGACCGCAACCGACCCGCTTGCGCTGACGGGCCGCGGCGACCGGCCGCTCACGGCGGTCACCCCGATCGACCTGGAGCCGTCGCAGTTCCTGCTCGACGAGGTCGCCGGCCACATCGCCGAGGCCGAGATCGGCGTGATCGTCGCCGGCCGCCAGCTCGATCCCGAGCTGCGCGAGCCGCTGGCCCACCTCGCCGCCGCCGCGGGCTACCCGATCCTCGCCGAGCCGACCTCGCAGCTGCGCTGCGGCCCGCACGATCGCTCGCACGTCGTCACCGCCTACGACCTGCTGCTGCGCGACGAGCGGTTCCGCGGAACCGCTCGTCGCGCAGCAGCAGGT
>Ga0209587_1001023_pt1 | contig 13441 bp, 13 predicted proteins | sample NGEPerD_2_FD_184512 | JGI IMG/M metagenome (GOLD analysis project Ga0209587, IMG submission 184512) | Arctic peat soil microbial communities from the Barrow Environmental Observatory site, Barrow, Alaska, USA - NGEE PermafrostL1-D... | ecosystem: Environmental > Terrestrial > Soil > Wetlands >... | reverse complement strand
GCCTCGATGCCACCGGCGGTCTCCACCGGCCAGCCGAGCATGCTGGCCACGGCGACCCGTAGTGATGCCCCGTGCGTGACGACGACCGCGGTCTCACCCTCCCTCAGCCGCTCCAGGACCTCCTCGAACGCCGGGAGGACGCGCGCCGCGAGCTCCTCAGGGGACTCGGCGCCGGGAACCTCGACGTGGGCGTGGACATCCCACCAGCCGTCGAACTCCACCCCCGTTCGCTCGCCGAACTCGGCCAGGGTAAGGCCGGTGCGCTCACCGAGGTCGTACTCGCGCCACCGGGAGTCCTCGACGGCCGTCAGGCCGGTCTCCTTCTCCAGGAAGGCCGCGGTCTCCCGGGCGCGGGCGAGGTCACTGGTGACGAGCAGGGACGGGTCGTAGCCCGCCACGACCTGTGCCATCGCCTCGGCCTGGTTGCGGCCGGTCTCATCCAGTCCGATGTCGACATGCCCCTGGGCCCGCCCCTCGGCGTTCCAGGCCGTCTGCCCGTGCCGCACCAGGACGACGCGACGGTTGCCCACCACGCGCACCTCGGCGGGCAGCTCAGCGACCACGGCCGGAGGACACGCCCGCAGGCAGCGGGATGACCGGGCAGTCGCGCCAGAGCCGCTCGAGGGCGTAGTACTCGCGCTCCTCCGTGTGCTGCACGTGCACAACGATCTCGCCGTAGTCGATCAGCACCCAGCGTCCGTCACGCTCGCCCTCACGGCGTACGGGCTTGGCGCCGACCTCACGCAGCTTGTCCTCGATCTCGTCGACGATGGACTTCACCTGGCGCTCGTTGCCAGCCGAGGCAAGCAGGAAGGCGTCGGTGATGACGAGCTGGTCGCTGACGTCGAAGGCGAGGATGTTCTCGGCCAGCTTGTCCGAGGCTGCGCGCGCAGCCGCGTGCACCAGCTCGATGGCGTGGTCGGTAGCGGTCATCAAGTCTGCACCTTCGTCGAGTAGAGGTCGTGCTTGGCGATGTACTGGACGACGCCGTCGGGCACGAGGTACCACACCGGCTCGCCCTTGGCGCGGCGCTCACGGCACTCCGTGGAGGAGATCGCCAGAGCGGGGATCTCCAGGATCGTCACCCGGTCGCTCGGGATGCAGTGGAGCGTGCCCGAGCTCATCTCGTAGCCCGGCCGGGTGCAGCCGACGAACCGGGCGAGCTCGAACAGCTCTGAGGCGTCACGCCAGGTGAAGATCTCGGCCAGCGCGTCCGCACCGGTGATGAAGTAGAGGTCGGAGTTGGGGAGGGCATGCGTGAGGTCGCGCAGCGTGTCGATCGTGTACGTCGGGCCACCGCGATCGATGTCGACGCGGGAGACCGTGAACCGGGGGTTGGACGCGGTGGCCACCACTGTCATCAGGTAGCGGTGCTCGGCCGGCGAGACCAGCCTCCCCGACTTCTGCCAGGGTTCCCCGGTCGGCACGAAGACCACCTCGTCGAGATCGAACCACGCCTGCACTTCGCTGGCGGCCACGAGGTGACCGTGGTGGATCGGGTCGAAGGTGCCGCCCATCACGCCGACGCGCCGTCGCGGTGTCAGCACCGCGGCCTCATCCGAGGGAACGCCAGATGTCGTGCTCAGGAGTGCTCGCGTCCCTTGCCGAAGGACAGCACCCCGAGAATCATGGCCAGCAGGAGCAGGAGGGCGCCGCCGCCGACGGCGTACGGCGCGATGCCGGCGCCCTCTTCGGTGGCCAGCGGCAGCAACAGGAGACTCAGCATGGCGAACAGCCTAACTGCTGAGGGTGGGCAGTCCGCGCCGACTTCGCCATCAGTGGTTGATCACGGGCACCTGGTGCCGGTGATCCACCACTGATCGGCTTTCGTAGGGTGTTTCTCCGGTCACGGCACGAATGCGACCATGGCGTGCATGGCGAACGGATCTCAGATCACACAGGAAGAGCTGGGCGAGCTGGTCGGACGGATGGACGAAGCCGCAAAGGCCTACATCCGCGGCGACCTCCAGACCTATGTCTCGCTCTTCGACCACTCGGACGACTACAGCCTGATGTCGCCGTTCGGCGGCGAGACAACACACGGTTTCGAGTACACCGAGGAGAAGGCGGCCGAGACGAGCCGGTTCTTCGCCACTGGCGAGGCGAGGCTCGAGCTGGAGCAGTCCTACACGTCGGGTGACCTTGCCGTGCTGGTGGCGGTGGAGCGACAGCACGGCGAAGTCGGCGGCCTGCCTGACCAGGACTTCTCATTGCGCGTCACCATTGTTTTTCGTCGCGTCGGGACTCGATGGCAGATCGTGCACCGCCACGCGGACCCGCTGGTGCATCCGATCCCTTTCGACCACCTCGCGCAGCTCGCCCGTGGCCTGGACGGCTGAGCGCCTGGACGGCTGAGCGGCTGAGCGGCCGAGCGGGGTTTCGAGACCCTCGCCCGTCGAGCACCGGAGGGCGTCAGTTGAAGACCAGCCCCACACCGAGGAGCCAGGCCCAGAAGAAGAGGGTGCGGCCCGCCAGTCCGGAGACGAAGAAGACGACCACGTTCATCCGCAGGGTGCCCGCCACCATCGCCATCGCGAAGAACGGGGGAAACCCGATCGCGGCCGAGACGAACGTGAGCACCCCGCTCACCACCGGCCTGCCCTGGACGTAGCTGCGCCAACGCTCGAAGCTGGCCTGGCGCTTGGGGGTGTCCATCCGTCGCTGGAGCCACGGGATGTCGAGGGCGCCCATTGACAGGTAGTACCAGACGAGCTTGCCGAGGTTCTGCCCCAGTGAACCGACGAACGCCAGCCCGAGAGCCGAGTATTGCTGGGTGTTGGCGTACACCACCGAGATGTAGGCCTCCATGTTGAAGATCGGGATGACAGAGGAGACGACGCCGAACGCGAAGGTGAGCCACAGCAGCTTCACCGGACGTGGCCGTCTCCGGTCACGACGTACTTGGTCGATGTCATCTCCGGCAGGCCCATGGGGCCGCGCGCGTGCAACTTCTGGGTCGAGATGCCGATCTCGGCGCCGAACCCGAACTCGCCACCGTCGGTGAACCTGGTCGAGGCGTTCACGAGCACCGCCGCTGAGTCGACCGCAGCGACGAAGCGCTGCGCGTTCGAGTGGGAGTCGGTCACGATCGCGTCCGAGTGCCCTGACGAGTGCTGTCGGATGTGTGTGATCGCCGCGTCGAGAGAGGGTACGACGGCCGCGGAGATCTCGAGCGCGAGGTACTCGGTCCCCCAGTCCTCCTCCGTCGCAGGCACCACTCCGTCCTGGTCGGCGAACACCTTGTCGCCGTGGACGGTCACGCCCGCCTGCTGCAACGACCGCACGATGCGCGGCACGAACTCCGCGGCGACACCTTCGTGTACCAGCAGGGACTCGGCGGCGTTGCACACCGACGTGCGGTGGGTCTTGGCGTTGAGCACGATCCGCTCGGCCATGTCGAGGTCGGCCGCGGAGTCGACGTACACGTGGCAGTTGCCCACGCCCGTCTCGATCACCGGGATCCTCGACTCCTCGACCACCGAGGCAATGAGACCGGCGCCACCGCGTGGGATGAGGACGTCGACGAGGCCACGGGCCCGCATCAGATCCTTCACCGACTCGTGGCCATCTCCCGGAACCAACTGGATCACGTCCTCGGGCAGACCGGCCTCTGCGGCGGCTCGCCGGAGAGTGGCGACGATCGCCTTGTTGGACCCGCGGGCGCTCGAGGAACCGCGCAAGAGCACCGCGTTGCCGCTCTTCAGGCAGATGCCAGCCGCGTCGGCGGTGACATTGGGGCGGGCCTCGTAAATGATCCCGACCACACCGAAGGGCACCCGCACCTGACGCAGCTGCAACCCGTTGGCAAGCGTCGACCCGCGCAGCACCTCACCGACGGGGTCTGGCAGGTCGGCCACGTCGCGAAGGCCCCGGGCCATCGCGGCGAGGCGCGACGCGTCGAGGCGCAGCCGGTCGAGCATGTGCTCGGGTGTGCCGGACGTGGCAGCAGCATCGACATCGGCCGCGTTCGCCACCAGGATCTCCTCGGCGTCGGCCAGGAGTGCGTCAGCCATGGCCACCAGCGCGGCATCCTTGGCCGCGCGCGTGGCGAGTGCGAGAACTGTGGATGCCGTGCGGGCACGGGCGGCCACCTCGCTGAGGGCGGAGTCGGGCATGGGTTCAGCGTATCCAGCGCCCCGGCGGCGGGCTCAGGCGCGGCGTCGCGGCGAGCCGCGTTTGTCGTGGAGGCCTTTCTCCACAATCTCCAGACCGACGACCTCCCAGTCCGGGAGCTTGGCGGACTCGCGGTGCTCATTCCAGAGCCGCATGGCCAGTGAGGCGACGTCCAGCATGTTCTCGCCCTGGTCCCAGAACTGGATCTCGGCCGAGTGGCCGGTCGAGACCACGGAGTCGAGGAACTGACGCTCCTCGTTGAGCCGCTGCAGGGCCCCGCGGACGATGAGCGGTTCCGCGGGTTCACCGGAGAGAGTCAACGTCACGTGCCAGTGGCGTACGGCCTTGTCCACTCAGCTCCCCCGTTGGCGGGCCGGGTCGGGCGCCCGGTCCCGCAAGTGTCCCCGAACCGGTCGTCCTCGCGAGGCGAAACAGGCAACCTTTCCGGTGCAGCCTCAGAGTACGACGAGGTCGTCGCGATGCACGACCTCACGCTCGTACTCCGCACCGAGCTCACGAGCCAGGTCACGGGTGGACCGACCCAACAGGTCGGGGAGCTCCTCGGCGTCGTAGCTGACCAGGCCGCGGGCCACCACCCGACCCCGCTGGTCGACGAGGTCGACCGGGTCACCGGCACCGAAACTGCCCGCCACGCCCGTGATGCCGGCCGGCAGCAACGAGGCGCGCCGTTCGGTCAGCGCGCGCACGGCGCCGTCGTCGAGGACGATCCTTCCCTTCGGTTCGGTCGCGTGCGCGAGCCACAGCAGCCGGCTCGGACGACGCCGACCGGTCGGGTGGAACAACGTCCCCGTCTGTTCCCCCGCGAGCGCGTTCCGCGCGTGGGCCATGTCAGTGAGCACGACCGGGACGCCGGCGCCGGTGGCGATCCGGGCGGCCTCGAGCTTGGTCTGCATTCCTCCGGTCCCGACGCCCGGCTCCCCCCCACGGCCAACGCGGATTCCCTCGAGCTCGCTCCCGTCCGTGACATCGGGGATCAGCCGGCTCGAGGCGAGTCCGGGTAAGGCGTCGTAGAGCCCGTCCACGTCGGAGAGCAGCACGAGCAGGTCCGCGTGCACGAGGTGTGCGGTGAGCGCCGCCAGACGGTCGTTGTCGCCGAAGCGGATCTCGGAGGTCGCCACCGTGTCGTTCTCGTTGACGATCGGCACCACACCGAGTTCGAGCAGCTTTTCAAAGGTGCGCTGGGCGTTGCGGTAGTGGCTGCGCCGGGTCACATCGTCGAGCGTCAACAGCACCTGGCCGGTCACCTGCCCGTGACGGGCGAACTCCTCGGTGTAGCGATGGATCAGCAGACCTTGACCGACCGACGCGGCTGCCTGCTGACGGGCCAGGTCACGCGGACGACGCTTGAACTCCAGCGGTGAGAGGCCTGCCGCGATCGCGCCGGAGGACACCAGTACCAGGTCGGCGCCCCGATCGCGGACGCCTATCAGGCTGTCCACGAGATGCCGCACGTGCCCCGGGTCGATTCCACCGACGGCTGTCGTCAGCGACGAGGAACCCACCTTGACCACGACACGCGCGGCGCGGGCGATGGCCTCGCGGGTCATCAGTCGTCCTCGTCCTCACCGTCGGCGCTCGAGGCTGGCGAACCCTGGTCGTGACGGCGGGCGACGTCGGCACGGACCTCGGTCTCACCACGCTCGGGCATCGCCTCGTCGATCGCGCGACGACGTCCGGCAGCGGGCCGGTCCTCGGTGAAACGCTGGTCCTCACCGCGGCGACCCAACATCTGTGCACCGGCGTCGATACCGGGCTTGAAGTCGAAGACGACCGCGTCGTCGGGGTTGCCGATCAGCACGGGGTCGCCCTCCATCGCACCGAGCTCGACAAGCTTCTGCTCCACGCCGATCCGGTTGAGCCGGTCGGCGAGGAAACCCACGGCCTCGTCGTTGCTGAAGTCGGTCTGGCGGATCCAGCGCTCGGGCTTCTCGCCACGCACCCGCCAGCCCTCGCCGCCCCCGTCCACGCGCACCGGCTTGATGGTGAACTCCGCGCCCCCGGTAAGGGACCGGGGACGGATCACGATGCGCGTCGTCTCCTTCGCGGGCTCCGCGGCGCGGCGGGCAGCCACGATCCCGGCCATGGCAAACATCAGCTCGCGCAGTCCCGCGTGGCTGGCGGCGCTCACCGTGATCACCTTCCACCCACGGGCCGCGATGTCCTCGATCACGAGGTCGGCCATGTCGCGCCCGTCGGGCACGTCGACCTTGTTGAGCGCGACCAGACGAGGACGGTCCTCGAGTCCGCCGTACCGCTGCAGCTCCTGCTCGATCACCTCGAGGTCGCCCAGTGGGTTGCGACCCGGCTCCAGCGTCGCGAGGTCGATGACGTGGACGATGGCGGCACAGCGCTCGATGTGACGCAGGAAGTCATGTCCCAGTCCACGTCCCTCGCTGGCGCCCTCGATGAGCCCGGGCACGTCCGCGACCGTGAAGGTGGTGTCCCCGGCCTTCACCACTCCGAGGTTGGGGACCAACGTGGTGAACGGGTAGTCCGCGATCTTGGGGCGTGCGCGGGACAACGCTGCGATCAGGCTGGACTTCCCGGCACTGGGGAACCCGACCAGGCCGACGTCGGCGACCACCTTGAGCTCGAAGCTGACGACGAGGTCGTCACCCGGCTCACCGAGCAGGGCGAAGCCCGGGGCCTTGCGCTTGGAGGAAGCCAGTGCCGCGTTGCCGAGCCCGCCGCGACCACCCTGCGCGAGGACCATCTCGGTGCCAGGGCCCACGAGGTCGGCCAGCACCGCACCGGACTCGTCGGTGACCACGGTGCCGTCCGGCACGGGGAGGACGAGGTCCTCACCGTGGGAACCGTTGCGGTGGCCACCCGCGCCGTGACCGCCGTGTGGGGCGGTGCGCCGGGCCTTGTGGTGATAGTCGATCAGCGTGGTCACGTCGGCGTCGACGCGCAGGATCACGGATCCACCCGGCCCACCGTTGCCACCATCGGGACCCCCGAGCGGTTTGAACTTCTCGCGGTGGACAGAGGCGACCCCGTTGCCACCGCGGCCTGCGACGATGTGCAGCGTCACGCGGTCGACGAACGTCGGCACTGCCATGGTCAGCTCCATTCAGGAGAACGGGTGTGGTTTCGAGACGCTCGTTTCGAGACGGGCGCCGGCGCGCCCTCCTCAACGCAAGGCTGGCAGCTCCTCGACCACCTGAGGAACGCGAAGGGCGCCCCCGATGATCTCAGGAACGCCCTCGCTGGTGGATCAGTAGCCGGAGCGTCACTCCCGCGCGTTCTGGCCGGCGGGCGCGATGTTGACCACGCGGCGACCGCGCTTGGTGCCGAACTCCACGTTGCCGGCGATCAGCGCGAACAGGGTGTCGTCGCTGCCGCGACCGACGCCGCTGCCCGGGTGGAAGTGGGTGCCCCGCTGGCGAACGATGATCTCGCCGGCGTTGACGAGCTGCCCGCCGTAGCGCTTAACGCCGAGGCGCTGGGAGTTGGAGTCGCGACCGTTCTTGGTCGACGCCGCACCCTTTTTGTGTGCCATGACTGATGTCCTTTAGCCGATGCTGAGTTGTGGGTCAGACGCTGATGTCGGTGACTTTGACCTGGGTGTACTTCTGGCGGTGACCCTGGCGCACCTTGTAACCGGTCTTGTTCTTGAACTTCTGGATCACGATCTTGGGGCCCTTGGAGGCACCGAGGACCTCGACGGTCACACCCGCCTTGTCCAGGCCGGTCGCGGTGACCTGGTCGCCGTCGACGACCATGACCACAGGAAGGGTCAGCGACTCACCGACGCCGGTCTCGATCTTGTCGATCTCGATGACATCGCCCACAGCAACCTTCTGCTGCTTGCTGCCAGCGCGCACAACTGCGTACACGGCGCACTCACTCTCCTCGGGTCTTCAACACAGTGGTTGGTCTCGGTCTGCTTCGGCGCACCCGCCACCTCGTCCTGGGACTGCTCGTCCTGGGCTGGGCGCGCGATCCGCGCAGATGGTTGGGTCTGCGTGAGCACACCAAGGCGCAACTTTACGGGCTGGGCGGTCGCAGGGTCAAAACGGCCCCTCCAACTCAGGCTCCGTGCCGTCCCAGGTCAGCGCTTGCGTGATCCCTTGCGCTTGATCGGCACGTGCACCAACGAGGATCCGTTCCCCGAGTCCTCGGCACCGTCTTCGCCCTCGTCAGACCCCTCCGGGTCGTCGGAGCTCGCGACGGCGTCGTCTGCAGGCCAAGTCGGGCCGGTCTCGACCGCGGTCTCTGGCAGGTCGTCGACGCGTGGGTCCGGCGGCTGCTCCCGCTCCACCGGGGCGGCCTCGGGCGCGTGCCCGGGAGCGGCCGGTTCGACCGGAATGTCGACCGGCTCGCCAGCCGGAAGGGCCTGCGTGCCGGCCCCGCCCCTTGGACCGACCTCGTTCAGGGGAGTCGGCGGGCCGGCCGGGCGTCGCGCCGTACGCCGTCGGGTGCTGGTGACCACGCGGGGTCCTTCGGCCCCAGACTCAGGAGTCGCCGCATCGGTCGACGCGGACTCGGACCGGACGTGCTGCGGCTCCGGTGAGGGGCCGCCCGGCCCTCCGACCGCGACCTGGTCGACCTGCTGCTCGGCTGCAGGCGGCGTCTCCACCGCCGGGCCGGTGGTCTGCTGCTTCGGGCCGTTCTCCTCGACCGCGTTCCCTGCGGCGTACCCGGCCGCGTTCTGGGCTGCGCTCTCAGCCGCGCTCCCGGCGGCGTCCTTGGCCGGGAGCTCACTGCTGGCGGTCTCGTTCACAGGGTCCTCGTCCTGCTTCTCGTGAGGCCGGGACTTGGCGAGGTCGGCCGGCGAGGGCTTCGCGGGCGCTCCCCCACCACCGCTGGAACCGTTGCCGTTGTTGGCATTGTTGTCGTTGCTGCCGCGGCCCCGGTTGCGGCCACTGCGACCTCGACCACGTCCGCGCGAGTCGTCGTCCTCGGACTTCGAGCCGGACTCGACCGGGTGATCGTGCACGATGAGTCCACGGCCCTTGCAGTGTTCGCAGTCGGTGCTGAACGCCTCGACCAGGCCGGTGCCGATCCGCTTACGGGTCATCTGGACCAGGCCGAGCGAGGTCACCTCGGCGACCTGGTGACGGGTCCGGTCGCGCCCGAGGCACTCCACCAGACGACGCAGCACCAGGTCACGGTTGGACTCCAGGACCATGTCGATGAAGTCGATGACGATGATGCCGCCGATGTCGCGCAGCCGGAGCTGACGGACCATCTCCTCGGCGGCCTCCAGGTTGTTCTTGGTGACCGTCTCCTCGAGGTTGCCCCCGGAGCCGGTGAACTTGCCGGTGTTGACATCGACGACCGTCATGGCCTCGGTGCGGTCGATGACGAGCGAGCCGCCCGAGGGCAGCCACACCTTGCGGTCCAGGCCCTTGGCGATCTGCTCGTCGACGCGATAGGCGGCGAACAGGTCCCTCTTGTTGTCCGGGGCGTTCTCAGCCGGCTCGTAGCGCTCGAGGCGCTCCTTGAGGTCGGGGGCCAGGTGTGAGACGTAGTTCTCGACGAGGTCCCAGGCGTCATCACCCTGGACGACCAGCTTGACGAAGTCCTCGGTGAACAGGTCGCGGACCACCTTGAGTGTCAGGTCGGGTTCGCCGTAGAGCATCTGGGGCGACTTGCCGGCCTTGACCTTGTCCTCTATGTCCGACCAGCGCGCCGTCAGCCGCTCGACGTCGAGGGTGAGCTCCTCCTCCGACGCGCCCTCCGCGGCGGTGCGGACGATGACGCCCGCGGTGTCGGGAACGATCTGCTTGAGCAGGCTCTTGAGACGGTTGCGCTCGGTGTCGGGAAGCTTGCGAGAGATACCGGAGGTGTTGCCGTCGGGGACGTAGACCAGGAAGCGGCCCGGGAGGCTCACCTGACCGGTGAGCCGGGCACCCTTGTGGCCGACCGGGTCCTTGGTGACCTGCACCAGGATCGTCTGGCCGGAGGACAGCACCGACTCGATCTTGCGCTGCTGGCCGTCCTTGTGGCCGACCGCCGACCAGTTCACCTCGCCGGCGTAGAGCACTGCGTTGCGGCCCTTGCCGATGTCGATGAACGCCGCCTCCATGGAGGGCAGCACGTTCTGCACGCGACCGAGGTAGACGTTGCCGATCAGCGAGGTCTGCGACTCGCGGGCGACGTAGTGCTCGACGAGCACCTTGTCCTCGAGCACGCCGATCTGGGTCAGGTCGTCCTTCTGCCGGATGACCATGACGCGGTTGACGGACTCACGCCTGGCGAGGAACTCCGCCTCGCTGACGATCGGTGCCCGGCGGCGTCCGGCCTCACGGCCCTCGCGACGTCGCTGCTTCTTGGCCTCGAGGCGCGTCGACCCGCCGATGCTGGTGATCTCGTCCTCGGGGTTGCGGGGCTTGCGCGACCGGTTGTTGTTGTTGTCCTGCTCGTCCGACCCCTCGCCGCCGTCGCCTGAACGACGCCGACGCCGGCGCCGGCGAGAGCCGGTGCCGTCACCGTCACCCTCCGAGTCGTCCGCGTCGTCGGACGGTTCGTCGGCCTGGTCGACACCGCTGTCGCCACCCTCCCCGTCCGACGGCTTGCGGCGACGACGTCCGCCACGACGGCGGCGACGACGGGCGCCACCTTCGCCGTCACTCGACTCGTCGTCGGAGTCGTCTTGCTCATCGGTGTCCGGGGACTCGTCCTCTGTGTCCTCGGCGTCCTTGGCGGACTCGGGACCCTTCCCGCGCTGGCCACCCTGGCTGCCTTCGCCGCTCTGACCGGACCTGTTGCCCTGACCTCGGTTGCCGCCCTGGCCCTGGCCCTTGCCCTGGCCGCCCCTGCCCTGACCCTGGCCGCGGTCATCGCGATCAGAGGACTCGTCCTGGGATGGGCTGGTGGGCTCCTCGGCTCTGGTGCCGTCTGCGACAGCGTCCTGGCTCGGCTTGGCGGCCGGCTTCCTCACCGTCCGCTTCCGGGGCGCAGCCGTCGGCTCGGGCGCCTGGAAGAGCACCATCGGAGCCGCGGAGGCAGCGCCGGCAGAGGCGTCCTCAGCGGAGTCGGTGCTGCTTGCGTCGGCGGCGGGAGCGTCAACGGAATCAGCGGATTCGGTGCGCTTGGCAGCCGCCCGCTTCCGTGCGGCTGCCTTCTTCTTCGGCCTCTCGACGGGCGCCGCGTCTGCGCCCGGATCGGTGGCGGGCGCGTCCACGGCTGCGTCGACGGCGGTCGGGTCCGACTCGCTCGGGACGGCCCTGGCAGTCTTCCTGGCCGTGGTCTTCTTCGCCGCAGCCTTCTTGGCGGGTGCCTTGGCTGTCTTCCGGGCCGCTCTCTTCCTCGCCGGCTTGTCGGCGGCCACTGCGTCAGTGTCGGGCGGACCGCCCGGGTCCTGGGCCGGGTCCTGGGCCAGGTCCTGCGCCGGGCCCTGAGACCGGTCCTGAGACTGGTCCTGCGACGGGCTTTGAGACGGGGTCTCGGCCTGGCCGGAGGCCTGTCCTGCGTCTGCCTCCGCGCTTTCGGAGTTGATCGTCGGGTCGTTGTCGAGCACTGGTGAGCTCCTCGTGCACGTCGTCCGGTTCTGAGCCTCGCGACGGTGCTGGTCGGGCCTACGCCGCGGCGAGGATCCGCTGCGGCGTACGCCAAAGCCTTCGGTCGGCGGCGACATCCTCCGCGCCGTCGCGTCGAGTGGACCAGCCCTTGGGCACCAGCCGCGGTCGCAGGGCACTCACGTCAGTGGAACTGTCACCTTCACTGACCAGCCGCGTCGCGGTCGGGTGTCAATGGATCACCCACCGTGCCGCCTTCAAGATCCAACGGCCCCTGCGCCAACCGCTGCTGGAGGGCTGCGGTGACGCGAAGACCGGAAGTCTCGTGAAGGGCGGCGAGAACGTCGTCGGGTCTCACGGACGGCGAGCCGTGACGCAAGACCACGTCGAGTATCGCACACGACGAATCACCGGACCGGGGATCCGCGAGCGCCACCGAGGTGATCGCCGCCCTGGCGTCGAAGCTGCGCACCCCCTTCTTGGTCATCCGCTGGACGATCACCTCCTCGGTGGCGAGGAGCGCATCCACTGCGCGGCGGGCCTCATCGACGGGGGTGTCCACCAAGGTGATCCGCCACCAGGAGCCCTCGAGTCGGTCGGTCAGGGAGCCACCAGCACTGGCTACCACCTCAAGCACGTCGAGCCCGTCGGGCAGTGCCTCGTCGATGTCGGCATGTGCGCGCGCTGGGTCGATCACCTCGGCCAGGGCGATCTCGACGTACTCAGCCTCGCTCGCGGAGCCCATGGGTGCGGCACCCGCGTAGGAGATCCGCGGGTGCGGGTTGAAGCCCGAGGAGTAGGCCATCGGGATCCGCGCCCGGAACACTGCACGCTCGAAGGCGCGGCTGAAGTCTCGGTGGCTGGTGAACCTCAGGCGACCGCGCCTGGCATAGCGGATCCGAAGCCGCTGCACCGGCGGGGCTTGCTGCTCTGGCTGTTCACGCACGGACAGACACTACCGACGGTCCGCGCGGCCAAGCCGTTGCTGGACGGGTACCAGGCACACAGAGACTTCGCCGAGGGGACGGCCACCCTCAGGGCTGCGCGGCCGACTTCACCAGGGCGGAGGGGTAAACCGTCGAAACCCGGTGTCCGGCGAGCCAGGTTGTGAGGCGACCTGCCTCGGCCTCGAGCGCGCGTCTGCCCTCGGAGCCGATGTCGTGCCGGAGCACCACCGACACCACACCGTCCTGGTCCTGGACCCAGCACCCGACGATCTGGCCCTTCCACCAGGCGGTGGTCCCGGCATTGCCGTTGCTGTCGAACAGGTGCGGCACATCGTCTGCGGCGAGGTAGAAGTAGCGTTGCTTCCAGCCCATCGTCGTGGGGTCGAGCACCGGCAGCAGGGCCGCCCAGGGTTGCGGCTCGGGAACGTCGTCGAGGTCGTCAGGGAGCAGGTAGCCGACCCCATCACTCAGGGCGACCTGCACAGCACCGAGCTCGCCCAGCGCACGACGTACGACGCCCTTGGTCGCGCCGAGCCACCAGACGAGGTCGGCCTCGGTGCCGGGCCCGAAGGTGCGCAGCCAGCGCTCCACGAGGACGAGGTAGCCAGCGGACGAGTCGGACGGCCGCATCGGCTCGCCCAGCCAGTCCTCGGTGAGGGACCATCGGGGCCGGGAGACGTGCCACGCCGCCTCGTTGGATCCACGCACGATCCGCCCGCTCGCACCGAGCGTGCCCAACAGGCGGGGGGCGATCGGGAAGCTGCCGCCGTAGGCCTTGCCCGGAGCCATCTCGAGCCGCTCGGCGAGGGGTGGGATCTGCTCGCGCAGCTCGGCGGTGGTGCTGGGTCCGTTGTCCTCCAGGCGGCGCAGCACGGCCTCGCACAGGCTCGTCAC
>Ga0209587_1001020_pt1 | contig 13443 bp, 10 predicted proteins | sample NGEPerD_2_FD_184512 | JGI IMG/M metagenome (GOLD analysis project Ga0209587, IMG submission 184512) | Arctic peat soil microbial communities from the Barrow Environmental Observatory site, Barrow, Alaska, USA - NGEE PermafrostL1-D... | ecosystem: Environmental > Terrestrial > Soil > Wetlands >... | reverse complement strand
CTGCTCGCTTCGTGGGGAAGGCGGGCTGCGTCGAACCTGCAGCCGGACCCATTCGCTGACGCTTGGGTGGGTCGTTGCTCAGCCTGCTGCTGTTCTCGCCGCTGCTCTCGCCGCGAAAAATCGCAAACTGGAGCGCGTGACCTGTGACGTAGCCATTGTCTGCCTGATATCTCGATGGTTGCGAGCTGTAGGTGCCGTCGTCCCACGTCATCATCAGCCATAGCGAGGCATCCGGCGTGCCGCTGCCGAACCAGTCAAGGTCGTTCGGATCCTTGTTCGGTGGAACCTCGCCGTTGGGCACGGTCACGTCACAGGAGCCGTCCGGGGAGCCAACCTGGAGTGTCCAGGTGATTGTGTCGTTGCCGTCGGTGGCGGTGACGGTCCAGCAGCCCAGTTCGGGCACGGCGCCACCCTGCGGGTGGACGCCGGGAATGACGGTGCCGCGGAATGGCTTGAACACGTCAGCGGGGATCCGCTCGCCGTCAGCCGACTGAGCGGTGACGGTGACCTCACCACTGCCTTCGCCGCGCCAGAATGTGAGCTTGAGCGGGAACTCGTCCGGGTTGGGCAGCGTTGCCGGCGGCTGGACCGGCTGGACACCGTTCTCCCACGTCATCATCAGCCAGAGCGAGGCATCGGTCGCGCCGCTACCGAACCAACCAAGGTCGTTTGGTTCCTTGCCCGGCGGCATCTCGCCGTTGGGCAGGGTGACGTCACAACCGGCATCGGCAACCGGCGTGGCCTCGTCGGGTGTTGCCTGGCTCGCGGTGGCAACCGGGGACCACAGGAACGGCAACGCAATCAGGACGGTCAGAAGGCGGAGGCGGCGAGCGATCATTCCGGATCCTTTCGTTTCAGGGCGTCTACATCCAGTCTTACACCATTGGCAACCGGCAGGTTCCGAAGCCACCTGGGCACAGGATCCGTGCCTACATACCGGTGATCTCGAGTTGCCGGGGCTGCGTATGTCTGGTGCAATGCTGGTGTGAACCGGTCGACGACGCATGCATCTCCAGGAGTACAATTCCATGGCTATCCTGCGGACACCAGCATCATCTCAACCGAAGATTGCCATGATCGGCGCCGGTGGCACCAACTTTCCACTGCGGCTGATGGGCGACCTGCTCAGCTTTCCGGCGTTGCAATCCGCCACCTACGCCCTGATGGACATCGTTGCCGAGCGCGCCGAGGCCACAGCCGCCGCCGCGAATGAGGTCGCCGACCACCATAGGCTCAGGCCGACGATTACCGCGAGCACCGATCAGCGTGAAGCGCTCGACGGCGCTGACTACGTGATCATCACCTTCCAGGTTGGCGGGCTGGATGCCTACCGCCATGATGTCGAGATTCCGCGGAAGTACGGGCTAGACCAGACAGTCGGGGACACGCTGGGACCGGGCGGAGTGTTCCGTTTTCTGCGATCTGTCCCGGCGTACGACGCGATTGCCGCCGACATGCACGAGCTGTGCCCCGATGCGCTGCTGATCAACTACGCGAACCCGATGGCGATGGCGTGCTGGTACCTGAGCGAGAAAGGGATTCGCACGGTCGGCTTGTGCCATAGCGTGCAGGGAACGTCCCGCATGCTCGCCCGGACGCTGAACATCCCGTACGACGACGTGGCATTTACCTGCGCTGGGATCAACCACCAGGCGTGGTTCCTGACATTCCTGCACGGCGATGAGGATGTGTATCCCCGGTTGCGCCAAACTATGATCCGGCGGCATCTCTGGCAACCCACGAGTTCGGGCGAGTTGGAACAGGACGCCGGAGACCACAGTGGCACGGGTCGGGGAGATTCCGATTATGAAGGCGGTGCGGAACGGGTGCGAACCGCGATCATGGAGACCTTCGGCTACTTCCACACTGAGTCGAGCCACCACGCCAGTGAATATACGCCCTGGTTCCGAAAGAATCCGGACGACATCGGGCGATTTATCGAGGATCGCTGGGATTACTACCAGATTTGCCTGGCGCGGGACTTCGCCGCGCAGACGGTCGAGGTGCGTGATCGGCTGATCGAGCGCCTGGAACGCTCGGTGGAGTACGGCGCGCTGATCGTGAACGCGATGGAAGCCGGTGAGCCGACCGTGATCTACGGCAACGTGCCGAATGCCGGGCTTATCGACAACCTGCCCGCTGGCTGTTGCGTCGAAGCTGCCTGTCTCATCGACGCTAATGGTGTCCAGCCTACCCATGTGGGAGCATTGCCACCACAGTGTGCCGCCCTGAACCAGACCAACATCAATGTCCAGCAACTGGCGGTGGTGGCAGCGCAAATGGGCTCGAGGGGGCACGTCTACCAGGCGATTGCGCTCGATCCGCTCACTGGTGCGGTGATGACGCTGGACCAGGTCCGTTCAATGACCGACGATCTGTTCCGGGCGGAACGGGAATGGCTGCCGACATCGTTCCTGACGTAGGTGAGGTACGTGAACGCGCTTCGGATCGTGATAACCAGATCCCTCTCGCGCGTTCAATGTTCCCTCGTTCACATCGAAGTCTTGGCGGGATGCCATTGGATGCGCTTGACGTCGTTCGTGACTACGGGGCGACTGATGCGCAAATTGCTCAACTTTCCAGAGCAGCTATGATGTCACGCGCTCGACGACGGTAGCGGTGGCGATGTTGTACCCTTGCGCGCCGTCCGGAATGATACCTTGCGGCTCGGACGGCTGCGGTGTGCCGGTTCCGTCGACGGCGCGGGAATACACTTGGTACTTACCTGGATTCTCCGGTGACCAGTAATATCTCCACAGGGACCATGTGAGATCGGTGCCAGGGTAGTAGATGGTGGCCGGGGCAAAGGTCTGCCCGCCGTCGGTCGTCACCTCGACGGACCTGATCCCACGATCGGCGGCAAACGCGCGACCGCGAATCTCGACCTGCGTGCCCGCGACAAGTGGCTCGCGAAAACTGGCCGACTGCCCCGCCCCGCGGGTGCGCGGGTCGAACAGGTCCGAACGGGTTGGCGGGATGAAATCCGGACCCCACCCCTGCTGCTCATAGAACCCCTCTTTGTCTTCCGTGACCACATCGATTCGGGTGATCCACTTGACGTTCTTCTCGCCAAAGAGACCGGGTACGATAACCCTGACCGGATAGCCGTGAATCCGGGGCAGTGGCTCGCCGTTGATCATGTAGACCAGCAGCGTGTTCTCGTCGAGAGCGTAGTCCATGCCAAATGTGTCGACAAAGGCGTCGGCGCCAGTGAGTTTCACTTCGTAGGCGTCATCATGCACGCCAGCGGACTCGAGCACGTCGCGAAGCCGCACACCGCGCCAGCTCGCATTGCTGAATAACCCGGCGCCAATCCGGTTGCTGATGCAACACAACGTCGTTTCCTGGTCGACCTGCTCATAATCCCGCAGGTCGTCGAAGCTCAGGGTGATGTCGTTGTCGATCGCTCCCCGGAATTCCAGCCGCCAGAGGTCACGGTCGACATCCGGATCCACCACATTCTTGGTGACCGTATAGAAGCGGTCGATGGGCGCGATGGGTTCAATGTCGTCTCCGCTGTAGACACGGCCATCGTAGAAAAAGGTTGCGTCGAAGTAGAGCTCTTTCATCACTTCGTACAGCGGGGAGACCAACGCCGCGCCAACTGCCGCGGCGAGAAAACCCCGCCTGTTGATTGGCCGGGACAGGGGCAGGATTGTCTCAGGCGCCGGAGGGATGTTTTCCGGGGAGGAACTGCCCGCCGTGTGGGTGCCGCCAGCTGGTGTTGATGACGCCTCCGCGTGTCCGGGCCGCATACGGGCGAGACGGGATGTCGTGGCCCGATAGACCAGCATCACCGTGCCCGCGAAAATGATGTACCAGATCAGGAGCGCGACAATGGAGACGATGCGGGCGGTCGAGTAGGGAATACCGATGTAGTTGGCGGGCAGCACCGGCCAGAGGAAGGCCACGAACCCGATCCAGACGGCGAGGACCGCCATCATCATGAACAACCATGCCGGGCGAGAGGCTCCCAGCAACCAGCGCGGCGAGCGGCGCGAAAAGCGACTTTCGATGACCAGGGCGTAGATGGCGCCGACGATGACGCCCACCGTGAACAGGCCGCGCAGACCCGACATGATGCCGAACTGCTTGAGACCGTCATAGCCACCGTACGTCCCGAACAAATCGAAGAATGTTTCGATATCCAGCAAGGGGGCGACGCGGTCGGGCACGGACTCGGGTGGCGGCATGATACCGAACCAGTATCGGCTCAGCGCCATGACCAGCGCCGTCACGATCGCGCCCACGGCGCCGGCAAGCACGCCGACGATGACATTGGGAAACTTCCGGACCCATTCCTGCCTGGCGTTCATGTCGTGTCCTTGTTGTCAGTATCTTCGAGGAGCTCCTTCTGACCTGTGTACGCCGTGCTCAGGTTGGTGGATTGCCGTAGCGGGTCGTGATGGTGTGTCGCCAGGCTGCGGCCAGCTCCGGCATTGTCGCGATTCGATGCGCGTGGTCAGGCGGCAAGAGCCCCCTGGCCGCCTGGAATGCCGCTCGCACGGTTGGCGCACCGTCGATTCGATTGATGAGCGTGAGGCTCGCGTCCGCCGCTGAGGCCGATCCTTGCTCCAGGACACGAAAGTACCAGCCGCTCCGCTCGTTGTTAATCAGGCGCGCCGGGAGATCGTGCAGGCCGGAAAGCAGTCCCAGCTTGAAGCATGGCCAGCGTGGTTGCGCGACCTCCAGCACGACCTCTCCCCACTGCCACCGATCGCCTATGTGGATGTCGTCCTCGGCTGCGCCACGGATCGAGAGGTTCTCGCCAAACGGCGCGTCACTGTCGTCGGGGTAGCCGATTTCGTCGCGCCAGGCGGGCAGATGATCGTGCGAGTAGCAATAAACCGCCTTGTCGACGCCACCGTGATTGCGCAGATCAGCCTGCCGGTCGCCTTCGATGTTGAGGCTGTCGACCTGCACGGTGGGGGGCGGCACGCGCTGTTTCACGATACCGGTAAGGGTGGATTTTCCGGTGCGGTCGTCGAGCAGCTCGGACGGTGTTCCGACGTTGACCGCGATCAGCGTTAGTGACGCCACCAGTGTGTGATCGGCGGCAATCACGCTGTCCGCTCCGGGCCGGCCACCCCGATGACCACCCGATCAGGATCGAGATGTTCCCGCGCGGCACGTTGCAGGTCATCCACGGTCAGGGCGTTGATGAAATCGGGAAAGCGATCGAGATAGTCAAGTCCGTGCTTGAACCGCTCGATGCGGAGCAGCAGGTCGGTCACGCCGCCGAGCGATTCCAACCCGAGTGGCAGGCTGCCGACGATGTACGTCTTCGCGTCGCGCAGCTCGTCGGCGGACACTGGTTCGGACTGAAGCCGCCGCAGCTCCGCCAGGACGCCGTCCACGGCGCGATCGACATTGGCGGGATCGACCCCGGCGCGAGCGCTCCACATGCTGTTGACGGTTCCCGCCGACAACGAGCTGGAGACGTGGTAGGCGAGACCATGCTCGTCGCGCACGGTCGCACCGAGCCTGCCCATAAGGCCGAGCTGGCCGAGAATCACATTGGCGACGTTGAGCGCGTAGTAATCCTTGTGAGCACGGGGCAGGGTTGGAAAGGCGAGGACGAGGTTGCTCTGGCTCTTCCCTTCGATTTCCCGGTCATCACGTCGCGTTTCGGAAGGCGCGTCGATCGCGTGCGGTGGATGAATATCAGGAACCTCCACCCGCCAGTCGCCGAAGGTGCGTCGCAGCTCGTCGACCGCTTGCTGGATCGACTCAATGCCACCGACGAGTGAGACCGTGGTCACGGAAGGCCCAACGTGGGATCGATGATAGGCAACCATATCCTCGCGGCTGAATGATTCGATGGATTCAGGTGTCCCTTCGAGCGGCATCCGGGAAGGATGTCCCTCAGGATAGAGGAGCTCGCGCATGGCGTCGCCGGCAACTGAACCGGTGTCGTTTTCGTCTTCCCGCAACGATGTCAGCGTTTGCCGCCGGACCCGCTCCAGCTCGTCCTCCGGGAAAACCGGATGCCGGATGAGGTCACCGACGAGGTCGAGCACGGTGGGCAAATCCTCGGCGAGTGAATGGAAATCAACACTCATGGTGCGGCGACCAGCGCCGGCACTTATCATCGCGCCAAGACCATCTACCGTTTCGTTGTACTGCTCAAACGTGCGGTGCTCCGTTCCTCGATTGAGATTGTCGGCCAACAACGAGGCAATGCCGGGGCGATCATCCTCCGTCGCGCTCTGACCGGCCTCGATGCTGAAGCTGCCGTCGATGGCCGGGTCGCCGGGCCGGGGTTGTGCGAGCACGACGATTCCGTTGGGCAGGGTAGTGCGGACAAAGCCGTAGGATCCGCCAGATTCGACACCATCGCTGAGATACCATGGGCGTTCGAGGTTGAACGGCGCAACCGCTTCCACCTGATCAGCAACTGGCTCTGGAGCATCAACACCGCCGCTGGCCGAGCCATTCTGCACCGGCAGCTCCCAGCCGATGGTCCGCCCGGTGGGCACAAGCCAGGTCTGGGCCACCCGCCGGACGTCCTCCGGGGTGACGGCGGCGAGCTCCTCTTCCAGGGTATCGACGCGACCGGCGTGATCGACAATCTCCATCTGGCCCGTCCAAAACGCCTGCGCGGTGACGGTCTCGGTGGAATAGACGTACTGGGCGCGGATTTGCTTGCGCGCCTTCAGGAACTCGTCCTCCGAAGCGAGCTCGTCGCGCAGCGTCGCCAGCTGCTCCTCGAAGGCGGCTTCGATGCGCTCAGGCTCGACGCCCGGCAGCGCCGTCGCGGAGAAAGTCCAGAGGAAGGGGTCGAGGTGGAGGCCGGCGCCCGACGATGCGCCACGGGTGAGACCGGTTGACACCAGCGACCGGTATAGCCTTGACGAGCGTCCCATGGCGCTACCACCGCCCATACCCATCGGCTTCGCGCCAGAGAGGATCGAATCGGCCACGAGCAGCGCCGGGATATCCGGATGGCTTGCCTCCGGAATGCGATAGCCCATCATCATGTACGGGGCGGGCGACGGTCGGTGCAATGTCACCCGGCGCTCCGCCTGCTGGGGCGGATCGGTCGCGATCACTGGTTCGATCGGGTTTCCGTTCGGGATGGAGCCGAATGCCCGCTCGATGCGTTGCAGCATCTCTCCGGCGTCGAAGTCGCCAGCCATCGAGATGAACGCGTTCCCTGGCGTGTAGTAACCCTGGTAGTGATCGTAGAGATCGTCCCGCGAGATCGCCCGCAGGTCGGCTTCGTGCCCGATCACCATGTGACGGTAGGGATGCGAGCGGAAAGCTGCGCCGATCAGCTCTTCGGCGAGGTGATAGGTTGGGCGGTTTTCGGCGCCCTGCCGCTCGTTCAGGATGACGGTGCGCTCGCTCTCCACTTCATCGGGGTCGTAAAGGGAGTTGCGCATGCGGTCGGATTCGATCTTCAGCGACAGGTCGATCCTGTCAGCGGGCAGGGTTTCGAAATAGGCGGTCCAGTCCATCGAGGTCATGGCATTGAGGGCGCCGCCGTGGCGGGAGACCTCGCGAAAGATCGCGCCTTTTTCCAGCGACGGTGTGCCCTTGAACTGCATGTGCTCGACCCAGTGGGAGAGCCCGGTGCGGCCCGGCAGCTCGTTGCGGCTGCCGACCCGATACCAGATCCAGAAGGAGGTGATGGGAGCGCCGTGGTCTTCGCGCAGGAAGACGGTCAGGCCGTTGTCGAGGGTATGGGTGACCAGCGGAGTGGCGCCCTTGACCGGTGTTGGCATGTGTGTGGTGGGTCCTTTTCGTTGGCGGCGGCGTGAGCCGCCGGGATGGCGGGTGATGCGGCCCATTTCGATGATGTGGCATCGCATCCACTTCTGTGATTGAGGATACCGTGAGATGTCGACTGCCGAGTACACTATGGTCAGAAGCAGAGGCGTTTGAGCGACACCGACCGGCGTCCGGTGATGATGGCATGACAAGGAGCAACGAATGGCGCAGATTTCTCCGGAGCGGCCGTATGACCACGATCTTGTGGTGCGCGCGATCGAATACCTGCAAACGGGGCGCACGTCGCTGTTTCCGTTCACCACACGGTTTGACATCGCCCAGCACGAAGCATTCGATCGGGATTTGCGTGAGGGCCTGGGAGACCTGCTGGACAGCGGCAGCGCGCGCAAGACGTCGGCGACCGGCAAGATCATGAGCGATCGTCGCCTGCGGGAAGTCGTGGGCGAGTGGCGTGCCGCGGGCGGTGGCTGGCCGGCTGGTTCCGACCCAGACGCGATCGACACGGCGCTGGCGGCGCTCGATGACGACGATTTCGAAGACGATGTCGACCTGGCTGGAGCGCTGGTGGACGACGATGTTTCGCATTACCGGCGATATCCCGGCGCGCCGGAGGAGTTGTAGCGGGGGCAGAGTACGCGGGAGCACTCTCGTAGGGGCGGACCCCGACGTGAGCCGCCGTAGGGCGGCGAACGAGGGTTGTCCGCCCGGTGTGCCCGAAGGGCGCACAAAGCGTGAAGTGGTGATGCCCACAGGTACTCAGGATGCATCGGGTGCGCGAGTTGTGGCCGCTGCGCGATCGGACCATGTACAACCCCGCCACCACCGCTTGACTAAAACAGAGGGGCACCTACGATTGGCTGGGTGAACCGGCGAAGCGGCCCAGGCCGAACAGGTTCCTGGGGGGCGCCGATCGATCAACCGCCAGCTCGACCAGGTGCTTGCCGATCACCGGCGCGAACTTGAAGCCGTGACCGCTGAACCCGGCGCCGAATACGACGTTGGCGTGATCCGGATGCCGGTCGATCAGGAAGTGCTGGTCAGGTGTCATCGTGTACATGCAAACGGTCGAGCTGTCGACCTCACCGGTGAAACCATTCAGGTAGGTCCGCATGAAGGGCCCGATGATCTCGTCGATGTCGCTTTGGTGGACGTCGCGATCAACGGTATCTGGATCGGAGCGAATGCCCTGGCTATGCACGCCCGCCTTCATCCCGGTCGCCCCGACTTGCGGAACGCCATACACGAGCGTGCCATCGACCTCAGCCATCCAGCACGGGCAGGCGTCCGGCATGATCGTCTCAGGCTGTGCTGAGGTGAACCAGAGCACCGGGATGCGCCACACCTCCAGCGGCAGTCCAAGCTTCTTCAGCATGTGGATGTTCCACGCTCCGGCGGTGATGACGAGCGCATCGGCGGTGAACGTGCCACATTCAGACTCGACCGACACGCCTTGGTCACTGGCAGTCCAGGACGTCACGCGGCAGTTCGTTTCCAAATGGCCTCCCGCTTCCACAAGCTCCCGGCCCATGGCGCGCAAGGCGGGCTGCAGCTCAATCACGCCGGAGCGGGTGGTGTAGCAGGTTTCCCAATCGTCGGGGACATTCATTGCCGGAAACCGCTTTCGCACGTCCGCGCCAGCCAGCCATTCGTAGTCGAGGTTCCAGGCGTCGGCTGAGGCGCGCGCGTCACGAGCCTGCGACGATCCGGGAGCGGCCATGTCGAGCACGCCGACGCGATGGATAAACGTCTCTCCGGCCCGATCCTCGAGCCCCTGCCAATCGTCGTCAGCTTCCAGCATCCAGGGCACGTAATCGACACCTTCGGCGTAGGCGTGCCGGAAGATGCGGGTGATGCCGCTGTGGCTTCCGAAGTCGTGGATATGCCCGAACCGCTCGAGCACGCGGACTGAGAGACCGCGATTGGCGGCGGCCCACCCCGCCGCGGTGCCCATGGCGCCGCCGCCGAGGACGAGGAGGTCAGTGTGCCGGGATGTCATGTTGGTTTTTGCTCCAGATACTGTCGACGCCGACCCGGCTTGAACCATGACCGGTTACTTGCCTGATCCCATCGTCAGGCCCTGGATGAAGTATCGCTGAAGGAACACAAACAACAAGACGGTGGGGACCACCGCGATCAGTGTGCCGGCAAACTGAATGTTGTACGCCCGGATGAATTCGCCCTGAAGACTGGCAAGACCGGTGGTGACCGGCTTGAGCTCATCGCGCTGGACAAGGATGAGCGCCCAGAGATAGTCGTTGAATATCCAGGTGAACTCGAGTGTCGCCAGTGCCGCGATGGCGGGCAGGGAGAGCGGTACGACGTGTTGCCGGTAAATCCGGAATTCGCTTGCGCCATCGATCCGCGCCGCGTCGAAAATCTCACCCGGAATGGTTCGCATGAAATTCCGGAGCACGAAGGTGCAGAAGCCAATCTGGAATGCGCCGTGAAATATGATCAGCGCCCAGTAGGTGTCGTAGAGATTGAGTGTATTCGCCAGGCGATAGACAGGCAGCATCAGGATCTGGAACGGCAGGAGGCTGCCGCCGACAAAGGTGAAATAGATGATCAGGTTGCCCTTGAAGCGAAAGCGGGCAAGCGAAAACGCGGCCAGGGACGACAGGGACAGGCAGATCACCAGGGCCGGAATCGTGATGATGAAGGAGTTCAGCATGTACCGATTAAGGCCACCTTGGGTCCAGGCTTGCGAGAAGTTCTGGAGCTCGAACGAGGTGGGCCAGCTGAACGGTCCATTGAGGGTGATGTCGTCAAGCGATCTCACCGCCGTGAGAAAGGTCATGAAGATCGGGATGAGCCAGATCAACAACAACGGCACCAGGAACAGGTAGTAGAAAGCGATCCTGATTGGTCGCCAATTGCGTTTCTTGCGGTACTCACCGGTATCGAGATGTGCGGTTGTGGTTGCCATGAAGTCTCTCCGGCGAAGGATAACTCGCATCGGGCAGTCGCTAGAACTCCATCTCGTCCTTCAGCATGTGGCGGAGGTAGGCGAAGATGAAGACGATGCTGATCAGGGCGAGGACGACGGCGATCGCGGCGCCATACCCCATGTTGTAGTTCTGGAACGCCTCGATATACATCATTTGCGCGAGCACATTCGACTGGTTGTAGGGTCCGCCCCGCGTCATGATGTTGACCAGGTCGAAGGATCGCAGCGCATCGATGATCGAGATCACGACGATAATCACCGTCACCGGTTGCAGCATCGGCAGCACGATGTCGCGAAACGAGCGTAACGACGACGCGCCGTCGACGCGCGACGCCTCCACCAGGGTCTTGTCGACATTCTTCAGCCCGGCGAGGTAAAGCAGCATCACGTATCCCACCTGGCGCCACAGCGCCGCGCCGATGATCGACCAGGTGACGAGGTCGGGGTCGGCGAGGAAGCCAATCGGCATGCCATCGCGCCCGAGCGCGGCCAGCATTTCGTTGATCAACCCGAACGGTTGATACATCCAGGACCAGATGACGCCGATCACGACGGACGACACCACCATGGGCGAAAAGAAACCTGCCTTGAAAAAGCGCGTGCCGGGCAGGTCATTGTTCAGCAAAAGGGCCAATCCGAGACCAGCGACGATGGGAATGGTGATGAAGGATACCAGCCATTTGATGTTGTTAAAGAACGAGGTCCAGAAGATATCGTCCTGAAACAAGCGCTGGTAGTTGTCCAGCCCGATAAACTCCTGCCGGGTGACACCGTCGGAGTTGGTGAAACTCATCCAGACCGAATAGAACATCGGCCCGATCACCCAGATGCTGTACAGCGTGACAGGCAGGATCAGGAACACGTACGGTGTGAGTCGATGCGCGTCTCGCCACAGAGGCTTGTGGGTGGATCCGGAGACGCCCGTATGTCGAGTGGGGAGTGTTGTTTCAGCCATGATGTCCCCTTGACGCTGGAGGCCCGAAACGGTATCGCGGGGTCATTGCGCACGTGTGGTGACCCCGCGAACATGCGGAAGATCAGGATTCGGACTCGTACACCCGCTGTCGTACCTCGTCGAGCTCATCGAGGATACGATCGAGCTCATCCGGGTTGTTCCAGAACTCGATGAAGGCGGCCATGCCGTGTGAGGCCATTTCGGGATGCGTATCCCGATCGTAGAATTGGGCGATGAGGTCGGATTGTTGCAGCATTTCGACGCCCTTGCGGGTGATGTCGTCATAGATATCGAGGGGAACGTCCTGATGCACCGCCGGCGACCCTCCCTGCTCGACGAACCACTGCTGCGTTTCGGCGCTGCCCAGGAACGCGAGCACATCGTTCGCGCCTTCGGGGTTGGACGCCTCGACAGCTGCGAAGAAGCCATCGGTCGGCGCGTCCTCACCCACGGGCACGCCCTCGGTGATGGTTGGGAAACGGAAGAAGTCGAGGTCGTCTTCGAGCTCGTCGGGGAACTGGTCGACGATGAACCGTCCCATCAGGTACAGCCCAGCGTCGCCTTGCGCGAACGGCGTGACCGCATCCTGCCAACTGTACGCTTCGGGTTGCGGCAGGAACGCTTTCCGGTCGAGCAGCTCCCGCCATGGCTCAAACGCCGCCTTCACCTCTGGCGAGTTATAGGGAACTTCGCCATCGCACAGGCTGATGTGGAACTCGGGACTGTTCACGCGCATGTTGAAATAGTCGAACCATGCCGCGGCGGTCCAGGGCGCCAGCGTGCCAATGGCGATGGGTATCTTGCCCGCTTCACTTAACGCATCCACAAGGCCAAGGAACTGTTCCCAATTTTGAGGTATTTCGAGGCCCAGCTCCTCGAACATGCTGGGCCTGTACCAGATGGCCCAGTGATAGTAGGAGGTAGGGGCGAAGTAGTAGGAGCCATCCCGACCCTTGGAGACCGCCAGGATCCCTTTTGGATAGGCTTCTTCCCAGCCGTTGGCGGCATAGAGATCGTCAAGGGGCATGAGCAAGCCAGCGCTGGAGAAGAAGCGCATCCGGTTGCCGGCGAACCATGTCAGCACATCGGGCGGATCGTCTGACGCCAGGTAGGTCCGGATCGCCAGCTTGAACGCCTCGTGCTCGGTGGTGTTGAGCTCGATCGTGTAGTCTGACGATTCGTTGTACAGCTCGACGGCCCCCTCCATGCGAGCCCGTGGCGCCGGGTCGCTGTTGTACGAGGCGAGCTGCACGGTTCCGCCATCTTGGGCGAGCGCTTCCGCTGGTGAAATGCCGGCGAACCCAGCTAGCAGTGGAGCGGACACCCCGAAGGCAGCTCCGCGGCGAGCCAGCTCCCGGCGCGTATGATTCGACTGCATGATCCGCGATAGAGAACGTGACATGCCGATTCCTCCTTCAGATACACGATGGTCGATGACGATCGCGCCGGCATGGCGTCAGGGGTACGCCATGGGGAGGACTATCGTTGGCCCTCCGCGCCTGGACGGACCCGTTCGCTTGTGTCGACTGCGTATGCACACAGTGTGCCCCCAGAGGCGCGAAACGTCAATTCGCGCGAAAAATGAGCACGACCGCGGCGCATGCGCGAGTGGCAGCCACAAACGTCATGTGGGAGGGTTCGCCCTGATCGCCTCATTCGCGCCGGTGTTCTCCGCCACGCGGGCCTGGGTGCTGCCACCGATGGCGTAGATCGCGCCGCCGATCACCACGGCGGCCAGCCCATGACGTGCGGTGGGCATCGGCGGCAAAGCGCGCCATTCGCCACGTGCCGGGTCATACGCCTCGAC
>Ga0209587_1001018_pt1 | contig 13456 bp, 13 predicted proteins | sample NGEPerD_2_FD_184512 | JGI IMG/M metagenome (GOLD analysis project Ga0209587, IMG submission 184512) | Arctic peat soil microbial communities from the Barrow Environmental Observatory site, Barrow, Alaska, USA - NGEE PermafrostL1-D... | ecosystem: Environmental > Terrestrial > Soil > Wetlands >... | reverse complement strand
CCCCGAAGCCCACGCTCGTTTTCCTAGACCAGCAGAAGCGCTCCAGCCGAACAGCCCGTCCTGCGGTAACCAACCCGCGAATATCAGTCTGACCGCGCCGTCGCGTAACCGACACGCACGCCAACTCGTCAACCTGACCCGGCCCGGCGAAGCGGCGCCCGAGAAGCCATCCGGGCGCCGCTTCGCCCTGCCCCCTTGACAACACCCCCCTACATATCAGTCGGCGGCCAGCTCTGAGATGCCGAGGCCGGCAGCGTCGGGAAGATGACGGCGGCCCCGTTGTGCCGCGCCAGTTCGGCCATCCGAAGCGCCTCCCGAAGGCCGCCGGTCTTGGCGAGCTTGATATTCACCATGGCGACCGGCTGCTCCACCATCTCGATCCCGAGCCCGGCGTCCTCCCACGCGCTGATGACAGATATCGCTTGTTCGGCGGTCCACCCCTGATTGGCGTCGACGCGCAGGCCGATGCCGACGCCGACCTCAGCGCGGACGCGTCGCAGCACTGAGACGTCGTCCCCGCCTGCGCCGACTTTGACCTTCAGCGTGCCGAATCCGGCGTGCCTGGGCAGCCAGGTCGTACAGGGCGCAGTCGACCGCCATCCGAGCAGCGGAGTTGCGGAGTTGCGGAGTTGCGGACCAAGCTGCGCGCCAGCATTGCGCTGCTTCCTGCCGGATCGTCGACTGGAGCTCCCAGAGCGGCCTCGGTCAGCGGGCCCTCAACAGCAGCCGTGACGCTCTGATGACTTTCGCCAGTGACTCGCCAGCTTGTCGGCGCCTCACCCCAACCGCTGCCTGTCCGGACCCTAGAGGGTCGCTCAGGTCGACGTGAACAGAGCGCGTTCCAGACGCTGGCAAGTGAGCGCCTCAGATCGCCGTCTAACAGCCAAGAGCGTCAGATTTGTTGTGTGACGCATCTCACCCGGAAACAATGTCCGCTCCACATGCAGCGGGCGTAGATATGTTTTTGGGGGGGCGCTGGCGTCCGTCGGCAACGTTGGTAACGGACGGAGTCGAAATGACAGATCAGCAGACCACACCACCCCTCGAGCTCGCCGCCCCGAACGATGCATCGGCCCATGGCAAGTCGGAGAAGGTCAACCGCAAGACAATCCGTCCTTGGTACAAGAAGAAGCCCTTTGTTCTGCCGCTGGGCCTCATTCTCTTGATTGCGATCGCCTTGGCTGTCAACGCAATTGGCGACATAGGGACCTTCGGCTCCACGAAGGGCAACTCGCAGTCGAAGCTCCAGAGCCCTCCCCAGGCCAAGGATGTGGACGCCGGCATCGGCACGAAAGTCCGCGACGGCACGTTTGAGTACGTCGTGACCGGAATGGAGCGTCCCGGCAAGACGCTGACGGGGAAGGTCGGCAAAACGTTGACCGCGAATGGCGACTTCGTGATCGTCCACGTCGATATCACCAACATCGGCGACGTGCCACAGTCCCCTGACTGTTCATGTCAGCGTCTGGTCGACGACAAGGGCCAGGAGTTTGAGCCGAGTTCCGCGATCCTGTCCACCCTAGAGGCACTTAAGTTCGTTCAGCTGATCAACCCTGCCAGCACAGTGGACGACGTCCTCATGCTGTTCGATGTGGCTCCTGGAAGCAAGGTCGTCGCCATCGAGCTTCACGACTCCCCGCTCTCGCAAGGTGTAAGGGTCAACCTTTCCTGACGGCGGTCAAACCGTCCTGACAGCGGTCACGCCGTCCTGACAGCGGTCACGCCGGTTGGCTGTGGAACGAATCCCGGGCGAAGAGCACGATGAGAACGATCCCGGCGATCAGTGGAAGAAGGATCCAAATGAGGGACACGCCGCCGAGCAGCGCGCCCACGGTGACAAGAGCCATGGCGAGCCAAGGCGCCGTCCTGCCGAATGCGAACATCCCGGCCGCGACCAGCGCTGCGCCGACGACGAGCATGACGGAACCGAGCCACTCAGAGTTCGCCTTGTCGAACACAGGCAGGTAGACGGCCGCAGCCAGGCAGACGGCGACGAGGATCCACCCAAGCCACTTGGTGGAAGTGGACATGGCCCGAGTGGGACGGGCAGATGATGGAGTGGTCATGAAGTGCCTCTTCTCACTAAAGAAAACGGTGGTTGTTGAGGCTCCTGCGTCGGCCATGAACGGCCGTTGGGTGGCGCTCGCTTCACGATGCAACGTTGAAGGGTCAGACCGCCACGTTGCACCTCCCGTGTGGCTTCGAAACCACCGTCGCTTCGAGATCGGAGCGGCGTACCTGCACCTGGTTCGTCCAACTGTGGCCATGTGTGACGCAAGTCACAACCCCCACACGCTGACTCATCAAAAGTGCGCGCGTAGGTGGGGTCGCCGACTCATCGAGAAGTGCGCGCGTAGCGCGTACCTCTCAGGGATGATTTCGGGAAGCATGAGGCGGATCGCAAGTCTCTTGACCTGCGGATATACCAGTGGGGCAGCAGGGGCTTGAACCCTGGACCGACGGATTATGAGTCCGTTGCTCTAACCAGCTGAGCTACTGCCCCGTGAGCACGGCATACGACTGCGTGCGCGCGGGTGAGCCTATCGCGAGTCTCGACAGCCATCCGGGTCGGGCGCTGGGGCCTGGCGTTTCCCGGGTGTCAACAATCTATCGCGCGACCTCTGGTGCTCCTGTGACTAATGGGGCACAATTGTCGCGACTGCCGATTCGTTTGGCAGCCGTTGCATGACAGAGCCGGTCCGTGTCGAGGTCGTTGGGGAAGACGTCCCTCGCACACAGGAGGCCCGGATGCCTGTCTCAATGCCACGTGTCATGACGCGCGGGGTGGTGTTCATTCACTCCACCCCGACTGCGCTATGCCCTCACATCACCTGGGCGCTGGAGTCGGTGCTCGGTCAGCGAGTTGCGCTGGAGTGGACCGGTCAACCACTGGGCCCGACCTTGGTGCGCAGCGAGCTGTCCTGGGTGGGCGAAGCCGGCACAGGTGGCCGGGTCGCCAGCACTCTGCGCGGCTGGGACAACCTTCGTTACGAGGTGACCGAGGAGCCGAGCGCCGGCAGCGACGGCTCTCGCTGGTCACACACGCCGAGCCTGGGAATTCACCACACGTGGACCTCGGCCAGCGGCGACTCCGTGGTCAACGAGGATCGCCTGAGGGCGGCCATCTCGGTCAGCAAGGGCGACCCCACCGTCCTGAGCCAGGAGCTCGATCTGCTGCTCGGCCGGGCCTGGGACAACGAGCTCGAAGCGTTCCGGTATGCCGGTGAAGGAGCCACCGTTCGCTGGCTGCACAAGGTGGGTTGAGGCGCTCGAACCACCACCCTGGAGCCGTTGCCCGCGAGCAGTTGCCCTAGAGCGGGATGTTGCCGTGGTTGCCGTGGTTGCCGCGGCGCTTCCGCGATCGCCACAGCCAGGGCGCTGCGCGTGGCTGTGGGCGCAATGATCTCGTCGACCACGGCGATCTCCACTGCCCGCGGCAGACTCCGGAGAGCGCCTCGTGCTCGACGGCCACCTCGTTCTCGACCTGTGTGCGGTCCTCTTCGGGGACCTCAGCGAGGCGTCGACGGTGCAGGATACGCACGGCCGCAACCGCGCCCATGACGGCGACGGTGGCCGTCGGCCACGCGAATACCTTTGTCGCGCCCAAGCATCGGGCGTTCATCGCGATGTACGCACCGCCATACGACTTGCGGGTCACGAGTGTGACGCGCGGAACGGTGGCTTCGGCAAAGGCATGCAGCAGGTTGGCGCCACGTCGGACGACGCCGTCCCACTCCTGGCCCACGCCGGGCAGATAACCGGGCACGTCGACCAGCACGATGAGCGGGACACCAAAGGCGTCACACAAGCGCACAAGACGCGCAGCCTTCTCGGCCGAAGACGAGTCGAGACAGCCACCAGCTGCGAATCAGACGCTGCGAATGGTCAACGCCACGTTGTGGCCACCGAACCCGAACGAGTTGTTCAGGGCCGCGATGTCGCCGGCCGGAAGCTTGCGGTGCTCGGCGTGGACGACGTCGAGGGAGATCTCGGGGTCGAAGTTCTCGAGGTTGATCGTGGCGGGGGCAAGACGGTGGTGCACGGCAAGGATGGTGAGGATCGTCTCGAGCGCACCGGCCGCGCCGAGCAGGTGGCCGGTCATCGACTTGGTTGCGCTCACTGCCATGTGTTCGGTGTCGTCACCGAAGGCGAGACGTATGGCGTTGGACTCGGCGATGTCACCGACCGGGGTCGACGTGGCGTGGGCGTTGATGTGGACGATGTCCTTGGGCGAGAGCCCGGCGCTCGACACGGCTTCGAGCATCGCGCGGGATGCGCCGGCGCCCACGGGGTCTGGTGCGGCGATGTGGTACGCGTCCGAGGTCATGCCCATCCCGGACACCTCGGCGTAGATCCGTGCACCGCGGGCCTTGGCATGTGCCTCGGTCTCCAGCACGATCACTGCGGCGCCTTCGCCCAGGACGAACCCGTCGCGGCCGGTGTCATAGGGACGGGAAGCGCCCTCGGGATCGTCATTGCGAGTGGACAGGGCCTGCATCGCTGCGAAGCCGGCGATCGGCATGGGGTGCATGGCGGCCTCGGTGCCGCCGGCGACGACGACATCAGCGCGGCCGCTGCGGATCATCTGCACGGCGAGGCCGATGGCCTCTGCCCCGGAGGCGCAGGCGCTCACCGGCGTGTGCGTCCCGGCTCGGGCGCCGAGCTCGAGGGAGACTGCTGCGGCCGGACCGTTGGGCATCAGCATGGGCACGGCCAGGGGGAAGACGCGGCGAACGCCCTTCTCCCTCAAGGTGTCCCACTGGTCCAGAAGTGTGTTGACTCCACCGATACCAGAGCCCATGACGACGCCAATACGCTCCGGCTCATCCTGCGGTGTGCCCGCGTCGGCCCAAGCCTCGCGGGCGGCGATCAGACCGTACTGGCCGGCCGGGTCGAGGCGCCGGGCCTCGACCCTGCCAAGGACCTCGAAGGGAGACTGCTTGATCATGGCCGCGAACTTCACCGGAAGCTGATAGGTCTCGACCCACTCGAACGGCATGGTGCGCACGCCTGAGGTGCCGTCCAGGATCGCTTCCCAGGTCTCGGCGACGGTGCCTCCGACGGGGCTGGTCGCGCCCAGACCGGTCACGACGATGCGTTGCTCGTGGTTAGGGGTCATTGGCGGTTCTGCTCCTTGTGTTCAGGGGTCCGGGGCACGGGTGCGGTCCGGTGAGTACGGCATACGGCGGTCGGCTTGATGCTTGCGGGGGGAGCCGCTTGCCTACAGTTCAGGTGGGGCTTGCCGTGGCGCGTGGCAACCGATCGGGCCATCACGCGCCACAGCGGACAGACAGGGTCAGGCCTGCGCGCCGACGATGAAGCCCACGGCGTCGCGGACCGTCTTGAGGTTCTTGACCTCGTCGTCGGGGATACGGACGCCGAACTTCTCCTCGGCATTGACGACGATGGTCATCATCGACAGCGAGTCGATGTCGAGGTCGTCCGTGAAGGACTTGTCGAACTGGACCGAGGCGGTGTCGAGACCAGTCTCTTCGTTGACGATCTCGGCGAGACCTTCGAGGATTGTCTGCTCAGTGAGGGCGGCCATGGTGTGAACTCCTTGTTGTCGCGGTTCTTGGGGATCTACGTGTCGAACTGTCTGACCCGAATGGCCCGTCGGGACGGCGGGAGATTTCAGGGCAGGACGATGACTTGCGCGGCGTAGACGAGCCCGGCGCCGAACCCGATCTGCAGGGCCAGGCCACCGTGCGGCGCCTCACCGGAGTCGAGCAGCCTCTGGGTGGCGAGGGGGATCGATGCCGCTGAGGTGTTGCCGGTCTCGGCGATGTCGCGGGCGACGGCAACGTGGTCAGGCAGCTTGAGCTTCTTGACCAATGCGTCGATGATGCGCATGTTGGCCTGGTGGGGGATGAAGGCGTCGAGGTCTTCGGCCTTGATGCCTGCCTGGTCGAGCGCCGCCTGCGCAATGGGTGCCATGGCCCAGACTGCCCAGCGGAAGACTTCCGGCCCCTCCATCGTGATCGCCGGCCAGTCGACGTCGCCGTCGCGCACCTCGATCCAGGAGTTGCGCTGCGAGATCGTCTTCCACTTGGAGCCGTCAGAACCCCACACGGTGGGGCCGATCCCGGGAACGTCCGAGGGACCGACGATCGAGGCGCCGGCGCCGTCGCCGAAGATGAAGGCCGAGCCGCGGTCGGTCTTGTCGGTGAAGTCGGACAGCTTCTCGACGCCGATCACGAGGACGAACGTGGCGCTGCCACCGCGGACCATGTCGTTGGCCAGCGCGATGCCGTGGCAGTAGCCCGCGCAGGCCGCGGAGATGTCGAAAGCGACGGCGGAGGTGGCGCCGATGCGCTCAGCGACGATCGGGGCGGCGCCCGGTGTCTGGTACGGGTGGGTGACCGTGGCGACGATGACGGTGCTGATCTGCGAAGCCATGAGACCTGCCGACCGGAGCGCCTCGTTAGCAGCGGCGGACGCCATGTCGACCACGGTCTCGTCAGCGGCCGCAAAACGACGCGTGATGATGCCCGAGCGCTCACGGATCCACTGGTCGGAGGAGTCGATGTGCTCGCAGATCTCCTCGTTGGTGACCACACGCTCGGGCCGGTATCCGCCGACGCCCCAGATGCGGGAGTAGGCGGCTCCGGCCGTGGTGGTCAGGGTCCGGCGTTGCTGGGGAATCGTTGTCATGTGGTGGGCTCCATGGTGTTCAGCTGCTCGACCTTGTTCTGTCGCACGACTCAGGAATGGGTGGGGTGCAGCCGCAGGAGAGGCTGATCGGGGGAGACGGGGTCACCGTCTTCGACCAGCCACTCGATGACTTGGCCGCCGTGGGGTGCTGTGACGTCGAACGTGTCCCGCAGGGTGTTCACGGCAGCGACCACGGAGCCGGGAACCACAGTGGCGCCAGGCTCGGTACGGGTGAAGCTGACGACGCCCTTGGCCGGTGCGATGACCAACCGCCAGGTGGGGCTGTCGGCGATCTGATTGGGCTGTCCGTGCTCACGCACCATGCGGTGGGCCTCCGAGAGCTGGTCGGGAGACTTGAGCGCCAGGACCTCGACGCCCGGAAGTCCCCGCTTGGCCAGGTTGGCCAATGCCCCGGCCGGCGGGATCTCGATCAGGCCGGTGACCCCGAGGTCCTTGAACGTCTCCATGCACAGGTCCCAGCGGACGGGGCTGCTGATCTGGGTCACCAGGCGGTTGAGGACCTCACGGCCACTGTGCACCACCGTCCCGTCCCGGTTGGACACCAGACGAGAGCGGCTGTCATGGGTGGAGATCGCGCGAGCCAGGTCGGCCATCCCCTTGACGGCGGAGGCCATGTGCTCGGTGTGGAAGGCGCCGGCAACCTGCAGCGGGATAACCCGTGCCTTGGCAGGTGGGTCGGCGTTCAGCGCCGCGAGCTGCTCCATGGTCCCGGCAGCCACGATCTGGCCTCCGCCGTTGTTGTTCGCGGCGGTGAGGCCGTGCCTGAGCAGGGTCTGTTCCACGTCATCCTTGTCGCCGCCCAGGATCGCGCTCATGCCCGTTGCGCTGACCGCGCTCGCCTCAGCCATGAGCTGCCCGCGCTCGCGGACCAGGACCATGGCCTGCTCGGCGCTGATGACGCCGGCTGCGGCTGCGGCAGTGATCTCGCCGACCGAGTGCCCGGCGCCACCGGCAACCAGGCGGAAGCCGTCCGCTGGGTGCTCGAACAGGGCCAGCAGCGAGATGAGACCCGCGCCGACGATCAGTGGCTGCGCGACCGCGGTGTCCCTGATCGTCTCGGCATCGGACTGGGTGCCGTGCTTGACCAGGTCGATGCCGGCGACGGTGGAAAGCCACTGCATACGGTCGCGGAATCCCGACAGCTCGAGCCAGGGCGCGAGGAAGCCGGGGGTCTGGGAGCCCTGTCCAGGGCAGACGATGATGAGCACCTCTTCAGCCTCGCGCCTGAGCCGTGATCATGTCGTAACCGACCGGTACCAACTATCGCTACTCCATTTGGAGGATTCCTCCAAAAGAGTCTTTTAGAGGGTTCCTCCAAGAAGCGACGTGTCGTGGGTCGGGGGTATCTCGGGCTGATGACCCTCCAGCGAACGCCGCCACTGTCGTTGGCTGGACTCGGCCAGGCGGCCGACCGCGAGCGCCATCCGCACGGTGTGTGCCTCACGGGGATGGCTCAGGTCATAACCCGTCACCGTGGCGATACGTCCGAGCCGATAGCGGACGGTGTTGGGGTGCACGAACAGGATCCTGGCCGTGGACTCGAGGCCGCCGCCGCCGTCCAGATAGGTGGAGGCTGTCTCGAACAGGGCGCTCCCCGAGGCAAGCAGCGGACGGTAGACGTGTTCGATGAGGGCGAGGCGGGCCTGGGCGTCACCGGCCAGCACCCGCTCCGGCAGCAGATCGTCGGCGAGGACGGGACGGGGAGCATCGGGCCAGGCGCGGGCAGCTCCGAGGCCAGAGAGCGCCGCCCTGGCAGAGCGTCCCGCGGCGAACAGATGAGGCACCGTGGGGCCGATGACGATGGGGCCGTCGCCGAAGCACTCGGCCAACGCGTGGACCGTGGCCGTGGGGTCCTGCAGGCCCCCGAGGATGGCGACCAGCCGTCGTCTCTGCACTGCAGCCAGGGACTCGATCCCGTGGTGCGACGAGGCTCGCCGGAGAGTGTCCACGACCCCCTCGGTGTCGCCCTCTGGTGTGGAACCGGCGACCACGGCGACGTGGTTGACCGACCCCCAGCCCAGCGCGGACGCTCGGGACTGCATCGAGTCGTCGGCCTCACCACGCAGGACGGCGTCAACCACGAGGGACTCCAGCCGCGCGTCCCAGGCACCGCGGGCCTCGGCTGCGCGGGCGTAGACCTGAGCGGCCGCGAAGGCGATCTCGCGTGAGTAGCGCAACACCCCCTCGCGCAAGATCTGCTCCTCGCCGGGAGCCGCGAGATGGGCGACGTCGTCCTCGACAACGTCAACGACCGCCCGTAACAGCTCGAGAGTCTGTGCCAGGCTGATCGACCGGGTCAGCTCGCGCGGTGCCATCCCGAACACGTCCACCGAGACCTGGGGGTTTTCGCTGGGGTCGCGATACCACGCAAGGAAGCCCGCGATGCCGGCCTGAGCGACGAGTCCGACCCATGAGCGGTCCTCCGCCGAGAGGGCGCGGTACCAGTCGTGCCGGGTCTCCATGTACTTGTTCGCGGTGGTCGAGAGCGCGCCGGAGCTGCGCTCGATGCGCCGTTGTGTGGCCGCGCTGCCGCGCGGACGTGTGGCTGCCATAAGGTCAGCCTAATTGTATGTCGGCCACAATGACCCTTCCACGAGGCAGTCATCGCACCGCGGCCGTGAAGTCGCAAAGATCGTTCCCCCCAGGCTTGGCGAGCAGCAATCTGTGCGACTTCACGAGGTGCGGCCATGAGCTGGCATGCCGGTGAGTCGCCTACGACTCGCCACCGGCGTTTCCGGAGGCACCCGCGGTGATGTCGAGCAGGCGGTATCGCGCGGCTGCCTCGCGGGCCACCGATGCGTCGATCTCGCCTCGCTTGGCCAGCATCTGAAGCGCCCGCACGGCGACCGAGGGGCCGTCGATGTGGAAGTAGCGACGAGCTGCGGCGCGGGTGTCGGAGAAGCCAAAGCCGTCGGCTCCCAGCGCGGTGAAATCACCGGGGACCCACGGCGCGATCTGCTCCTGGACCGCACGCATGAAGTCCGATACCGCGACGATGGGACCGGGTGCGTCCTTGAGCCGCTGGGTCACGTAGGGCACGCGCTCCGGCTCGTCGGGATGCAGGAACGTCTGTTCGTCTGCGGCCAGGCCGTCGCGCCGCAGCTCGCCCCATGAGGTGACCGACCAGACGTCTGCGACGACGCCCCAGTCGTTGCGCAACAGCTCCTGCGCCTCCAGGACCCACGGCACGCCGACGCCGGAACCGAGCAGCTGGACCCGGCGTCCATCGTCGTGCAGACCTTCTCCGGAGCCCGGCGCGAGGAGGTACATTCCGCGCCGGATCCCTTCAGCGTCAACGTTTTCCGGCTCGGCCGGCTGGACGTTCGGCTCGTTGTAGACCGTGATGTAGTAGATGACGTTCTCGGGCTGTTCGCCATACATGCGGCGCAGGCCGTCCTGCATGATGTGCGCGATCTCGTAGCTGTACGCGGGGTCGTAGGAGACGACAGCGGGGTTGGTGGAGGCAAGCAGCGGGCTGTGACCGTCGGCGTGCTGCAGACCTTCGCCGGTCAAGGTCGTTCGACCGGCTGTGGCACCGATGAGGAAGCCGCGGCTCATCTGGTCGGCGGCGGCCCACAGGGAGTCCCCGGTGCGCTGGAACCCGAACATCGAGTAGAAGATGTAGATCGGGATCATCGGCTCGCCATGGGTGGCGTAGGACGTCCCGGCCGCGGTGAACGCTGCCACCGAACCGGCCTCGTTGATGCCCAGGTGCAGGATCTGCCCCTCGGCCGACTCCTTGTAGGCCAGCATCAGGTCGGCATCGACCGAGGTGTAGTGCTGGCCGTGGGGGTTGTAGATCTTGATCGTAGGGAAGAACGAGTCCATGCCGAAGGTGCGAGCCTCGTCGGGGATGATCGGGACGACGCGGCGACCGAACTCCTTGTCGCGCATCATGTCCCGAAGCAGCCGTACGAAGGCCATGGTCGTGGCGATCTGCTGCTTGCCCGACCCACGCTTGACGACCTCGTACACACTGTCGTCGGGCAGCTTCAGCGGCGCGTGCTCCACCCTGCGGTGAGGCAGCGATCCGCCGAGCTTGGCGCGGCGTTCCTTCAGGTACTGGATCGCCGGGTCGTCCGCGCCGGGGTGGTAGTAGGGCGGCAGATACGGATCGGCATCAAGCTGCTCGTCGCTGATCGGGATCCGCAGAGTGTCACGCAGGCCCTTGAGATCGGTCAGGGTCAGCTTCTTCATCTGGTGCGTGGCATTGCGCCCGGAGAACTGTGTGCCCAGGCTGTAGCCCTTGATCGTCTTGGCGAGGATGACGGTGGGCTGGCCGGTGTATTCCATCGACGCTTTGTAGGCCGCATAGACCTTGTGGTAGTCGTGCCCGCCGCGCTTGAGCCTCCAGATGTCGTCGTCGGACATCTTCTCGACCATCTTGCGGGTGCGCGGGTCGCCGCCGAAGAAGTGCTCCCTGACGTATGCGCCGTCGTTGGCGCGGAACGTCTGGTAGTCGCCATCGGGCGTGGTGTTCATCAGGTTCACCAGAGCGCCGTCGCGGTCCTGCGCCAGCAGCGGGTCCCACCCGCGGCCCCAGATGACCTTGATGACGTTCCAGCCGGCACCACGGAAGGTTGCTTCGAGCTCCTGGATGATCTTGCCGTTGCCGCGGACCGGTCCGTCGAGGCGTTGCAGGTTGCAGTTGATGACGAAGGTGAGGTTGTCGAGCTCCTCGTTGGCGGCGAGCTGGAGCAGACCTCGTGACTCGGGCTCGTCCATCTCGCCGTCACCCAGGAACGCCCAGACGTGCTGCTGGGAGGTGTCCTTGATGCCGCGGTTGTGCAGATAGCGATTGAACTGCGCCTGGTGGATCGCGTTCATCGGGCCCAGGCCCATGGAGACGGTCGGGAACTCCCAGAAGTCCGGCATGAGCCGCGGGTGGGGGTAGGACGACAGCGACAGCGGCTTGCCGTCCACCACGTGGCTGTGCTCCTGACGGAACCCGTCGAGCTCAGCCTCGGACAGCCGACCCTCGAGGAAAGCCCGTGCGTAGATGCCGGGGGACGCATGGCCCTGGACGTAGATCTGGTCGCCGCCGCCTTCGTGGTCACGGCCACGGAAGAAGTGGTTGAAGCCGACCTCATACAGCGTGGCAGCTGAGGCGAAAGAAGATATGTGGCCGCCTACGCCGATCCCGGGCCGCTGTGCGCGGTGGACCATGATCGCGGCGTTCCAGCGGATGAAGGCGCGATAGCGACGCTCGACGTCCTCATCGCCGGGGAACCACGGCTCAGCCTCGGGATCGATGGTGTTGATGTAGTTCGTCGTGGTCAGCGAGGGAACCCCCACCTGGCGCTCGCGGGCTCGTTCGAGCAGCTTGCGCACCAGATAACGGGCCCGGGTGCGGCCGACCTCGTCGATGACGGCATCCAGGGAGTCCAGCCACTCCTGGGTCTCCTCAGGGTCGATGTCGGGGATCCGACTCGGGATGCCGTTCAGGATGGGTCCGGCTTCGTCGCGTGCCATCGAGCTGTGTCCTTTCTCGTGACGTGCGTGTCACTGATGAGCGTGTCACTGCCGTCGGCGATGGTGGATAGTGACGCCAGATGCGTTCAGGTGACGTCCGCCATCCTCTAACAAATCGCTCAAGCGTCACAACGTGGTGGGGCTACTGTCCGGTATGACCAGCCGGTCCGACCCGCAGTGATGGTATTTATCGTGTCTGCTTGCAAGATTCACCCAGACCGGGTGGACTACGCACAGGAATATCCAACGATCGCGGCGTGAGCCGGGGTCCACGTCAGAGGGGAACACTCGTGGTTGCGACCGCGGAAGCCGCGGCGACGAACGGTTCGGTGGCGAAGCTTGGCTTTGCCGCTGGACAGGTAGTCCAAGAGTACGGATATGACCAGGACGTCGATGAGGACTTCCGTCTGGCGATCGAGGAGATCTGTGGCTCCGAGCTCGAGGACGAAAACTACGCCGACGTCGTCGACGCAGTGGTCCTGTGGTGGCGCGAGGAGGATGGCGACCTCATCGATGCTCTTGTGGACTCACTGACCAACCTTGCGGAGCGTGGGTTCATCGTGCTGCTCGCGCCCAAGGCTGGACGGGTGGGGCAGGTCGATCCCAGCGACATCCAGGAGGCAGCTGTGACGACAGGGCTTCATACCTCCGGCAGCACGAATGCCGCCAGAGACTGGAACGGCACCCGACTGGTCGCCCCCAAGTCAGCCCGACGCTGACGTTGGCAGGCCGCTCAGGTGACTGCCGGCATGCCGCGCTGGTGACTGCTGACAGACTGGGGCCATGACGGGCACCGACGGAACCACCGCCGCACGCGAGGTGCTCACAGTCGGAGAGGTCGCTCCTGACTTCACCCTGAGGGACCAGAACGGCAAACCGGTGTCACTGTCCGACTACCGGGGCGTCAAGAGCGTCGTGGTGGTCTTCTACCCGTTTGCGTTCTCCGGCATCTGCACCGGTGAGCTGTGCGAGATTCGCGACGACCTCGGCGCCTTTGAGAGTGACGACGTCCAGGTTCTGACCATCTCGTGCGATCACATGTTCACCCAGCGGGCCTGGTCTGACGATCAGGGCTACTTCTTTCCGCTGCTCAGCGACTACTGGCCGCACGGTGGGACCGCGCAGGCCTACGGGGTCTTCGATGAGTCTGGAGGGTTCGCCAAACGTGGGACGTTCCTGATCGACCGTGACGGAGTCGTGCGGTGGGCGTTGGTCAACGGGATGTCCGAGAAGCGTGACTTCAGCGGCTATCGCGCCGCTCTCGAGGAGCTGATCGGTTCGGTTGGCCGACCAGCTTGACGGCGGTGCC
>Ga0209587_1001017_pt1 | contig 13456 bp, 16 predicted proteins | sample NGEPerD_2_FD_184512 | JGI IMG/M metagenome (GOLD analysis project Ga0209587, IMG submission 184512) | Arctic peat soil microbial communities from the Barrow Environmental Observatory site, Barrow, Alaska, USA - NGEE PermafrostL1-D... | ecosystem: Environmental > Terrestrial > Soil > Wetlands >... | reverse complement strand
AAATATATCTCTGTCAAGCGAAATCAAAAAAAATCCAATTAATTTTATTAATACTTTTTTCACAGGGATTCAATCTGAAACAAAAATATTGTTTAATTTATATAATTTTGATATTTTGATAATTCCCCTTTTTCTTCTTTTCTTCTTAATTTTTATAACAAAACAATATAAAATAAATGAAAAATTATCGATAATCATCTTATTGCCATTTTTATTCCTACTTGTTTTTCCGATTTTCCATATTGAAAATCGATATCTTGTCCAACCTTATATTTTTTTGATCTTTTTAATTTCTTTAGGATGCTTTCCTGATGAAAAAATATTTTTGTCCTTTATAAAAAATATAACGTCTAAAAGAATGATTTTCGGAACTGTAAGAGCGATCATCGTGTTCTTTCTTTTTGCATATTCAATCCTCTGTCTACATCTCTATGTGCCAACTTATGAAAGTGAACATATCAGTGCTGCTAGTTATATACAAAATAATTCAAAAAATACCGAGGGGAACATTGTCATCATGTCCAGAAAGCCATTTGTTTCTTTCTATTCTCAAAACTGGGAGAACAAAGCATCCATTCCCTATACTAACATTCAAAACATAATAAAGTTTGCAAAAGAAGAGAAAGTAAACTATATTATAATTGACCAAAGATATCTTAGCAATCGTGATAATTACGAAGAAATGACTCACTTGGATGATTATTCGGATTCAATTAAACTTGTTTTTGAAGAAAACGCGACATTACCAATAAAAATATTCGAAATATCATATTAGTATAAAATTAATTGAAAATAATAATCTGGGAATGGATAATAACAAAGAAATATCAATCGTCATCCCCGCTTACAATGAAGCTGAAAATCTTCCGGTTTTGTGCGATGAAATCAAGGGGGTTATGGAAAACATCACTGAAAGTTATGAAATCATCATAGTTAATGATGGAAGCACTGATAAAACAAAAGAAACGATTGAGAACCTAAGTCAGAAAAATATTAATATAACAGGAATACATTTTCGTTCAAATTTTGGTAAAGCTTCTGCTCTCAGCGCTGGCTTCAAAAAGTCTGAAGGAAAAATAATTTTTACAATGGATGCAGATTTACAAGATGACCCCAAAGAAATTCCAAAATTCATTGCCAAGATTGACGCAGGATTTGATTTGATTTCTGGCTGGAAACAAAACCGCAAAGATTCATTTATCAAAAACACAAGCTCTATCTTTTTTAATTTTGTGACGTCTCTCTTCTCCACAATCAAACTGCACGACTTTAATTGTGGATTTAAAGCGTACAGGAGCGAAGTTGCCAAGGGATTGGACCTCTACGGTCAACTCCATAGATATATTCCCGTTATGGTGGGGAATGAAGGATATAAAATCACCGAAATTCCAGTTCATCACCGCAAAAGAAAATTCGGAAAATCAAAATATGGTCCAATCCGGTTTCTCAATGGATTTCTAGATTTGCTGACCGTTCTGGTTTTGACAAAATATTTCAAGAGACCAGCTCACTTTTTCGGCGGACTCGGTTCAATTGCACTCGGATCCGGTCTTATTATTAGTTTATACATTACATTTCTAAGAATATCTACAGGATCAATACAAAATCGTTTGCCTCTTTTCATCGCAGGAATATTGCTTATTATGGTTGGTGTTCAGCTAATTTCTCTTGGATTGATTGGTGAAATGTTTGTAAAAAATTATTCGAGAAGAGAAGGTGATTCCGAAATAAGAAAACTATTATAAAAATATTATAAATAAATGACGAATAGATTAACTATATTTCAAAAAATCAAAAAAGGACTGAGCTATTTTTATTATCCATACAAAAAGATTTTCGAATCCTCAAAAACCTTTAGGTTCAACGGGAAAACATACAACTATTTCTATCATTTATATAATGCAACTTGGCGAAGCGAAAGAGCAATCGAAGTTCCAATTGTTATGGATTTCATAAACGATAGTCAAAACAAAGATATTCTTGAACTGGGCAATGTCCTCTCTCATTATTTTTCTTTTGAACACGACATCTTAGACAAGTACGATAAATCAAAAAAAGTTATTAGACAAGATGTTGTAAATTTCAATCCAACTAAAAAATATGATTTAATTGTTAGTATATCGACCTTAGAACATATTGGTAGGGATGAAAATCCAAAAGATGAAACGAAGATTGAAAAGACAATTGAAATTTTGAAAAAATGTCGAAACCTGAAGGAAAAATTATTATTACTTTTCCTCAAGGATATAATCGAAAATTAGATGAACTTAACAGAGATGAAAAACTGCAATTCACCGAAAAATATTGCCTGATTAGAACCACCAGAAACAACCTATGGAATGAAATACCCTGGAACAAAAATTGTGATAGAAAATTTGGAAAGCCATACAATAATGCAAACGCTTTAATCGTTGGGATGATAAGCCTATAATAGATAATGATTGCAATATGAGAATACTTTATATATCAAGAAAGCACCCACCTTCAATTGGTGGAATGGAAAAAGTATCGTATGAAATTTACAGCAGATTGGATAAATGGCAAGATGTAAAACCTGTGCTTTGGGGAGGATCAACAAAATGGCTCTTTATCGTCATCCCTTATTTTATCGTGAAATCAAGTTATATTCTGTTAACAAAAAAAATTGACCTTGTTTATTTAGGAGATGGTTCAATATCTCCGATGATATTTTTATCTAGAATTTTCAAAAAACCAACTATCATAACAATACATGCTCTGGACATAACTTATAAAAACTGGCTCTATCAATTATTCATTCCAAAATGTGTCAAAAAAGCTAACAAGGTCATATGCGTTAGCGACTATACTCAAGATGAATGTAAAAAAAGAGGAATATTGAGCAGCAAGACGATTGTCATTAAAAATGGAATTTCAGATGATTTTTATATAAAAAACAGGAACATAAAAGAATTGAGAAATCAAATTGAAAAAACAATCAACATCTCTTTGAAAAATAAAAAAATACTACTATCTGCTGGAAGACTAATAGAGAGAAAAGGTTTTCACTGGTTTGTGACAGAGGTTATACCAGAATTACTAAAAAAGCGAAAAGATTTTATATATATTATTGTCGGAAGTGGAAAATTCAGAGAAAACATAAAAGCAACAATTGCTGAGAATAACTTAGAAAATATAGTTTTTATGCTTGGCAGGGTAAGTAGTAAGACATTAAAAATTCTTTACAACTCAGCTGATATTTTTGTGATGCCAAATATAAAAATTGAAGGCGATGCCGAAGGATTCGGCCTTGTTGCACTCGAAGCTGCTTCTTGTGGATTGCCCGTTGTAGCATCTAATTTAGAGGGGATAAAGGATGCACTAGAAGATTATGAATCAGGATACTTGGTAGCGACATCTAGCAAAGAAGGCTATACTAATATTGTTAGTTCTTTATTAGAAAGAAAAAGTATGTCAGATGGTGAGTTAGAGAGACTAAGAGCTGTCGTACTAAAAAATTATAATTGGGATAATATTACTGAAAAATATTTTGAAGAATTCGAGAAAATATTATAGACAATAAATAACATTAACGATCCATGCTTAAAATTGTTCTTATTGTAAAATATTATTATCCTCTTAAGAGACCATCTGGTATTCTCCGATTTGTTATGAATTTATCGGAAAAATTAGGGAAACAAGTAAATTTAACAATAATTACCTGTAAATTTGATAAAAGGCACAAAAGCAAAGAACGTTATAATAATTATGATATTATAAGGATTAACTCCCCTTTCTATATATTTTCGGCAATTAGATCAGCAAAATTGAAACCAAATTTAATCATTTTTGGAACTGGCATTTCAAAATTATGGCTTCTTCTGGCGGTTTCAATTATCTTTCGATCTTTAAATGTCATATCTTCAAGATTTTATAAACACAAAAAGTCAACCTTTGTATTATATCAATTTGTAGATTTAAACTACAACCATAAATTTTTGACAAAATACATTTATAAAGTATTCAAGAAAGTCATCTGCACAAATAAATCGTTATATAATTTTTATCTAAACAAAAATCACAAAGATTCAATTTTTTTCATCCCCCCTGGAGTTAATCTTGCTAAATTTCATCATATAAAATATAAAATAAATGACAAAATTAGAATTGGTTTTTTTGGACATTTGAGTTATAATAAAGGGTCAGACTTATTGCTGAGTTCATTTTTAAAAATGAACAATGATAATACTGAATTATTGCTGGCAGGGTTAGGAAATTTATCAAATAGCCTGAAAACCAAAACCTTAAATCACAAAAATATATATATTAAAGCATATATAGATAATATTGAAGAAGTTATTGCATCTTGCGATTTGCTTGTTTTCCCTTATAGACATTCACAAATGATATTAGGACTTTCTCTTTCTGCAATCGAGGGATTGGCAATGGGAAGACCACTACTAGTTTCTAATAATAATTGTCTAAGAGACTTAGTTGTTCATGGAGAGAATGGATATATTTTCAAAGACGAAGATGAACTTACAAAATACATGTCTAAATTGACCAATAACAAAAATATGTTACAATCATTTAGTTTAGAATCAAAAGAGAAATCTTTAGAGTTTGACATTGATTTCATTTGCAATAAATTAATTTATTCATTAAAAAAGAATGAAAATAGAGAACAACGAATATTATAATACAATTAGTACTATCTATGAGAAACAAAGAACAAGCAAATACTTTTCGCTTATAAATGAGATAGAAATTGATACAATTATTCCTCATATAAAAAACAAGAGAGTATTAGAAATTGGGTGTGGCACCGGTCTTATATTGCAGGAAGCAACTAAATATGCTTCAAGCGCCGTCGGAATTGATACTTCAAAGAAAATGCTCAATATCGCTAAGAATAAAAAATTAAAAGTTTTTCAAGCAGATGCGAATAAAATTCCGTTCCCAGATAGGCATTTTGATGTTGTTTATTCCTTCAAGGTTTTAGCTCATGTCAAAAACATCGAAAATACACTGAATGAAATCGCAAGAGTAACAAAACCAAATGGAAAATTATTCCTGGAATTTTACAACCCCTATAGTTTTAAAAGAATTAGCAATTTAATCTCTAAGCCAAAAAATTATACGAGATATGATAGTCTAAAGAATATTAAAAAAATGTTACCACAAGATATCGAGTATATTGGCTATAGGGGGATAAGAAGTATTTTGATATTCAAGCAACTATTAAATATTCCTATTTTGTCTAAAATAATATATTACCTAGAAAAAAAGTATTCTCCCAAGGCGCTAGGAAGATTTGGAGGATACTTTATTGTTATTTTGAATAAAAAGAATGGCAATTAAGCAAACACACCATAAAAGATATTTACTGGCTATATTATTATATATTATTATAGCTTGTTTTCTGTATGCTTTTATAAAAAATAATATATCTGACATTGAAAAGATAAAAGACATCACCTTTGACTGCCTTTTATATCTAATTATTCTTATATCTTCAACTTTATTATTACTCGGGCTGAAAACTAAATTGATAGTGAATCACTTTAATATTCATCTATCAAGAAAAGAATGGATTGGACTTGGCGTTATAAATACTTTTTGGAATTATATTTTTCTTAAGGGTGGAGTTATGGCTCGAGCCGTCTATCTGAAAAAGAAAAATCTTTCTTATTCAGATTTTTCTTCGATAATAGTTGTGACTCATATTATAAGCTTAATGCTGTTCTCTTTTTTATCGTTTATTATTTTCATTTTTGCTAGTTTTTATTTTCATATTTCCTTCGTAAAAGTAATTATATTTTTCCTAATGATATTTCTTGTGATGGTTTTGATATTAAATGGATCAATAAAAACGAAAAATAAAATCTTACAATTATTTCTAAAAAATAAAGATGAAATTCGAAAAAATAAAGCATTAATAACCAAGCTTATTTTTATAGAAATTATTATTATCATTATATATGCACTAAGATTAAAAATCATAGGAGATTATCTTCATTATGATATACCTATCGCAATATATCTTCTCACGGCTCTTTTTTCCAATATTTCTATAAACATCCTAAATATAATTCCAGGAGGCCTGGGAATCAAAGAAGCTGGAGCTGGATTTATATTCAAAATATTTAATTTCAATTTGGAATACGGCATTATGATTACGCTTATTGACAGAATAATTGCTTTATTTTTAATTTTACCTCTTGGCATATTTTTTAATATATACCTTTTTTTAAAACCATCTAAAAAACCAAAATGAAATAGCGCCATCGGAATGCAATTTCCGAACAACTCCAATTGATTGTTCATCTGATGCGCTGATTAAGAAAATTTCAATATAAAAAAGAGACACATTGTCTCTTTTTTATATTGAATTATAATTCAACTATGAGCTATTGAGAAACCAAAGTCTAAACTAAGATTTCAGTAACAACGATAACCATAGCGTAAGCTAGACCTGCAACTACCATCCCGATGATTCCATAAGAAATAGTCTTTTTTGCCTTGCCAACTGCATCATCATTTCCACCAGCAGTCATGTACAGAATACCACCATAGATAATAACGAGAGTAGCAATAATTGCAATAAATCCTAGTACCCAATCTGTCAAATCCTTCATAACGTCTCTGATGTTTGTAGCAACTCCGGTAGGAGCTGCAGCAGCGCCCCAAGTTTCATCTTGAGCGAATGTTGTCGAAGCATTAACGAGGGAATAGGCTAGAGTGGAAATTATTGACAATTTAATAGTTTTTTTCATATTTACACCACCTTTCTAATTTTTTAAATTTGTTTAAAGCAATCAACTACGGAACTAAAACCTAAGGAACTAGAATCGTAGTAACAACGATAACCATAGCGTAAGCTAGACCTGCAACTACCATCCCGATGATTCCATAAGAAATGGTCTTTTTTGCTTTGCCAACTGCATCATCGTTTCCACCAGCAGTCATGTACTGAATACCACCATAGATAATAACGAGGGTAGCAATAATTGCAATAAATCCTAGTACCCAATCTGTCAGATCCATCATGGCACTCCTGATATCAGTAGCAACACCCCCTGGTTTTCCGCTAGTATTTCCCCAACCAGCAGTAACAGCAGCAAAAACTACTGCATTAGTAGATATAAAGGCATAAGCACCTACAACTGATACTGATAAATATTTTGCAAATTTTTTCATTCGTTTTCACCTCCTTTCAAAATTAGATAATTTAATACAAAAAAATAATCTTATTATGTTATTATTGTTCCTACCAAAACATTGACAATCGCATAAGCTAATCCTGCTACAACTAAACCAAGTAAAGCATATGTCAGTGTTCTTTTCCCGCTTTGCATTTGATCGTCATTACCAGCAGAAGTCATATATTGTACACCTCCATAGATGATAAAAAGTACAGCCAATGTTGAAATAAATCCTAAAATCCAATTGGTCATATTTACGAAAGCACTGTCGATTTCACCGACCACACCTCTTGGCTTTGCAGGAGTATCCCATCCATCTTCTATGGCAGCTTGTGCAGCGGTTGTACAAACTGCAGGAAGCAATACAAATAATGTCATTATAAACATTTTACATTTCGATCTCATAAAATTATATTTTCAAAATAAATAATCGATATTACTCTTTATATTGCTGTACCTGTTAAGATCTTTGATACCAGAACTTTCACCATAGCGTAAGCTAATCCAGCAACCGTCAGTCCTATCATGGCAAAATAAATAATCTTTTTGGAAAGCTCAGCTTTTTGTGTGTCCCCAGAAGATCCGACATAGTTTACTCCACCCCAAATCAAAGCAAGGACTGACAAAGTCGTCACAAGCCCCAAAAGCCATTTTGTGACATTCATCATCATAGTATCCATATTATCTCCCAAACCAAAATCTGCAGGATCTGACCATTGCGCATTTACAACATTTGCAATTGCAAAAAATTGAAATGCCAATAATGTATAAAATATTTTTAATTTATTTTTTTTCATTTGTTTTATTATCTCATTTTTTTAAGATTTGGTCAAACTATGGTATAAGTAAATTTTTGATTACCATCACAATGGCATACGAGACCCCCATAACAATCACCCCTAGTATTGAAAACTTGATAATCTTTTTGGACGAATCCGCTTTTGATGTATCCCCAGAAGAGGCAACATAGTTGATTCCACCCCAAATCAAGAACACAACAGAAAGAACTAGCCCCAATCCCAAAATCCACTCAATCACACTATCCAAAATTTCCAAAATTGGCTTATCAGGTATCCCAGCAGACAAGCACTCATCTTTACAATTGAAAATTGTTTCTCCTGGTCCACATACTTCGAGCTCATTAACGCAAGTATCGACAGCTTTTACATTTTTTATACCAAGAACATTTTCACCATCAAATGAAATCTGACCAAAAGAAAAAACAGAAAAAAATATCATAAAAAGAATTATTTTTCCACTAGTTGAATTTTTCATTTTCTTGTTAGCTTATTTCTTATTTCGATAGTTTTCGATTGCTTTGTGCAGGGCGCTAGCGGCCAAATTTGAACAATGCATTTTTACTGGTGGCAATCCTTCCAAGCTTTTCGCCACATCGTTATTGGTGATTTTCAGAGCTTCATCCAAGGCCTTTCCTTTCGCCAAATCTGTCACCATCGAAGAAGTGGCAATCGCAGCAGCACAGCCCAAAGTCTCAAAAGTGATGTCTTCAATTTTCGCCTTACTCACTTTGATATATATTTTCATCAAATCTCCACAAACAGGATTTCCAGCTTCCCCTACTGCATCTGCTTGCTCCATTTTACCATAATTATGAGGATTTGTGAAATGTTCTATTACTTTTTTTGTATACATATATATAGAAATTGTTAAATTGTTAAATTGTTAAATTGTTAAATTGTTAGAATGTTAATATGATATATACTCTTATTCTAAAGCAAAATACGATGATGTCAATTGATGGAACCTAAATAATATTAACTACTTAATACTAATCCCCCAATACATCTCTCGAAAAAACAATTCCATAAACCTTATCAACATCTAATCTACTTTCAAAATAACTCTCTTTGGATAACTGGTTTGATGACTCAGACGACTCCCAAAGAATATCCCGGCTCTCAGGAATTCTAATTGTACCTAAAAAATTACTGCCCGTGCTGCCAGATTGTTTTTGAACTAGCATACTATATTTATCAGCCGGCTTTGTAAAAGAATTGAAGTCAATCCTATAGGGTAGTTCATATTTATAAGTTACCTCAACTGTTTCTCCTGGGCTGACATAGACCCAATTCCCAAAAACAGTTTTTCCAGATTCTTCAAAAATTTGAGTGCCAGAATCAGAATCAATTTTAATTGTGTCCTCAATCTTTTTTACCTCCTGATCAATACTAAATTTTTCATAATCGATAGGTGGTTTATATTCTTGCAAAGTGTGACCGCTAGCTTCAAGCAAAATGCTCCCCAGAGGGACATATACCCTCAGATAATCAGAATTAACTCGATTATACCAATCAAAATCACTTTGTCCGCCAGTATGCTTTCGGGTAATCTTAACTGTGTTGATTATTGAACCATCTTCGGACATTTCCGTCAAATGATTAATGCTTTCTTCAACAACGGCATCTGTTTTATATCCATTTATATTACTATTCACCACGCTCAGATAGTTTCCACTCGAATTTCGAATTTGTCCTCCCCAACCTCTTTTCAAAATCATATTTTCAATATCAGCATTTCTATGATAGAACATAATATGTTTTTCCTTTAAACTTTCTTCGATAATACTAATAAAGTCAAGATATCTTTGAACTTTCTCTTGTTCATTCATTTTCTCGGTATCAAGCATCTTTTCAAAAATCAAAGGCACTAAATCAGAAAGAATCTTTTTGGGCCTGTTCTCTTCTTTGTCATATAATTCTTCGACTTGCCGCTGAGATTCAGATAGAAAATTTTCCGCATCTAAGGTTAAATTATATTCAACCATTTCAACTGGTCCTATAACTCTCAATATTTTTTCAATGACACTTGGCGTGAAAGTTATAACGCCGTCAACTGTTGGACCGCCAGTTTTTTCGTAAAATGAAGCAACTTTTTGGGCACTTGTTGGAAAATCAGCAAACCAATTTGCATCATGCATACTCCATGCAGCACTTATTTTTTGAATTGGCATCGGTGGAACAATTTTCTCATTTAATCGTCCATCTGGATTGAAAATTCCATCAATAAACAAATTTTCAACTTTACCATTTTCCATATCCAAAATTCCATAGCTCCCAATGAAGCCTCCAGTTGCTCTCATTTCACTATTGTTTTGAAACAATAACAAATATTTCTGTGGTTTTTTATCTCCAATTATTTCCGTGAGAACTTCAAAATCCTCGGCTAGATTTTTCAGATTGTCAACTAGTGTCGGCAAATTATTCTGAACCAAATCCATCTTCGCTTTCATTTCGTCTGGAATATAATTTGAATTTATTGAATTTATCTTCTCTTCTGCCTCTTTGAGATTTACCGCAACATTTTCAATTATCTCGCCAAAATCTGATATTGACGAAGATGAAAAATTTTCAAAATCTAACTTGGAAACAGCATCAAGAAGTCTCACAATATTCTCTCCAGCAAGCGCTATGTTTTCTCCTGCTTCTGTAACATTCTTGGCACTCGAAAGGGGCGTATCAATTGGCAAACTATTTATGATTCCTGCTAATCCAAAACCAAGATCATCTGTCATTCTCTTTGCATCTGAAAAATTAAGCTTTGCATATTCAAGCTCATCAAAACTATTACTGAATTCATTATCAGCTACAGATTGTCCAGCTTGTTTTAAATAATTCAGAGCCTCCACTCCAACACCCATAATCTTTCCTTTACCCTCAATTTCTTTTTGTACAAATGCCAAAGAGAAGACAAAGCAAGACATAAAAGTGGTCATAAAAACAAAAGAGATAAAAGACCTGCTCAGCAAGAGCGAAAAACGAAGTCGAGACTTTGGTCTTGTATGAGAATCTAGCGAAGATTTTACTAACTTTTTTATATTTTCCTCTTTGGCAATTTTCTTTTTAAATTCAAGTATATCTAGATTGCGACCACTCTCATCAAGATCTGATGTTATTATTGTTTCTGAAAGGCCCTTTTCTTCGTCGAAAAAATCAAGACTAGGAAGTTCTAATAAATTAATAGAATTATTCGCTGATAGTTTATTTTTTGAGTTAAGCTTCAAATTACCATCGCAAAGAGAATGACAAAAACTGCGTTTTTTAGAAGTTTCATAATCACAATTCGATAATTTCAGAACAGTTTCTTTCTCAGAGTCTGAAACTTTGACAGATAGCTGGCTTGAATTCTCCTCTGGCAAATTCTGTTTTTCAAAAACATGCTTTTCTTCTATCTGAACTTTTTTGATCTTTATCTCTGGTTTTTGAATGTTTTCTCTCCCTGTTTCCGATTCTATGATATTTTCTTTTCTTATCACATCAAGAACGACCTTATTGCTATTCTCGGCTAAAATATTTTTCCTTATTTTCTCATCAGAAAAACGACGCAAGTCAATCACGCCTTCATTTGTCAGGTCTCCTCTTTGATACAGAAGTTTTGATTTTTTATTTGGAATTATGTCCATTAGCAGTATTTTTTAATTGACTTTTATATTAAAAACAATTATATTCTATAGTAATAAAACACAAATCAAAGGAGCATAAGAATGAATAAACTGACCATCTGGTTGCGGAAATTATGGATTGTGCTTTATTTCGAATTTAGTCTACGACTAACTAAAACAAAAAGATCTATTTGGAATAGAGGAATTAAGCTTAAATGGGATAGGCTCTGGATTCGAAAAAATGAATTCCACAATTCTCTCTCAATGGATGTTGATGCAATATATGATATGAGTACAGAAGAAAGAAATATCTATATCAAGAATTTGATAAAGCGTAGAAATCTAGCTCACAAAAAAAGCATATAAAGTTAGCTAAAAAAAATAGCTTTCTTTTTTTATTCCAAAACAGTTTCATAAATTTTCAAAGTTTCAATTCCCATTTTTTCCCAACTATATTTTTCAATTTGCTTGAAACCTTTTTCTCTGAGTTCATTGTACAACTTTTCGTCAGTTAGAACCAGTTTTATTTTTTCCGCCATTTCTTTTTCGTTTTTGGGATCAAAATATTCTGCCGCCTCACCCAAAACTTCTGGCAAACTTGTTGTGTTTGAGGAAATAACTGGTGTTCCGCAGGCCATTGCTTCAAGTCCAATCAATCCGAAGCCTTCATAAAAAGACGGAATCACGAACACCTTCGCTCCGTTATAAAACAAGGGGATATCTTTCTGATCAATGAATCCAGGTCTGATAATTTCTTCTTCCAAACCCAGGTCCTTCCAAGTTTTTTGTACTTCTGGATAATATGGGTCTTCTTTCCCTCCCAGAACAAGTTGAAGATCAAGATGATATATATATTTCAAAATTCCAAAAGCTTTAATTAACCCCACTAAATTTTTGTGATTCCGCCACACCCCAGTATAAAAAATATATGGCTTTGTTATCAAATATTTCTGCTTTAGCTTTTCAATTTTTTGATTGTTCTCAATTACCTGAAACTGTTCATCCGCTCCTTCATAAACAACTTTGATTTTATTTTCCTTTATCTTGAAGTGTTTCACGATATCATTTTTTGTATTCTGCGAAACAGCAATGACTTGAGCGGCTTTTTTGACCGAAGAAAAAAACACAGTTCGAAATCCCAATCTTCTTGTCAAAGATTTCATTTTGTGACCAGGAAAAAAAAATGGAGTAATATCATGAATTGTGACAATTGATTTTCCAAAATATAATATCGGAGAATTAAAATGAGTGAAATGAATTAAATCTAGCTTTTGTTTGTAAAGTTGAAATGGAAACAAGAATTGTTCTTTCCAGCCATACCATTTTGCGGAAACTTTCACTTTTTGAATTCTTTCATTGGGCAAGACAAACTCATCATATTCTTCTGGCATCAAAAAAATGACATATTCGTTTTTTTGATCAAACTGAAAAACATATTGCAAAAGATACCGAACATAATTTCCAATTCCAGTCTGCGCAAATCCATACATCCTCGCATCGATTCCAATTCTTTTTGGTTTGATTTTCATAGACTTTTATATTTAGAATGTTTTGATGGACTGATAATATTAAATTGTCATTCATGAATATATTCATTTGCTATAATCTAAAATCCATTATATACTTTTTATATTCAAAACATAAACATTTCAAAGGAGGGAATAAACTTGAGAATAAAAAAATTCATCAAGAAAATAAAACCGGCTATTTCTGTGATTAGCATAATTTCAGCAGTAGTCATCGCTTCTATGTCTAGAGAAAGTGCGTCTATTTTATGGACAAGTATTGCAAAATTTTTAATGGCCTTGGGAGTATGTAGTTATTTTGCTTGGACATTAGGTTCAGAATCTGAAAGGTCAACACCATCTGATTAATTTCAGATTTTTTTTGCATA
>Ga0209587_1001016_pt1 | contig 13459 bp, 8 predicted proteins | sample NGEPerD_2_FD_184512 | JGI IMG/M metagenome (GOLD analysis project Ga0209587, IMG submission 184512) | Arctic peat soil microbial communities from the Barrow Environmental Observatory site, Barrow, Alaska, USA - NGEE PermafrostL1-D... | ecosystem: Environmental > Terrestrial > Soil > Wetlands >... | reverse complement strand
GCCACCCCAACCGCAGCAACCGACGCCACCGCATCTACCGCGACCAACACGACGGGGCCTGAGTCATGAGCGAGATCCTGCGGACCGACGTCGAACCCCTCGTCGAGATCACGCTGCGCGTCAACGGCGTCAAACACACCGCTGCCGCCCCAGCCCGCAGGCTGCTCTCGGACTTCTTGCGCCACGAGCTGCGGCTCACCGGCACCCACGTCGGTTGTGAGCATGGTGTCTGCGGCGCGTGCACCGTCCTGATCGACGGGACGCCGATGCGCTCCTGCCTGATGTTCGCGGTGACAGCCCAGGACCTCGAGATCACCACGGTCGAGGGGCTCGCCGAGAACGTCGAGGACTCCAGCACTGGCGCAGCCAGCATCACTACCACGATGAGCCCGGTCCAGCAGGCGTTCATCGAGTGCCATGGGCTGCAGTGCGGGTTCTGCACACCGGGCTTCCTGACGACCATCACGGCATACCTGAAGGAAAACCCTGATCCCACGGAAACCGAGGCGCGAGAGGCGATCTCGGGCAATCTGTGCCGTTGCACGGGATACCAGAACATCGTCAAGTCGGTGCTGCGGGCCGCTGAGATCGCCAACGAGCGGGGTGAGAGCGCGTGACGACCAAGATGTTCGGCGCCCCCGTCCAGCGCAGGGAGGACCCGCGTCTGGTGAGCGGCAACGGTCGCTATCTGGACGACCTTGGCCAGGACGCGCTCGCGGCGGCGTTCGTCCGCAGTCCCTTTGCGCACGCCCGCATCCTGGACATCGACGTCACCGACGCGATCGACATCCCCGGGGTCATTGCGATCTACACGCACGAAGACCTTGACGGCAACACCACCGAGCGCTTGCCGCTACTGATCCCGCACCCCGACCTGACCAACCCCATGACCGGCTACTGCCTTTCTCGTGAGGTGGTCAAGCACGTCGGCGAGGCCGTGGCCATGGTCGTCGCCACCGACCGCTACGTGGCCGAAGACGCCTGCGAGCGCATCAAGGTCGACTACGAGCAGCTTCCGGTGGTGGTCGGTCTCGAGAAGTCGCGAGCGGCCGAGGTCCTGGTGCACGCCGAGGCGCCGGGCAACGTTTCCGCGCACATGGTCCAGGAGGTCGGGGACGCCGCGTCTGCCATCGCTTCCTCGCCTCACCAGCTGACACTGTCCCTGCAGATCGAGCGCAGCGCCTCGATGCCCATGGAGGGCAGGGGGGTCTACGCCCGTTGGGACAGTGACGAACAGAGCATCCGGCTGTACTCCTCGACGCAGACGTCAACGGGCGTGCGTGCCGCCGTCGCCGCGAAGCTCGGTATGCCGTTGGCAAAGGTCGAGTGCATCGCCCCCGATGTGGGCGGCGGCTTCGGGGTCAAGATCGTGCACCCCTGGCCGGAGGAAGTGCTCATCCCGTGGGCCGCGCGCCGGCTGGACGCCGAGGTCAAGTGGGTCGAGGACCGTCGTGAGCACTTCATCTCCGCGGCGCACGAGCGGGCACAGCTGCAGGACATCGAGGTTGGATTCGATGACGCTGGAAGGGTGCTCGGCCTTTCGGTGAAGTTCTGGCACGACAACGGCGCCTACACGCCGTACGGGATCATCGTCCCGATCATCACGTCGACCCAGCTGCTCGGGCCCTACAAACCCGGCGCCTACCGGGTCGAGTTCTTCTCGATGTACACCAACACCGTCATGGTCACCCCCTACCGTGGCGCGGGTCGGCCTCAGGGTGTCTTCGCGATGGAACGCACGATGGACGCGATCGCGGACTACCTCGGTCTCGACCGTACTGACGTGCGCAGCGCCAACTTCATCCAGGTCGAGGACATGCCCTACGACCATGGTCTGCTCTTCCAGGACGGCCGGCCGCTGATGTACGACTCCGGCGACTTCCCGGCCAGTCTGGCCAAGCTCAAGGAGCTGGTGGGCTGGGACGACTTCGCTGCCTATCGCACCCAGGCCGCGCTCGAGGGTCGCAGGGTGGGGCTCGGGATCGGTTGCTACGTCGAGGGAACCGGCGTCGGCCCCTATGAAGGCGGACACATCCAGATCGAGACAAGTGGCCGCGTCAACGTCTCGACCGGCCTGACCAGCCAGGGCCAGGGGCATCAGACGGTGTTCGCCCAGATCGTCGCCGACGAGCTCGGGGTGCCGATCGAGGACGTCTTCGTCACGACCGGTGACACCCGCCGATTCGGTTACGCAGTGGGCACATTCGCCTCGCGCGCTGCCGTGATGAGCGGCAACGCGATCGCGCTCGCGGCCCGGAACGTCCGGGAGAAGGCTCTCCGCATCGCCGGCGAAGCGCTGGAGGTGGATCCCGGTGACCTGGAGATCATCGACGGCATCGTGCGGGTCAAGGGTGATCGGGAGTCCTCGATCGCGCTGGCGACTGTTGCCGTGATGTCCAACCCGCTGCGCTACGCCTTCGACGAGTCCGCCAAGGCCGCAACGCAGTTCGCCCACACTGGAGCGATGGACTACTCGAAGCCGCCGGTTGCCGACGGTGAGGAGCCGGGGCTGGAGGGCAAGGGTTACTACTCCCCAACACAGGCGACGTTCGCCAACGGCATGCACGCCGCCATCGTCGAGACCGACCCGGAGACCGCCGAGATAAAGATCCTTCGATACTGCGTGATCCATGACTGCGGCCGGATGATCAACCCGATGATCGTCGAGGGCCAGGTGCACGGCGGTGTCGCGCAGGGCGTGGGTGGGGCTCTGTACGAGCGGATGGTCTACGACGACGCGGGGCAGCTGCTCAATGCCTCGTTCATGGACTTCCTGATGCCCTATGCCTCCGAGGTGCCGCACGTCGAGACCGACCACCTCGAGACGCCCAGCCCGCTGAACTCGTTGGGGATCAAGGGTGCTGGCGAGGCGGGGACCATCCCTGTATCGGCAGTGATCGCCAGCGCCATCGAGGATGCAGAGGGCTTCCCGATCACCTCGATGCCGATCTCGCCGGACGAGCTGTGGAACCTGCGCCGACAGCATGCCGATGGGCTGATTCCCGACCTGCGCCGTGGCTCGCGGGCCACGGCGACGACCAGCCGGACCACCCCGAATGCCACGACCACCCCGAATGCCACGAACGCCTGAGCGCTAAGGAAGCTGATGAAGATCTCCGGAACCGCCGTACTCAACGCCCCGGTCGACCAGGTCTGGGCCGCGTTCAACGACCCGGCCGTCCTGGCCCGCACGATCCCGGGGTGTCAGGAGCTACGCGAGGTGGGACCCGATGCCTACAAGATGACGGTCACCGCGGGGGTGGCGTCGATCAAGGGCACCTATGAGGGCAACGTCGCCCTCACCGAACAGAATCCGCCGAGCTTCCTTGTTCTCCGGGCCGCCGGCGCCGGAGCGCCCGGCACGGTGGGCGCCGACGTCAAGATCAGCCTCCTGGATTCGGCGACCGGTGGCACCGACCTGACCTATGACGCCGATGCCGTCGTCGGTGGTGTCATCGGTGGTGTCGGCCAGCGGATGCTCACGGGGGTGGCCAAGAAGATGGCCGGCCAGTTCTTCGCCGCGGTCGACGCCGATATCGCCGGGGTCAGCCCCGTCGCTGTCGAGCAGGCGGCCGAAGTGCGGGTGGGTGCTGGTATGCCGGCTCGCGAGACCACGTATGCCGGTGCGGCCGCGGGTGGTCGCCCGCCCTTCCAGGGCAGGGACTTCCTCTACGGGGCGTTGGCCGGCGCCGCGATCGCTCTCGCCGGCGTGGCCGTGGGCATCGCTGCCGGGGGGCGTTGACATGCGGGCTTTCACTGCTGCTGCCATCCAGATCGCGCCGGTTGCCGGACCACTGAGTCCTGACGCGGTGAAGGCCAACATCGAGAAGTGCGTGGACTGGCTGACCCGCTGCGTTGAGGCGACCGGCGCCGAGCTGGTCGTCCTCCCGGAGACGGCGACCACCGGCTTCACCCCCGACTGCGCGCCCGAGGAGCTGTGGGACCTGGTCTCCGAGCTGCCCGGCCCGGTCATCGCGCCGATCCAGGCGGCGGCCGCCGCTCTTGGCGTCCATGTGTGCGTGGGCACCTACGAGCGCGGCCACGAACGTGGGGTCGTCTACAACTCCAGCGCGCTGATCGGCCCCGACGGCTCGCTGCTGGGCGTCTACCGCAAGACCCATCCCTTCGGCGGCGAGACCCGGGACCGTGGCGGCTGGGTCACCCCCGGCGACGAGGTCTGCGTGGTCGAGACCGAGCTCGGCACGATCGGCATGATCATCTGCTTCGACGGCGACTATCCCGAGCTGACCCGGATCCAGGCCGTCCAGGGGGCCGAGGTCATCTGCCGGCCGTCCGCGCTGCTGCGAAGCGCCGACATCTGGGAGCTGACGTCCCGGGCCCGGGCCTACGACAACCACGTCTACGTCATCGGCGCCAACGCGACGGGGCTCGACGTTGCCGGCCAGGTGTACTTCGGCAACTCCCACATCGTCACGCCGATCGCTCACATCGAGGCCAGGGCCGCGTCGCAGGAGGGCTGGGTCAGCGCCGAGCTCGATCCGGAGGCTGCCCTTGCCGCGCTCACCCCAGGTTCCAGCGTCGGTCAGGGCTTCGATCACCTCGCGGATCGCAACCTCGACCTGATCAGGCGGTATCGCGACGACCTCGAGCGCCCGGCCGCTTCGTCGTTTCCGCACCTCGACGTCAGTTCCTGACGAGTCGCGCCTCCCCACCAGATTCTGTTCCGACTTCTCTCTCGACGAGGAAACCCATGACGCAGCTGACCGAAACGCCACTTCGACGCATCCGGATCGGCATCGACACCGGCGGTACGTTCACGGACGTCGTCGCGTTCGACGAGGACTCCGGAGAGCTGATCTCCACCAAGACACCCTCCACCCCGGCCAACCCTGCGGACGGCTTCATCAACGGCATGCACAAGGTCCTCGACCTGCTCGGGGCCACCGGCGCGGACGTCACCGCGGTCTGCCATGGCACCACGGTGGCGACCAACCAGCTGCTCGAGGGCAAGGTCCCCGAGCTCGGTTTCATCACCACGGAGGGCTATGAGTTCATTCTTGAGATCGCCCGCCAGGCGGTGCCGGACGGCTACGGCAACTCCTACTTCTGGGTCAAGCCGCCGCGCATCGTCCCGGCCGATCGGGTCAAGACCGTCGGGGGGCGGTTCGACTTCGAGGGCAAGCAGGTTCGGCCTTTCGACGAGGAGGGAGCCGTCCGCGTCGCCAGGTGGTATCGCGACCAGGGGATCATGACGGTCGGGGTGTGCTTCCTGCACTCGTATGCCAACCCCGAGCACGAGCTGCTGATGCGCGAGATCCTGCGGCGTGAGCACCCGGGGGTCGTCGTCTCGATCTCGAGCGACGTGCTGCGTGAGTACCGCGAGTACGAGCGCTCGATGACCACCTTGGTCGACGCGGCGGTCAAGCCGATGGTCTCGCGCTATGTGGCGAACATCCAGTCACGGCTCAAGGAGTTCACCGGTTCCGAGCAGGCGGGCCAGGGGGCCGGCACGCAGGCGAGCACCTCCATCCCGTTCTACATCATGAAGTCCAACGGTGGCGTTCTCTCGGCCGACGAGGTCGTCCACCAGCCCATCACCACGGTCCTGTCCGGTCCTGCGGCCGGCGCCCTGGGTGCGGCCCTGATCTGCGGACGTGCAGGCTTCGACAAGGTGCTCACCTGCGACGGGGGAGGCACCTCGACCGACGTCAGCGTCGTGCTCGGAGGCGAGCCGACGCTGACCACTGAGGGCAGCGTCGGGACCTACCCGTCGAAGATCCCGATGATCGACGTGGTGACGGTGGGCGCCGGGGGCGGGTCCATCGCCTGGATCTCTCGCGAGGGCACTCTCAAGGTCGGACCCAAGTCGGCCGGAGCCGATCCTGGCCCGATCTGTTACGGCACCGGAGGCGTCGAGCCGACGATCACCGACGCCCACCTCATGCTCGGCCGTATTCCGCCTCACCTGTTGGGCGGTGAGATCCCGCTGGACCCCGCCGCGGCTCGCGTCGGCATCGAGGACCTCGCCGGCCGGCTCGGACTCAGCCCCGATGCGTGCGCCGCCGGGATCCTGGAGATCTCGGCCTGGAACCAGGCCAACGCGCTGCGTCAGATCTCGGTCAAGCGCGGCCTGGACGTCAGGGACTTCATGCTGGCCACGTTCGGTGGCTCAGGTTCCCTGCTGGCCTGCCGACTGGTCGACATCCTCGACCTGGCCGGAGTCGTCGTGGCGCAGAACCCCGGCAACGTCTCGGCGTTCGGACTGCTGACCGTCGATGTCAGGAACGACTACGTCCAGACGGCTGTGTGCAAGCACGACCGGCTCGAGTACGCCTCCGTGGAAAAGACATTCGGCGAGCTGATCGGCCGGGCCGGCGAGGCGCTCGACGCCGAGGGCTTCGCGCGCGCCGACCACCAGTTCATCAGGACTGCCGACCTTCGCTACTTCGGCCAGGCGTTCGAGGTGCGGGTGAACGTCCCCGAGGGAGTGGTCGACGCCGACTTCGCGGACACTGTCGCCACCACGTTCCACGACGCGCACCGGGCGCTCTACGGCTACGACTTCCGTGATGACGCCCGCCAACAGGTCGAGTGGGTCAACCTGCGGGTCACCGGGATCGGTCCGATCGCCCGACCCGTCCTGACCGAGATCGCCACCGCCACGGACAGCGCCAACGTCAGCGCCGAGCGGGCGCGCACCGGCACCCGTGGCATCTGTTTCGACCCGGCCGACGGCTACGTCGACACCGGCATCTACTGGCGCCCCGACCTGCGTGCAGGAGACCAGCTGAGAGGTCCGGTGATCATTGAGGAGTACGGCTCGACCGCCCCCATCCACCCCGGCTTCACCGTCCGCGTCGACGCCTACGGCAACCTCGTGATCACCAAGGAGAGTGCGAAGTGAGCACTGAGACCGCCGTCGCCGAGAACGCTGTCGACCCCATCACCGTCGAGATCATCCAGGGCACCCTGGCCAGCGTCGAGATGGAGGTCGAGACGGCCATCGCCCGGACCTCCCGCTCGCCCATGATCCGTGACGCGCACGACTTCCGTGCGGGCATCCACGACCGCCGGCTGCGCAAGCTGACTGGTCGGTCATACAGCGCCCTGGTGCATCCCATCGTGCGTGACTATCCGCTGGAGACCATGCACGAGGGCGACGTCTTCTTCCACAACGACGTCTACGCGTCCGAGGGGGGCATCGGCCACCTGCCGGACCTGTGCGTGACCGTCCCGGTGTTCCACGAGGGCGTCGTCGTGGCGTTCGTCCAGGCGTTCGGCCACCACGACGACATCGGTGGCGCGTGCCCCGGCTCGATGCCGTCAAGTGCCACCAGCGTCTACGAAGAGGGGCTCATGGTGCCCCCAATTCGCTTGTGGGACAATGGAGTTCCCAACGAGGCCGCGCTCAAGATCATGACCCGCAACTCCCGGATGCCGGAGTCGCTCGCCGCCGATCTCGACGCCGAGTGCTCCGCGTGCCTCATGGGTGCGGCCCGCCTCTCGGACGTGTTCACGCGTTACGGCCGCGACACGGTAGAGGCCGCGTTCGACGCCATCCTGGACAAGACCACCGAGACCTACCGCCGCGAGATCCTGTCCAAGATCCCGGACGGCGAGTACGTCTGGGAGGACTACGCAGAGCACGACGGCGTCGACGACCCCAAGCTGCACACCCAGCGAATCACGTTGACCAAGACCAGTACTGGTGGTCCGGGTGGTGGCCCCAAGCTCATCATCGACTTCACCGGCACCGCCCCTCAGGCCAAGGGCCCGATCAACCACTGCGGTGACTATGCCGACGGCAACTTCCTGAAGAAGTGGCTCGCCCCGATCCTGCGCAACCTGGCCGACACCCCCGAGCGGATGGCCGAGCTCGACGTCAACGAGGGCGTCGTGCCGCTGATCGAGATGAGGTTCCCGGAGAAGGGCACCCTGCTCACCCCGATCTTCCCGGCGCCGACGAACGCCCGCACCTTCGTGATCCTGCGGCTGCTCGGAGTGCTGGCCGGGGTGATCGCCAAGGCCGTGGACGGCAGGATGCCGGCGGACCAGGAGACGATCCGCTACACCGGCGTCTACGGCCATGACCGCGACGGCAACGACTACCTCATGCGGGAGGTGCTCGGCGGTGGTTCGGGAGGGCGGTACTACGCCGACGGCGAGGACACGATTCACGTCGTGCCCGACTCGCGGAACCTGCCGACCGAGTTCACCGAGAGCAGGTTCCCGTTCCTGGTCGAACGACTCGGCCTCAGCGTCGACTCCGGCGGGCCCGGTCGCTACCGCGGCGGTCTCGGCTACGAGAAGCACCTGCGGATGCTCAAGGACGCCAACTTCATGTCCATCGCAGACCGCTCGATCCTGGCCTGCTGGGGAGTCAAGGGCGGCAAGGCCGGACGGTCCTTCCAGGTGACCATCGACGTCGGCGGGCCGAACGAGCGTGAGGTCGACGCCCTCGCCGACAATGAGCCAGTGGTCGCCGGCGAGGTGATCAGGATCCGCACCACCGGGGGCGGCGGCTGGGGTGACCCGCTCGAGCGACCGTATGACGAGGTCGAGCGCGACCTGAGCTGGGGCAAGGTCTCCTTCGACGGAGCCAGGGACGGATACGGGGTCATCGCCTCGGGGACCAAAGAGTCCGTCGTGATCGACGCCGCGGCATCCGACGCCCTTCGTGAGTCGCTGCGCTCGCAGCGCTCCGGGCAGGAGCCGTTCTTCGACCGGGGCCCGGGCTACGCCGAGCTCTCCGGTGGGGCGACCTCCGCGTCCGTCGACTGGCTGTGACAGCTCCCATGACGCCGGTCGGCCCGCTGGGCGACATCGTCGTCATCGATCTGTCCAGAGCCCTGGCCGGCCCCCATGCCGGCATGATGCTGGGCGACCTCGGCGCGCGCGTCATCAAGGTCGAGACTCCCGGCACCGGCGACGACACCCGCAGCTGGGGCCCTCCGTTCGTCGGCCCTGACGACGACCCGGTCTCGACGTACTTCCTGTCGTGCAACCGCAACAAGGAGTCGATCACTCTCGACCTCAAGAGCGAGGACGGGGTGGCCACCCTGACCCGGCTGGCAACACACGGCGACGTGCTGATCGAGAACTTCCGGCCCGGTGTCCTGGACCGGCTCGGGTTCTCGGCCGAGCAGCTGCACAAGCTCAACCCGCGCCTGGTGATCCTGTCGATCAGCGGCTTCGGTCACGACGGGCCCGAGGGCGGCAGGGCCGGCTACGACCAGATCGCCCAGGGCGAGGCCGGCCTGATGTCCCTTACCGGTCCGGACGAGGAGCACCCCACCCGCGTCGGTGTCCCGATCGGTGACCTGCTCGCGGGCATGTACGGCGCCTATGGCGTCGTCGCCGCTCTGCACGAGCGCAACGCGACGGGCGTCGGACGGGTCGTGCGGACGAGCCTTCTGGCCGCGATCGTCGGGGTGCACGCCTTCCAGGGCACCCGCTATACGGTCGCCGGCGAGGTGCCCCACCCTCAGGGCAACCACCACCCATCGATCGTCCCGTACGGCCTCTTCAGCTGCGCCGACGGCACACTGCAGATCGCCATCGGCAGCGACGGGCTCTGGCAGAAGTTCGCCCTCGAGTTCGGGCTCGACCCCAAGGCGGAAGGCTTCGTGACCAACTCCGATCGGGTCGGCAACCGCGAGGCGGTCATGGCCGCGGTCAATGCGGTGTTCGCCGACCAGGTCTTGGCCGATCTTCTCCCGCGACTGGAGGCCAGCGGCATACCGGCCGGCGAGGTTCGCACGCTCGACCGCGTATACGAGTGGGAGCAGACCCGCTCGCAGGGGCTGGTCATCACCGTCGATCACCCGGAGCTCGGCACGATCGAGCTGCCCGGGCCGCCCCTTCGGTTCGACGACAACACCTATGCGGGCGGGCGCTCCGAGCACCTGCCGCCACCGGGACTCGGCGCGCACAACGAGAGTGTCCGCGGCTGGCTCGACGAGCTGGACCGCGCGGACCCGACACACGACGCGACAGGGGACCGGCAATGACAAAGGTGGAACGTCTGGGCGCGCGCGACCTGTTGGACGCGGTGCTGGACCCGGGTAGCTGGCAGAGCTGGGACACCGCTCCGCAACAGGTGGCTGTTCCAGGGAGTCCCTATGCGCAGGAGCTGGTTGCCGCCGAGGCTACGGCCGGCACCGACGAGTCGCTCATCACCGGGCAGGGAACCTTGCAGGGGCGTCCGGTGGCCCTCGTGGTCAGCGAATTCCGATTCCTGGCAGGGTCGATCGGTCACGCTGCGGCCGAGCGGCTGGTGCTGGCGGTCGAACGCGCGACCCGCGACGGGCTGCCGTTGATCGGCGCCCCTGCATCCGGCGGCACCCGCATGCAGGAAGGCACCAACGCCTTCGTCGGCATGGTCAAGATCTCCGCGGCCGTCACCGCACACAAGAACGCCGGCCTCCCGTATCTCGTCTATCTGCGCCACCCCACGACCGGCGGGGTTCTGGCCTCCTGGGGGTCGTTGGGCCACGTGACGGTGGCCGAACCAGGCGCGATGATCGGCTTCCTGGGCCCGCGTGTCTATGAGTCCATCTACGGTGCGTCGTTCCCCGAGGGAGTGCAGGTTGCCGAGAACCTCTACGAGCGCGGTCTGCTCGACGCCGTACTCCCGCTCGAGGCTCTCGCCGAGGTCGCCAACCGAGCGCTCAATGTGCTGATGGCTCCCCGCGAAGGGCTGCCCGATATTCCCGAGCTGCCCAAGGAGACACTGCCCGAGGTTCCTGCGTGGGAGTCGATCACCCGCTCGCGCCGGCCCGAAAGACCAGGCGTGAGAATGCTGCTCAGGCTCGGAGCCACTGATGTGGTCCCGATGCACGGAACCGGCCAGGGGGAGCAGGACCGCGCGTTGTTGATCGCCCTGGCGCGCTTCGGTGGCGCGCCCTGCATCGTCCTGGGCCAGGACCGTCGCCACCAGACCGCGGAGAGCCCGTTGGGCCCGGCCGGCTTGCGTGAGGCCCGTCGCGGGATGCGGCTCGCTCACGAGCTCAAGCTGCCGCTGGTCAGCATCATCGACACCGCCGGGGCTGCGCTGAGCAAGGAGGCCGAGGAGGGCGGACTGGCCGGTGAGATCGCACGCTGTCTCTCCGAGCTGGTGATGCTCGATGCGCCCACCCTGTGCGTGCTGCTCGGCCAGGGCACCGGCGGAGGGGCGCTCGCCCTGATGCCTGCCGACCGGGTCATCTGTGCCCAGCACTCCTGGCTGTCCCCGCTGCCACCGGAGGGCGCCTCGGCGATCCTGTACCGCGACATCGACCATGCCCCTGAGCTGGCCGCCTCACAGGGAGTCCGCTCCGTCGACCTGCTGCGAGACGGCATCGTCGACCGCATCGTCGCCGAGCACCCCGACGCAGCCGACGAGCCCGCCGAGTTCGTGTCCCGGATGAGCGAGGTGCTCGCACACGAGCTGGGCTGGCTGCTGCGTACCGATCCAGCCGAACGACTGGCGGCCCGCCTGGCGCGCTACCGACGACTGGGGTGAGCCGGCGAGGCGTCGGAGCTAAGGGATGCCAAGAACTCGTCCGTCGTTGGGCATGATCCGCCCACGCCAACCGGTTGGCTGTTCCGTAGGCTCGCAGCATTGCCCCCCGCCCAAGGCCCTTTGCTCAGTTCAGACCGGTTCCAAGGCCGATTCGATCCCGAAGCGGCCTGAACTGAGCAAAGCGGCCTGAACTGAGCAAAGAGAAACGAGGTATGTCGTGCGGGTCCTTCTCGCGCTTGGCGGCAACGCCATGACCGCGGCCGACGGCAGTGCGACTCCGGAGGCGCAGCAAGACGCGATCGCTGGTGCGATGGAGTCGGTGGCCGGGCTCATCGCGGCCGGCCACGAGGTGGTCATCACCCACGGCAACGGCCCCCAGGTCGGCAACCTCCTGGTCAAGAACGAGCTGGCCGCATCGGTCGTCCCGCCGGTGCCCCTGGACTGGTGTGGCGCGCAGACGCAGGCCACGATCGGCTTCATGATGATCAACACCCTGGAGCGCAGCCTGGCCGGGCTGGGTTGTGACGCCCGAGTTGCGGCCATCGTCACGCGCACCCGGGTCGACGCCAACGACCCCGGCTTCGAGCACCCGACAAAGCCGATCGGCCGGTTCCTGCCGTACGACCAGGCGAGGCCGATGATCGAGCACGGACAGGTGTGGGAGGACCGGGGCGAGAAGGGCTGGCGCCGGGTGGTCGCCTCACCGGCACCGCTCGAGGTTCTGGAGACCCCAACGGTTCTCACCCTCATCGCCGCTGGATACGTTGTGGTCGCAGCCGGCGGCGGCGGCATACCGGTGGTGCGCGATCGTGATGGCGGCGTGAGCGGTGTCGAGGCAGTCATCGACAAGGACCTCACCGCATCCCTGCTCGCGCGCTCCGTCGAGGCTGACGTGCTCATGATCGCCACTGACGTCGACAACGCGATCATCGGCTTCGAAACCCCCTCGGCCAGGGCGATCCACACCGTGACGCTGGACGAGATGCGCGCCCTTGCCGCAGCTGGCCACTTCGCCAGCGGCTCGATGGGTCCCAAGGTTGCCGCCGCAGTGCAGTTCGTCGAGCAGGGCGGTCAGCGGGCCGTCATCACCTCGCTGGAGCACATCACGGCTGCCATCACCGGCAACTTCGGGACCGTCATCAACGGCCGCCCGGACTCATCACCAAACGACTGATCGCCGATCAACCCAACTCAGACAAGACATCGCAAATCCATTGCAGGACAACGAAATCCAGTGCAGAACAAACGAAAGGTGACACCGGTGCCAGAGCCCATTGAGGTCCGCAAGGTTCCGATCCACAGCGTCTCCGATGCCTCCGAGCTGATCAAGCTCCTCGATGACGGCGTCCTCGAGGCCAACCGGGTGATCGCGATCATCGGCAAGACGGAAGGCAACGGAGGGGTGAACGACTACACCCGGATCCTCGCCGACCGGTCGTTCCGGGAGGCGCTCATCTCCAAGGGGGCCCCGGCCGAGCAGGTCAGCCAGATCCCGATCGTGTGGTCGGGTGGCACCGACGGCGTGATCAGCCCGCACGCGACGATCTTCGCCACCGTCGACCCGGCCAAGGCCGAGCAGACCGACGAGCCCCGGCTCACCGTCGGATTCGCGATGAGCGAGCCGATCCTGCCCGAGGAGATCGGCTACGTCGGCATGATCACCAAGGTCGCCGACGCGGTCAAGGTCGCGATGGAGCGGGCCGGCATCACCGACCCGGCTGACGTCCACTACGTCCAGACCAAGACCCCGTTGCTGACGATCCACACGATTCGCGACGCCAAGTCACGCGGCAAGAGTGTGTGGACCGAGCACACCCATGAGTCCATGGATCTGTCCAACGGCACCACAGGGCTGGGTATCGCCGTCGCGCTCGGTGAGATCGACATGCCCACCGACGCCGACATCATGCACAACCGCAGCCTCTACTCCGCGGTGGCCTCCTGCTCGTCGGGCGTGGAGCTCGACCAGGCCCAGGTCGTCGTGGTCGGCAACGC
>Ga0209587_1001015_pt1 | contig 13460 bp, 15 predicted proteins | sample NGEPerD_2_FD_184512 | JGI IMG/M metagenome (GOLD analysis project Ga0209587, IMG submission 184512) | Arctic peat soil microbial communities from the Barrow Environmental Observatory site, Barrow, Alaska, USA - NGEE PermafrostL1-D... | ecosystem: Environmental > Terrestrial > Soil > Wetlands >... | reverse complement strand
TCTTTGCCCATTGGCATCTTGTCCCAAGCCCCGGACGTCGGCCTGTGGGAGCCCGGTAAGTCGAGAGGCTTACGCCGGGTTCTGCGAGAGCCGGGGGGTGTGACTCCCCCCGGCCACTCACCAGAGACCTGCAAGCGGTGGGGAGGGGCGGGGTCGAACCGCCGACCTTCCACTTTTCAGGCGCTTGCGGAGTGCCGTGAAGTCGCTGCGCGGCGCGTTCCCTGCACAAATCGGCCTCGGGCGAAGAGTGGTTGTGCGCCTCGGTGCATAGCGGTTGCTGTCAGCGTTGCGGTCAGGCGCAGCATCGAGATCGCCCCATCCCGATGGAGTGGGAGGACGCAGGCCTCGACCGCCTACACGGCGCGCCCGCAGCCCTCGCGTACCTGCGCGGCTGGGCTCTGGCCCCCGGCCGTCCCTCGACGCCGCGTTCCAGGAGGACTGAGCGCAGGGGAGCCCACACCCGGCCCGGATCATGTAGGCCGGCTTCGCGGGACCAGGTGCTGGACCGAAGCCCGCGAGTCCGGCCCCCTTGTTCACTCGGCCGACGAGACGTGCACCCCGCAGTCCGGGGTGCTGACGTAGACAAGGGTCTCGTCCTGCGGGTCGAGGGTCAGTGGCCCGGCCCCTTTGGCGATGTTGCCGAAGTCGAGGACCCGGCCATCCTGGAGGGCATGCAGCTCGGGATCGCACGACGAGTTGCCGCTGAAGTCGAGCACCTCCACCTCGACTGAACCGGCCGTCCGGAAGGCATCGGTGTCCCCCACTCCGGCCTTGAAGGCGAACGGGAGGCTGGCGCTGCCCGCACCGGGGCGCGCGAGCACCAGACAGCCCGGGTCGCTCACCTCGTAGCGGAAGGTGCCCGAGTCGGGCATCTGGTAGGAACGGAACGGACCGTAGAGCGCCTCCCATTCGCGCGGCTCCTCGCTCTCGGTGTTCGTGAGGGTGACGTCGCAGCCGACATCGTTCCCCTCGATGTGATCGCGGATGACGACGCGCCACGGTGCCTTCGCACTGAACGTCCCCGACGTGTCGCTGCTGCCGCCCGTGCTGCCCCCGGGGTGGTCGGAGGGTGGGGCAGAGGGGTCGGAGGCCAGCAGGCGACCGACGACAACGGCGGAGCCGAGCAGTACGACGGCCGCGACCGCGTAGGCCACCTTGCGCCAGGGCGTGTGTACGCCGGGGGCACGCGCTCCCGTCGTGCGCTTCCGCTCAGAGGGCGGCTGCTCCGGCGCGGGCTCTTCCTGCCTCGGGACCGGGACGGGTGTCAACGCGGTCGGCGTGTGTGCAAGCAGGATCTCGCCCTCGGCGCCGTACAGCCACCGCTGGGGCGTCTGGCTAGTGCCCGCGCGCTTGACCCGCTCGAACGCGTAGGTGTACGCGTCGTCGACGGAGATGAGTCCGTCCTGATCCGTGTCCGCGGCGCCTGTGCGGATGCCGTCCACCAGTGCACTGGTGAACACCGAGCCCCGGGCAGTGTCCTCGCCATGCAAGGGCTCGCCCTCGAAGGAGTACTCCGTCCCTCTCGATGCGGTGAGCACCACTCGCCCCCGTCCTTCGCCCACCAGTCGCTCGCCGATGCCGAGGTCGGTGTCGCCCTTGGACCCCTGTGCGAAGGCACCGCTGAAGCAGCAGTCCAGGATCACCACTTGCTGTCGTGCCCGGCAGTCCTCGAGCTGGTCGAGTACCCAGTTCGCCTCGACCCCGGAGGACGCGAGTCGGTCCTTGATCGTGTCCCGTGCCGCGAAGTAGAGCCTCCTGCGCAGGTCGATCATGCCGTGGCAGGACAGATAGACAAGGAGGAGGTCATCGGGGCTACGGTCGGCGAGGAAGTCCTCGATTGCCAGCCGGATCTGTTGTGCCTTCTCGTTGATCACCGAGGTCACCGAGAAACCTCCGACCTCGGGATCGGCCAGGACGTCGCGCAGGTCTGCCGCGTCACCGGCGGGCGCGCGCAGCCGGCGAAGGGACGGGTCGACATAGTCGGTGACCGCGACGACCAAGGCCGCCCGTCGACCGCCGGACTCCTCGCGTGGGGCTGCGCCTGTCTCAGGCGATCCGGGCATCGCCGGCCTTCTCTCCCCCTGTGGGGTGTCAGCACACTCAAGGACCCTGTGCTCGTAGGTATACGGCACTTCGTGAGCCGGCGCCACCGGCGGCACCGCGCCCCGCCTGAGCGACGGTTGACGGCCCCCTCGTGGTGTGGTCCAGTCAAGGTCGAGCCGCCTGCGGTGAGCCGAGGTGAGGGCGTGGGTACACAGCTGAAGATCGAGCTCTACGAGCCGGGCGCCGACGCCGAAGCGATCGGCGAGCTCACGCACAACCTCCGGCTCGAGCTGCTCGAGCTCGAAGTCGACTCTGTCTCGTCGCCCACTGCGGGACCAGCGCCCGAGGGCAGCAAGGGGTTGGAGCTCGCGGCCATCGGCGCACTGCTCGTCGAGTTCAAGGGATCGGTCCAGGTCGTCGCCGCCGTGGTGTCGGCTGTCCGGTCCTGGCTCCAGCGAGGCTCCTCTTCGAAGCGGTCCCTGAAGGTGACTGTCGATGGGCGTGTTCTCGAGCTCTCGGCGGCCACAGCCGAGCAGCAGCAACAGGTTGTCGACGAGTTCGTGCGCTCGCTGTCGAACACAGCGGGCCCCTGACCGTTCGCCGAACACCCGCGATCGACAAAGGCCGCAAACCTGCTGGGCTGCGGCCTTCGTGACGGTGGGCAGGGGCGGGGTCGAACCGCCGACCTTGGCCCCATGTCGTCATCCTCGTCACCTTGGCTGACGCCGACGGCCCGCTGGTCACCACCGAACACGTCGCCGTCATCGTCAACCAGCGTGTCCGTCAACAGGCGCTCGCATGACCAGGCTGCTGTCACTGGCCCCTGGTTGACAGAAGCCGCAGGCCGGGCTCGGGGCCTGACCTGCGGCTTCTTGCGGTGGGCAGGGGCGGGGTCGAACCGCCGACCTTCCACTTTTCAGGCGCTGGTCAGTGTCGGCCGTAGCCCAGAACGGCGCTAGCTGAGCGCGACATTGCCGCAGATGGACCGTAGGCGAGTGCCCTCATCGGCCCCGGTTGCTGTCAGCGTTGCGGTCACGGGTTGGTGGTGACCCAGTACCTCCCCGTCCCCCTGATAGACGCCACACCTGGCCTGGGTCCGGTGGGTCAAGGGTCGAGCTTGCTCGATCGCGAAGCGACGCGTAGCGCCCTTGACGCTCCGGGCGCTGGCCGGACATTGAATCGTCAGGGGGACGGGCCCGCACCTTGAGAACGTCTCGACCCCGAGCGCTCGTCCATGCTGGTTGGTCCGGCGAGGACGGGCGCTCGCGCCCGCCCGCAGCCGGGGCCGCGCCGGCGGAGCCGGCGCATTTACGAAGAGAAGATAGTTCTCACCAAGCGGAGAGCGCGGGCAAGTCCGGTGAGGGCGAAGCCTCGGCGGGGGCAGATTCGAGGTCGTCGAGGAGCAGCGTGCGCGAAGTGTCGCGTGTGCGGATCAGGCTCTCTTTTGGGTCAAGACGCAGTCGGCAGTGGGGTCTAGGCTTGGTGGTGACGGGTCCGGGAAGTGGCTGATCCGAAGAGCCGGTGTGGAGATGTGAGCCGGTCGCGCTTGGAGTCAGACTTTGCCCCGTTGCCCTCCCGGCTCGTCCCTTGTGTGCGTGACCGCGTCGTCGACGAGGCGGCAGATAGACGATGTGGGAGAGCCGTCGTTTCAGAGCGCATCGCTTCCACCGATCTTGCCCTCGCCTTTGCGTCGGTCGTCGTAGGCGCGACCCTCGTTGCGGTTGCGGTTGCGGTTGCGGTTGCGGTTGCGGTTGCGGAGCTGAACGTTGGCCATGATGTGCAGCACCCGGTTGATCTGCCGATTCCCGCCCGCGAGAGTCGGCGCCGGACCTAGCCACCTGAAGAGGCGTCGATGGGTGCGGTGCCGTTCCAGGACGCGAAGTGGTCGCGGTTCGGGAACCGTGCTCTGTCGATGACGGTTTAAAACTGAGCAGATGTGACGCGAAAGTGCTCACTTTTCGAGCGTCACCGACATGCTCACACTGTGCAGCGATGATGCCACCCGATACGTCGGTCCGCAGGGACTGTGGCTGGGACTTCGGCCCCGGACCTGGGTACCTACCCCTCCACAACCAGGACAGCATGATGACCGCAAAGCCAGCGCGCGTCTCTAAGCGAGCGGCGGGAGCGCTAACCTAATCCAGTCGTCGCCCTTGGGATCGACAGCGTTCCTGCACTCGGGGAGAATGCTTGTGAGCCGACCAAGATCAATTCAGCACTTCGACCTGTTCCTGGGGTTCGCCGCAGGGCTCCTAGCGGCGGTCGTGTGCGGTCTGGTCGCTTGGGTCGTTGATGACATGAGGGGAGACGCCAGCGCTGCAGCGGAGTGGCTCAGCGTGGTTGTAACCGGGGTTCTTGCCTATCTCGCTTGGAGGACGGCGCGTGACGCGGCCCTCACGGCGAAGGCGGCGCATGAGGAAACCTTGCAGGCTGAGGCGATGTATGTGGACTTCGAATTCCTCACCAAAATCTACACTGAGTCCGACCTCCCCGCTGAGGCGGAACGACTGCCCCCTCAGGCTGGCGCGCCTGATTGGCCGGAGTTAGGAACGGAACCTCATGACGCTCGCATTGTTGTGAAGATCATTAACCACAACAAGCGGCCCATGCGCGAAGGGCTACTTCAACTAAGAAGAGAGCAGCAGGACGGTCCCCGGGCTATTGGAAGAATCCGGCAGGGTACAACCTGCTATTGGTTTAGGGAACCGCGTGAGTGGCACTCGGCGGAGCCAGTTCGTCGAGCGCTTGTCAGCAATCAAGCATTTGTGGACTATCTCGAGTTCAAAGACACGAGAGGTCGCAGATGGCGATTGCTGCCCGATGGAAGTCTCAGGGAGATTGCGAAGGATAGTAAGGCAAGAGGTGGGACTAGCCGCACGGGCATGTGACAGCCCGCTTACAATGTCGTATATCCGGCGGCACTAATGCGACTAAGCGCACCCACTGGCTGGTCCGCATACCAAGCTGCTCCGAGCAGTTGCAGCTCGCGGTAACTTCAGGTGACGACCAGCGGCCCGACGCTCTCGGCGGGGAAGGTATCGAGCCTATATTCGCCGGTCACCACGACCACGATGCCTACAGGCTCAAGTCGCGCTTGGCCAGCCGAGCGAAATGCGCCTGGCTCTCCGCGAGCCCTTCGGCCATCCCCTGCTCGTCGCGAAACATGAACGCCAGGGTTGTCGCCTGCACGCCTAAAGCTGCCGCATGTGTGTCGTCGGGCGCGGCGAGTTGGACGCGTGCAACGGCGACACCTAATCGGTTCAAAGCTTCTCCCGAGGCGACGAGGTTCTCGGCACTCTGAACCTTTCGCCCCTCTCCAAGTGCCTCGAACACATGGCGGGCAGTCGCGAGGGGAGCCAGCGCATTGGCGGCCGCGGCGAGGAGCTCCGCGTAGGCCTCTCGGCGCTCGTTCCTCACCAGCATCGCGTTGTCATGCTTTCGCCGGAGCCGGTCTGCAGTGATCTGCGCGACTGCTCCCAGGACAGCGCCGACGACAACTCCAATAAGCGCCCACGTCTCGCTGCTCAACCATCCCCCTCGCAGCAGCTAGGTCCCATACGGATGCAGACTGTCTAGAGCGGCAGCCAGGTCTGCTACCGCCGCGTCAGACATCACGAAAACGCGTGCCGCCCCTTCTTTGCTGTAGTAGAGCCAAACGTCGAATCGCTCCACCGCTTTGAACAGCACCTCGCCTGTGCGGCTTAACTCGCAGGTGAACAGCGGGGCTTGGGTGACGACCACCGGCAGGACAGCGGTAAACGGTGTGCCCTCGGAACCCCTAGCCGACTCGGCACGTGCGCGGGCAAAACTCATCGCTTGTCGGACCGCGTCATGGGCTTGGTTGTTGCCGTCTCTTGTGAAAGCTGATACAGCGTGCGTCGCCACGCGGTCGTTAAATAGCACACTGGATGAATGCCAGGCCTGCATGAATGGGGCTCGATACTCGGCGTGCCACTTTCCGTCCGTAAGGAAGTAGTACTCCATTTCTGCTGGCCCAAACCTGCCTTCGTCGTAAAAGGCAACCCACGGGTGGTCCTTACCTGCTTTGCATTCGACCGCGACCTCTAGGGAGACCGCAGCAGGCGTCCCGTCTTTGGGATATTGGTAGACGGCGAGGACGTCGCCCGGTCGGCGTGTTCCGGTCTCGACGTCTTCGTAGGTGACCTCCTGAAGGGCCAGGCGCGTGGACGCCCTTCTAAGGCTTCGTGCGGTCCTGAGTTCCAGCGCTCGGCCGCTGGTCTCGACCCACGTCGTCAGCCTTGGTATTAGTCCCTCGTCGGCCATGGCACTGAGCCTGCTCGGTTAGGCGGTGCATGCGTTGAAGGCTCGCCGGGGCGTAGAAGGGCGCGGTCCCAGTAGTACCAACGCGCGTGCACGAGCACTTCGAGCTGCGGTCGCTCGGCCACTCGGTAGACGGTCCGGACACTGCAACCAAAGTTTCCATGGTCCGAGCGGCGCTGGAATGTTGACTCATCGCCAAACCGTTGCTAGCTCTCGTGGTGCCCGGTGGGATTGGGCAAGCCGTGCTCTAGGTATCGAGTCTCCTCCCCGGTCATTGCGTCTATTGCGGCTGTGACTCGCCGGGTCAGCCGCTCGTTGAGAACGCTCGAAAGCTGTGCGCGGTCGAAGTACCGAGCCTCAGACAGTTCGGCTGCTGGGAGTTGTAGCCCGCTAATGGTCTCGGTGTCTATGACGCCGCCCTGGAAGATGAACAGAACCTTGTCGCCTTCGTTCGGTGAGGGCGCCCAGTCCACGACGAGCAGAGGGCCAACACGACGAACGAGGCCAAGTTCCTCCTTGATCTCGCGCTCGCAGCCCTCGCTTGGTGTCTCTCCGGGTTCGACGTATCCGCCTGGCAGGTCCCACCCTCCTTTGTAGGTGGGTTTGACGAGTAGGACGCGTCCGAGATCGTCGCAGAACAGTGCCCCTGCGGCGACCCGCGGATGCGACATCGGCGGTGCCTGGTCCTCGCTCATGCGTACGAGACTAAGCGGCCTGACGGGTTAGGCCACGTTAAGACGTTGGGCTAGCTGCGAGAGCTGGTAGCTCGGCTTGCCGCGCTGGGTGCGGATCCAGGTCTGAACGAGATTTCGGCTCAGGAAGTGGTACCGGACCTGTTCGGGTGCCAGCTGCTCAGCGGCGAGAAGTGTTGACAGCGCCTCGTCCCGCTTGTTGGTGCTGCTGAGAGCGCGGGATACTTCCAGGGCGTGGCGTGCTCGCCTCTCAGTCGGGACACCGCTGGTGTCGAGGCCTGGCCCCAGGTCAACCGCGATCTGCACGTCGCCCAGCTCCATCGCGGTGGACACCTGGTGGATGGCGACGTTGGTAGGTCCGAAGGCGGTCCACAGCTTGTTGGAATCCCGTCCGAGCCGGCGGGCAGCGACGCTGGCCTCATCCAGAAACTCACGTGCCGTGGCGCGGTCGTCGTGTCGGGCGGCTGCCATGGAGCCAGCGAGTAGATGGGTTCCATAGACCGACAGCATCGTGGCGGATGGCTTGGTCAGGTGTGGTTGGTAGAAGTCGGCTGCGTCTCGAGTGAGTCGAATGGCCTCGGCGTAGTCACCGGTCGACAGCAACGAGTGCGCTACGGATCGCAGCAGGGACCCGATAATCACGGGGTTCTCGCTGAGTTGTGCTGCTTGGACGCCGCGGTCTGAGGCATTCCAAGCGAGGTCTGGTTCGCCGAGCTTGGTGAGGGTGCTGGCAGCAACGTGGTAAAGCAGGGCGAGGCGCCCGTATGCGAGCGTCCGGTCCGCATCGGTGTAGGTGTATGCCGCCATCTTGAAGGCCGGGATCAACCTCACCAGTGTGTTCGTCACGTAACCGAATCGTGACGCCTGGTAGGCGTTCCACACGTCCTCGACGTCGAGCTTGAGCTGCTCGATGGTCGGAGCTTCGTCGAGGTCTTCGTGTTGCGCAAGGTCGGTGATCTGGCGGTAGTCCATCAGGACGGATCGAAGGCCGGGCACTGTCACTCGGCCGCTGTCTCGGGTCCACTCCATCAGGGAGGGCTCATCGAGCAAGTCGCCCAATGCAATGTCCAACTGCTGGGCCAGGGCACGGAGTACGGATAGCCGGTCGAGTTCGATCCGGCCGTTCTCTACCTTGCTGAGCCAGTCAGTCGTGCGGCCGACTAAGCCGGCTAGTACCTCCTGGGACAGGCCTCGTCGTTGCCGGTACCACGCGATTCGCTCACCGATCGTGAGCGTCGATGTCATTCCTCGCATGAGGTGAGCGTGACACCGCCCTCCGACATACCCCGGAAAATCCTTCCGGGTTCCCCTGCTGAGCCGCACTTAGCGTTTTCCGCAAGACGAACCTAACGCGCCCCTGGGGGCCGATGGAAGGAAACGCGATGTCGATACAAGGTCCATTCAAGATCGACTGTGATGAGCAGTTCCCGCACGGTCTGTTCGCGGTGGCAGTCGGGGGTCAGTTGGACTTCGAGAAGTCGCAGGCGAAGGTCGAGGATGCGCAGGCGCGGGACAAGGAGTCTGGCGAGCGGGTGTGGGTGGTCCGGGTGATCGACAACGACCCGGAGGCTCGGACGAGTGAGTTCAAGGTGAAGATCATCGCCCCGCATTGTCCGACGTTGCCGGAGGCGCTGCCGGGGACGAACTTCCGGCCGGTGGTGTTCCGGAACATGACGGTGACGCCGTACGTCGAGGCGACGAAGACGGGCCGGTCTCGGGTGGCCTACAGCCTGCGCGCGACCGGTGTGGAGTCACCTCGCCAGCGGGGCGTCGGCTCCACCGAGGTGAAGCCTGCTGCCGTGCCTGCCGGTTCGTCGAAGGCGGCGTGATCGTGGCGGCGGGAGAGCCCGCCCGGGTGGCGGTCGGTGAGGTGTTGGTGCTGCTGCGGGAGGCCACCCACCTGGTGCAGGCTGGTGCCGGGTCGATGGTGGGGGAGCGGGAGTCCTACCAGCGGCTGAAGGCGGATCTACTGGCCCGCGTCGCGGAATGCGAGCATGCCGCAGCTGAGCGGGACTCGGCTTCTGGCCCGGCGGGTGGGTCGAGTGGTGAGTGCTGATGTCGTCGACTGCGGTGCTTGTGATCCTGGGTGCGCTGGTGGTGCTGCTGATCCGGACCAGGTCGCTGCGGTCCTCCGGGGCGGTGGTCTGCGTCGTGTTCGGCGTGGTGCTGGCGCTGAGCCCGATGGGCCCTGCCTCGGCCGATGTGCTGAACGCGGTCGGCTCCTGGGCCTACAACTCCCTGCAATCCCTGTGAGCGGGTGGTGGTGATGCGCACGAAAGATGTCCGCACCGGCACCCTGCTGGGTGGGATGCGCGGGGACCGCTCCGGTGAGCTGCAGCTGATCGCACCGACCCCGACCTTGACCACGGTGCTGGCGGTGAACCTGACCCGGCTGACCGCCCGCCTGGTCCGCGCGGCCGCCAAGCACCCGTTGGCCCTGGCAGTCCTCGTCGCGTTAGCCGGCGTCTGGGTGCTGGTCGGCTGGCCTGGGGTGCTGGCGCTGCTCCTGGCCGCAGGTGCCGGCCTGCCGGCGTGGTGGCGGTGCAGCCCGGAGACGTATCGCCGGGTGGTGGTTGCGCGTTGGCGTCAGGTCTGGGTCTATGGGCGGTGGTGGCAGCCGGCGATGGTCACCTGTGGGCTGGCCCTGGAGGTGAACGGTCGGGAGTACCTGCCCAAGATCCGCAAGGTCCACACCGGGGCGTGTGTGGACCGGGTGCTGGTGGATCTGCTGGCGGGGCAGTCACCGGAGGACTTCGAGCGACACACGATCCAGCTCGCGCACACCTTCGAGGTCCAGCGGGTCCGAGTCGTGGTCGCCCGACCGGGGCGGATCTGGTTGGAGTTCACCCACCGCGACGCGCTGACCGACGTGGTCCGACCTGGCCCGGCGGTGGAGTCAACTGCTGTTGATTTGGCGGCTCTGCCGATCGGGCGGTGTGAGGACGGGTCGCCGTGGCGGTTGCAGCTGCTCGGCTCCCACGTCCTGATCGCGGGCGCCACCGGATCCGGGAAAGGCTCGGTGCTGTGGTCACTCATCCGCACCATGGGGCCATTCATCCGCGACGGATCGGTCCAGGTGTGGGCGATCGACCCCAAGGGCGGCATGGAACTCACCCCCGGCGCCGGGCTGTTCACCCGGTTCGGCTACCAGGACCCGGCCGCGATGGTGGCGCTGCTGGAGGAGGCGGTCGCGTTCATGCGCACCCGCACCGAACGCCTGCGCCAGTCCGGGCACCGGGTGCACACGCCCACGACTCAGGACCCGTTGGTGGTGGTTGTGGTCGACGAGCTGGCTGCGCTGACCGCGTACGTCGGGGACCGGGACCTCAAGCGCCGTGCCGAGGCCGCGCTGCAGCTACTGCTCTCCCAGGGCCGTGCGCCTGGTGTGCTGGTGGTGGCCGCGGTCCAGGACCCCGGCAAGGACGTGGTCACCTTCCGCGACCTGTTCCCGTTCCGGATCGCGCTGCGGCTGATCGAGGACGTCCAGGTCGACATGGTCCTGGGCCGCTCCGCACGTCACCACGGCGCCGAGTGCGACCTCATCCCACCGTCGCTGCCCGGAGTCGGCTACGTCATGCAAGAAGGCATCCGGGAGCCGGTCCGGGTTCGCGCTGGATACGTCACCGACGCCGATCTGGCCCAGATGGTCCACGACTACACCCCACGCTCGATCGCACCGCAGTCGCTGCGGGGTGACGCGGGTGAGCCGGTGCTGCGTGTGGTGGCGGAGTCCTGAGCCGTGACCGCTCTTGCTGCGCCCGTTGGCCCGTCGCCAGTGGTCCTGGGTCGGGCTGGGGTGGAGTCCGCGCAGAAGCGTGCCGGTGGCTGCTCGCGCCCGATTCGGCTGGTCGGATCCACGATGGTGGTGAACAAGACTACCGGCGAGGTCGGGCGCAGCTACTCCTCGGCCGATGAGCTCGACGGCACCACGTATGTGAAGTGCGGCAACCGCCGGGCCCAGGCCTGTCCGACGTGTTCTGCGGAGTACAAGGGCGACGCTTGGCACCTGCTGCTGTGCGGGCTGGCCGGCGGCAAAGGCATCCCCTCGACGGTGAGCGATCATCCGTGCACCTTCGCGACGTTCACCGCCCCCTCGTTCGGCGCCGTCCACGGGGTCCGCGACAAGGGACCCTGCCGGGCCCGGCGGGACAAGCCGGTCTGCCCCCACGGACGCCCCGCGTGGTGCTCCAAGAGGCACCACGACGAGGACCGCGCCCTCGGTTCGCCGCTGTGTGTCGAGTGCTACGACTACACCGGCCACGTGGTCTGGCAGTGGCACGCCCCCGAGCTGTGGCGCCGGTTCACCATCACGCTGCAACGCGACCTCGCCCGGTCCTGCGGCCTCTCGGTGAAACGGTTACGCGAACGTGTGCGTATCTCCTACTCCAAGGTCGTGGAGTTCCAGGCACGCGGCGTCATCCACCTGCACGTCCCAATTCGCCTGGACGGCCCCGACGGTCCTGACGGACCCGCACCCGAGGAGTCTCTCGGCCTGGACACCGCGGTGTTGGAGGAGGCGATCACAACCGCGGCCGACAAGGTCGCCCTGGACGCCGCGCCACTCGCGGACGGCACGGTGTACCGGTTGCACTGGGGCCGGCAGCTCGACACCCGCTCGATCACCGACACCGCACAGCGGGACACCGACCGCCGCGCCCGGATGGTGCACCCCGAACAGGTCGCCGCCTACCTGGCGAAGTACCTGACCAAGGCCACCGAGGACTTCGGACTCCCGTCCCGGATCGTCTCCGCCCGGCACGCCGAACGGGTCGGCGCCACCGCACACGCGGTCCGCATCATCGAGGCCGCACAATCACTAGCCACCGAATCGGACGCCTACTCCCGGCTGGGCGCGAACCTCGCCACCCTGGGCTATCGAGGACATCCGATCACCAAGTCCCGCGCCTACTCCGTCACCTTCGGGCAGATCCGCCGAGCTCGCCGCAGATTCTGCAGCAACGCCGCCGGCCTGGACCCCGAAGCCGACATCCGCCAGGTCCTCGACGACGTCGACGACATCCCCGAGGGGTTCCAGCTCGAATCCAGCTGGGTCTTCATTGGCCAGGGCTACCTCGACCTCGAACAAGCCGCCGCAGCCGTCACCGCCGCCATGCTCGCCCGATCGCGCTGAGCGCGCATGTCCCCAGCCGAGATCAAACACAAACGAAAGGACTGAGCGAGATGGACAAGATTCTGCTGACGCCGGAGGAGGCCGCGGAGGTCCTTGGCGTCGGGAAGTCGACGGTGTACGACCTGATCCGGATGCGTCTGCTTCGGTCGGTGCAGATCGGTCGATCTAGGCGGATTCCGGTGCACGCCTGCCAGGAGCTGGTCGACCGGCTGTTGGAGCAGGATGTCCCGGCATGACGAAGCGGGCCAACGGCGAAGGCTCGATCTGGAAGAAGCCAGACGGCCGGTGGTGCGGGGCGACGTACGCCGCCACCAACCGCGGTGGTCGCAAGCGGGTCTACGTCTACGGCAAGACTCGGACCGAGGCGCGGGAGAAGCTCACGGCACTCCAACGCGACCTGGATCGCGGCGTCAGGGTGCCCGAGGAGAGCTGGAGTCTCCAGGACTACCTCACCCACTGGCTGGAGCAGGTGGTCAAGCCGCACAGGGCGCCGAAGACCTACCAGGGATACGAGCTGGTCGTGCGCCGGCATGTTGTGCCGACCCTCGGAAAGCGCCGACTGCGGGGTCTTTCTGTCTCGGATGTTCGCCGGTTGATCCAGACGCTCGAGGAGCGCGGGATGGGGACGCGGGGAGTTCAGCAGGTGCACGCGGTGCTCCGGAACGGGCTACAGAGCGCTATGCGGGACGAGCTGGTAGTCCGCAACGTGGCGTCATTGGTCCAGGTCAAGACGCCGAGGTACGAAGTGGGCCGTGGCCTCAGCGTCGACCAGGCGCGCACTCTTCTTGAGGCATCCCGAACCGATCGACTCCATGCGCTCTACGTGCTCGCTGTCTATCTCGGGCTACGTCGCGGCGAGCTGCTCGGGCTGCGATGGGACAGGGTGGACCTCGACCAGGAGTTCCTCCAGGTGACCCACACGCTCCAGCGTGTCGAGGGCGAGCTCCGGTTCCAGCCTCCCAAGACCCGGCACTCCCGGCGGACGATCCCGCTCCCTGGGCCGTGTGTCGAGGCCCTGCGGAGTCATCGGGTGGCGCAGGGCAAGGAGCGGCTGGCGGCCGGACCACGGTGGGTCGACGAAGGCATGGTGTTCGCGACGACAGTCGGGACCCCGATCGAGCCCGACAACCTGAGTCGCAGCTGGTACGTCGTGCGCAAGGTGCTAGGCGAACCGGCGCCGCGCTTCCATGATTATGCCGACATCTTCGTTATGCCGACATCGTCGTCGATCTTGTTGCAGGACAGGGTTTTGGTCGCGTAGAGGTCGGCATAATCAGAGGCTCTCGAGGAAGGTGAGGATGGTGTCGGGGGGT
>Ga0209587_1001012_pt1 | contig 13473 bp, 7 predicted proteins | sample NGEPerD_2_FD_184512 | JGI IMG/M metagenome (GOLD analysis project Ga0209587, IMG submission 184512) | Arctic peat soil microbial communities from the Barrow Environmental Observatory site, Barrow, Alaska, USA - NGEE PermafrostL1-D... | ecosystem: Environmental > Terrestrial > Soil > Wetlands >... | reverse complement strand
CTCCTGATAAGATGGGCACAGCGTGCCCGCTGTCAGGCAGAAACTCCACTTATCGTCCTGTGCAGATTTCCGGGACCGGCTCTATCAGCGTCGACTTCAACTGCAATTCCGGTGGTTCCAACCTTCGTTAGCAAGATGTCGCCGATCTCTGGGTTGCACCGCTTCGCGAGCTCCCGATGGGCTTCTTTCGATATGAACCTAGTTTTGGAAAAGTCAATTATTCCGCCAGAAACGTCTTTCACTGAAAGAAACGGAATGCCTTCATCCAGATACTTCGGCGTATGGTGCGCACCGTCCGTAATCAGAAAACATATCGTCCCAAGGCGTGTCCAAACCCAAGAACTTGGTGGCTCAAATGGAACGTCATCTGATGCAATAGGCGGCAGGGACTCTCGCTGCCGAATCTCACGGCACTGAACCAGCCGCGCCTTTTCCTTTGCTATTCGGCTCAGCAATTCCGACGCCGGCTCGTCGTCCGGGTCCTGCGGCACGAGCTTGCCGCGCACGGCGAGGTTGAGAATGCTCTGGCGCAGTTGCTTGATCTGGTCCGGGCGCGCGGTGAGAGCGGGCAGCGCGTCGAGGGCGAAGCAGGCGTCGGCCTGAAATGTTTCAGGATCCGGCGCGTTGAGGCGGGCGAGGCTTGCTGCGGCCAGCCGGTCGCGTACCGCCTCCCGTTGGACGCGCGCCGCCTCCAGCCGGTCGCACAGCGCCATCAGCTCATCGACCTTGCCTACAATACGCTGTTGTTCGGCTAGCGGCGGGAGGGGAAAAGGTGAGTGCGCAAAATAGTCGGTCGGCACTCGCTTCTGACCGGCTGTACCGGTCATCTTCGGTACGCCGGCTTCAATGAAGTGCGGGCTCTTGAGAAACAGCAGGATGTAATCCGGATCCACGAACAGTGGTCGCACGATATGCAATTCCGTGGTGCCGCTGCCGATTCCGCCCGTCAGATTTCGGAACACGGTCGATTTACCATTCTCAAAACAAGGCGTGATCTTCGCGAGGCCAACATCGCCTTCGGCAAAATGGGTATAACCCTTCTTGATCTCGCCCCAATTGCGGACTTCGTGCTCGTTCGCAACGCCATACTCGGCGGCGATCAGTGGCATCGGAACGAATGACGCTTTCAGATCCTCGGATGCTTCGTTGCGCGGGCTCAACGCGCCAATCTCGGCAAGCTGCGACCAGCGCCAGTTGATCGGGATCTGAAATGGCGGTTCAGTAACAGCCGGAATTGGCTTCGGCTTCCTGATCTCGCCAGCCTCCAACAGGCGCACCTTCTCGGCGCCAATCCGCTTCAGCAACTCTGACGCCGGTTCATCGCTCGCCTCCTGGGGCACCAACTTGCCGCGCACCGCCAGATCGAGGATGAAGCGTCGCAAGCGCGCGATCGCATCGGGCGCGTCGGCGATCCGATCATAGTGCGCGAGCAGGCGTTCGGCATTCATCGCGCCAACGCCTCGGCCAAGATCGCCTTCAGCTGGTCGCGGAGCTTCACCGTGTCGACCTCGGCAGCGTTGAGCCTAGCGAGCAGTTCGTCGGGATCACCGTGATCGTCCGCAACCGTGTGTGGGTTCTTGATGTCGAGATTGTAGCCGCGCGCCTTGACCTCGTCGGCCGTGACCTTCCAGGCTTGCGGACCTTCCTCGCGCCCCTTCCGCTTCGCCCCGCCCCACCAGTCGACGCAGCCTTGCAGATGCTCCAAACGGATGGGCTTGGTCATCGAATAGGCCTTCTGGCCTTCCGGCACATGATGCTCCCAGAACCAGATGTCTTTGGTCGGCGTGCCTTTCTCGAAGAACAGGAGATTGGTGCCGATGGAGGCATAGGGCTTGAAGACGGAGTTTGGCAGGCGGACGATAGTGTGAAGGTTGCACTCCTCCATCAAATGTTCCTTCAGCCGCGTCTTGACGCCCTCGCCAAACAGCGAGCCATCGGGCAGCACAACCGCGGCGCGCCCGCCCGGCTTCAAGAGCCGGATAATCAGAGCAAGGAAGAGATCCGCCGTCTCGCGGGTCTGGAAGTGCTTGGGGAAGTTGCTCTCGATCCCATCCTCTTCGCGTCCGCCGAAGGGCGGGTTGGTGAGCACGATGTCCACGCGGTCGGACTTGGTGTAGCTGATATAGGGCCGCGCCAACGTGTTGTCGTGGCGCACGAAGCTGGGATCTTCGATGCCGTGCAGCAGCATGTTGGTGACGCAGAGCATGTGCGGCAGCTGCTTCTTCTCAACCGCGCGCAAGGCGCCCTGCATCTTCGCTTCGTCCTCGGGCCGCTTTACAGAACGCTCACGCATGTACTTAACGGCGCAAGTGAGAAAGCCGCCCGTACCACAAGCAGGATCGAGGAGGATTTCACCGGGCTTTGGGGCAATCCGCTCCGCCATGAATGCGGTCACCGCGCGTGGCGTATAATATTCACCCGCGTTTCCGGCTGATTGCAGATCGTTGAGGATCTGCTCGTAAATCTCGCCGAAGTGCTGGCGTTCAGACAAATTGTTGAAGTCGATACCATTGATCTTGTTCACGACCTGACGCATCAGCTGGCCGGATTTCATATAGTTGTAGGCGTCCTCAAACACGTCGCGTACGACACGGCGGCGATCGCCAGGCTTGCCGGTAAGAGGAAGCTCCTTCAGCGTCGGGAAAAGCTCCCCGTTCACAAAGCTCAGCACCTCGTCACCTGTGATGCCTTCCGGGTCTGCCGCCCAGGTCCGCCATTGGTACTTCTTGGGGATCGGCGAGCGATAGGTGTCCCTGGTAAGTTCGAGCTCCTGATCTTGATCGTCGATGATCTTGAGAAAGAACATCCAGCACAATTGGCTGATGCGCTGGGCATCGCCGTCAACGCCTACGTCCTGGCGCATAATGTCTTGAATCGATTTTACGGTGTTGCGGACGGACACTTCTACGCCTCCTGCGCGAGAGAGAAGGCGTTCAGCTCTTCGATGAGCTTGAGCAGACCGTCCCGATGCTCCTGTGGATAAAGAGCATTCTTACTTGCGGGTGGGAAATTATCGCTGCTCCAAAATGTGTTTGGGTCAAAGCGAAACTTAGCGACTAACCGACGCCCAAAATCCATTTCGTAATATTTATAGTGTGAGTTCTGCGCAAAATTCGCGATTTCCGGATACTCACCCAAAAGATAGCCTTCCTGGAGGTGCGGGCGGATGGCTGCTGGCGGGCATGCGCTTGATAACCTGACAATCTGCAAGCCAGCCTCAGAGCTGGCCGTCACTGCACCACTGAGAGTGGGTACACCAAGCACAAGAACGAAGGCTCGGTCAGTCGCATTCAACGAAGCAAACGATGCCGCAATGCGTAGTGACTGGGTAACGTCCAGCAAGGGGGTTGCGCAAACTTCGTAGTGCTGAAGTATTGCCCACCTGAGGATCCGGTGGCGCTTCAACCGCTCAATGCCACGGTGCTTTTGGGACATGTATAGCTCGACAAGCCTGTCTTCGGTCGACTTCAATCGAGCAAACCTCTCACGGAGGGTCTTTGGCCCTAGTCGCTTGTGGCCGTTCAGTCGAAACAATTTGGCCTTGAGCATGCTGTTCCCTTTGGTCGTGCTGTAATCCGCATCCTGGCCTCGAAAAAGTAGAACATGCTCGCGATTCAAAAACTGGAGCTCAGCAACCTTCTTAGCTAATTGAAAATATGAGCTAACGGGATGGCCAGGTCCTCCGCGGATTTTTTGATTGGAAACCGGCGCCGCCGTTTTTGAACTGTCGAAGTACGACCAGATCTTTTGATTGCCAATCTTTTCCATTCTTAGGCGGCACCCTCGTAGAGAGCTTCCTGTAGTTTGTGCACGGCCTGCTCGAAGTCGGGCTTGCCGCCGAAGGCATGGATCAGTTCCACGACGCTGCCCATCGCGCTGAAGGGCGCTATTTTGAGGACGTTGGTGTCGTCAAGATTGATCACGCCCTCGTCCTGATATTTGGCCAACAGCGCCTCAAGCACCGCACGGGCTTTTGGTCCGTATTTGGTGAACACATCGCGCTTCTTCACGTTGTCCGCGCGCTCGCGGCGGGTGAGCGGCTTTTTGTCGAACGCGACGTGACAGATGAGATCGAACGGGTCGAGATCCTTGCCCAGTTCCTCGACGATCGGATCCAGCGGCAGCCCCTCCGCCTCCAGCTCGTCCACGACCGCTTGCTTACGGTCCGCCGATTTCCAACGCTTTAGGAAGTCGTCGAGGCTGGCGAAACGCTTCTTGAGCGCCTTCTTGGTAAAATCGCGGAGGCTCTCGGTGATAAGCTTGCCGTTCTCGTCGAGATACTGGATTCGCTCCGCAATGATCGCGACGCTCACGCCATCCACGTAGATTTTCCTCGGTCTCTTTCCGCCGTCCGGCTGGATCGTGATGTCCGGGGGCAGTCCATCAACGATCGTTTCTTCTTCGTGGTCGTAGGGCGTACCGTCCTCGGCAAAGCCTTCAGGCTCCTCGGGATCCGGAGCCGGCGGCACCATCGGATCACCTTCGGCTGGTTCATAGATCTGCACCGGCTCGCCGTCGAAATCGGGGTCGGCGAAATGACTGGTCGCTCCCCGGAAATCTATCAGCGTGAAATAGAACTTGCCCGTGTCCTCGTGCACGCGCGTCCCGCGCCCCACGATTTGCTTGAACTCGGTCATCGAGCCTACCTCGCGATCGAGCGCAATGAGGCGGCATGTCTGGACGTCAACGCCCGTGGACAAGAGCCGTGAGGTCATCACGAGAACGGGATACTTCGCTTCCGGATCGATGAAGTTGCCGAGCTCAGCTTGCCCCTCGGCGTCACCACCCGTGATGCGCATCGCGTAGCGATGGTTCTCGGCGACTAAATCACCATTCTCATTGATGAGCGCCTGCCGCATCCGCGCGGCGTGTTCCTGATCGACACAGAAAACGATGGTCTTCTGGAAGCGGTCACCGCTCTCTCCGAGAAACTCCGAGATCTTCTTCGCGACGAGCTTCGTTCGGTCGTCCAGCACCAACGTGCGGTCGAAGTCCTTGGTGTTGTAGATGCGGTCCTCGACTTCCTCGCCCTCACGGTCAAGCTGGCCCTTTTCAGGCCGGTAACCGTCCACGTCGCGGTCGATATGGACCTTGACCACCTTGTAGGGCGCGAGAAAGCCATCGCGGATGCCCTGCTTCAGCGAGTAGGAGTAAACTGGCTCGCCGAAATAGGCGATGTTGGAGGCATACTCCGTCTCCTTGGGCGTGGCAGTCATACCGATCTGAGTAGCCGTAGAGAAATAGTCTAGGATTTCTCGCCATGCTGAATCCTCAGCGGCACTGCCCCGGTGGCACTCATCAATCACGATGAGGTCGAAGAAGCCCGGCGAGAACTCTCGGAACAGCTTTTGCCGCTCCTCGGGACCAGTGATCGCCTGATAAAGGCCGAGATAAATCTCGTAAGAGTGTCAATGCGGCGCTTCTTGTCGAGGGCAATCGTGAGGTCAATGGTACTGCCGTCGTCGCGCTCGATTGTTTTGGCATTGGTGGAGAGCTTGGCCATCGCCCCGCCGAAGGGCCGGAAGTCATTCACCATCGTCTGGTCGATCAATACGTTGCGGTCGGCTAGGAAAAGGATGCGCTTTTTGCGGCCCGCCTTCCAAAGGCGCCAAATGATCTGGAAGGCCGTGTAAGTCTTGCCGGTACCGGTCGCCATGACCAACAGGATGCGATTGCGGCCGTCGGCGATTGCCTCGATCGCCGCGTTCACGGCGTTGACCTGGTAGTAGCGGGGGGCCTTTTCGCTGCCTCCTTCGTAATAGTCCTGGAGCACAACCTCCTCGGCCTCAGGCGTCAGGCCCTTCCAAGCGCGATAGCGCGCCCATAATTCGGCCGGCGACGGGAAGGCGTCGATCGCGAGATTGGCCTCCCTCGGGTTGCTGGCGCCGGTGCGGTCATGGAACACGAAGCCATCGCCGTTGGAAGAAAACACGAAGGGGATGTCGAGTGTGGCGGCATAGCCGAGACCCTGCTGGATGCCGTCGCGCACGCTATGGGAATTGTCCTTGGCCTCGATCAGCGCCAGCGGGATGTTTGGCTTAAAATAGAGGATGTAGTCGGCCCGCTTGGCTTGGCCGCGCGTGACCAGTTTGCCGCGCACGATGATGCGGCCCTTAGTGAAGCTCACCTCCTCGCGAATCTGCAGCATCTCGTCCCAGCCCGCCTGTCGCAGGGCAGGTGTGATAAACTTGGTGCAGATGTCGCGTTCGCTAAAGGCTCGCTTGTCCATCCCCGCACGCGAATCCTTGGTCTTCCACAATCAGGGTGAACTATAGCCGCGATTAGGACGATTGCGCACAGGGGTTCGCATGGGCGCCACCCAAAATATTCCTGCCATTGGCCGCACCTTACCCTACTGCTCGGGTTTCCGTCCCGGAAGCACCGTGGTTTGCCAATTCGGAACGCTGCGGCCATGGTCCTTTTGGCCTGCAAAATCGCGCTTAGTGACCACCCCCAGCGCCTCCAGTACAGCAGGCAAAAAGCCTTCGTCTTTCAGACGACCGAAGCTCCAGCCTCTTCAACCACGTCATGCAGCACGCTGAGAATGTGAGCGTCCTCGCCCCATAGCAGACAATTAATCGACGTCCTGAATCCGATCGCCAGTGCCTCTGGTTATTCGAGGTTCTCGACAAGACGCTCATGCCAGGTGGGTCCAGCCACCACTGCGATCCCGTCGACGTGGTATGGTAACTCTTGGCCTATTGACTCGTGCTGGGAGAGTCGCTGTCGAGCCAGATCCCACCGCTTTTCGAGAAGGTCTCGCAGAACCCTGGGATGTATCCCCACGCTAATGTCGGCCGATTGAACCGGCATGAGGATGGGCGCTTCCAGCATTCTTTGTAGATAGCCAGGTTCGGAACTTACTAGTTCAAGCACTGGTAGATAGTAGTAGCGCCATTGTTCGGGACCAATATCTAATTCGATTGACTGGCTGTGCCTCGGATCACCTGGAGGGTCTCGCCAAGTGAATTGCAGGATGTCATTTCGAAAATACGCTATCGCACCAATGTGTAGCCAAGGCATGGCGCCACTTACGCTCGTGAGACGTAGCGCCTGATCCTTAGCCTTCGACTTAGCTGTCTCGTCTGGCTTACTTCCTCGTCCTTTGCATTCCAGCGCCAACCATCGACCGCTTGTCGTTTCACCAACGAGATCGGGTCGTGATCGTTTGGTCAGAACCGGATTCAGCAGCGGTCTGAAAACATCAAGATGAAGTAGCCATGGGGCGTCTAGCAAAGTGCTGGCGAATAGCTTGGTAATTGCCAAGCCTAGAAAGTAATTGATCGCCCCCTTCTCGGTGGGGTCGAGCGTTCGCGCTGCATCGGTTCGCCTCAACCGCTTTGCCTTCTGGCCCCTTTGCTCTAACGCCATCCGCACCATCGACAATCGGAATAGCGCCTCGTACCAAGACGCCAGTCCATGTTGAAAGATGTATTGCCGATTGGGCCGCCCCACCGTAAGCGCTGACCAAAGGAGATCATCCCAGGACGAAGTGAGGCCCTTGGACCCATTTGAAATGGGCGCGCCGACAGGAAACCCTTCCGACTCAAAATCGATGACGAATGTCAGCTCGCCCCTCCTTTGCTCGAAGAAAAAGGGGCGCCCTGTACACCCTTGAAGGCCTCTGTCTGTTCGAGCGCAGCGCTGCGACGATCTCCGAGATCAATCAGGGCGTCCAATACTTTGAGTAGCGCCTGTGCTTGGTCGTCCTTCAGTGGAAAGTTTGCATCGGCTAGCCGCTGGACCGTGGCCGCAATTCGGGCTGGCATTATTGTACCCGCCCAACCTCCCCTAGCGTTTTCAACCAAGGCTAGACTTGCATTGGCTTGATAGGCGAAGTCACTTAGTGGATAGGTTTTTCCTGCTCGCTCGCATAGCGTTAGAAATTTGCTCATCACGTAGGGCGACCAGCCGACAGCTGAGATCAATGGGGTTACGACCGGTATAACGATGCCGACTTCAGACCAGTCGCCGTTGATAAATCGCCTGGCACCTTTGGCCTCCTCAATGTTCACGAACAGCAGCGCCGAAATCAGTTTGGGGAGGTCGTAACCATGCACCTCTCCAGCACGATAGCCAGCCGTGAATGCCTTGTCGCGGATAACGCGTTCAACGCAGTCCTTAAGTAGGTCGAGCGTGTTTGAAGGGATGGTGCGTGCGTCGAAAACGTGCCTGACCACGGTCATGTCGGCGAATGACGCTAAAACACCAAGCCCTTTCTCATCGTCGGTCAGAAAGGGGCCGAGAAACTTTCCACGCACGAAGTCCCCTTCAAAGAACGGGGCGGCACGAGCCAGCATATCTCCTAGCGTGGCGTTCCATTCAATCAGTTCGGCCCCGCGACTATCCGATCTATGTCCCTTCTTCTCTCGCCACGGTGGCATAAGACGATCGGCTGTCCACGTCACAAGCTGCTTGAGTAGGTCCTCCAGCATAGGCTTGTAGACGCTTGACTGAGACCAGGACTCAATCGGAAATAGCCCGAACAGCTTTGAGGCAAAACGCGCATTGAATACAGGATCCGGCTCATCCCACTCCGCCTCTTCATCTGATCTGCCGGAGTGCTGTCGTCCAGGCGTCTTGACCCACGCAGGGGGCACAGCGGTCAGCGATTCTTCTTCAGTCCACTCCAAATGCTCAATGGCCTTGGCTAGACTCTGCGATCGTGCATTTTGATCAGTTGAATGATCGCGCTGACCATCGTCATTTAATTTGAACCGATGCAGTAGACACATGTCCATGGCTAGTTGCGCCGAAACCCATCTCACATGCTCGTCGGCATCCAAAAAGAGACCCACAAAGGCCAATTCCGCGACCCCATCGTTTGGGTGTCTCGTTAGCTCCAACAACCGGCGTACAGAATCCGCGCGTGGCGCAGCTGATCGGCGATCGTGCACCAGAGCTGCGATTAGGTGTCTGGCCGGGTGCCAGGGTATGATCGCGCCGCCGAATGCATCCTGGGGTTCTGCCATGACGGCGACGCGGCTCATGACATTCCACGCCCAATCGTAGTCCTTTCCGGCTCCATCGCCGAAGCGGATAGCAACGGCAGCGACGGCCGAGACGCTCGTCTGTGCTGAATGCGCTCCGCTTTCATCACGCGCTGCCATAAGCGCCCCATTGTCTCGAGCGCGGGCAAATGCAATTGCATCTTTGAGGCTGATTCCCCCTTCCAGCGTATTGGCGTTAAGCGATCCCATCGCCCACGCGATGACACCATATTCCTGAAGGGTCGCCGTGGTCTCTTTGAGACGAGCCTGCTGCTCCGGAGTTGGAAGATTTGGTGGTTCGTAAGAAATTGCGACTTCATCTGTTTCAGTCGCATGCTGCCGATAGTTATTAATATCTCCGAGCCCCGCCCAGCCTACAGCGTGCTCCGTCATAGCCGCAGTTGCAGCGGGATTGTTGCGATGCTCCTCGATTTCGTAAGGTAGATCATTTGGGAAGTTCGCTAGCGCCGTTTTGAACCGCTCTCGTAAGCCCTCGTCCGGACTCAACGCAAACCTCATAGCCAGTCCTCGGATGTCGCGCGTTCGACTCTGTCGCGAGTCCAAGAAATCTTTAGCCTTCGCTTTTGAACCTGCAAGACGCGAAAGTTGGCCTAGCCCAAACAAATCAATGCCTCGCATCGGTTCTTGAACCACACGGGCCATGTCGTGCTCCCAAAGTCGCTGGCAACTTGCAATAGGCAATACAGTTTCGGAAACACGATACGTTTCAAGCGCGAGGAGCAGAGCGAGTCCTAGCGCCGCATAGCACTCGTTTCCTTCAACGACTGACCGGATTATCTCGTCGGCCGGCTGGCCATTTTCGATCTGCTTGAACGCCCAATATCGGAGAGCGAGCAACGCGCATTCGAGTGGCTGCGGAGCGAAGGTGTTGAACCAATTGTACACACGCCAGTCGCCCCAAAATTCCTGTCTGCCCCATGGGAATTCGACTACTACTGGGATTGGAGTACCAAGCTGCTCCGGGTTCAGTAGCTGTGTTTCACGCCACCCCCTAGTCGCGTGATTAGAGAGATCGCGCACTAAGGTAAGGGCGGCTTCCGGCTTCTTCGCAAATAAGCTGCCGAAAGGCTCGTGTAGAGCAGACGGAGGGTAATAGTAGTGGTGGTGCCGATCTATTCCTAGATCATCAAAGCCATACCTATCGCGGCGGCTTGGAGGGAAGACGGGCTGTAACGTCAGCTTTTGCTTTTTGGTTGGGTGTTTGTTCGGAGTCTCCCGGACGCGCCTAAGATGCTCAATGCGCTCCCGGTACTCGCGTTCCTCGCGTTCGAGCCTCTCTTGTGGCAACTCCTCCATTAGCTCGGCCTTGGCGACCACGACAACAGAGTTTGGCGAGACGTCCGCCATAGTCGGCGTGAACCCCATAAGATCACTGTAGGCTTTTCGGCGCATGTGCTTGTTCGCTACGGCTCGATCAAAGAGTGCGATGGCTGGGTCCGGATACGATCTTGCTGAGCGCATGATGGCCATCCGAAGACTCGTCGATAAAGTTTTTCGCGCCTCGCGTCCCAACTCTTCCCAGGGCCCATAGTCCGTGCTGAACTCTTGGCGATATTGAACCTGCTCGAGGTCAATCAACCAGTTAGTGCAGACCTCGATTATTGATTCAGACTGCTGGTTTCTGATTTCAGTAAAGACGTTTTGCCACACAGAGAAAACTTCAAGGATATGGGGGAACAACCGGGGCGGTAGTCTCGGAGCGAGTGGGACAAGCCAATCCAAAAAACGACTCCAACCTTGGAAATCAGACGGCCAGCTGAGCATGTCGGCCATGCTGGCAAGATCGACCTCTTCAATCTCTATTGCGGCGCCGGCGACGACGATCGGACTTGGCATTGTGTGTTCAGCCTGGAACCAAACTAGCAGCTTCTCTAGGAGCGCATATTCATCTCGCTCGAGGAGTGCTTGGAACTCTTGATGCGACTCGGAGAAGGCTGGCGTGAACGGGGGCGCCGTTAGCCACTCTCGTTGCCACTGGGATCGGATCTGCTGATTCTCAAGACTCCCGAATCCAGCCGACCACTTTTCCGGCTCTCGAAGTGCATTCTGCGCAAGCAAACCCACCACTCGACCAAGCAGCGGTGGCTCGCCGGCTTCAATGAGCCCCTTCGGCCAGCCGTCACCCAGCTCAATGAGCAGTCGGTAGAACGCCCATTCGAAAAAGATGTCATGGGTGAAGGAATAGGCGGCACCCCCATCGATAGGACGTACGATGCGATCGGCTAAAAGTGCTGCGACTTGATCTATGGTGGCAGCCTTTAGCGTCCTGGCAGATATGTTCTTGCCGAGATTCCGAACGCCCTTTTCGGCCAAATCGATCAGAGACCGTTGTCGCTGCGGTACTGATTGTTGGGGTGCATTGTGACCAGCGCGTTCCCACCAAGCGGAAATGAGATCGACTTCTGTCTGTGGAGTTGTGTCGGCGTCGGGAAAATTTGCTAGGACGGCGGCGAAGAAAGGTCGGCGTGCAATTTCCCTGACGCTCTCAGAGCCGAATAGTAGTGGTCTCAGGCTTGGCTTTTCTTTCGCTAGGGCTTCTGATTCTTCTTCTGAGAAGGACCCAACCTGGACATCGCCGATCCCGGTGTCACGAGAGAAGCTCTGTGGAAACCATGTGCGAAAGACTTCCAGTCCTTGATCGCGCGAGCTTGCCAAGACTTTCCAATCAGTAAGCTCTTCGTGCGTCTCAACAGCACGAACGATGTCCCTTATAATTCCCTTCTGCTCCGGGGTGACGCGATCAATCCCGTCTACAAAGAGAATCGGGGTTCCGACGCTGCCAAGCTCCGCTAGCAGTTTCACGATCGAATGCTTAAGGCCTAAAGATTCTGAGAACGAGACCCAACTCTTTCCCTCAAGCAGCTCCGCCTTCAAAAAAAGAATTGGACCACTGCTGGCAGCAACACTCGCAACGCGCTTCAACATGCCTGACTTGCCACAGCCTGGCAGGCCGCTCAGATTGACAAGTCGATACCGTCCCAACTGATCATTAATCTCTCTTACAAGGGCTGGGCGCTCGACGCGGAAATTATCAATTTCCTCTGAGACATCTGCGAGGCCCGCCGCAGAGAACTCTTCGAGTCGTTCAATGTCGCTTCGATAGTTAGGCGCTATCTTGAGCCTTAACGCGCTTCGGAGCTGCGCAAGTAATGTCGGTCGTGTCCACTTTCGTGAGGAGGCAGCTCCTTCCCGCGCAATCCGGCAAAGTCGATCAAACAACAGAAGGTCCTGACCGCCTTCGTTCGACTCAACTAACCCTTGAAGCCGGTTCACGACTTCTGTTCGTAGAAAGCCTCCTTCCGAAAGCCCATCGAGGTGTAGCGCCACGAAATGTCTGTAGAAGTCTGCCTCTTCACTTGCCGAGGTTGTGTCGGTCAGGGGGAGCAGAGCGTCGCGCAGTTCGCGTTGGGTATTTGAGGCCGCGCCGTCTTCTTCGCATGTACGGGCAAAGTTCTCCCCAGTTGGATCGCTCTTTGCTAGATCGATGAGCCGATTGAAATCTCGGAACGCACGGATAGCCACATACTCTGCCGCGAACCCGTAGGCGTCCGCACCGACTTGAAATCCAGCCGAAAGACGTGTCTTTACTGCATCAGCCATGACTTCGCGGAAATCATTGTTGCTAGGTGCTGCGCTAATCGTGATTTGGCGCTTTACTTGGAGGGCCAGCGAACGGCGGACGCCGTGATCGTCGAACTCAGCAACGACGTCGTCCATTGGGTGGATTTGCTTTTGCTGAACGGCGACGCTTGTCACAAGGCCGCTCTGACCCACGGCACGCTCCTCCAGCAGCAATGCGGCGAGATAGTAGGCGACGACTAAGTCTTCAAAGCTAAAGCCAGCGCCACCCGTAAGTTCGGCGGAAGTAGCTTTCTTTTTACTGCTCATAAGAGTTGTATATCAGGGTGCCGCTACTTAGGCACCATGCTCTCGGCTTCCTCAGTTCGCTGGTGCGCCGTAGCTGACATGAAGCAAGCCCCGCTGCGCACTGACGTTAGGCGACCCTTTCAGCCCATCAAATGCAAATAAGGTTTTCGGTACACACACCCACGGTGGTGGCTCCCGCGACGGAGCGGGTAGCGATTGCACTCACGCCAATCTGGTGAGTTCCACTTTTACGAGCTGTGCAAATAGGTCCTGGCTATTGCGATTTATGTCGTCAGTGAAACGAAAGGGAGGAGGAGGAAAAGCTCTCGCCGCGTGGAATGCCATGTCATACATGCGTCTGGTTCCATGCTCCTTATCGTAGAATTGATCCGTCCATGCGTCCCCGTACTTGCCTTCGTCCCACAGGATGCAATCAACCATGTTATCGACAATGATCCAAAGCTGAGCGACGTTGAGAGAGCTGCAGAAACTTGGAACGTCCAACATGTGCAGTGCGAGGTGGCGGTTCAGGTCGCTGATGCGATTTAGATGTTGCTCAAAAAGATGCGACACGAGTACCCGCTCGGTGTAGTCC
>Ga0209587_1001010_pt1 | contig 13495 bp, 11 predicted proteins | sample NGEPerD_2_FD_184512 | JGI IMG/M metagenome (GOLD analysis project Ga0209587, IMG submission 184512) | Arctic peat soil microbial communities from the Barrow Environmental Observatory site, Barrow, Alaska, USA - NGEE PermafrostL1-D... | ecosystem: Environmental > Terrestrial > Soil > Wetlands >... | reverse complement strand
GAGGAGTAGTAGTTGTTATCTCTTGGGAGGTTGTTTCTTAGGTGAAAGGTCTGAAGGAGAAGGCAGGGAAAGACTGGGAGTATTCGCCGCCACGGTGTGCGGCGATGGCTGTAGGATCCGTACCCCATAAGGACGTTCGCGCAGCTCTTGATCTGGTGCTCCATTCCACTCCAGAAATCCCTGCCTGGCCGCAGATGCCTCGTCGCTCATTCCTGGAAAACATGTACGTCCAATTCTCAGAGGGTCTGCCAGGCGTGATCATAGATGCGGATGCAGAGACGATACATGTGCGCAATGAGGTTCCGCCCGAAGAGCTGGCAGAATTCATGGAGCGCCTGGAGTCAGGCGATGCCGGCGCTTTCGCCATCTCCGGACCGTACGCGGCGGCACTCAAGATGGCCGCCGCAGACTTCAAAGACAGCTCCGCCCCTTACATAAAGGGACAGATCACCGGACCGGTCTCCTTTGGCCTCAGTGTGGTTAATGAAGACAAGCGGGCCATCCTCTACGATGACACCATGAGGGATGCACTCACCCAGTTGTTAGTAGCCAAGGCTCGGTATCAACAGGATCTCTTCAGGGAGTGGGCACCCAACGCGCTGTCCCTCACCATGGTGGATGAGCCCTACCTCACCCAGTTGGGTTCTGCTTTCGTCTCAATACCTGCGGACTTGGCATTTCCCACGCTGGAGCAGTGCATGAAAGCGATAACCGGATTGGCCGGCATACACGTCTGTGGGGGCACGGATTGGGAACGCATAGTCGAGCTGTCCGTGGATGTCCTGAACTTCGATGCCGCAGACCACCTGGACGCCATTGTTGCCCACCGCGATGCAGTGGCCGCTTTTGTGGCTGATGGCGGCATCTTGGCTTGGGGAGTAGTGCCCAATGACAAGCGGGCGATGGAGTGGACGGATGAAGAAACGGGTCGCAGGATTGTGGAGGGCGCGGAAGCACTTGCCAAGACGAACGCCGTGACGGTGGACGACATCCTTGAGATGTCCTTTGTGTCACCCGCCTGCGGGACAGGCAGTCTGCCGGTGGAGGTGGCGGAGAGCTGCTTCAGCCTGACGGCGGAGACCTCCCACTGGCTCCGCGCCCACATGGCAGAGTAAGCGATTTCCGTGAATTGAGCGCAAAGATTCAACAGCAGGACGCCTTGAATAGGGCACTACCCAATGAAGAGCGGGAATGGCTCGCGGTGGCGCGCGACATGACGCGTGCGGGCGAGAAGGCCGTGCTGCCGCTGGCGGGAACTCAGGATGGCCGATGTCCCATTGGGCAAGGCGAAGGTGGAGACATTACAGTGGCCTTAGATGCGAGGGCAGAGGAGGCCATGCTGGATGTCTTGCGTGAGCTGGCACCCGCACCCTACAATCTTGTTTCCGAGGAGCTGGGAATCAGATTGGAAGAGGGGGCACAATGGTGGGTGGTCGTCGATCCTGTCGACGGTAGCCTGAACGCCAAACGAGGATTGGATCCCTTCTGCGGAGTGGTGGCTGTCTCCCGGGGCCCCACTCTGGGAGATGTAACTCTGGGCCACACCCGGGTCTACGGATCCGGCAGGGAGTACGTGGCCGGGCGTGGCCAGGGGATCACGATACCTGAACACCGCGGACAGGGAGCACCCAACCTCGATGGAGAAGTGGAGTTGGTTCTGGTTGAAGCCGGAGCGCCTTCCAGGCACCACTTCCTGTACAGAGACCTGATGTTAGCCAGAAACATCGGAGAGAGCCCAGAAGCCCGTATCCGCCAGGTAGGTTCGCTTGCCGCAGCACTCTGTCTGGTCGCATCTGAGGTAGCGGATATTCTGGTGGCTCCGGTGGGATCCCGCTCCGTTGACGTCGCCGCGGGCTTCTTGACTGTGGAAGAGGCCGGAGGCGGGGTCGCCTCCCTGGATGGGGAGTCGCTGCACCAACGTCCTCTAGATCTGCGGCGCCGGTCGCCTTTTATTGCCTGGCGACGCGGGTTGGATGGAGAAGCGCTGCGTGAGGAGGCCGTTTCTCTACTGGAGAGACCCGCCTAATCTGAACTCGTCAGCTACCCGTCCTTGAGTATGCGTTCGACCGCTTCGACTGAATGGACCTGCACCTGCTCATTCGCGCTCTCCAGGCATTCTTCCAGAGCCTCAAGGGCCTGTGGAGTCCCCATCTCACCCAACATGTCCACTGCCGCCAGACACAGAATTCCCCCCTCATCCAACCGGATCACTTCCAGGAGTTGTTCTTCCTCCAGGAAGGAGAGAGCATCTACGCGCTCCCCCTCCGGCAGATCAAACACGTCTTGAGCCGTGCTGATGGCTAAGTCAAGATGGTCTGAGACGGCAGACTCCTCTTCCGCTGACTCCTCGAGGAAATCTACTTCCTCCTCAACCTCAAGATCCTCAACGACCTCAGGAACCTCCATCTCCATCTCCATCTCCATCTCCAGGATTTCCGGCTCCTCTTCCATCTCCAGGATTTCCGGCTCCTCCTCCATCTCCAGAGTCTCTGACTCCCACTCCATATCCAGTGACTCCACCTCTGCCTGCTCTTCACCGTCTTCACCGGATTCCGAGAAGTCATCCGCGACACTCTGGACATCTTCAGCCTCCACAAAACTCAATTCCTCATCCAGCTCCAGGGAATCTTCCTGGGGGAGCGAAGTCTGCTGTTCTTCAACGGAATCCTCCAGCGGCGGCTCCGATGCGCGAGTTGTCTCACCGACCACCTCCGCCTCTGCAGGAGACGACATCTCCACCTGTTGAGACTCAGCCAATTCACGTATGCGGGAGAGCCGAGCCCGCATAATCTCCTTGTTGCTCCCCGAGACACCCTCGCTCATGGCCAACACCACCGCCACCACACGTTCCGGATTGTAGAGGCGAACGCGCTTGCTCTCCTCACCAGTGAGCTCACCTTGGCCCTCCATCAGGGCGCCGACCATGGCCTCCACCGGATCTTCTCCCATGGGAGCTGTATGGTACGCCCGGCCTTCAGTGACGACCTCTCCTACCCTCTCCTTCACCGATCCACCTCCCTCTTTCCCTTCATCCCTTTCCGCAGCAGGCTCTGCGGTAATCACTGCGGTTGCGCCGTTCGCAACCTGTGACACGCCACTTTCCTTTGCCTTTCTGCGGCCGCGTCCCCACATGCTCAGGAGCACCACCAATAGGATCGTTGCCAAGAATATGCCAACCAGAATAGCCAGCGCGGTTGTTTCTCCAAAGGTCCCGATATTCATGGCCTACCTCGCTCTGACCGTATGGCTGTCCATGGGCACATCTCTGTTATTCTATGTGCCCATTACTGTTCCCACTCTGAGTGGTAGTATTCATCAACCAGTATCCGCTCATCCTAACTCATCCACCCTGCGGTGGTACAGAGGTCATGGTGGCAAAAATGGTCGCCAACAGCGGCTCCAGATTCCTTAGAGTTCATCACCATATCCTAAGTATGTCGATAAGACCTGGGTCTTACTTTGGCTTTCACCTCGGCTTCTCCTCCAAGGCGGCCGGTTCCGGGATGAGATCGCCATGACCGCTGACCATCTATTCTCCGAGGCGGCGCGGAGACGAAGAGCTTCTCCAGACTCTCCAGAGTCACGTGGGCCGCGTGCGCGGAAGAGAATCCTCAGGAAGTTGGCCGTACGGAGGAGGTGGACAAGGATCCTGGCCTATGCGCTGATCCTATTGGGATTGGCCATCCTTGCCTATCCCGCCGCTACCTGGCTGATGACCATGCGATACCAGAACAGTCTGCAGGAGGAGCTCGCAGCCGCTGATCCTGTTTTGTCGGCTGACATGGAGTTTGACCTATCTCGGAACCCTGAGAAAAACCTCCACATCAGCGAAGACGGAGCATCTTACCAGTCCGAGACCGAGGGCTTGCGCTCAAGGGCGGTGGCAGCTGAGCGCGAGCAGGCACTTCGTGACAGCGCGCGCGACTTTGCGCGGTCAGTATCGGGAAACATGGGAGCCGCCTTAGGCCGCCTGGAGATACCGGAGATTGGACTGGATGTGATCATGGTGGAGGGGACAACGACCGGTGCACTTCGCAGGGGGCCAGGTCACTGGTCAGAGACTCCCATGCCTGGTCTGGGAGGGAACTTCGTGATCTCAGGACATCGTACTACGTACGGAGGCCCTTTCCTCCGGCTGGATCGGTTGAACCAGGGAGATGTGATCCGCGTAGCCTTGCCCTACGTGCTGCTCGAGTACAGAGTCACTCGCAAGCTGATTGTCTCGCCCGATGAGGTCAACGTGGTCGCCCAGCGGGGCGTGGAGGAGCTTTCACTCACCACCTGCCATCCTATCTACAGTGCCAAGCAACGCTTGATAATCCAGGCCAAGATGGTCACCCTCCGACCCTTGGAGGGTGATCCCGCCGGGTCCTGACCCCACGTCAACTTGCATCCGTTGCCGAAGGCTGGTAAACCGACCCCGTGAATCAAGTTTACTGCGCCAGCCTGATTGAAAAAAGTCGGAGCAAGCTCCAGCGTTAGTGCAGCTTCGCATTGCGGATACCCTGATAATGCCGCTGTTAGAAGCAAAGCCAGTGTGATTCCCGCCTGGCTCATTGTGAACCATAACGCCTAGACTGTATTGCATCAATGCTCTCAATAAACTACTATACCGATCATGTGAAGGTGCCAAACGAATGGTTGCGGATTGGTGAAGATACAGGAAGGAAGGACGAACGTATGTCCAGTATGGGCAAGCGCCTGAGGAAACTCAGGAAAGAAAAGGGACTGACGCAGACCGAAGTCACAGGCGGTGATTACTCCAAGGAATACGTAAGTCAGGTAGAGCTTGGCAAGACGAAGCCGTCACGGAAGGCGATGATACTCTTCGCGAAGCACCTGGATGTGGACGAGAGCTACTTCGAAACAGGAGTGGATCTCGCGGGACGGGAGCGCTATGAGAACCTGGTCGCCAAGGGTGAGGCTTCCATTGAACGCAAGGAGTACGCTGAGGCGATCCGGGCGTTTGAAGAAGCGCGGACCATCGCGGAGAAGGCAGAGAACAAGGATCTGTTATGGCGTGCTGAAGTGGGTAGAGGATGGGCGCTGCACTTTCTGGGCAAGGTGAGAGAGGCGCTGAACCTGCTTACCCAAGCCCGCTCCTACTATGGGGACCAGCACCCGGACAGTCTGGAACTAGCCACCGTACTCTACCGGATGGGTTGTGGCCGAGATGCGCTGGGTGACTCCAAGCTGGCTATCCTCCTGTTGGAGGAGGCTCTGAAGATTCTGGACAGAGGCGCTACCCCCGGAGATAGCCTGAGGATTCGCGTACTACGCCGTATGGCCGCCCTTCATACCGAGCGCAATGACCTGGAAGCTGCCGGTGAAGCAGCGGACGCCGCACTTCAGCTGGCCAGAAGGCTGGAAGACAAGCGGGCTATCGCCGAGACCTACTGGGAAGCCTCCATACTGGAAGAGCGGCGTCGGGAGTTTCTCAAGGCAGCTAATTATGCCCTTCAGGCTCGGGATATCATGAGAGAACTCGGAGACCAGCAAGATACGGCAAAACTACTCAACAACCTGGGGGACATCAAGAATCACATGCGGGAGTTCACGGAAGCCGCCCGGTACTTTCAGGAAGGCTTGGGGATCCTCCGTACTGTTGATGACCCGGAGACGCGCTCGTACCTACTCAACGGTTTAGCCACAGCGATGTTGGGCGAGAAACAGCCTGAGAAGTCGCTGGAACTCTCCAGTAAGAGTCTGGCCATCATGGAAGGCCGAGAGGGTGCCCAGAGCTTGACGGGGAGCAGCCACATGGTGAGAGCTAGGGCCTACCTGGCCACTGGCAAGCTGGAGGAGGCGCGCGCGGAGGTGGACGAAGCCAGGGAGATATTCACTTCCCTGGAGGCTCCACACTTCCTGAGCGCCGCACTATTGCTGGAGGGTGATATTCTTGCAGAAGCGGGTATGACCACGGAAGCAGGTCAAGCCTATCGCAGGTCCAGCGAGCTGCTGCAAGTTGTCGGTTGATCGGAGTAGACATGACTCATTTGGAAGAGGAATTCTCACGGAGGATGGAAGAGATGAAGAAGGCTGCTGGGGAGGCCAGCCGTGACATGCGCAAGCTGGCGACTGACCTGCAGGAGCAGGCTCAATACCTGGTGGAGGATCTGCGGAAGCGAGGCAGGGGAGATTCGCCCTTCCAGGAATCGCCCATTGAGAAGATCAAGGCTCTCGCTCAACTCAGGGGTGAGGGTATCCTGACGGAGGAAGAGTTCCAGACGCAGAAACAGAAGCTTCTGGAAGAGATCTAACCGCCTGTCTGATCGGACTCTTGCGCGGGTGTTTTGAAGAGTGCTTGTGGTATTCTTGCGCACACTGAGCGTCGTCTCCGGACAGGAGCGATGGGGTCGGTAATATCGAGTATCAGGAGCCAATGGGCACACAACTATTCAAGGATCACCTCCGCTCTGTCTATCCGCTGATAAGTGCCAAGCTCCATGAGTACTTGGACGTCGCCGGACGGAAAGACTATCTTGATACCTACCTCTACGGAATCCTGGATGAGTTCGTAGCTCGGGGAGGCAAGCGAGTGCGCCCGGCCATGGCCATGCTTGCGTGCGGAGCGGTTGGAGGGCAGGCAGAGCGCGCTCTTCCCAGCGGGTGCGCCATAGAGTTCTTCCACGCCGCCGCCCTGATCCACGATGACATCATGGATGACAGCGCCGTACGTCGGGACGGCCGGTGCACCCACATCGCGCACGGGGTTCCCTTGGCCATCAACACAGGTGACTTTGCTCTGGGTCTGGTCTGCACGATAGTCGTTCGTGATGAGGGTCTGGATGATCGCACTAAGATAGCCGTCCTGGACGCCATAGGAGAGATGAGCGCGCGAACCATTGAGGGACAGGCTTTGGACGTCGGTTGGGTTCGTGACGGCGTCTATGATCTCACCTCTGATGACTACCTATTCATGGCCCTGGGCAAGACCGGCTATTATTCCGGCCTATCGCCCCTCAAGATCGGTTCCATCATCGGCGCAGCCAGCGATGAGGAGCGTTCCGCGCTGGCGCACTTCGGCAAGAACTCAGCTATCGCCTTCCAGATCCAGGATGACCTTCTGAATATCGTGGGAGATAAGGAGACGGTCGGCAAGGACCACCTGAATGACGTGCTTGAATCCAAGCGGACGCTGATGGTGATCCATTGTCTGGAGAACGCGAAGGGCGAGGACAAGGAGAGGTTCAAGTACCTGCTTAGCACCGGAAGCGACAAGTCGCCGGAGCAAGTCAAGGAGGCGGTGGATCTCATGGACAAGTATGGGTCCATTGACCACGCCCGTAACCTTGGGCGGAATCTCATCCTGGAAGCCCGGACCTACCTGACCGCCCTCCCGGAGTCTCAATCCAGAGAAGTCCTCGCCTCGATGGCCGATTTCTTTCTGGAGCGGGAGAGCTAGCCGGGACCTTGAGGCCGGTTGCCACCGGCGGCCCCGGAGGCGAGGGGGTCGGTGCGAACCTATCGGGGAGGAGTGGCGTGGAGGAAGAAACCAAGCAGGCACTTCGTAACCTGCCCGCTGTAGAGGAACTGTTGCAGTCGCAGGAGGCTTCTCCGCTGCTGGAGGATTACCCTCGTGAGCGAGTGGTGGATGCTTTGCGCGTTGCTGTGGACCGGGTGCGTCGTGAGATCAAGGAGGGGGATGCATCCTCCGGCGGCCAACAGGCGGAGAGTGCGGAGATCCTCTCCCGGACTGCGAAAATCCTGAACTCCTGGTTCCTCCCCCACCTGCGTGGGGTCATCAACGTCTCTGGCGTGGTGGTTCACACCAATCTTGGCCGTTCGTGTCTAGCCGCAGAAGCAATGGAAAGAGTGCAGGAGGCCGCCACCCACTACACCAACCTGGAGTTCAGCATGGACCGCGGGGAGCGCGGATCACGACACGAACATGTTGAATCCCTTCTGGTCCGTCTCACCGGCGCGGAAGCTGGCATGGTGGTCAACAACAACGCCGCCGCAGTACTGCTCCTGCTCTCTGAGCTGGCCGCGGGACAGGAGGTCATAGTCTCCCGGGGACAGTTGGTGGAGATTGGGGGTTCCTTCCGCATCCCGGACATAATGCGCCAGAGCGGAGCCCACCTGGTGGAAGTGGGTACCACCAACAAGACGCGGATAGCCGACTATGAGGCCGCTGTTACGGAGAGGACCTCCCTGCTCCTCCGTGTCCACACCTCCAACTTCAAGGTGCTGGGCTTCTCGGAGGAAGTAGGGGTGGAGCACCTGGCCAAACTGGGGCGAGAGTTGGGTATACCGGTCGCCGATGATCTGGGGAGCGGAGCGTTGTTGGACCTCCCTGCCTTCGCGGATGAGCCTTCCGTCCACTCTTCCCTGCGGGGAGGAGCAGATGTAGTGAGCTTCAGCGGGGACAAGTTGCTGGGCGGTCCGCAGGCAGGGATCCTCGTAGGCAAGACGGCGGTCATCAACCGCCTGAAGACCCACCCGCTGGCGCGCGCGCTCCGGGTCGACAAGATGACCCTGGCTGCTCTGGAAGGAACCCTCTTGCTTTATCAGGACCCGGAGCGAGCGCGCCGCTCAATCCCCACTCTGAGATATCTGGATCGCCCGGAAGGCGAAATTGAAGAGCTGGCCGTCAAGCTGCTGGCGATGCTGAGGTCAGATGCAGTGGAGGTGCCAAAACATGTGGAGCTGAGGGTGATTGAGACGGTAGCCAGGGCGGGTGGGGGCGCCCTGCCCCTGCTGGAACTTCCCTCCCGCGGAGTCGCAGTGACTTCCTCGCGCATCTCCGCGGATGAACTGGCCCGGCGCCTACGTCAAGCTGAACCGCCGGTGGTTTGCCGGGTGAGCGGAGATAGCGCCCTGCTGGACGTAAGGAGCCTGGAGGAGGAAGACCTTCCGGCGCTCGCCGGCGCGTTGTCAGGTGCGCTTGCTGGCCCACCTGCCGATGGCGCATCTGGGGGAACCACAGTGTCGTCCGATTCCTCCTCGGGAGAGAAAGGATGACGGAGGGAGGACTCACCCTCGGCACCGCAGGCCACATCGACCACGGGAAGACTACGCTCATAAAGGCCCTGACCGGGAAAGATACCGACCGGCTGCAGGAGGAGAAGGAGAGGGGCATATCGATAGAACTGGGTTATGCTGAGCTACGGCTGCCGAGTGGTCGCACGCTCAGTGTGGTGGACGCGCCCGGTCACGAACGTTTCGTCAAGAACATGGTGGCGGGAGCAACCGGAATAGATATCTTCCTGCTGGTGGTAGCCGCGGATGATGGCGTCATGCCCCAGACCCGCGAACATCTGCACATCATAGAGCTGTTGGATATCCCTCTGGGCGTGGTCGCGCTCACCAAGGTGGACGCTGTGGAGAAGGAGATGGTGGATCTAGCCACCGCCGACGTGGAGGATCTCCTCGTTGACTCGCCCTACGAGACGGCGCCCATCATCTCCGTGAGCGGGGTGACAGGGCAGGGCCTGCCTGAGTTGTCCGCCACCCTGGATGAGCTGGCGGCGAAGGCGGAGGGACGCGGGGAATACCCGGCCACCAGGATGCCTGTGGACCGGGTGTTCTCCCTGAAGGGCATCGGCACAGTGGTGACAGGGACCCTCTGGTCCGGAGAGCTCCGGACCGAGGACACGGTAGTGATACTTCCCTCTTCCCGGAAAGGAGCCTCCGGGAGGGAGATGGGTGAAGAGGTACGTATCCGCAGCATCCAGGTGCATGACCGGGATGTGGACTCCGCGCAGGAGGGGCAGCGGGTGGCCTTGAACCTGACGGGAGCGGACAAGAAGGATGTGGAGAGGGGGCGTTGGGTGGTAAAGAATCCGGCTATCGCGCCCACCTACCTGATAGACGTCCGGGTGGAGCTTCTTCGTGATGCAGCGGCTTCTCTGGAGCGTGTCTCCCGGGTGCGGGTGGACCACGGCACGCAGGAGGTATTGGCCAAGATGGTCCTGGCCGATCGGGAGCTCCTGGCTCCCGGAGAATCCTGCTACGCGCAGATCCGGGTTGAGGAGCGAGCGCTGGCCCACCCCGGAGACCACTTCATAGTGCGCTCCCTCTCTCCGGTGACCACCATTGGGGGCGGCAAAGTCCTGGACCCTAAACCCCGCAAGCACGGCACGGCGCAGAGATGGAGAGACCGTCTGACCGTGCTGGAGGAGGGGCCCGGCCGGGACATCACGGAAGTGTTGTTGAAAGAGGAGTTTCCCGGGGGAATCACCCGTTCGGAGCTGGAAAGGAGTCCCTATCTCTGGCGCTTCGATGCTGCAGCAGCTGTGCGGGAGGTGCTGGAGCAAGGCGCGGCCCTGGAGGCGGACCAAGAGCGCCTCTTCTCGGCTCCTGAGCTACTGGCGGTAAGGGAGGAGGTCCTCCAGGTGCTGCAGTCGCGGGCGGGGGAGGACCCACTGGACCCCTACGTCTCCGTGGGTGACATCCGGCGCCGGGTCTCCGGCGGTAAGGAGTGGCCGGCGTTGGAGGCGGCATTGGCCGCTCTGGAGAAGGAGGGAGAAATCGTCCGTACCGAGCATGGCCTGCGCTGGGGGGAAGCGCAGGGAGGATTGGAAGGCGAGGACGCAGAGCGGGCGGAGGAGGTGTGGGAGCGCTTCCGGCAGGCCGGAGTGGAGGTACCCACCGTGGCTGTGGTCGCCGCCGAGCTGGGCATAACGGAGGCTGCCGCCACCCGGCTGGTCCAAGTGCTGCAGAGGCAGGGGCGGATGGTGAAGGTGGGCGGAAGTCTCTACTACTCCGCTGAGGGCCTGCAGGAGCTTATCGCACGAATCTCAGAGGAGATAGCGGCCCGGGGTGAGATCACTCTGGCGGAGGTACGGGATCTCTTCGGCACCTCTCGCAAGTATGCACAGGCTTTGGTGGAACACATGGATTCGGAGGGCCTCACGTTGCGAGTGGGGGATGCCCGGCGTCTACGGAAGAAGCGTAAGCAGGGGAAGTAGCGGGTTAATCCCGGCCTGGTCCTGTGATCTAGGCCGAGTTCAGTTTGCCCGCGCTTATTCCTGCTTGGAGAACTGCACCACCGCCACCGTCAGCATGATGCCCCCCAGCACCACCAGTGCTCCGAACTCCAGCCACACCGGGACCAGCCATCCTCCCCAGCTCATACCGGGGTTGAGGGCCTGCACCAGTTCGGCCGGTGCGTCGACATGAGCGAATACGGCCCGCCTCATGGGGTCTACTACGTAGCTCAGAGGGTTGATCTTGGTCAGCACGTTGAGCCACTGGGGGAGCTGCGTCAGGGGAAAGAGTGCCCCGGACAGGAAGAACATGGGGAGCAGGAAGAACTGCATTACCATCTGGAACGACTCCACCTGGCTCATCCGGCTGGCCAGCATAACTCCGAAGGACGTGAGCACAAATGCGCCGAGGGCCATCTCCAGCACCAGTACTAACAGGAGGGGCGGAGAGTAGGGGATGCCCACCAACCCGGCCAGGCCCAGCATGATGGTGCCCTGGATGGTGGCCACTGTGCTGCCTCCCAACACCTTGCCCACTATCAGAGCGCTCCGCCGCACCGGGGCCACCATCATCTCCCGCAAGAAACCGAACTCCCGGTCCCATACGATGGAAACGGCCGAGAAAATGGAGGTGAAGAGCACCACCATGGCCAGTACGCCGGGGAACATGAAGGTGCGGAAGTCGATGTTGCCGCCCGCAGAGGGGGCGATAGGCGCCAACCCTGTGCCCAGCACAAAGAGGAACAGGATGGGTTGAGCGAGAGCCGTGATCATACGGGTGCGGTTGCGGGTAAAGCGGATAAGCTCCCGCCGCCACACAACACGCATGGCTCTAAGGTCATCCCGCAGACTACCTCCGGCTTCGCGGGCGGCGAAGACCTCGGGCTGTTCTGGGGGCGTGTGTGGCGATCCGGTCTGGTTCATCATTACCTCCTCATGTGCCGGCGCATGAAGGGGTTATTACGCGCTCGGTCGGTGCTGGACGACTCTGCGTCCCGGATAGTGTGGCCGGTGTAGTTCATGAAGACGTCGTCCAGGGTGGGGCGGACCACGGTTACCGCGTCTATGCGCACAGTGAGCTCGGAGAAGAGGCGGGGCACGAACTCCTCTCCCTTGGGGACCCTGGCGATCACCGTATTTCCCTGAATCTCTGGATCCAAGTCAAAACGGGTGCGCAGGGCAGCTACTGCAGCCTCTGTCTCCGGGGTGCGGAGCTCTACCCGGTCATCGCCCACTCCGGCCTTGAGGGCCTCGGGTGTGTCCATGGCCACGATCTTCCCCTGATCGATTATCGCGATGCGATCACAGTTCTCTGCTTCGTCCATGTAGTGGGTGGTAAGGAACATGGTGGTGGATTCTTGCTGCTTCAGCGCGTTAATGTAGTTCCATATGTGGCTTCGGGTCTGGGGATCCAGTCCCACCGTGGGCTCATCCAGAAAGAGCACCCGGGGAGAGTGCAAGAGCCCGCGGGCGATCTCCAGGCGGCGCTTCATGCCGCCCGAGAATACCCGCACGACATCCGACCTTCTGTCCCACAGACCCACCATCTCCATGACCCGCCGGATCCGTTCATCACGTACGTCACGAGAGACCCCGTACAATTCTGCGTGGAACTCTAGATTCTCGTGCGCGGTGAGGTAATCATCCAGGGTGGGATCCTGAAACACCAGCCCAATTTGCCTCCGCACCTGAGTTTGATGAGTGATCACGTTGAATCCGGCGACGTGGGCCGAGCCGGCGGTGGGGCGGACCAGGGTGCAGAGCATGTCTATGGTGGTTGACTTGCCTGCGCCGTTGGGGCCGAGGAAACCGAAGGTCTCTCCCGGAGCCACCTGGAAGCTCACGCCGGCGACGGCTTCCAGCTCCTTGTAGTGTTTGGTCAGGTCCTGCACCTCGATGGCGGGACCATTAGAGTGATGGTTCATTCTCCCTGCTCCTTTGCGCTGGGTGCGCGGGCTGCGGAATCCGCCGGCCCCGTCTCACTGTTCTCCGGTGTCTTCCCGCACTGCGTGCGGGCCGCGACCGCTATGCCCTTGATCGCCTGCTCATTGCCGTACAGGCTGATAGCCAGCTGGCGAAGAAGATGCAGCAGATCATGGGTTGCTTCCTCCCCCAGGTTTTCTAGACTGACAACAAGGGAGTCCGTGTCATCCACCAGCGGTACACGCTCCAGTAGAGACCTGCCCGCGGGGGTGACGAAGAGGGGTGTTCTCCTGCGATCATCCGGGTCCTGTCTGCGCTCCACCAAGCCTTGTTCTTCCAGCGTGTCCACCACCGGCACCAGGGTGGCCGGGGTCAGCATCATCTTGCGGCTGATCTCCGCGCTGGTGGCCTGGCGATGACGGAGCGCGGCCAGCACAGCATAGGCCAACCCGCTTATCTCGGCATTCTCGGCCTCCAGGCGGACCTCCAAGTCTCGCTTGGCCAACTTGGCCACCATCGAGCAGAGGATGCGCATCTCCACTGCGCTGGGGTGAAGGTCTCCAGATGTATTAGGTTGCATACTAATCATTAGGTACCGAATCATAGCAGCGACCCATGAGACCGTCAATGGCTGCATGCCG
>Ga0209587_1001006_pt1 | contig 13532 bp, 12 predicted proteins | sample NGEPerD_2_FD_184512 | JGI IMG/M metagenome (GOLD analysis project Ga0209587, IMG submission 184512) | Arctic peat soil microbial communities from the Barrow Environmental Observatory site, Barrow, Alaska, USA - NGEE PermafrostL1-D... | ecosystem: Environmental > Terrestrial > Soil > Wetlands >... | reverse complement strand
ACGGGTGATCCAACCGCTGATGCAAGCAGGTAAAATCATAGTGATCCCGTCCAAAAGCAACCGCGCAAGCCCGCGCTCCTGCGATAAGGATTTATACAAGGCTCGCCACCTCATTGAAAACTTCTTCGCCAAACTCAAGCAGTTCCGAGCCATCGCCACACGCTATGATAAACGCGCCAGAAACTTCCTGGCCGCCATTCATCTTGCGTCAGCCGTCATCTGGCTTAATTGATGACACGCCCTAGTACACGCAGTGTCTCCCAATCTTTTTCAAAGCGTTCGACCTGATGCGCCAGCTCATCGGGAGACAATCTCTTGTGTTTAACCGCACGCGCCAATCCCGCGCGCATCTCAGTGTAAGCGATCACGTGAGCACAAACCGCGTTGGCCTCGGATATTGCTTTATGAACTCGGCTGGATTCGGGCTCCTCCAGATAAAGCTTAAGGAAGGCAGAAGTATCCAGGTACAAAATCAATCGCGCAGCTCCCTAACAATGTCTTCGGCCAATTTCTGCCCCGGCGACCAAGGCAAGGGACGGTCGGAGCCGATCGGTTTGCCGCTCCTACTAGGGGCGCGGATTGATGGCTGCGTGTCCAGCCACGCGAGCGTAGCGGCTTCGGTTACCTCCGGTCGCGCTCGCTCCGCGATCGCTGACAACCGCGCGATTTGCCGGCCCCGGAGGGTGATGGTTACTTCTTCGCCAGCCTGCACCCGACGCAGGTATTCGAAAAGCAGGTTTTTTAGTTCGCGTATTGAGACATTCATTGGCGCTAGTCGCTGGTAGCCACGAAAAGTACATCTTAGTGGCCACAATGGTTGCGCACCTAAGCGTTTATTTATTGTTGTTTGGGTTGGTTTGTACGTGAGATACACTTCATTTAATGAAGCACACGAAGCAAGGTTTCCGTAGCAATATGCTGCGGCCGCTTTGAAGATGATTTGGTATGTCGGTAGTAAATAAAGAGACCCAATCTTCCGCAGCTAGACGCCGCGGCCTCATTGCTCTAAGAAAGTGCCAGATATCATCAAACCATAATGACGTTCGTTGAGATCGTACAGTCCGCTCTGAAACAAGATTCAGAACGGCTAGTGTTTACGCCCTTTGAATATCAATGCCGTATGGCAAGTGATCCGTGGCCAGATTTGCTGGATATCCCAACGGGCCTCGGCAAGACAGCTGCGGTGACACTCGCTTGGCTGTGGAAACGCGGATGGCGAGATGGGGAGCGGACGGGCGAACTGAGTATAGACACGCCGCGCAGGCTGGTGTGGTGCCTACCCATGCGGGTGCTGGTTGAGCAAACGGAAAACATTATCCGGCAGTGGCTTGGGAATCTAGGTGTTCTGGGCGACATGGGTCAAGGTAAGATTTCGGTCCATCTGCTGATGGGCGGAGAAACGGATCTTGGTTCATGGGTAAATTTCCCGGAAGAAGACATGATCCTGATCGGCACTCAGGATATGCTGCTTTCGCGCGCGCTGATGCGCGGCTACGCTAGTAGCCGCTATCGCTGGCCCATCGATTTCGCGCTTTTGCACAACGATGCACTGTGGGTGTACGACGAAGTGCAGCTTATGGGGCCAGGTGTTGCAACCAGCGCACAGCTCGAAGCCTTTCGGCGCGAATTCACTTTGGCGCGGCCAACTCGCAGCCTGTGGGTATCGGCCACGATGAACCGGGACTGGCTGGCGACGGTGGATCTAATCTCCGCGCTTCCATCGTTTCGCACGCTTACTCTAAGCGAAGCCGAGCGTAACGATGAGCAGGTTCGCAAGCGTCGCAATGCCGTCAAACATCTCGCGCGCGCCGCGAACTCGCTCGATAGCGAGAACGTCAAGACTAAAGCTAAAGTCTACGCCGCAGCGTTGAGTGAGGAAGTCTGCGCCCATCATCGCGTCAACTGCACGACACTGGTCGTGCTCAACACGGTCGAACGAGCGCAGGCACTTTATCAGGCGCTACGAAAACGTCGCGTTGCCCCGCCGCTGGTGTTAATACATGCCCGCTTCCGCGCCGCCGAGCGCCAGCGTCTCAACAGAACGCTAACCGAGTCACCATCGGGCCAAGGCCGCATCGTAATCGCCACTCAGGCAGTTGAGGCAGGCGTGGATATGACCAGCGCCGTGCTGTTCACTGAACTGGCGCCCTGGTCATCGTTGGTACAGCGCTTTGGGCGCTGCAACCGCTACGGGGAATGTGGAGAGGCGGGCGCCAATACTCTATGGATCGACGTGGAGGACGATCAAGCTGCACCGTATGAAGTCGAGGCGTTAGCCGCGGCGCGGACCAAGCTCACCGGCCTACTAAGCGCAAGCTCGGCCGATCTTCCCACAACCGACGAGGCCGCGCCGTTTACGGAGGTCATTCGTCAACGAGATTTTCTCGATCTTTTCGATACCGACTCCGATTTGAGCGGCTTTGACCTTGACGTCTCGCGTTACATCCGTGACGCCGATGATCGGGACCTTCTATTCTTCTGGCGCGACCTTAAGGCGGGGATTGACGATCAACCGCGCCCGGATGCCGATGAGCTTTGTCGCGCGCCGATACGTGAAGCCAAAAAACTCTTGCAACGCCTCAAAAAGGACAAACAGCCGGCGCACGTGTGGGATTTCCTCCTGCGCCGCTGGATCCCTTATCGAGGCGACGTGCGCCCGGGACTAGAACTCATGCTGGATCGATCCGCTGGCGGGTATGACACAGAGCTAGGTTTCGATGCGGCGTGTACCCGCGGAGTACAGACGAAGACTCCTACGATGAAGATGCAGCCCGAGTCCGACGAGGGTGAACCCCTAAGCACGATCGGACGCGCGGTGCCACTCTATGAGCACCTCTGCGATGTTGAGGACGCGGCCGCCGAACTCTGCGATCGCCTCGAAAATCCGCAACAGGAACGTAATGCGGTATGTCGGGCCGCCCGCTGGCACGATGTGGGTAAGGCCCATAAGGCATTTCAACACATGCTACGTGAGGCTATGCGTGACCCGGCGCGTTGCGATGAAAGGACGCTGTGGGCCAAGTCCGACAGTCGCTCCGCTGGGCGTTCCGAGTACGCTGTGCAAAATGGGGAGAAGCAACATAGGCGCCCTCACTTTCGTCACGAGCTGGCCTCCATGCTCGCCTGGCTTGACCAACATAACGATGACGCTGACGCCGATCTCATCGCATATCTGATCGTCGCGCATCACGGTAAGCTCCGGCTGCGCCTGCGCGCGCTGCCCGGCGAGAACAAGCCGCTCGATGACCGGCTCTACGCGCGCGGGGTATGGGCGGGTGATTCTCTACCCGGCTTCAACATCGGCGAGCGCGAAAACATCGCTAAAACCACCGTACATCTGGACCTCATGCAACTCGGGCGCGGGCCGCAAGGCCCTTCATGGACAGCCCGATGTGAGCAACTGGTACAAACTTATGGTCCGTTTAAGCTTGCCTGGCTGGAGAGCTTGGTGCGACTTGCCGACTGGCGCGCCACGCGTAAGGAACAGGAGAACGGCAATCATGGCTGAAATCCATCTCACCGGATGCGCGCCCACACCGCTGTCACATTACCTTAAAGCACTCGGCATCCTACGCCTGGTCGGCGAACAGGCCGATTCCAATGTTACTGGCCGCTGGGAGGCCGAGCATTTTGTATTGGAAAGTGCGTTGGATGAGCAAGGGCTGACGAAGTTTCTCTTGGAGAGTTATCGCCCTACGCCGATTCTATCGCCCTGGAACGGTCGTGCTGGATTTCTAGAGGGCGAAGATGCCGAGGATTCTAAACGCAAGGGTGCTGTGATAGTAGGTCGTGTTCTAGACTCGACTGGAAAGCGCTTCGAAGCTTATCGGCGGGTTATCTCCGAGACGCGAAACAACTCTTTGCTTACTGAGTTGAACTCTCTACGAGATAAAGTCAAGGCATTTGAGAAAGCCAAGAAAGCTGGTACGGCCGTTGATGAGAATAATCTCAGTTATCTCAAGAAACGTGGCAGATTGCTTAAGTCAGCCTTGCTCACGGGCCTTCGTGGACGTTTGTCCGATGATTTCGTTGGTTGGCTAGACGCATGCCTCCTTGTTGGGGAAGAACCGATTCCAGCACCATTGCTTGGCTCTGGTGGCAACGAAGGAAGCATGGACTTTTCCGTGAATCATTTAATGCTGCTAACAAAGCTGTTTGATGTTAATGACGATGCTCCTACCCCAATCGCGACGGAAGCACTGCCCAATTCTTTATTCGCAACTAACGATCCTGTACTAGAGGCTGTAAATCCCGGATTGCTTTCCCCAAATAGCGTGGGCGGGCCGAACATGGGATCCGGCTTTGATGGTTTATTACGAGACAATTGCTGGAATGTTGTATTGATGTTGGAGGGCGCCCTGCTCTTTGCTGCTTCAGTGGCGCGCCGTCTGGAGGCTAAGAGTGATCCGATCCTTAGTTTTCCTTTTGTCATTAGAGCAGTAGCTGCGGGTCACGGGGGAGTTTCGATCTCAGAAAGCTCACGCCCGGAGCTCTGGATACCGCTTTGGAATCGAGACATGCAGCTATCAGAAGTTAAAACGCTATTGCGCGAGGGTCGCGCCACACTTGGTAGGCGACGCGCTAATAATGCTCTCGACATGACGCGATCAATTGCGAGCCTTGGTGTTGATCGCGGCATCGCGTCGTTTCAACGCTATGGATTCTATGAGCGGCGAGGGCAGGGTTACTTTGTGGCTACTCCCCTACAGCGCGTTGAAGTCCGCCGCAACGTGGAAGCGAGCCTCATCTCTGATCTTGATCAAAACGGATTTCTCGACCGTTTGCGCCGCAAGCTGCGTGAGGATAATACCCCCGGTCGGCTGCGCCTGTTGGGCCGGCGATTGGATGAGGCACTGCTCGCCCTTGCCGAGCGTGCTGGTTCAGCACGCGTTCAGGCGGTAATTATCTTGCTGGGCGCCATAGTCCCGCACCTGAGTCGACTTGCGGCGCGTGATAAATCAACGTTCCCACCCATGCCACGCCTGGAAAGCGGCTGGGTCGTGAAGGCCGATGATGGCACCCCTGAATTCAGCATCGCAGCCGCGCTCGCGGGACTTTATGCGCCGGGCACAAAAGGGTTAGATCAAAAACGCTTTCCTGCGCTGGCCGCTGGTTTGCCGATGGCTTGTCACATTGCGCCAGTCGAACCGCACTACAAGACTTGGCGCTGGCTCGAAGACAGCAAGCTCTACGTTTGGGCTGAGGATCGGCTAACGCGCAATCTCGCGAGCGTGGTCGAACGGCGTCTGCTTGAAACGCGCCGCGCCAACATCGAGGACAAGCCCTTCGGCTTTCGCGTCGGCGCTCCTGCCATGGCAGTCGCATCGTGGCTGGAGGGTGGGCTGAATGAACGCCGTATTGCCGACCTCGTTACTGGCCTGTGCCTGGCCCGCGTGCCGGATCATTTGCCCGGCGAAGCCATCCGCGAAAGGTTCGCTTTACCGGCCGCCTACATGGTGCTCAAGCCCTTCTTTACGCCCGATCGGCTGTTGCGCCATCTTGGTTTTCTGCCACCCGACGGCCGTTTACCGCTCACCGACGACCTCGTAGCGCTGCTGCGTGCAGACCGGGTACCGGATGCAATTGACCGAGCGTGGCGACGCTTGAGAGCCGCGGGCGTCGCGTTGCCTAGGTTCCCCCAAGGCGCGCCGAAACCGCCATCAGGACTGTCGGGCGAGCGTTTGCTTGCAGCGCTGATTGTGCCATTGCATTTCTCCGATCTGGCTAGGGCACTGCGCCGGCTCACCCCTGCTCGTATAGCTGAATCTCTCACTGCTTGAATAATCAGAAGGAGACCGATCATGACCTTGGATTTCGCCACGCTCGCCGATGCGCCCCGTTTACTGATAGAGGCAGACCTTCAGCCCGTTCAGGGCACGCGCTTCCAGCCCACCGGCTTTCCCGGATTGGGGGCGGCGAGCTACGACGGCCCTGATGATAAGCGGATGCTGCTGGTCGAATCCGCGCAGAGTATGGCGAATCGTCTTGAGACCGTATGCTGGGATCGCATCGCGAACGACTGGGTTACGCCGCTTCGAGGCTTGCCGCTGGTCAAGGTGGTGGACAAAGACGGCAATCCTTTGACCAACTCGGTGCTAGAGGCGCATCGTCTCAATTCGCCTTACATTCTCAAAGGCGAAGACACTACCGTCCTCGACATGCTCAAGAAAGAACTGGCTGGCATGGAGGAAGGCATGGTGGATATACGCCAACTTGCAGCCGTCCTCTTACGTGTAGACGCAAACGCCTTATTACATGGCGTCTTCCTTGCCAAAAGCGAGCTGGCCGGTGGGAGATTGCGTCTACCGCGTGTGCTTTCGGCTTTCATCGAGGCTGAAGATGTTCGCGTAGCCCAGAGCGGAGGCGTTAAGAATGACATCGTAAGACCGGGGAAAGGGGACGAAGGTCAAACATCGAAAGAGGGCTTTGGCAATGTTCCATTCTCACGCGATGAATACACCGCGCCTAAGATTACCGCCTATTTCAATATCGACCTCGCCCAAATTCGCGGCTTCGGCCTGAGCAACAATGTTGAGCAATTTCTCGTTGGACTAGCACTGTACAAGATTCGCCGCTTACTTGAAGTTGGCTTGCGCCTGCGTACCGCTTGCGATCTTGATCTGGAGACCTTGCGGCTCACCCGCCCTGATGGCTTCAAACTGCCGGACACGAGCGCGCTGGCCGAAGCCCTGCCTGGTTTGATCGACGCCGTAGCTAGAGAGGGTCGCTTTGCTGAACCCCGTGTTACTACGGTGCGATGGGAGGCGGGTAAAGCGCGCAAGAAGAAGGACCAAGACGCGCCCGACGAAGACGCGCAAGGCTGAGGAAATGCTTGCCGTAGAATTTCGTTTTCCCGTTGGGCGCTATCACGCGACGCCCTGGGGACGGCACGTTAACGAGGCCGAGGTAGCCTGGCCGCCGGATCCGTGGCGCATCGTTCGTGCACTCATTGCCACTTGGCACCGCAAGCTCGATCCTGAAGCTTATCCGCGTGCGCGCCTGGTTGATCTGCTCAAACAATTAGTTGAGCTAGCTCCTAGCTATCGCTTGCCACCGGCCGTACATGCACACGCACGGCACTACATGCCCGTGCAAGGCAATAAGCGTACGCTCGTCTTCGATGCCTTTGCTCGCTTCGATCCTGCGGCAGCGGTGATGGCTGCCTGGAACGTCGATCTTGATGCGAAAACCGCCGTCATCGCGGATGAGTTGTTTCGAGTGATCGGCTATCTCGGTCGCGCCGAAAGCTGGGTCGAGGCATGCCGGCTGTCGGAGTGTAAGAATGACTACAATTGTCTGCCGCTGCGCGAGGGGGAAACCGCTCTCGATCCCAGTACTGGTGAGTTGCGCGGCGAGATCGTAACCCTTCTGGCGCCCCGAAGCGCCCAAGACTATGCCCGCTATCGCGAGCGAATCTTTAACGGGTTTGCCGCACGCGATCTTCCGAAACGTGAGCGCAACCGCATCAGTGCTACGCTGCCCGAGGATTGGCTAGACGCCTTGAGCTTAGATACGAATGACCTGCGAGCCGCAGGGTGGGACTATCCGCCGGCCGCGCGCACGCTGGCGTATTTGCGTCCGGTTGATGCGCTTCGCCCAACAGCGCGGCAGCGGCGGCCTGTCGTGCGATCATCCTCCAAAAGCAGCCTCACCACCTTTCGCTTCGCGCTTTATGCCAAACCCTTGCCGCGTGTTGAAGATACTGTGCGAGTCGGTGAATGGGCTCGACTCGCGGCTTTGGGCCGCGCTAAGAAAGTTTTGGGGGCAGACGTCATACCGCCATTACTCTCGGGTCACGGTTTGCCTGAAGATAATCGACACGGTCACGCCTTTTATCTTCCGGAGGATGCCGATGGCGACGGACTGGTCGATCATCTGCTAATCCACATACCGGCCGGCGCCGATCGAGGTGTCGAACGTGTGCTGCGCGGACTTGCTTTCCTGAAGAACGCCGATGGCGAGCGCATTGAACTGCTGTTCGAGGGTGTAGGCACTCGCGCCGGCATGGCTGGTGCGAGTCCACTATTAGTCGAGTCGAAAGAATGGGTTTCGGTCACACCTTATCTTCATCCTTGGCATCTCAAGCTGAAAAAGTCACTTAAGGGAGAGATCCGCGCTGCCGAAGCCGGGGCGCGGATACAGGAACAGATTAAGCGCGAATGCCGCGAGCGTGGCCTGGCTGAACCGAATCGTATCGAATGGATAAAGGAGATCGACGTCCACGGTCGTGCACGCCGTTCTATACATTTCCATCGTTTCCGCCAAAAACGACGGATAATTCAACCGGACCGTCTGGGCCGTTTTCTGCGCCTGCTCTTTGATGAGCCAGTTGCTGGCCCTCTCGCGCTCGGCTTCGGTTGTCACTTCGGTCTTGGGTTGTTCGCTCCTGAATAAGAGATCCTGGTAAGGGAACAGCTAAGATAGTTCTTGGCTTGGGCGGTCCGGCACCTCACGTCTCCGCCCGCAACGCCTCCAGCACCTTCGCTGGATGCTGTTCCGCATTAGCCACTTTCTTCCAATGCTTTTTTACCTTGGCGTCCGGCCCGATCCACACGGTGGAACGGATGACGCCCATGCTGATCTTGCCGTACATGTTTTTCTCGCCCCAGGCGCCGTATTGTTCCATCACCTTTTTGTCGGGGTCGGAGAGCAGCGTGAAGGGGGGTTTATATTTGCTCGCGAACTTTTGATGAGACTCTCCGGAATCGGATGAGACGCCGAGCACCACAGCGCCCAGCCCTTCGATCTCGCTCCACAGATCGCGAAAGCCGCAGGCTTCCTTGGTGCAGCCGGGCGTGTCGTCTCTGGGGTAGAAATACAGAATCACGTCTTTGCCCGTGAAGTCGCTCAACGCGACCTTGTTGTCGTCGGCGTCGTTGAGCGTAAAGCTCGGAGCCGTTTTGCCTTGTTCAATTGCCATGATTCTTCCTCTTCTCTGTTAATAGGGGGGGCTGCTGTTGCCGTATGAGCAGATCGACCGCAATCATCGCACGCCTGTAGATGCTCGTCGCGCGCCGTGTCGGCGGCCACGATATGACGCGGGCGGGTGTGACCATGCTGCTTGACCTAGTCTACTTCATGGTTTATTAGTACATCATGATTAAGCTCAACATCCACGAGGCGAAGACCCACCTATCGAAATACCTCGCACGGGTGGAAAAAGGTGAGACTATTCTGCTTTGCAAGCGCAACACACCGATTGCGGAGATCCGCCCATTACCGCCGCAGCGGAAGAAGCCGCGTCCGCTCGGCCTTGCGAAGGGCACCGTAGTGATCTCCCCAAGCTTCTTCGATCCGCTGCCGGATGAACTCCTGGACGTGTTCGAGGGCAAGAGCGATTGAGGTTGTTGCTCGATACCTGTACGTTTCTGTGGGCCGTCGATGACGATGCTAAACTCTCCGACGCGGCGCGCTCACTGATCGTCGCGTCCGAAAACGAGGTCTACTTGAGCGCGATCTCGGCTTGGGAGATTACCGTGAAGCAAGGGCTCGGGAATCTCATCCTTTCCGAGCCGGCGTTCCAGTACGTTCCGAAATACCGCGAGGTTCACCACTTCCTTGAGTTGCCGCTCGACGAAGCCTCCGCTTTGCAAGTTACCCGGCTGCCCACACCGCATAAGGATCCCTTCGACCGCATGCTGATCTGCCAGGCAATCGCGCACGGGTTGTCGATCCTGACGCCCGATCCACAGATCTCGCAATATCCGGTCCGTACGGCCTGGTAGCATGGAAGGGCTAATCTCAAGGTCGATTGTCGGTCTGAGCGAAGCGCTCCAGCGGGTTACTACGCGAGTGCCCAGGCACGCGGCGCATGGAAACTCGTGGCTCGCATTCCCTCTCGCAGATGTCTTGTGCCGCCATCAAATCCACGTCACTGGCACGCTAGTCCGGTTTGGCTTGCGCGCACGCTCGTTTGCCGCTAACTGTTACCACCCTCTTAAACGAACCCGGCAGGTGGCGGCGGATGGCGATTTCCGACGATCGAACGCCCGAGCAGCAAGATCTTCCGCTCCCGTTTCCGGAATTCTCTGGCGACCTGCCGCTGCTGCCCGCGCGCATGGTCAACGAATATCAGTATTGCCCGCGGCTTGCATATCTCGAATGGGTGCAGGGCGAGTGGGCGCCGTCCGCCGATACGGTCGAAGGCACGCACGCGCATCGGCGGGTGGACAAGCCTGCCGGCAAGTTGCCGCCGCCGGGCGAGACAGAAGAAGATGAGAAAATCCACGCCCGTTCCATCACCTTGTCATCCAACCGACTGGGCCTGATCGCGAAGCTCGACTTGATCGAAGGCGAGGGCAATGTCGTCACCCCCGTAGATTACAAACGCGGCAAGCGCCCGCACGTGGCGAAAGGCGCATACGACCCCGAGCGCGTACAGATCTGCGTGCAGGCGATGATTCTCGATGAGCACGGCTACACCTGCAACGAGGGGATCATCTATTTCGTGGCCGGCAAGGAGCGCGTGCGCGTTATGTTCGACGAGGATCTGCGCGCGCTCACCATGAACGCTATTAACGGTCTGCGCCACACGGCCGCCGGTGGTCAAATGCCGCCGCCACTGCAGGACAGTCCCAAGTGTCCGCGCTGTTCGCTGGTGGCCATCTGCCTGCCCGATGAGGTGAATTATCTTCAGAGAGGCAACATCGAACCGCGGCCGCTGGCCGTCGCGCGCGACGAAGCATTGCCCGTGTACGTACAGGCGCGCGGCGCGAAGGTCGCGAAAAAAGGCGAAGTGATAGAGATCAGCATCGACGACCAGAAGGTCAGCAGCGCGCGGCTGATCGAAACCTCGCAGCTGGTGCTGATGGGCAATATCTACGTCACCACGCCGTGCCTCCAGGAACTGATGCAGCGCGGGATACCCATCTCCTGGTACAGCTACGGCGGCTGGTTCTACGGGCACGCGCACGGCACCGGGCATAAAAACGTGGAGCTGCGCACGGCGCAATATCGCGCGAGTTTTAACGATAAAACCTGCCTGCATCTCGCCAGGAGTTTCGTGCAGGCGAAAATTCTCAATTGCCGTACGCAACTGGGACGCAACTGGCGCGGCGACGATGAGACCAGAACCGCGCTGGCCGATGCGCTAAGGTACGACTCGAAAAGCGTAATGCGTGCGACGAATTTACCGGAGCTGCTCGGCATCGAAGGCGCGGCCGCCGCGCGTTATTTCGGCGCTTTCGGTCAAATGCTCAAGCGCGATGAGACGGACGCCGATCTCACCTTCGACTTCACCACACGCAACCGGCGCCCGCCAACCGATCCGGTCAACGCCTTGTTGTCCTACGCCTACGCGCTGCTGGTGCGTAGCTGGACAGTCACGCTAAGCGCGGTCGGCTTCGATCCATATCGCGGCTTTTATCATCAGCCCCGCTACGGGCGGCCCGCATTAGCGCTGGATCTCATGGAATCGTTCCGGCCGCTGATCGCGGATTCTTGTGTGATTCAGGCGATCAATAACGGCGAAGTCAGGCCCAGCGATTTCATCAGCGCCGCCGGCAGCGTGGCATTGACCGATGACGGCCGCAAACGTTTTATCGGCACCTTCGAGCGGCGCATGAGCCAGGAAATCACGCATCCGGTGTTCGGCTACAGGCTCGCGTATCGACGCTTGCTCGAAGTGCAGGCGCGGCTGCTCGGCCGCTACCTGCTGGGCGATATTCCCGAATATCTGGACTTCAAAACCCGGTAGCACACATGGACGACCATCTCTACATCTTCGCCTACGACATCGCCAATCCGAAACGCTGGCGGCGCGTTTTCAGGCTCATGCAGGGGTACGGCGAATGGTTGCAGCTTTCGGTATTCCAGTGCCGCCTGAGCCGCAAGCGACACGCCGAGTTGATTGCCTTGCTCGACGGGATCATCCATCATAAAGACGACCACGTGATCAGCATGGACCTGGGTTCGGCCGATACCGTAAAGCCGCGAGTCGTGAGTCTGGGCAAGGAATTTCAGGCAGTCGCACGGGAACCTGTGATTGTTTGAATGTTTTGCCGCTTGCACGCGAGCGCTGAGGCGATGCGGATAATTCGGGGCAGCGCTCGCAACCGCGCAGTTCTTTGACAAATCGATGATTCTTTTAATTTCGACGATAGACGATGTTCCTGTTAATCGTTAAAAGGATGTTTGGAGTATCAGCGCTCGCAAACTGGCCCACCAAGTCAGTAACTGTGCGGCTTCCATCACGGACCGTTTTCCGCGGCGATTCGCCGCGGCCTCATTGAAGCTCGAAGATATTGTTCCTGATAACCTGCCCGCCCGAGGTTTTCCGCGGCGATTCGCCGCGGCCTCATTGAAGCACGACGCGCGGCAAAGAACGGGACAAGGCTAAGGACGTTTTCCGCGGCGATTCGCCGCGGCCTCATTGAAGCCCCTTACGCTGTTGAGTGACTTGCATCTGCTGTTTCGTTTTCCGCGGCGATTCGCCGCGGCCTCATTGAAGCAGTAACAACTCGTCGATCAGGGTAGCTACGAGTATGCGTTTTCCGCGGCGATTCGCCGCGGCCTCATTGAAGCATTACCTCGCGCTCGGCTTTGTTGCCCCCCATACCGAGTTTTCCGCGGCGATTCGCCGCGGCCTCATTGAAGCCAGCGACCCCATATCGCACCACCCGTCAGGCGTAGGAGTTTTCCGCGGCGATTCGCCGCGGCCTCATTGAAGCCAATGACTGGCTACGATGGCTTCACCCATCCCTGGTGCGCCGTCCAGCCTCGCCATCCATGGCGAGTCGTTCGCGGGCGCAAAACTTCAGTCGTTTTGCGAATTCCCCGCTCACCCGCGGCGATTCGCCGCGGCCTCATTGAAGCGCGCCCACCGCCGGTGCTTCTCGGCGGGCCGAGCCCGCGGCCATCGGCGGCAGTATTTTCGCCGGCGTCAAACGAGTATTCGCATCGCCCTATCTGTTGGGAATCTGTCTTTTCATTCTGCTCTACACCGCGTTGGCGACTTTCCTTTATCTGGCGCAGGCGCAAATTGCGGCCGACTTTTTCGATGACCCCGCCGCGCGCACCGCGCTATTCGCCTGGATAGATTTTTCGGTCAATGTTTTGACCATCGGCATCCAGGCCGTATTGACGGGGCGCATTATTCACTGGGCGGGTTTACCACTGACCCTGGCGCTGATCCCAATCCTCATAACTGTTGGTTTCGCGTGTTTGGGTTTAGCTCCGATAGTGCCGGTGCTGTTCGCCTTCCAGGTATTCCGGCGCGCGGGTGAATACGCGATCGCGCGGCCGGCGCGCGAGGTGTTGTTCACGGTGGTCGACGTCGAGACCAAATACAAAGCCAAGAATTTTATCGACACGGTGGTCTACCGCGGCGGCGACGCGGTCAGTAGTTGGCTCTACGCGGGCTTGATGGCGCTGGGTTTGAGTCTTTCCGGCATCGCGTTCATCGGCGTGCCGATCGCATTGCTCTGGGCCGCGATCGGCTTCGGCCTGGGCAGACGGCAGGAGACGCTGAGGGAGCAGCCAAACAGCTCGTCGTAACCGTCATTGCGAGCGGCCTCTAGCCACAATGATGACTT
>Ga0209587_1001005_pt1 | contig 13551 bp, 12 predicted proteins | sample NGEPerD_2_FD_184512 | JGI IMG/M metagenome (GOLD analysis project Ga0209587, IMG submission 184512) | Arctic peat soil microbial communities from the Barrow Environmental Observatory site, Barrow, Alaska, USA - NGEE PermafrostL1-D... | ecosystem: Environmental > Terrestrial > Soil > Wetlands >... | reverse complement strand
GCGCTGCAGAGGCTGCGCGGCAGCGAGCCTCGTCGATCGGCCTGTCAGCTTCCGCGAACCGCTCAGCGGCTTGGACCAGCAATGCCGATGCCTCTTCCGGGGCGGCTCCTTCGGCCAGGCGCAGCGCCGAACGCGCCTCGGCCAGGGCGGCGTGCCACGGACCGCCCTGCCACATCTGTGCGATGCGGTCGGCTTCCTGGAACTGGACGCGTGCGCGATCGAGGTCGCCGTCGCGAGCGCAGGCGATGCTCGCCCCGATGCGAAACGGCATCGAGCAGGGATCGCACATCTGCTCGGCTGCGCTGGCTGCCTCGGCTTCCGCGACGATTCCGGCCTTCGCGCCTGCCTCGGCCGTCGCCAGCATCCCGCCATAGATGAACAGCAGCAGGTGGTTCGCCACGGTGGACCTCTTCGCCTGCTCCAGCGCCTCGGCGTGGAGCCGCCTGGCCACGTCCATGCGCCCACGAGCTCCCTCGGCCTGGGCAAGCCGTTCGGTGGCCAGCGCGGAGCCGGCGGTCGACGCCGCGGTGCGGCACAGCCGAGCGGCCTGCGCCAGATCCGCGCCGGCCTCATCGGCCCCATGAGCCCCATCGGGCTCATGAGCCCCGTCACCGAGCAAGCGCGCCTCACCGCGCAACAGCAGACCGAGCGCGCGGGCCTGCAGGGAACCGCCGTCGTGAGCGGCGCGCAGGATCTGCTCCGCGAAGTCGGCCATGGCACGAACGCCGTCGGATTCCTCCAACGCGAACTCGCTCATGCACAGGTTGGCATCGAACACGAACGGCGCCAGCTCCGGGTTGCGCTCGACCGACTCCAGGAACTCCCGCCCGAAGACCTCACGCCACCTTCCCTGCGCGTAGGCGACCAGCCCGAGCAGCTCGCTTGCGTCGGCCAGCTCCCGTCCAAGCCCGGCGTCCATCGCCAGCGCACGCACCTCGACGGCGGTCCGCTCCAACTCGGCCAGCTCCGAGCGTTCCCAATGGACGACGCCCCACGCCAGCAGCGCCCGCGCTCGCTCTGCCGGGGTCGGGACATCGCGGCCCTCCATCGCCAGGACCCGTTCGTACAGCGCGATGGTGTCCGGATCAGGGGAGACGCCCAGCTCCTCCCGGAGCACCCGTCGCAGGCGGTCGAACTGCCGTATGGCAGCGGGCCGGTCCCCTGCTTCAAGGTGGTCGCGGATGATCTCCCGGTGGGCCAGCTCATCGGCTGGCTCGACATCCAGGACGCGTCCCCACAGCTCACCACCCTTCAGGACGGCGAGGTAGGTGGCCCGCAGCTGCCGCCGCCGCTGCGCACACCAGGGGGCATAGCGCTCAGCGGGCAGCAGCTCCCCCGGTACAACGCGGCCGCGTCGCGACACGCATCCACGGCGGCTCGCTCACGTGCGTCCTGGGCGCACGCTTCGAAGCGCTCCACGTCCGTGCTGACCTGTCCGCCGGGGAGCAGCTGGACTATGCCGGCGTCCAGGACGACGCCGGAATCGACCTCCAACGCTCGCCGGGCGTGATGCGCGGCCTTGCGCAGGTTCGCGGCCCCGGCCGGGGGCGGCAGATCAGGCCACAGCGCCTCGATCACCTGTTCGCGGGTGAGGCGATGCCCAGGCGCGCACGCCAGCATCGCGACGACCGACGCCGCTCGGCGTTGCCGCCAAGCCCCGGCTGGGACCGCGTGATCGTCCACCCGTACCGAGAAGCCACCGAGCAGATCGATGTGCACCGCGTGCGAACCCATGGTTTGCAACCTAGCCAGCCGGCGCAGAGCCGTCCATGCCGCCAGGGCATCGTCATCGCCGCGGGCCGGCTTCCAGTGCGGCTCCCAGTGCGGCTCCCTGGCCGGTGACCGGCGGGCTTCAGCGTTGGCTTGGCGGAGGTTGCCGGCTGGCGAAGTCGTCGGCGATCTCGCCCATGGTCACGAAGCGGACGCCATCGTGGTCGCGCATGTGCGCGGTCAGGCGTTCGAGCATCAGCAGCACCTGCGGCTTGCCGCTCACGTCGGGGTGGATGGTGATCGGGAAGACGGCGTAGTCCTGCTCGCGGTAGACCCAGTCGAACTGGTCGCGCCAGAGCGCTTCGATGTCCCGGGGATTGACGAAACCGTGGGAGTTGGGCGAGGCCTTGATGAACAGCATCGGCGGTAGGTCGTCGAGGTACCACGACGCGGGGATCTCGATGAGGTCGGACTCGGGTCCGCGCTGCAGCGGCTGCATCCAGCTGCCGGCCGGCTGGCCGTAGTCGATCGGCGTCCATCGCTCCCATTGCGGCAAGTAGTAGGGGGAGAAGTCGTTGTGCATCATCGAATGGTCGTAGTTGATGCCGCTTTCCAGCAGCAGCTCGATGGTCTGCGGCCCCACCTCCCACCAGGGCGCCACGTACCCGCGCGGCCGTCGGCCCCACGCCCGCTCGGCGATCTCCATGGTGCGCCCCAGGATGTCGCGCTCCTGCTCGGCACTGAGCTCGGTGGGGTTCTCGTGGGAGTACCCGTGCAGGCCGATCTCGTGACCGGCGTCCATGACCTGCTGCATCTCCTGCGGAAAGGACTCCAGGGAGTGGCCCGGGATGAACCAGGTGGTGCGCAGCTCCTCCCGGCGGAAGAACTCGACCAGGCGGGGGGCGCCGACCTTGCCCGCGAACACACCTCGGCTGATGTCATTGGGCGAATCCTGGCCCCCGTAGGAACCAAGCCAGCCCGCCACCGCGTCCACGTCGATGCCGTATGAGACCAAGATCTCCTTCGCCATGCTGCGCTCCTCATCCGGTCGGGTCGAGCAGTCCTCTGATCTGGTCCATGTCCAGGCCCGCGCCGAGGGCGAAGGCCAGGGCGACGCGCGCCTTGACCGCCGACAGGTCACCCGCGGGAAGGACGCCGGCGTCGACAAGGGTCCGTCCGCCGCCGTCGCCGCCGTAGGTGGGCACGACGCGGCCGCCCTCGCAGCGCGAGGCCAGGACCACCGGGAGGCCGCCGCGGACCAGTGCGCGGATGACCGGCAGCCAGGTCCCGGGCACGTTGCCCGCACCCGAGCCGGCGATCACCACCCCACGGGCGCCCTCCGCGCATGCCTGCAGCGCCCTCGGCGGCAGACCGGCGGCGGACCAGACCAGCGCGACGGGCTCCGCCGATGCCGGGACGCCGCCGTCAGCAGCGCGCAGCGGGTCGCGGCGCTGCGGCCGCCAGCGCAGCAGCACCCCGGCGTCGTCCACGGTGCCCATGGGACCGACCCCCGGCGAGGCGAAGGTGTCCAGGGCGGTGCTGTGGGTCTTGTGCACCCATCGCGCCGCGTGCAGCTCGTCGCCCAGGACGACGCAGCGCAGCCCCTGTGCGGCGTCGGAGGCGGCCACGCGCACCGCAGCGATCAGGTTGCCGGGTCCGTCGCTGTCCGGGCCGCCACCGCCGCGCATGGCGCCGGTCAGGACCACGGGCAGCTCGCAGTCGGCCAGGAGGTCCAGCGCGAACGCCGTCTCCTCCAGCGTGTCGGTGCCATGGGTGATGACGACGCCGTCCGCCAGATCCGCGGCGGCCTCCACCCTTCGGGCGAGGTCCGCCATCAGCGTCAGGTCGACATCCCAGCTGTTGACCAGGGCGACCTCTTCCACGTCGACCCGCGCCAGGTCCGCCAGCGCCGGGACGGCCGCGACCAGCTCCTTCCCGGAGGTGGCCGCGCGCATCGCTCCGGTCGCCTCGTCGGGCGTGCTGGCGATGGTCCCGCCGGTGGTGAGCAGACGCACCCGGCGGGTCGGAAGGTCGGGCATCCCACGCGTCCTACCCGCGTGGGGCGGTGCTCAGGCGACCGTGATCTCCTCGCAGGCGTAGACGTCCTGGATGGCGTTGAGCAGGCGGATGCCGTCGTCCATGGGGCGCTGGAAGGCCTTGCGGCCCGAGATCAGGCCCATGCCGCCGGCGCGCTTGTTGATCACGGCGGTGGTCACGGCCTCCTGCAGGTCGGTCTCGCCGGAGGACGCCCCACCGGAGTTGATCAGCCCGGCACGACCCGAGAAGCAGTTGAGCACCTGGTAGCGGGTGAGGTCGATGGGATGCTCCGTGGCGAGGTCGCTGTACATGCGCTGGTCGAACTTGCCGTAGGTGCTCTCGGCGTTGAGCGCCTTGTAGCCACCGTTGTTCTCCGGCAGCTTCTGCTTGATGATGTCGGCCTCGATGGTGACGCCCAGGTGGTTGGCCTGCCCGGTGAGGTCGGCGGCCATGTGGTAGTCGGTGCCGTCGACCTTGAACGCGGAGCTGCGCAGGTAGCACCACAGCACCGTGAACATGCCGAGCTCGTGGGCCTCGGCGAACATCTCGGCGATCTCCACCAGCTGGCGGGTGGCCTGCTCGGAGCCGAAGTAGATGGTGGCGCCCACGCCGGCCGCGCCCATGTTCCACGCCTGCCGGACGGTGCCGAAGCGGACCTGGTCGTAGACGTTGGGGTGGGTCAGCAGCTCGTTGTGGTTGAGCTTGACGATGAACGGGATCTTGTGGGCCCAGATGTGGCTGACCATGCCGAGCACGCCGAAGGTCGACGCGACCGCGTTGCAGCCGCCCTCGGAGGCCAGGCGCACGATGTTGTCGGGGTCGAAGTAGGAGGGGTTGGGCGCGAAGCTCGCACCCGCTGAGTGCTCGATGCCCTGGTCCACCGGCAGGATCGACACGTAGCCCGTGCCGGCCAGGCGCCCGTGGCCGATCAGCGCCTGGAGGTTGCGCAGCACCTGCGCGGAGCGGTCGGTGCGGGCGTACACGCGCTCCACGATGTCCGGTCCGGGCAGGTGCAAAAGGCTCCGGTCCACCGCGGTGGACTTGTGGTTCAGCAGGTCCTCAGCCGCGTCGCCGAGGATGTCGGTGAGCTGGTCGATCGTGGCCATCGTGGTCTCCCTCCGAGAAGCGCCAGGTCAGGTTGCGATGCGTGGCGACTGCGTCGGGAGGACTCTACCGGGCAGCGCCGACCTGGGTGCTCGGCTTGTGGTCGTCGTCGTTGTCGCCGACGACGTACCCGCCTGCCCGCGGTTCGCACCCGCAAGCCCGCCCGGCATAAACTCCGTGGCGCTGCCTGCCCGCAATCGACGCGCTCCGGAAGGCCTGATCACACCATGGCGGTCATCAAGACCATCGACCTCGTCGGCGTCTCCACGGACTCCTGGCGCGACGCGGCCAACAAGGCGCTCGACGAGGCCTCCAAGACCCTGCGCGGCATCGAGGGTTTCGACGTGCTCGACACCTCGGCCATCGTCCAGGAAAACCAGATCGCCGAGTACCACACCCACATCCGGATCCGCTTCCGCATCGAGCGCTGAGGCGCGCGCCGAAGCCGCCCGACATCGCTAGGAGCACCCCATGCCCGCACTGGTCCTCGTCGGCACGCAATGGGGTGACGAAGGCAAGGGCAAGGCCACCGATCTCCTCGCCGACCAGGTCGACTACGTCGTCCGCTACCAGGGCGGCAACAACGCCGGCCACACCATCATCGTCGGTGACCGGACCCTGGCGCTGCACCTCGTGCCCAGCGGGGTCCTGTACCCCCACGTCACGCCGGTCATCGGCGACGGCGTGGTGCTCGACCCGGGTGTGCTGCTGGAAGAACTCGACCAGCTGGTGGAGCAGGGCCTGGACGTGTCCAAGCTCAAGATCAGCGGCAACGCGCACCTGATCATGCCCTACCACCGGGAGCTGGACGCGCTCACCGAGCGCCACCTCGGGCGTCAGAAGCTCGGCACCACCAAGCGCGGCATCGGCCCCACCTACGCCGACAAGGCCGCGCGCGTGGGCCTGCGGGTGCAGGACCTGTACGACATGAAGATCTTCCGCCAGAAGCTGGACACGGTGCTCAAGGAGAAGAACGCGATCCTGTCGCGGGTCTACAACCGGCTGCCCATGAAGGCCGCCGACATCGAGACCGAGTACACCGTCTACGCCGAGCGGCTGCGTCCCTACATCACCGACACCATGGCCCTTCTGCACGACGCGCTCGAGGCCGGTGAGACGGTGCTGCTCGAGGGCGCGCAGGGCACGCTGCTGGACCTCGACCACGGCACGTATCCCTTTGTGACGTCGTCCAACCCGGTGGCCGGCGGGGCGCTCACCGGCGCCGGCCTGGGCCCCAAGCACATCCAGCGCGTCATCGGCATCACCAAGGCCTATGTGACGCGCGTGGGCACGGGTCCCTTCCCGACCGAGCTGCCCGTCGAGGGCGCCTTGGGCTGCCTGGCACAGGGCGGGCCCGAGGAGGCCGACCTGGGCCGGCGCATGGCCGACGTCGGGCGGGAGTTCGGCACCACCACCGGCCGGCGCCGGCGTGTGGGCTGGTTCGACGCGGTGCTGGCCCGCTACGCCGCCCGGGTCAACGGGCTGACCGAGCACTTCCTCACCAAGCTCGACGTGCTGGGAGAGTTCGACACGTTGAGGGTCTGCCGCGCCTACCGCTACCAGGGCGAGGAGTTCGAGCACTTCCCTCCGCACCAGTCGATCTTCCACAACGCCGAACCGGTCTATGAGGAGCTGCCCGGTTGGAGGAGCGACATCACGGAGGCCACCCACCTGGATCACCTGCCCAAGGAGGCGCTGGCCTACGTCGACCGCCTTGAGGAGCTGTGCGGGGTGCCCATCCGGCACGTCTCCGTGGGGCCGGCCCGCCGGCAGACCCTCGAGCGGCCCTAGCGCGCCGTGAGAGCCCTGGTCCTGGGCGGCGGCGGGCGCGAGCACGCACTGTGCTGGGCGCTGTCGCGGGCCGACTCCGTCACCGAGGTGCTGTGCGCGCCCGGCAACGCCGGCATCGCCGCGGTGGCCCGCTGCCTGCCCGACGTGGACCCCACGGACGTGGCGCTGGTGCGCGAGCTGGCCGTGCGCGAGGCCGTCGACCTGGTCGTGGTGGGCCCCGAGGCACCGCTCATGGCGGGGATCGCCGACACGCTGCAGGTCGCCGAGGTGCCGGTGTTCGGGCCCACCCGAGCCGCGGCGCGCATCGAGGGCTCCAAGGCGTTCTGCAAGGACGTGCTGGTTGCGGCCGGCGTGCCGACCGCCGGCTACTGGACCGGCACCACCGTCGAGGAGGCCCTGCCCGCGCTCGAGCGCTTCTCCGCGCCCTATGTGATCAAGGCCGATGGGCTGGCGGCCGGCAAGGGCGTGCGCATCTGCGCCGACCTGGCGGAGGCCGAGGAGGCCGTGCGCGCCGCGCTCGTCGAGGGTGCCTTCGGGGCGGCCGGGCAGCGGCTGGTGGTCGAGGAGTACCTGGACGGGCCCGAGGTGTCGCTGTTCGGCCTGGCCGACGGGGCCTGCGTGCGGGTGCTGTCGCCAGCGCAGGACTACAAGCGCGCGCAAGACGGCGACGCCGGCCTCAACACCGGTGGGATGGGCGCGTATTCGCCGGTCCCGGCGGTCTCCGCCGCCACGGCACAGGACTGGCAGCGGGCCATCTTCGAACCGGTGCTGGCAGAGCTCGCGGGCCGCGGGCTGCCCTACGCCGGGGTGCTGTACGCCGGCCTGGTGCTCACCGCCGAGGGGCCGCGCGTGCTCGAGTTCAACGCGCGCTTCGGCGATCCGGAGACGCAGGTGGTGCTGCCGCGGCTGCGCAGCGACCTCGGCGAGCTGCTGCTGGCGTGCGCCACCGGCCGCCTGGCGGAGCAACCGCCCCCGGACTTCGACGACCGCGCCGCTGTCACGGTGGTACTGGCCTCCGGCGGCTACCCGGGCAGCTACGACACCGGCGTGCCGATCCGCGGTCTGGAGGCGGCGGCGGCAGCCGGCGACGCGCTGGTGTTCCACGCGGGCACCGCCATCGCTGCGCGGGGCGCCGGCGCCGCACGGGGGGACGTCGTCACCGCCGGCGGCCGCGTCCTGACCGTCACCGGGCTGGGGGCCGACCTGCCCGCCGCCCGTGCCGCCGCCTACGCCGCCGCGGATGAGATCTCCTTCGACGGGCTGCACCGGCGATCGGACATCGCGGCCACACCCACTGTCTGACGCGTCTGACGCGGCCTTCCCTCCACAGGCCGCGGCGGCGTTGCGGACGGGCGTAGGCTGAATCTGCCTACGGTGCCCGCATGGACCGATGGAACCGCGAAGAGCGAGGGCACAGCCCCGCAGCACCGGGAGGACGGCGATGTCCACAACCCAGCAGCCGCGCACCTACACCTACGACGACCTCGCCGACTTCCCCGACGACGGGCTGCGCCGCGAGCTCATCGACGGCGAGCTGATCGTGAGCCCCTCGCCGGTGCCGCGCCACCAGCGGGTCGTGGCCTTCCTGACCTTGGAGCTCGGCTTGTGGACCCGGGCGCACGGCGGCGAGGCGTTCCCCGCGCCGCTGGACGTCAAGTTCTCCGACACCACGGTGCTGGAGCCCGACGTGCTGCTGGTGACCGCCGAGCGCGCGGACGATGTCGGGGACAAGGCGGTGGTGGGCCCGCCGGCCGTGGTGGTGGAGGTTTCCTCGCCCTCGACGCGCCGGACCGACCTGGTGCGCAAGCGGCGGGTCTATGAGCGCGAGGGCTGCGCGGAGTTCTGGTTCGTCGACCTCGACGCCGACCGGGTGGAGATCTACCGCTTCGACGATGGCCGTTACGGCCACCCGCTCTTGCTGGAGCGCGGTGCGCGGCTGACCTCGGCCCAGCTCGAGGGCTTCGACGTCGCGGTGGACGCCCTGCTGGGGCCAGCGGTCGGGTGAGGCAAGTCTGACCAAGTTCATACTGGACTTGGGGAACCGCGGCAGCGCATTCTCGACCGGATGGATCACGCGCGAGCCTCGCCCGATGCCGTGACCTTCGGTGCCTTCGCGGTGCTGGTGCTCCTTGGCGGGGGCAACTTCCTGGCGGTGCGTCTGAGCAACCTGGAGCTGCCGCCCTTCTGGGGAGCCGGGCTGCGGTTCGCCTTGGCAGGGATGCTGTTCGCCGGCATCTGCCTGCTCCTGCACCTGCGCTGGCCGCGTGGACGCCAGCTTGCGCTCACGGCGCTGTACGGGACACTGGGCTTCGCCGCCTTCTACGCGCTCATGTACTGGGCGCTGGTGCGGGTGACCGCAGGGGTGGCGACGGTGGTGATGGCCAGCGTCCCGTTGGTGACGCTGCTGCTGACCACCGCGCAGGGCAGCGAGCGACTGCGCCTGCGCAGCGTGACGGGGGCGCTCCTGGCGCTGGCCGGTATCGCCTGGATGACCGTGGGCCCGCAACATCTGGCGGTTCCCCCGGGCGCGCTTGCGGCGATGCTCGTCGCAGCAGTCTGCGTGGGTCAGAGCATCATCCTGGGCAAGCGGCTGTCCGCCAACCATCCCGCGATGACGAACGCGGTGGGCATGGCGGTCGGCGCGCTGGAGCTGCTGGCCCTGTCCGCGGTGGCGGGTGAGACATGGACCCTGCCCCGCGAACCCGAGGCGCTGTGGGCCGTGGCCTATCTGGTGACGCTCGGCTCGGTGGGGCTGTTCGTCCTGGTGCTGCTTGTCGTGCGTCGCTGGACCGCCTCGGCCACCTCCTACATGTTCGTGCTGTTCCCGGTGGCGACGATGGGCCTGGAGACTTGGCTGTTCGACGAGCGGGTCAGCTCCCAGGCGGTCATCGGCGCGGTGCTGGTCATGCTGGGTGTGTGGTTCGGAGCCCTGTGGCGGGGATCCGGACGGCCCGAGCGCTCTGCGCAGCCGGCGACGCAGCTCCCATCGCCCGCCCCGGAAGCCCCGTAAAGGGCCGCAGCGCTCCTCTGCCAATCAATCGGGGCGTTGGCAGAGCACATCAAGGCGGACGAAGGTCTGGTCGTAGGAACCGTCGTGCCGGCGTAGCTCGTCCATCCGCCGGTCGACATCCGCCAGGAAGGCGGCCGCACCCTCGGGGCGCGCTCCGGCGACGTAGGCCAACGAGGCCTGGGTGTGCAGGAACCCGATCAGCTGGTCTGAATCGAACACGCGCCGCTGCGAGACGGTCAAAACACCGCCATCGGGCACACGGAAGCCCGCCTGCTCCAGAAGCTCGAGCGCGATCCCCGCGTGGGGGAAGGTCACGGCGGCCGGCCGCAAGCCGTGTTGGGCGGCGATGTCGTCCAGCAGCTCGGCGACGCGGGCGACGTTGCCCGCGCCGCCGGATTCAGCGTGCAACCATCCGCCGGGCTTGAGCACGCGAAGGATGGCCTCATAGCAGCGTGGGTAATCGGTCAACGGGATCCAGTGGAAGACCGCCCGGCTGACCACCAGATCAGCCGACGCGGCCGCGCACACGTGATCGAGGTCTTGGAGGCGGCCCTGCCGGAACTCGACGTTATCGTGTGCGTACTTGCGGGCGGCGGCCAGCATCGACGAGTCCGGCTCGACGCCGATCACCGAGCCATCCGGAACCATGCCGGCAACGCGGGCGGTGAACTCGCCGGATCCGGATCCCGCGTCGATGACCTGGTCAGCGGGACCCGGCGGGTGCCGGTGGAGGAACCATTCATCCACGGCGCGGTGATGACCGGCCTGCGGCGCGTACGCCTGTCCCTGCCACCGGCTTTTCATCAGCGCTCGTGCCGGAGCCGGGCGCGCTGATGCGCGGATTGGACCAGCTCGAGGATCTCGCCGCGGCGGTCCGAGGCGGGAGAGCAGATGCTGATCCACCCCTGCACGGCATAGATCGGATGGGGTATCCACCGGTCGAGAGCGTCGGGGGTCGCCGCGTCGTCCGCCCGCTCGGCCAGGACCTTGCGGCCGACGGACAAGTTGAGCCGGAACACGCCGGGACGGGACAGCCTCGAGGCTTCATCGAACCCGGGAACGTCATGGGTGACGACGGTCGCGAACGGAAACGCGTGGTCGGCGCCGCCGCCGCCCGGGTCGTAGGTCGCGAACACGTCGCCCCAGCTGAGCGCGGGCGCGCCGTTCTCCTCACTCGCGATGATCATGTGGGTGCTGGGGAGCGCTCGCAGCAGCTCGAGGCCCTCGTCGAAGCTCACGTGCCGAATCTACGGAACCCGACCGGTGAACGCCGCCAGCTCATCCATCACCGAAGCATCGGGCGGAACCGGTTGCTCCGGGCCGAACGCTGAGGAGCGGTTGTCGCCGGTGAGGCCTTGACGCACGAAGTCGAGACACCATTGGGCCACGTCGTCATCGACGTTCACATCCTGACCGGTGGCTTGTGCCACATCCCAGCCGTGAACCAGGACGTCAGTCGTGTACGCCCCGAAGGCGAACCCGGCACGCTCCTCGGCACCTGGGTCGCCAGCGGCCTCGAGCACGGCTCTCGCGGTTTGCCGGTAGGCGGCGCTGGGATCGTCGCCTACGAGGTCCACATCGGGAAGGGCTCCGGGAGCAGCCGAGTGTGGCGGTTCTGTGCCCGACAGCCTGCCCACGAACGTCCACATCTGGCCGAGCAGATGGTTCAACAGCGCCCGCACGTCCCACTCCCGACACGGGGTTGGTCGTTCGAGGGAATCGGGGTCGACGGCTCCCACGACGGCTTCGGTGGAGCTCAGCACTCGTTCCAGGACGACCCGAGGTTCCACGGATTCCTCTCCTCTCAGGGCGGCCCCGAAATCTAGCATCCGTCGCCCTGGAGGAAGACCCGCGTCAATTGTGTACGGCTGCTGACCGCATCGCTGCGTCGCAGATCAGGGCTGCGCGGTCGCGTGCATGGCGGTCGTGGCGTCGCCGCGGACGGCGGACAGGCTGATGCGGTCGCCATCGGGCTGACCCAGGACCCAGAAGGGCTCGCCCTCGAACAGCGGCGCCGTGGCGCGGAACTCGAACGCGGTCACCTCGCGGCCGGTGTGCACCCGTGCCGACTCGCTCAGCAGCATCGCCACCAACGGGCCGTGGACCACCAGGCCGGGGTAGCCCTCCACGGCCGCGGCGTAGTCGGCGTCGTAGTGGATGCGGTGGGAGTTGAAGGTGACCGCGGAGAACCGGAACAGCCGCACCCGGTCGACGGTGATCTGCTCGCGCCAGCCGCGGCGCGGGGACGCCGGTTGCTCGGAGCCGGTTGGCAGGGGCATGGCGGCGCCCTGCTCGCGGTACACCAGCGACTGCTCCTCCTCGCGTACCAGGCGACCGCCCTGGTGCAGCTCGTAGCGGACCGTGACCAGCAGCAGCCGGCCGGAGCGGCCGACCTTCGGCACCGCGGCGACGAGGCGCGCGCGGCGTTCGGCCGGCACGTCGGGGCGCAGGGCCGCCAGCGACCGGACGCGGCCGCCGGCGAACATCCGCCGGGGCAGCCCCTGCGTCGCACCCGCCGCGGGCAGCCGCGGGTGCCCATCGACGCCCAGGTCGGAGGTCGGGACGGTCGCGGGGAAGAAGGCCCAGTGCCACAGCAGCGGGATGGCGTCCCCGGCCGGCGGCCGCGGCAGGTCCAGCGTCGCGGCGAGGCGCTCGAGCTGCTCGGTGGGCAGGCCCGACCGCCCCCGCTCGGCGATGCCGAGGTCGGCGAGCGCCAGGGCTGCCGTCACCGTGGATCTCCCGCTGACGCCACGACGCCGCGATCATGCAGGTCGCCGATCTGGGCGGCCGACAGCCCCAGGATCTCCGCCAGCACCGGTTCGGTGTGCTCCCCGAGCTGGGGAGCACGCACAGGATGCTGACGCTCGAACGCCGAGAACGACAGCGGACTGCCCGGGGTGCGCAGGCGGCCGATGCCGGGGTGCTCGACATCGGTGAACAGCGGGTTGGCGTCGGACACGCGCCAGTCATCGCGGAGCAGCTGGGAGAAGGTCTGGTAGGGACCCCAGCACACCTCGAAGTCGTCGAAGGTGCGCGCCACCTCGGTCAGCGTCCGCCGCTCGCACCAACGCGCGATGAGGGCGCCCAGCGCGTCGCGGGCCGCGTAACGACCCTCCTCGCGCCGCAGGTCGACCTCGAACGCCCGCTCGATGAACGGCAGGTGCGCCTCGATCTCCGTGGCGCGGTACAGCGCCTGCCACTGCCGGAGACTGATGGCCACAACCATCACCCGCCGGCCGTCCGCGGTCGGGAAGTCACGGCCGAACGCCCCATACAGGTCGTTGCCCAGCGCGGGTCGGTCCTCACCCAGGACCTGCGCCTGCGCCAACAAGCCCAGATTGGCCACCGTGGCGAAGGCGACGTCGGCCAGCGACAGGCTGACGAGCTGCCCCTGCCCGGTCCGCGTCCGGTGACGTTCGGCGGCGAGGATGCCGGTGGCGGCCATGATGCCGGTGGCCAAGTCCCAGGCGGGCAGGACGTGGTTGGTAGGGACAACAGTCCCCACCGGGCCGGTAACCAGGGGGAAGCCCGCGGCGGCGTTGACGGTGTAGTCCACGGCGGTCGAGCCGTCGGGGTTGCCGGTGATGTTGAGGTAGACCAGGTCGGGGCGGTCCACGCGCAGGCGCTCGTCGGCGAGCCAGCCCGTGGCCGGGAAGTTGGACAGGAAGATGCCGGCATCCGGGCCCGGGGCGGTCACCAATGCGCGGATGAGCTCCTGGCCCTCCGGGCTGCGCGCGTCGACCGCGATCGAGCGCTTGCCCTTGTTGAGCCCCGCCCAGTACAGGCTGTGACCGTTCGGGGTCACCGGCCAGCGCTGGTGATCGATGCCACCGCCGATCGCGTCGAAGCGGATCACGTCCGCGCCCAGCTGCGCCAGCGTCATGCCGCCCAGCGGTGCC
>Ga0209587_1001004_pt1 | contig 13567 bp, 8 predicted proteins | sample NGEPerD_2_FD_184512 | JGI IMG/M metagenome (GOLD analysis project Ga0209587, IMG submission 184512) | Arctic peat soil microbial communities from the Barrow Environmental Observatory site, Barrow, Alaska, USA - NGEE PermafrostL1-D... | ecosystem: Environmental > Terrestrial > Soil > Wetlands >... | reverse complement strand
GGAGCAGTTCGGGGAGGGCTCCGGCACCGCGGACGCGATGAACCGGGTCGTCGACGAGCTTGTCCCGGACGCGGACTGGGAGTCGGTGCACTTCGAGGGGATCCCGCAGGCGCGCACGCGCGAGGAGCTGGCCTACCAGCGGATCTTCGCCGAGCACCTCGGCGGCATCAACGCCGAGCAGGTGCTCGGCCGGTTCGCCACCGCCTAGCGCGATCGTATTTTTCACTGTAAATGGGGCAAAAGACAGGTTGGCAAAGCTACGCCTCGACCGCCTGCTTGGTGACGTCGCGGGCGGCGGCGAACAGGTCAGCACCCGGTTGCCGTTGCCGCGGTGGACCGAGGCGTTGAACACCACGTCGGTCAGGGTCCCGTCGCGGTGGCGGATCGTCATACGAGACCGAACCTGACTCAAGTGCGTCCGGTCATCGTTCCTCGAACGGACGCCTGGATCTCGCGCGGCAAGTTTCATTAGTTCGCTGCCGGCGGGAGGAGGAGCACACTTATCGAAGGTGCCCTTCTGAGGGTTGTGCATCGCGTTCAACGTGCGGTGAAGCGCGATGCCATCGACTAGCGTGATTCTCAGGCACGCAAGAAGCTCGGCTAACGAGCCTCCCTGAGCATGGAGATGATCGGGGGACAGTCACCAGCCTGCCGTTGCCCCGTCACTTCAAACCCATGACGTTTGTAGAAGGAGACGTTCCTTGGGTTGGCGGAGTCAAGGTACGCGGTCAGGTGCTCCCGGTTCACGATTTCTAGGCAGGGCATCATGGCCAGGGACAATCCGAGGCCCTGTCCCTGGACTGTGCAGTCGACGCCGAACCACGGCAGATGCCATGCGGCGTTTCGCCCTTTTCCCAGCTGTCTTCCTCCGAGGTCACAGACGGCCGGGCTGTCTCATTTCAGGTTTAGCCGCTCAAGTACCAAGAGCTGGTTTAGGAGACAGACTCTGGAGTCAGGAAGGTTGATGGTCATGCGAGTGTTCGTGGCAGGCGGGACCGGGGTTGTGGGGCGGCGGCTGGTGCCCCAGGTGCCATCGGATAGGCGGCCGGTCACCCTGACTCGCAGAGCTCTTGGTCCGGGGCACCCTCCACCTACTCCCCGACAAAACGGTCCGCCTGACGTGTCGGGAGCAGAACCGGCGGAAATGGGTACAGGACCCAGCCTGAGGTGACATCGTTGATCGCACTGATGCTGTGATGCACACGACCACACCGTCCCGAGAGCAGCCCCGCTCGCCTGAATGTGACAGCCGACGGATGCGCCCAATCGGAGGAGCCGGTGAGTGATAACAGGCACGATCGCTCGATGCCAGCCGACGACATCGAGCTCACCCGCCTGCTCGGGAACCTCGCCGATCTCGTCCGACTGCTCGCCGACGTCAGGACCCTGAAAGAGCTCCTGGAGATTGCCGGCGAACACGTGCGAGTTGGCCTGCGTTGCGCATCGGTCTCGCTCTCGCGCCTCGAGCCGGGCACCACTACTTTGCGGACTCTGATCAATGTCGGCGACCTGGGCCCGACTGAGCAGCGCTGGCCCAACGATGAGACGTACAGCATGCAGGACTACGGCAAGTGGCGAAGAATCATGTCCGAACCGCAGACGTGGCGGCAGATGTGGACGGTGACCTGCGACGACGCGCAGGGCGAAGCCTTCGCGCTGGCCCTGCTCGCCGAGCTCGGCAAGCAGGCATCGTCGACGGCGGCATTGGTTGTGAACAACGCGCTGTGGGGCGAACTGTACGTCACCTACGAGCGCGTCGAGGCGGCGAACGGAACCGACGACCGCTCCTATCTGCAGGTGTATCTGGCGATCGTGGAGAGCGCGCTGGCAAGGGTGCAGCAGATTCAGTCTCTAGAACGCCTGGCCTATCAGGACCCGATGACTGGGCTCGCTAACCGCCGGGCGCTGGACGAGGCGGCAGCCGCGGCTTTCGCCAAGATCGGTACCCGGGCCATGACGTGCATGACGGTGGTGGCCTTCGATCTCAACGACCTCAAACAAGTGAACGACCGGCTCGGTCACGCTCTGGGCGATCACCTCATCATCAGTGCAGCCTCGTTGGTCCGGGCCCACTTCAACGGCTTGCCTGGCTCGCTCGCCGCGCGCGTAGGCGGTGACGAGTTCATCGTTCTCGTACCAGGCCACAGCCCCGAGTCGGTGGCATCTGCGGCGCAGGCCGCATGCTCCGCCGTCGCTGATCTGGAGGTGGGCACCGGTGCCTCCTGCGGAATGGCGACTGCGGATGGCACCCACGGAGACTCCTCGGTCAGCGACCTGTTCCGCCGTGCCGACGCGGCCCTGTACCGCTCTAAGCGTGCGGGACGGCTCGTCGCCCTCGACACCGCGGGACTCCCAGATCCGCCGGTCGAAAGTGTTGCAGGCCAGTAAACCGACCGCCACGGCCGCCGGTCACCACGATCGCAGACCGGTGCGGAGGGTGGGTTCCTGGCTGTTTCTGATCCCAGCACCGGACCAAAGCATGCAGGGCGGGCATGAACATGCTCAAAGGCCAACTACGAGTTGCGGGCCAACGTCCGGTTATAGCCGCGGCGCGCGTTGATGTTCGGTCAGCCATCCGGCTACGGGACGACCAGAGGCGGCGGCGAGCGGTGGCCACAGCTCCGCTGGCCGTTCCCGTTTCGGGACACTTGGCGGCCGCCTGGCAAGGGCAAATGGTGAAGAGTCGGCGTGGGGACCGCGCGGAATGCGGCTATCAGCGGACGGCGTTTTGCCGGTCATGTTGTCAGCCTCTCACCCCACCCGTAGCTGCCCAGAGGTGTAGACCGCGGGGCGACGCCCGAACTGATCGGAGGCGCTGGGCCACAAGCGACGGCCACACTGCGGCGTTCCTCGTCGACCCGGCGGCCGCCATCACCGACAGGTCAGCGCCATCCCCAGCGATATGGCTGTGAGCGGGCCAGTGCTCCGGGTATCGCATCGCGGCCGACTGGCGGGTATGAGCAGTGCTTGTTGGCCTTTGATGGATGTGCATGTGGAGCTCATCGACAACGGCGCGCTGATTCATGCGCCAAGCCGCTTGATTCCGTGCTGGTCGTGCTGCGGCCGTCCGTGGTGGGGGACTGCGGTGGCAAAAGCCCACGGCACCCGTACGTTGTGTCGGGTGCTCGGTGCATGGGGCGGCGCACTCCGCCAAGGGTATGCGCCGCCCATCCGATGACGGTCAGTCCTTGTCGAAGGCGTCCTTGACCTTTTCGCCGGCCTGCTTAATGTTGCTCACGCTCTGATCGGTCTGGCCTTCGCGCTCCATCTGCTCGTCGTCTGTGCCCTGGCCAAGGTGCTCTTTGGCTGCGCCTTTGGCCTCGTCCTTCTTGTTCTTCAACTTGTCGAACCAGCCCATCACCGGGCTCCCTTCTCGTTCGGTCGTGCTCAGGTTGGCTGTTCGGCGAGCCCGAACTGAACCTGTCCGCTCGGGTCCGTTACGGCGTCGAGCGTCTTGTCGTCGAGCAGCGTGGTGGCGCTGGAGTCTAGGAACAAGCGCGCTCCGTCGGCATCGAGCACTGTGTCATCCTCGGCAGGCGTGGCGGCCAGGCGCAACTTCAGGGCGCCAGTGGGATCGGTGGCGATGCGCACTCCACCGCCTTCGGTTGCCTGAGGCTGGTCGGTCAAGTTGCGGATCTCGGTTACAGCGTTTTGGGTCACGGTCAGCATGACGTACTCCTCATCTTCTCGTGGTCTTTCAGTACGGCTCGACAACCCAGAACGACCTGCCTGCTCGCCGCGCCGTCCGTTCCCACGTTTCACGTTGTCGGCTCATCAGTCAAACGAGACGCGTCGCGGCAGATCACGAGGAGACTTTGGTGATTGTGTAAACCCACATTGGATAAGGCATTCCGTAGCGCGGAGGCCGACACGCCCGGCCCCGCCGCGAGTCTTGATGCTCATCACGGCGCCTGGCTGAGCGCGGTCTTCCTAGCCGGCATTTGACCGACGCGATTCCCTCTGGCGTGGGGGAGTAGCTCAGCGCGACCGGATGGGTTCGTTGCCTCCCAGGGGAGGGTTCCGTCCTGCTCTGCTGTGGTTGCCGCTCCTCGCCCCACCGATCTGTAGCTGGACCATGTTCCTGAGGGACTGTTTTCGTGTGCGACCTGCGCTGATGCGGTCTCGGCGTGTCCGCGCCGTCGAGCGTGCCGAACTACTGAGTCAAAGTCTGCCTGCGCGACGACTCGCATTTTTCGATCGAACCGGCGTGGCGAGCCCGACACGCCGATGGGCCCGAACTTCTTTTGCCAAACCACTTGCGGGCCGCCACAACAGCGCGTAGACATCTCACTACGCCCCCGGAAACGGGAGCGGGATCGGATGGAAATCAGGTTCTTGACCAGTGGGCTTGCCTGCTGGAACCGCAAGGTGAAGCGTGCGGAGAGAGCCAGCGAACCAACCGTGAGATCGTCGTCCTTCATAGTCGATGATCAACAGTAGGCCCCGGCGACTCATACTCGCCGGGGCCTACACCCTTTGTCCGGAGCTGTTTGTTCCCAACGAGACTCGCCCGTTGGCAGCCCTGACGGTTCACGCCTGGCGGCACAGATGGCGGTCTGAATCATGGGCGTAATCGCCTCGGCGAGGGCTTGGCGTCACCGGTCACGCTGACTCGAACGTTCACGGGCGGCGTTGCTCCACCCGTCAGCCCTGCAAGCCCGTGATGACCGAGTGAGTCACGCCGATGCTCGGAACCGCGTCTACGCCAGCCGGGGGCCCCTCACCGCGGATGCCGAGCTTATGGGCCCTCCCCCACCAGCAGCGCTCGCTCATCGGCATGTGAGGTCGTGTCTTCTCGACCGCCCGCCGTCTCATTAGCGGAACGGCAACCGGCGATCAGAGACCGGCCCTCGGCCGCCGCGCACTATGGTCACCGAAGCCGAAACCCCTGGCGAGTTCCAAGGGTGCGGTCTCGAGGTGGAGCCTGCGCGGGCTTGCTCGCCGTATGCCCCGCCCGCATCATTCACCGGTACAGGGGCGCTCTACGAAGCACCGACTTCGACCCGTTGACCGTTTGTCTCCCCAACTGAAAGGGGATTCACGCAGGGTCTCAAAATCGCCGAGGCAAGACCGGGCCACAGGCTGTCCGTGTATTTGGCGGCGGTCGACGCCGAAAGCGCGTGGCCCACGTCCTCAGCCGAGGACGCCCGGTCACTCAGTTCTAGTCTCAGTTCTAGTCTCATTCGTCCTCGTTCGGCTGTGTTCGGCGACTGCCACGGGCGGGCCTATCGAGCACAAGACGTATGCCGGCAATCGCGCTCGAAAGTGGGTTCGCAGAACTCGAAAGCGTGTGTGGGGGAAACTCCACCGTGGGTTCAAATCCCACCGCCACCGCCAAGCCAACCAGGGGTCCTTACGAAACTAGGGGCCCGCAGGTTACGAAACCCCTCATCGGGAGCCGGAAACGGTTCTTGGTGAGGGGTTTTCGGTGCGATGGGGTCCTGCCGACTCACGAACGCGGTTTCCCACGGAGCGGTGGCATCGAGGGGAGTGGCCGTCACGGTGACCCCGTCGCTCACCACGACTAGGGGCGACGCCACCCGGCCATGGCGAGCTGCCCTACGTCACCGCGGTGCCGGTCATGGTGCTCGAGGTCCGTTCAGGCGCCGGTACATCTGACGCTGGGCCTTTGCCAGGCGAACGAACTCCGAGTACGACCTGGCGAACGTCGCCGCCGTGTCCGCGCTCGGTTCGAAGATGCGGGCCGTCGGCACCCGTGCAGCGATCTCGTCGAGGGTCAGGTGTCCGAGATGGAGCGCGGCGAACCATGCCGCGCCCCGCAGGTTGACGTTCACGGGATCGGCTACCTGATGGACCGGACGGCCGATGACGTCGGCGTGGATCTGGCACCACAGGTCCGATGTCGCCCCGCCGCCGAGCAGCCGCAGTCCGTCGAGTGGCCGTCCGGCGAACTTCTCGGTGGCCTCCAGCAGCCATCGTGCGTTAAGCGCAACGCCCTCAAGCACGGCCCGGATCAGATCCGCGCGGGTCGAAGCGATCGAGACGTTGAGGAAGCTGGCTCGGAGGTTCTCGTCCGACACCGGCGACCGCTCACCGTTGAGCCACGGGCAGAAGATGACGCCGCCACTGCCCGGCGCAGCGGCGGCGGCTTGAGCCGTGAGCATGTCGTAACCACCATCGGTGAGCACCGCATCGCGAAGCCACCGCAGTGCCGACCCGCCGGTCTCGTGGTTGTTGGCGATGAGGTACGAGCCTGCGCGCAGCCCAGGGATCGACGCCATCTGATGGGTCACGTCGGCCTTCTTGAACGGGACTGGCGCGGAGACCCATGCGGTCGTCGAAATCGAGATGTGCCCGGCGAAGTCGGCGACCGCTCCGGCGCCCATAGCCGCGGTGTGCAGATCGGGCACGCCGCACACGACGGGCGTGGAAACTGGCATGCCCAGCTCGGCGGCAACATCTGGCAGGAGCGTGCCGAGCACCGAACCGGTGGCGATCAGGTCGGGCAGCTTGGTCGGGTCCCGGCGGGCGAGCTCGACCAGTCTGGCGTCGTACACAACCTCCGCGCCGGGGCGGTTGTCGGTGAGCCACGAGGCGATCATCGAAGCGGGTGTCGCCGCGATCCGTCCGGTCAGGCGGAGCCCGACAAAATCGACCGGCTCGACGAGCGCCGCGGCACGCCGATACGCGTCTTGCCGTTCGTGCTGGAGGAACTGTGCATGGCCGGTCGGGTCGGCGCCATTTGGATTCGGAGCGCCGCCGGCGAGGCGAAGCCATTGCACAATCCTGGCCGGCGCGTAGTCCGACACACTGACGCGTCCGCCGGTGATCTTCTTCGACCACGGCGCGCCGCGGTGATCCGACCAGAGAACGCAGGGCGCGAGCGCGATGCCGTCGCTGCCGACGGCGACAGTGGAACCCCACTGTCCGGTGATCCCGATTCCGGCACATGCGCCGGGCTCGTCGATTGCAGCCAGGACGTCGCGAATGGATCCGACCGTACCCGTCCACCACTGCTGGGTGTCCTGCTCACAGCCCCCGTCATCGGTGAGGTCGGTGTCGACGGAGGAGAACGCAGCGCTGAGGACACGCCCGTCCTCTCCGACGGCGCCAACCTTCGTCCCGCCCGTGCCGAGGTCGATGGCGAGGTACCAGCGCTGGTTCATGGGTGCCCATCATGGCGCAGATGTGCCAGTCTCGCAGGCATGAGCAGCTATCCATATGCCGATCGGTATCCGGTGCTCCGTGGACTACCGAACCAAGGCCGCGACCGCGGGGCCATCCTCGCCGAGCTTCGCGAGATGGCCACACAGGAGGACTCGTTCTGGCAGACGGGCAAGGCCAGCGGTTCGTTCTACTGCGGCGACATGGCCCACTATGCGTTCATGTCGGAGGCGTTCGCTCTGTATGGGCACATGAACGCGTTGCAGCGCGATGTGTGCCCGAGCGCGACTCGGTTCGAGGGCGAGATCATCGCGATGGGTCTGGATCTCTTCAACGCCGGGACGATCGCCGAAGGGGATCCTGTCGGGATGATCACGAGCGGTGGGAGCTCCAGCATCCTCCATGCGGTGCTGTCCTACCGCGAACAGGCAAGGGCCACGCGGGGGATCACCTCGCCCAACTTCGTCAAGCCGGAGACGGGTCACGTCGCATTCGACAAAGCCTGCCACCTGCTCGGTATCGAGCTGCGCGTCGCGCTGATCACACAGGCAACGGCGCAGGTCGACTGTGAAGCGATGGCCGCGTTGATCGACGACCAGACGATCGCGATCCTCGGCTCGGCCTCGAACTACGGCTACGGCACGATCGACGACATCGCCGCGCTCGGGCAGCTGGCGCTGTCGCGGGGTGTCGGCCTTCACGTCGATGGCTGCCTCGGGGGGTTCATCCTTCCGTTCGGTGAGCAGCTCGGCTTCCGGATCCCGCAGTTCGACTTCCGGGTCCCCGGCGTCACCACGATCTCCGCCGACACCCACAAGTACGGCTACGGGCTGAAGGGCACATCGCTGCTGCTGTTCAGTGACCGGGCACTGCGCAACGGCCAGTACTTCTTCCAGACGGCATGGACGGGCGGCAAGTACTGCTCGCCGGGTATCGACGGGTCACGTTCCAGCGGTCTGCTCGCGGCCACGTGGGCGGGGATGGTGGCCACCGGCCGCGACGGGTATCTGCGTTACGCGCAGACCATCTTCGACACGTCGTATGCGATGCAGGATGCGGTGCGTAGCCATCCGGATCTGCGCCTGATCGGCGAGCCGAGCTTTCTGTTCGCATTCACGTCCGACGACTTCGACATCTATCACGTCAACGACGCGCTGCGGGCGAGTGGATGGCGGATGAACGGTCTGCAGTACCCGAACGCAATCCACATGGCGGTCACCAGGCCCCAGACCCAATCGGGCGTGGTCGAGGCGTGGGTCAGCGACCTCGATGCCGCAGTCCAGTACGCGCGTGCGAATCGTGACGCGCCTCCCAGGAGCGGCGCGATCTACGGCAGCGTGCCGGGTGGCTTGACCGCTGAGGCCGACGAGTTCATCCGGGCCGTGATGAGCGACATGATGGATCAGCACCAGGGCCTGCCCCCGGCATAGATGCCACGGAAGGGATAGCGCCGCAGCGGCATCCGTCCAAGGGAGCGCTATGGACACCCATGCGGTCAGCGCCGACCGCGACGGCGGTGAGCTAGCGCGACCGTGACTTCAGCACGCGATCGACCACGAGATCAAGCCCCGATGGCTCCGAGCCGAGTTCGGCGACGACGGCGGCCCGGACTGCGCGGCGCAGGTCGGCGTCCAACACAGCCCGTGCCCCGGGCGCCGCGGCTGTCGAAGGGGCCGACGGGGCCGACGGAGAAGAGGTGGGCGAGCACCGTCGCGGCGGCGCCCACGGGCAACAACCAACGGGAGCGGGCAGACACTTGCCGGAGCATACTCATGCTGATCCGACGCTCCATGCGGATGTCGGGTTCCGCTCCCAACTGGGTATTCTCCGTTGGACGCGGCCGCGCCGGTACAGCGCCCGGCTGACCTAAGCCAGGTCTTTGTTGGTCCGCCCACTGGGGCGAGACGCAGTGTGATCCCAGACTGCAGCGGGGGATCGTTCTTGCCTTCATCCCATTGGATCTCGTCCTGACCAACGAGGTTGATCCTCTGGGCGCGGGGCGCAGCTGCGGTCGCCATACGGCGCGTCGTGCTCGGTGAACTGCAGAGCCCTGCCTGAAGAACTGGGTACGTCGCACGGCCCGCGCTGGCTGCCGCCTTCGTCGCTTCCTTCCCAGCCCGCGGCCAAAGTCCGGCCTTTGGTGCAATCACGGTAATAACGTGCGAAGGCGACACGCCTCGTGGGACGCTCGGCCGGAGGGCGATATACCGTGCGCCGGATTCGTGGCACGGGGGACTCGAGATGGGGCAGCCGATGGTGGAGCCGATCAGCACATCGCTTGTCCGGTTGAGCGAGTTCGGGCCGTTTCACGCCATCGTTTTTCACGCCCACCAGCTCTACCTGGAAGGTTTCTTTGATCGCGCCGTTCTCGCGTGCAGGGAAGGGGTAGTTGTCTCCGCCGGCGCCGGTGACATGACCACAACTCAGTTCCTGCGCTACGTCGAGGGGATCACGCTGCAGGAGGGGGGGCGGCACCACGAGGCAGTGACCGTGGCCCTGGACCTGCTCGCCGATGTGGAGGACGACCCCGACCCGATGTGGCGGGCCAAGGCTCTGGCCCTGCTTGCGGAGTCTTCCACCCAGGTCGGCGAGGTCAGCCGGGCGATGGATGCGCTGGCCGAGGGAGCATGGCTCGTCGCGCACACGGAACCGGGCCGCTATAGCCACCTTTCCGCAAGCACGGCGGTCGCGGTGGCACTGCGCGCCGTGTTCCTCTTCGAGCAGGCAGACGAGCTGCTGGCCGGCATCCGGCTCGGCGACGACATCGAAGTCGACCTCCAGGTGCTGCAGGAGCGTGCTCTGCTGGGCGCCTTCTGGGGAACGACGCTTCTCGTCGTCGGCCACGACAAGGAGGCTGGGCCGCATCTCGTGACCACCGCCGAGCAGGCCTTGAACATGGGCAGGATCGCAGAGCTGGCCGGCAACTTGGAGATGGCGGCGCGTGCCGAGATCATCGAGGCGTACGCGCTCAGCCGGCTCGGATCCGCTGACCTCGCCGCCGCTCGGGTAAAGGCCGCCACCCAGCGCTTCCGACTCCGCGACGAGCTGGTCGAGACCCACCTCGCTCGCCTCGTGCTCGGCCAGGCAGCGACGGAGTCGGGCGACTTCGTCGAGGCGCGGTGGCAGCTGTCGGCCGCGTTGGGCAACGCGGACCTTGCGAGCCGCGACATGTGGGCGGCCGCTGCGGTGGAGGCGCTGGCCGACCTGGACGTGGCCGAGCATGGGCCGCACCCGGCGGTCGACCTGTGGAAGCGTCTGGCCCGAGAGAGCCTCCAGCGGGTGTGGGTCGAGCGCGACGGCCGATTCACCTCGCTGCAGTCGCGCAACCAGGTGCGCGCGCTGACCGCGGAGACCAGCCGAATGGGCCAAGCCGCTCTGCTCGACCCCCTCACTGGTCTGGGAAACCGACACATGATGACCAGCACCGTTGACCGGGCCGGAGATGAGCTGTCTGTCGTCTTCGTCGACGTCGACGACTTCAAGCAGGTCAACGACCGTTACTCGCACGCGGTGGGTGACGAGGTGCTGCGCCGGATTGCTGTCATCCTGCGCACCCACTGCCGGGCCGACGACGTGCCGGTGCGCTACGGCGGGGACGAGTTCGTCATCCTCGTCTTCGGCGGAGGTGTCGCGGCCGAGGGTGTCGCCGCACGGTTGCACGATGCCGTGCGCGCCACCCCGTGGTGGCAGGTCGCCCTCGGGCTCAAGGTCACAGTCTCGGTGGGCGTGGGCCACGCCGTCTCGGCCGACGGAGCGATTGCCGCAGCTGACACTGCGCTGCACGCGGCGAAGAGTGCGGGTCGCGACTGCGTCGTGACGGTCTAGCGGCGAGATCGGGATAGCCCCGGTGGCTTTTCCCAGGACATGGGGAAACCCCCGAACCTCAGGTTCGGGGGTTTCCACTTGCCTCAAGGCCGTGGCGCGGCCGTTCTGGGCTGCCGCGCCGGGCGCTCCTGCTACTCCCGACGGGCCGTCACGACCGACACGGCGCCGAGCGCCGCGACCAATCCGCCGGAAACCATCAAGATCAGGATGAGCCGTTCCAGCCCCACCGGCTTGAGGGTCTCGTAGTTGCCGAGGTTGTCGTCGAAGACCGTGACGAGCCCGTTGAATCGCTCCATGGACGCCGGCATCGTCTGCAGGGCCTCTGCGGTGGCCGGGAAGTTGCTTCCGAGGAAGGTCTGCAGCTGCTCCGGCGTCATCTTGAGCTGCGTGGCCAGGGCAGGGAGCATCGTGGTCTGCATCTCCGCACCCATGGCACCGATCGTGTCGAGCGACCCCTTCGCGTTGTCGACAAGCGCCTGGGTGTAGATGGGCTTGAGGTTGGCGTTCAGCTGGTCTGCGTCGGCCGCTTTTCCGGGCAGCGACAGAACCATCGGCACGACCAGCAGCAAAAGGCCCACCACCAGCGCCGCCGCGCCGCCGGCCTTCGGTGAGCGCAGGGCCGCCAGCCCGATCAAGAACACCAGGACGCCCGCGCCCAGCAACGCCCATGGGACGGTCGTCGCCGGGAGACTCTCGGTGGGGATGGCGTCGGCCGACGCGAACAGCGGCCGCTGCTCGTCAAGGGTGTTGATCAGGCCGTCGAACGTAGGAATCGCGGTGGGCAAGGCGCCCATGCCAGCTGCGACCGCAGGGAAGTTCTCGGAGACGAACCCGTTGAACTGCTCCGGTGTCATCTGCAGCTGCTGACTCAGGGCGGGGACGAGCTTGGTGCTGAACTCCGTCTGCACCGCTGAAAGGCCCTCGATGTCAGCGTGCGCGGTGTCGATGGATTGCTGGGTCAACGCCGGACGGAAGTCGGTGATCAGATTCTCGAATGCGGGGCCGACGGCGAACAGGTTGCTGATGAGCGTCAGCGCGACCAGGCCGGCGCCGACCACCATGACCAGCACCGCGACGACTTTGCTCAGGAGGCCCGATCTTCCTGGGGAAGAGCTGGGCGAAGTTCCCGTGCTGGATGTTGACATGGTCATCCTGTTCTTTGCTTGTTCGGAGGACATGCCGCGCGGATCACCGGTGCATGTCCGTATATCCGGTCATTTCAATGGACCGCAGCGTAGGGCCTCGGGGCCTGTCTCCGTAGCCTTTCGTCAAGTACGGCGTGGGTGATCCTGACGACACCGCCAGCGGCGAACCGGGACGCGCTGCCGAGAAAGCCTGGCACCTCGGGCAGGATGAGCCCATGCAAATGACGAAGCACACATGTTTTCGTGCATTTGCCCCCTTCAGGTGGTGCTTGCGGCGGTTCTGACCTGGCTCGTCGCCCTTCCCGTCGGCATCCTGTGTGTACGACGTCTCAATCTCGACCCCTTCACGTTGGAGGGCGCGGTGGCCCCGATGGCGCCCGAGCGACGCGGCCGACCCCAGCTTGCCGTCGGAATACCCCCCGCTCTATCCCATGTTGATCGGCCGGTTCGCCGCGTGGAGTGGGCATGCGGCGAGGAGCCTGCTCGGCGCCTTCCAGGCTCTCCTCGTCTCCCTGGCGCTGCTCGCGGCGTTCCTGTTGTGGCATCGGCTGGTGCCTGCCCCCGTCGCGCTCGCACTCTCGGCGACGGTGCTCAACGGACTGGCCGAACCCAGCAAGGGCAACGAGATCCTCGCGCTAGCGGTGTTCATCCCTTGGCTGCTGGCCAGCTTCGCGCCGCCTGCCGGCACCCAGGCGCTGAACCCCGTCGTCTCCGGGATCATCGGCGGCGTCATGGTGTCGCTGTATCCCAACTTCCTCATGTCCAGCCTGCTCGGCGTCGGCCTCATGCTCGTCGTCGGATGGCGCAGCTCGGAGCGGCCACGGACCTATCTGGTCCACGCCATAACCGTGGTTGCCATTTCCGCAGTGTTGTCCTCGTGGTACCTCGGGCCGCTCATCGCCGAGTACGCCGGGGGCAAGCAGCAGGTTGTCGCTGATCTCTTCGAGTCCGGGTCGGTCCTCAACCAGTCCATCGTCAGCAACGACTCGCTGCTTCTCTTTGGTCTCCAGGTGGTCGGACTTGTGGGTGTCGTCGTCCTGTGGAACCGGGCCATCTGGGCCCGAGCCCTCGGCTTGTTGTTCCTCGGCATCCTGATTGCGCGGGTCCTCATGCTGCTGCGCTTCACGTTCACGGGGCACCGCTTCTTGCTGCTCTACACGCTGCGTTACAGCGCGGCGGCCGCTGGCGTGCTGGCGCTGTGGGAGCTCTGGCAGGTGAGAGGCGCCAATCTCCTCCGGCGGATGCGGTCCCCACAACGCCTTGCCGGAGTCGTTGCCGTGGGAGCGGTCGTGGCTGTCGTGGGGGCGCAGGCGTAGCAGACCTGGTTGCCCCAACCCGCTGTTGGCGCAACAGGCAGGGCGGCGTCGTCGCAAGTAGCGTCAGCTTTGCCACCATGGCCCACGCCGAGTACCTGCCGAACGGCACGCCACCCCGTTACCGGGCACTGAAGATGAGTCCTGCCTTCCCAGCCA
>Ga0209587_1001000_pt1 | contig 13595 bp, 13 predicted proteins | sample NGEPerD_2_FD_184512 | JGI IMG/M metagenome (GOLD analysis project Ga0209587, IMG submission 184512) | Arctic peat soil microbial communities from the Barrow Environmental Observatory site, Barrow, Alaska, USA - NGEE PermafrostL1-D... | ecosystem: Environmental > Terrestrial > Soil > Wetlands >... | reverse complement strand
GTGATCCTCCTGGGCAGCGGTTACAGGTCCTGACAACCCGCATCCTCCCTGCCCAGGAGGACGTTTCCGGCTGCTCAGCCGCCCGCGAGCGCGTCAGCCTCGTGGGGAATCGAGGCTAGACCGCGTGCGGGTGAAGAGCCAGGCGCAGCGCCTGCTCGCCGGTGAGCGAGACCGTCCGGACGTACCCGCACGAGTGGCAGCAGCACTCCACTTCGGCCTCCCACACGCCGGCCGACAGCGACCACTCGACAGCACCCGACAGGCACACCCTGCAGGACAGCGAGGCATCCACCAGGGCGGGAGCGTCATCGCCGCGGAAGGCGGCCAGCTCGCAGGTAGTGCTCACACTCTGAACATGCCGCGGCGGGAGGACGACGAAACCTCCCGCAACGGATTTTCGACAACCGGTCCTAGAGCGGGCCGGCGCGTTGGACGCGCTGGCCGGAGACGCCCTCCAACAGCGGCCCCAGCGGCGTGCCGTCGGGCAGCTCCAGCGCAGGGTCGAGCTCCAGCAGCGGCTCGAGTACGAAGCGCCGCACGGCGATGTTGCGATGGGGCAGCACGAGCCGGTCCGAGCTGTGCTCGAGGTCGCCGAGCAGCAGCACGTCCACGTCGATCGGGCGCGGGCCGTGGCACGGCCCGCCCGGCTCGCGGCCCAGCTCGGCCTCCACCGCCTTGGCCGCTGCGAGCAGCTCCTCCGGCCCGAGCTCGGTGTCGATCTCCAGGCAGGCGTTGAGGAAGTCCGCCTGGTCGAGCACCTCTCCCTGCGGCGCGGTCCCGTAGACCGACGACGCGCGCATGACGTGCACCCCGTGGCGACCGAGCGCATCGCGGGCGGCGCGCAGGGCCGCCAGGGAGTCGCCCTCGTTGGACCCCAGGCCGAGGAAGCCGCGCAACCGGCTAGCCCTCGCGCCAGACCTCGACCGAGACCTCTTCCACCGGCAGCGGGATGGGCGGCTCGGGCTTGGTCGCCTTGACCCGAACCGAGTCGGCGCCGTAGCGGTCGCTCAACCGCTCTGCGATGGCCGCGCACAGGCGTTCGAGCGTCCGGTAGGAGCGCTCCTGGGCGGCGAGCGCCACCTGCTCGCACGCGTCGGCGTAGTCGACCGTGTCCTCCACCCGGTCTGTCACCGTGGCATCGCAGCCGGTCACCTCGAAGGCTACGTCGATCAGGAGGCGCTGCCCGATCTCGCGCTCGGCCTCGGTCACGCCGTGGCGGGTGTAGAGCGACAGCCCGGCGATCTGGATCGTCACGGCGGGCTCGGAGGTCTCGTCGTCGTCGTCGAAGTCGTCGGACAGGTCGTCGTCCGGCTCCTCGCTCATGGCTGTTTCACCCCCTCCCCATCCACCACGGCGGCAGTCACGGCGAGCGCGGCCATCACCGCCGCCACGTCGTGCACGCGAAATATCGACGCCCCTCGCTCCAGCGCCAGCACGTTGGTTGCGATCGTGCCGGGCAAGCGGCCGGACTCCGGCCGGCCACCGGCCAGCTTGCCGAGGAAGCTCTTGCGCGAGGTGCCCACGACGAGCGGCCGGCCGATCGCCACGAGCTCGTCGAGGCGGCGCAGCAGCTCGAGGTTGTGGTCCACGGTCTTGCCGAATCCGATCCCCGGGTCCAGCCACACCTTCTCCTCCGCCACCCCCGCGTCGACGGCGAATGCCAGTCGCTCCTCGAGGAACGCCTTCACGTCGGAGACCACGTCGTCGTACTGGGGGGCGTCCTGCATCATGCGTGGCTCGCCGAGCATGTGCATCAGACAGCAGCCGGCGCCGCGCTCGGCCACCAGCTCGGCCATGCCGGGATCGCCGCGCAGCGCCGTCACGTCGTTCACGATCGCGGCCCCCGCCTCCAGCGCCGCCTCGGCCACCGCGTGCTTGGCGGTGTCCACCGAGATCTCCCAGCCGCTGCTCTCGGCAGCCAGCCCCTCGACCACGGGCAGCACGCGGCGAAGCTCCTCGTCCTCGGCAACGGGCTCGGCTCCCGGCCGGGTGGACTCCCCGCCCACGTCGAGGATCGCCGCGCCCTGCGAGGCCAGTTCGATCCCGTGGGCGATGGCCGCATCGGGATCGAGGAATTGCCCGCCGTCGGAGAACGAGTCGGGCGTGACGTTGACAACGCCCATCACGGTCGGAACCTCAAGTGGCATTACCGAAAGTATCCCGGCCAACGCCCGTCAGGGCCGCGACGGTGGTGATCCCCCGAAAGGGCGTAACCGAGACGGCGAAGCCGGCGAGTACGGAGCCGCAGGCGGAGAGCCCTTGAGGGGGATCACCAGCGGAGGGGTCCTGCGGAGGCCCGGCGTTACGACAGGTCCGGCTTCTCGGGCCTGTCGAGCCGCATGTCCGCTGTGCCGCCGGCAAGGCCCGGCCGCGGCAGGGGCGACCGGCCGCGCTCCGGCTTGCGCTGCGGAGCCTCGGGCGCCGGGTCGGGCCCCGGGGGCAGTACCGGCTCGTCGGGCCCGAAGACCTCGTCCTCGGGCTTGCCGTCGAGCAGCTGGATGAACTCCTCGCGCTCGATCGTCTCGCGCCGGAGTAGGACCTCGGAGGTGGTGTCGAGCTGCTGCTGGTGCGCGTCGAGGATGCCCCGGGCGGAGACGTGGGCCTCCTCGACCACGCGGCGGATCTCGTCGTCGATCTCGCGCGCAACGTCATCGGAGTAGTCGGGCTCGGAAGAGAACTCGCGGCCGAGGAAGGGCTGGGCGTGGTCGTGGCCGAACACGCGCGGCCCGAGCTTCTCGGACATCCCGAAGCGCATCACCATCTGCTTGGCCGTGGCGGTCACCTTCTCGATGTCGTTCGATGCCCCGGTGGTCACCTCGCCGAACTTGAGCTCCTCCGCGGCGCGCCCACCGAGGGTCATGGCCATCGTGTCCTGAAGCTCCGCGCGCGTGGTGAGGAACTTGTCCTCGGTGGGCAGCGAGATGGTGTAGCCGAGCGCCTGCCCGCGTGAGATCACGGAGATCTTGTGCACGGGGTCGGTGTTCTCGAGGAAGTGCGCGACGATCGCATGGCCCATCTCGTGGAAGGCGGTGATGCGCCGCTCCTTCTCCGACATCACGCGCGTCTTCTTCTCGGGGCCGGCGATCACGCGCATGATCCCCTCCTCGAGCTGGGGGTGATCGATCTCGCGCTTGCCCTGGCGCGCGGCCAGCAGCGCGGCCTCGTTCACCAGGTTCTGAAGGTCGGCGCCGGTGAAGCCGGGAGTCTGCGCGGCCAGGTTGTCGAGGTCGATCGTCTTGGCCAGCGGCTTGCCGCGGGTGTGGACCTCGAGGATCTTCGAGCGGCCCTTGCGGTCGGGGCGATCGACCACGATCTGGCGGTCGAAGCGGCCCGGGCGAAGCAGCGCGGGGTCGAGGATGTCGGGCCGGTTGGTGGCGGCGATCAGGATGATGTTGTCGGTCATCGTGAAGCCGTCCATCTCGACGAGCAGCTGGTTGAGCGTCTGCTCGCGCTCGTCGTGGCCTCCGCCCATTCCTGCGCCCCGGTGGCGGCCGACGGCGTCGATCTCATCCATGAAGATGATGCAGGGGCTGTTCTGCTTGGCCTGCTCGAACAGGTCACGCACGCGCGAGGCGCCCACGCCCACGAACATCTCGACGAAGTCCGATCCGGAGATCGAGAAGAAGGGCACGCCGGCCTCGCCGGCCACGGCGCGGGCCAGCAGCGTCTTGCCGGTGCCGGGCGGCCCGTAGAGCAGGACGCCCTTGGGGATACGCGCGCCGAGCGCCTGGAACTTCTTCGGGTTCTCGAGGAACTCCTTGATCTCGTGCAGTTCCTCCACCGCTTCGTCCACTCCCGCGACATCGCGGAAGGTGATCTTGGGCGCGTCGACCGACATCCGCTTGGCGCGCGACTTGCCGAAGGACATCACCTTCGACCCGCCGCCCTGCATCTGATTGATGATGAACAGCCAGAAGAGCAGGAAGATCACGAACGGCAGGATGTAGGTGAGCGCGGTGACCCAGCCGGCGCCGGACTTGGCCTTGACGTCGATCGGGATCTTCTCCTGGCGCAGCGTGTTCACCAGCGCCTGCTCGGTGTTGTCCGGGTAGGCGGTCTCGTACTTCGCGCCGCGCGTGCGCTCCACGTCGATCTTGTTGTTCTTCGTGTTGAGCGTGACCTTGCGGACCTTGCCGTCGTCCACCTGGGCCAGGAAGTCGCTGTAGCTCGGGTCGGGGCGCCGTTCGCCCGGACTGATCAGCTGCTGGGCGAAGTACGCCAGCACGACGACGATCAGGATCGGGAAGAAGGCGCTCTTGAAGAATCGATTCATGGATGCGAGCCCCCCCGCAGGGTGAAACGACAGGCTAGCAAGGGTGTTTGGCTCTCTTGCGGCTTTTCCAGGCGCAGCCCGCCTTACGACTCGTCCTGCAACACCGCCACGTAGGGCAGGTTGCGAAAGCGCTCGTGGTGGTCCAGTCCGTATCCGATCGCGAAGCGGTTCGGGATCTCGAAGCCCGTGTAGCGGATCGGCAGGTCGACCTTGCGACGCTCGGGCTTGGTCAGCAGCGCGCAGACCTCCAGCGAGGCGGGGTCGCGGGCGCGCAGCGTGCGCAGCAGATAGGACAGCGTGAGGCCCGAGTCCACGATGTCCTCCACGATCAGCACGTCGCGGCCCTCGATCGAGGCGTCGAGGTCCTTGAGGATCCGCACCACCCCGCTGGAGTCGGTGGTGCTGCCGTAGGAGGCCACCGCCATGAAGTCCACCTCGCACGGGACTTCGAGCTTGCGCATCAGGTCCGAGAGAAAGAAGAAGGCGCCCTTGAGCACACCGACCAGGAGGAGCGACTTGCCCTCGTAGTCGGCCGAGATCTCGCGGCCGAGCGCGGCCACCCGGTGCGCCAGGTCGTCCTGCTGGACGAGGATCTCGCCGATGGAGGAGTCCGTCACCGGCTGGAGTCTAGGTGTCGCGCCGAGAGCCCCACCGCGCCGGGGCCGCCCGCCGGGGCCGCGAAGCGCTCGTCCAGCGCCACGCCCGCCACCCACACGATCTCGCCACCGGAGGTCTCCACCACGGGCAGCGTGCGGCGCAGGGCGCGCGGCACCTTGCGGTCGGTGAACAGGTCCTGCAGCGTCTTGGTGCCGCCCAGTCCCACCGGGCGCATGCGGTCGCCGTCGCCCCAGCCGCGCACGGTAAGCGGCCCGTCGCCGATCGCCTCGGCCGAGACCGCCACGTCGCCCGCCGAGCCGGGGGCGGCCTCCACCTGCCAGGCGCCGAACCGCGCCGTGCCGGGCACCGCCAGCCGCACGGGGTCGGGCGCGTGAGCGCCCTCGGCGCCGCCGCGGCGAAAGCGCAGCGTGCCGTACTCGGCCACGGCGGTCAGCGAGCCCCCGAGCTCCAGCGCCTTCGTGCCGCCGCGCTCGCCAAGGGCCAGCACGGCGTCCACCTCGGCCCGGGAGAGCGGGCGCCGCCCGCCCGCAGCCTCCTCAGCCAGGCCGCGCAGCACGATCCGGGCCAGGCCGCGGGGCAGCTCGGCCAGCGCGGCGATCTCCACCGCGGGCCCGCCGCCCAGGCCGGCCAGGGCGTCGGCCGCCGCGGCGTCGAGCACATCGGCCTCGTCGCGCAGCGCCAGTGCGGTCTCGGCGATCGCGCGCTCGGCGCGCGGGTCGAGCGAGCGCAGAGCCGGCAGGAGGTGGTGCCGCGCACGGGAACGGGCGAAGCGCGGATCGGAGTTCGACGCGTCCTCGCGCCACTCCAGCGAGCGGGTGCGGCAGTAGTCGCGCACCTCCTCGCGGGTGACCTCCAGCAGCGGGCGCACCAGCCGCCCCCGCCTCGGCTCCATGCCCAGCAGCGCGCGGCGCCCGGGCGAGGTGGCCAGCCGATAGAGCACGGTCTCGGCCTGGTCGGAGGCGGTGTGGGCGGCGGCGTAGTCGCCGGCGGCGTGGCGCTCGGCAAGGCCGTAGCGGGCGTCGCGCGCCAGGGCCTGGACGTTGCCCTCGCCCGGAAGCGTCACCCGCTCCACCACCAGCTCCACGCCGAGGGAGGAGCACAGCGCACGGCAGTGCCCCTCGTCCGCGGCCGCCTCCTCGCGAAGGCCGTAGTTGACGTGCAGCGCGGACACCTCGGCATCCAGCCGCAGTGCCACGTCGAGCAGGGCCACCGAGTCGGCGCCGCCAGAGAGCATCACCAGCAGCGGCTCGCCCGCGCGCACCAGGCCCGAGTCGTGCGCCGCGTCGAGCACCCGATCGGCCATGGCTAGTTCGGGAGCGTGGCGCGGCAGAGCTGCACCGGCTCGGAGAAGCCCTTGAGCTTGACCTGGCCCACGCCGTCGAAGGCCAGGTGCTCCGACTCGGCCACGCGCTCCACCACGGCGCCGGACACCAGCACCTCGCCACCGCGGGCACGCGCCACCACACGGGACGCCAGGTTCACTTCGCGGCCGAAGTAGTCGCCATCGCGGTACAGCGTGGCGCCGTAGTGGATGCCGATTCGTGGCTCTGGACGTTCGGTGAACAGCGTCTGGAAGCCCACCGCCCAGTCGGTGATGGCCTGCACGTCCTGTCCCACGATCATCACCTCGTCGCCGATCGTCTTGATCACCCGGGCGTCGTCGGGAAGCGTGTCCTTCACGCCGTCCACGAAGCGCTCGACGATCGACACCGCCTCCTCCTCGCCCTCTTCCTCAGTGAAGCGGGTGTAGCCGGCCAGATCGCAGAACGCGATCGCCACGCGCACGCGCCCGAGGTCCGTGCCCTCGTCCGTGTCGATCTCCATGTGGCCCACCACGTCCTGCTGGATGTAGTGCTGGAGGAAGTGCTGGTGCACGTAGTCCATCAGCGGCGAGGCGAGCGGCAGCAGGTCGCGCGCCAGGTGCTCCATCTCCTCTGCCATCTGCAGGCCCGGCACTCCCTCGCGGATCAGCGGCTCGTGCACGTAGATGTGGAACAGGCGCACCTCGGCGTCGGCGATCTGCGCCAGCGCCTGGCCGTACACCCGACCCAGCTGGAGGAAGGCCACGAGCGGGAACCCCGCCGCCAGCACCGATGCCGCGTACTGCAGAGCCTGAACGTCCTCTTCGCTGAGATCGTCGAGGCCCTGTGCGGGAAGGCCGAGGCTGGTCCAGTAGCGCTCGATCAGGGCGGGCTCCAGGCCGGTGGCCTGCGCCGCTTCCTTCAGCGAGTACCGGCCGTCCGGGGAGTCCGGGAACAGGTCCTCGATGAAGCCGTAGGCCAGCCGGCCCTGCTTGCTGGCCTCGCGGATCTCGTCCAACGAGTGTCCGCGGTCGCGCAGCCGCGCCACGATTCGGGCGTGGGCCAGCGCGGGGGCAGTCCAGCTGCCGGTGCCCTTGCCCTTCACCTGCGGGATCACGCCCGTGGCCGCCCACCGCCTCAGGGTGGCCGGCGAGACGCCCACCTTCTCGGCGGCCTCCTTGAGGGTCAGCGTGTTCTCGGCCAAGGGCCTTGACGCTACAACGGCGGGACCCCAGGGTGAAGTCCCGCCGCTGTGCGCGGGCAAATCGGCCCGCGGCGTAGGCCGGCGACGCGATCAGGCGCCTTGCGGCGGACTCTCTCCTCCACTTTCCGGCCTCGAAATCCGGCTGCGCAGAGCTGCGCAGAGTCTCTCGCGCGCGAGCGCGCGAGTCAAGTGGCCCGCGGGAGGGGCGCCGCTCCTTGCGGGATAGACTCGCGCGGCCAGCCAGAGGGAAAGGTAATCGTGCGCAGCCGGCCGAGCCGGCTGCTTCGCAGAAATGAATCGTGCGCAGCCGGCCGAGCCGGCTGCTTCGCAGAAATGAATCGTGCGCAGCCGGCCGAGCCGGCTGCTTCGCAGAAAGAGGGAGCGGACTTGTGAACTACTTCGTGACCGGCGCCACCGGCTTCATCGGACGCCACCTCGTGGAGGAGCTGCTGAAGCGCGAGGGCACGATCCACATGCTGGTGCGCGAAGGGTCGCGGGGCAAGGTCGACGCGCTAATCCAGCGCCTGGGAGCAGCCGAGGGACGCATCGTTCCCGTGAACGGCGACCTGTCCAAGCCGGGTCTCGGTGTAGAGGAATTCTCGGAGAAGATCGACCATCTCTTCCACCTCGCGGCGGTCTATGACATCCAGGCGGACGAGGAGTCGTCTGAGAAGGCCAACGTCGAGGGCACCAAGCACGTGATCGAGTTCGCCAACTCGCACGATGTCGGGCGCTTCCACCACACCAGCTCGATCGCGGTGGCCGGCTCCTACAAGGGCGTGTTCCAGGAAGACATGTTCAACGAGGAGCAGAAGCTGCCCCACCACTACCACCGCACGAAGTACGAGTCCGAGCAGCTGGTGCGCGACGGCGTGGAGGCCAAGACGCTGATCTTCCGCCCGGGGATCGTGCTGGGGCACTCCCAGACCGGCGAGATGGACAAGATCGACGGTCCCTACTACTTCTTCAAGCTGCTCCAGAAGCTGCGCGCCGCCCTGCCCGAGTGGTTCCCGGTAGCCGGTCCCGAGGGCGGGAGCACGACCATGGTGCCCGTCGACTTCGTGGCCAAGGCGATGGACCACATCGCCCACCTGCCCGACGAGGACCTTCCCGGTGACACCTTCCACCTGGTGGATCCCGAGCCGATGTCGGTGGGCGAGACGCTGAACACCTTCGCCAAGGCCGCCCACGCGCCTCAGTTCGCGATGCGCATCGACCAGAACCTGATCAACGTGGTGCCGAAGCAGGTGCGCGCGGGGCTGAACGCGGTGCCCACGGTGAAGAAGATCCGCAACCAGATCTACCACGACCTGGGCATCCCGCCCGAGGCCATGGAGGTGCGCGACTTCCGCTGCACCTTCGACGCCCGCGACACCCAGCGCGCACTCAAGGGCACCGGCATCGCCGTGCCGCCGCTGGACACCTACGCGCCGGCGCTGTGGGACTACTGGGAGCGCAACCTCGACCCGGACCTCTTCCGCGACCGCTCGCTGAAGACCGCCCTCAAGAACAAGAAGGTGCTGATCACCGGCGCGTCCAGTGGCATCGGCCTGTCGACGGCCCTCAAGATCGGCGAGGCGGGCGGCGAGGTGCTGCTGGTCTCGCGCACGCGCGAGAAGCTCCAGGAGGTGGCCGAGCAGGTGGAGGAGGCCGGCGGCAGGGCGCACGTGCACCCCGCCGACCTGTCCGATCTCGAGGACATCGACCGGCTGGCCGAGGAGGTGCTCGCCGTGCACGGCGGGGTCGACGTGCTGATCAACAACGCCGGGCGCTCGATCCGGCGCTCGGTGGCCGGCTCCTACGACCGCTTCCACGACTACGAACGCACGATGCAGCTCAACTACTTCGGCGCGCTCAGGCTGATCCTCGCGCTCATGCCGGGGATGCGCGAGCGCAAGGGGGGACACATCATCAACGTGTCCTCGATCGGGGTGCAGACCAACACCCCCCGCTTCTCCGCGTATGTGGCCTCGAAGTCGGCCCTCGACGCGTTCTCGCGCTGCGCGGCGCCGGAGTGCGTGGCCGACAACGTGAAGTTCACGACGGTCTACATGCCGCTGGTGCGCACGCCGATGATCGCCCCCACCGACATGTACAAGGCCTTTCCCACGCTCAGCCCGGAGGAGGCCGCGCAGATGCTGTGCGACGCCATGATCGACAAGCCCAAGAAGAAGGCCTCGCGCCTCGGCACGTTCGGCGAGGTCCTCTACTCGATCTCCCCGAAGACCGTGGACATCGTGCTCAACCAGGCCTACAACCTGTTCCCCGACTCGAAGTCGGCCAAGGGCAAGAAGAAGGAGCTCGCGGAGTCGAACGAGGCGCCGCCGGCCGGGGACGAGGAGATGTCCACGGAGGCCGTGGCGATGGCGTACTTGCTACGGGGCGTTCACTTCTAAGTCGACAGTCGACAGGCTAAACGAACGCCGGCCCTCGCTTGACCACGTTCTCCAGCACCCGCTGCTGTACCACCTCGCGCACGCGCTCTGACAGCTCAAGCACGAGCGCGCGGTCGTCGGCGGCGGCGGGGCCGTAGCCCGCGGTCTCGATCGGCTCGCAGAACTCGATCCGCCACTTCGAGGGCAGCGGGATCGCGCCCAGGGGGCCGAGCCAGGGGAACAGCGGGGTGAGCGGGAAGAACGGCGCGCCCATCAGGCGGGCCAGCAGCGGCGACTCACCGAGCTTGGGGTAGATCTCCTCGCTGCCCACCACCGCCACCGGCACGATCGGAGCGCCGGTGCGCAGCGCGATCTCGGCGAACCCGCCGCGACCGAAGCGCTGGAGTTGGTAGCGCTCCCCGTAGGGCTTGCCGGTCCCCTTGACCCCCTCAGGGAAGACGGCCACCAGCTGGTCCTGCTCGAGCAGCCGGATGGCGTTGTAGGGCGAGGCCACCACGCCACCCACCTTGCGGATCGCCACCGAGAACCACGGCAGGTCGAAGGCCTGGTTGAGCACGAGGAAGCGCGGCTGGCGCGGCAGCGGGTGCTCGCGCATGATCCCGACCGACATCATCGTGGCGTCCCACGGCACGATCCCGGCGTGGTTGGCGGCCAGCAGCGCGCGGCCGTGGGAGGGCACGTTCTCCACCCCCGCCGTCTTGACCCGCCACCAGACGTCGTAGAGGAAGTCAAAGCCCGGCTCCACGAGCTCGACGAACTCCGAGTCGAAGCCCCACTCGTCCTCCTGGTAGTCGCCATCGAGGCGGCGGGCGGCGCTGCGCAAGCGCTCGCGGGCGCCACGGGGAAGGCCGGCGGCCGAGCGGGCCACGGCCTCGGGCACCTCCAGGCCCTGCTCCAGACCGCCGCGCAGGGTGCGCATGAAGCCAATCGCCGGCGCGATGCCGTCCGCGGGCCCGGGCATCAGGTCGCCACCCCGGACAGGCTGGGGAGCAGGCGCCGGCCATCGCGGCGCTCCACCCAGTCGGCCACCGCGGCGGGGGTGCCGTATCGCGGCGTGAAGCCGATCTCGTCGGTGAGGCGGGTGGTGTCCACCGCCCTGCCCCAGCGCAGCAGCCGCCGGAAGTCTTCCGAGAGCGAGGGCAGGCCGGCGCGGCGCATGGCGTTGGTCACCGGTCCGAACAGCGGCGCCGCGATCGGCAGCGACGGCCGCCCGGCGGTACGGATCAGCCGCGTGAGGCCGATCGTGCCGGGCCCAGCCACGTTCACCGCGCCGCGGACCGGGTTGCGCACGGCGGCCACCAGCGCGTCGATGCCGTCCTCTTCGTGCACCAGCTGCAGCCGCGGGTCGTAGCCGAGATAGGTCGGGGCCGCGGGCGACGAGAGGTAACGGGTGACCTGCGTGTCCAATGCGGGACCGATGGCCGGCTGGTAGCGCAACATCGTGCAGGTCACGTGCGAGTGGCGGCGCGAGAAGGTCTCGAAGTAGTTCTCGATCTCCCCCACGTCGCGCTGGAAGCGCGTGCGCAGCGGGTACAGGCGCGCCATCTCCTCGCCGAAGAACTGGGGCGCATGCGGCTCGGAGCCGTAGATGCCGGCGGAGCCGCGGATCACGATCGACCGGATCGTGGGCGAGCGCTCGCAGGCGGTGAGCAGCTGCAGCGAGCCGATCACGTTGATGTCGTGCATCGAGCGGCTGGACATCCCCGGGCCGGGACGGCGCACGATCTGGTTGTGAACCACGGTATCGACCTCAGCTTGAGGGATGAGTGTGGCGATCACCGGATCGCGGATGTCGGCGTCGATGAAGTCGGTCTCCACGAGCCCCGCTCTGGGCCGGCGGGTGTCGAGGCCCACCACGTACTCACACTCGGGGTCGCGCTCCAGGCGGCGGGCCAGGGCGGACCCGATCGGGCTGCCCACGCCGGTGATGAGCACGCGGCGCCCGGCCACGTCAGCCGGCGGCCGGGCCGCCGCCGGCCTGCGGCGAGGACGGCGCACCCGGGCCGCTCGCGGCGAGACGCGTCTCGATCACGTCGAGGCGGCGGGAGATTTCGCCCAGCTCGGCCGTGAGCAGCCTGATGTCCTCCTGGGTGGCGGGCAGCCGGTCCTCCACCGCCGCCCGGACGCTGCGCTGGCCGGTGCGGATGCCCTTCTCCGCTCCCCGCACGAGCTCGTTCGCCGAGCCGGTCAGGTCGTCCACGGCGTCCTGCGCACGCTCGCGTGTATCCACTGTGGCGCGCACGGTGCGCTCCACGGCATCGCGGAGGGCGTCGGGGATGTCGCGGCGCTCGGCCATCGCCGGCCAAGTCTAGTGGTGTCTCCTGGAAGTCCTGGCGCGCTTTGCCGAGCGAAAGTCGAGCATGGCAAGGAGCCGTGAAGCCGCAATAGCAGCGCTATGCGGCGAGCGGGGACGCAGCCAGGCGAAGACTTGCAGCCGGCAAACGGGTCAGGACTGATAGGAGACACCACCTAGGGTGAGGCCGGTGAGCGCGCCGATTCACCTGCGCCCCACCGCCGAGCTGGCCGAGCGGGTGCTGCTCCCCGGCGATCCCCACCGCGCGCTGGCTGTGGCCCAGGTGGTGCTCGACCAGCCGCGCATGTTCAACCATGCCCGTGGGCTGTGGGGCTACACCGGAACGGCGCAGGACGGCGAGCCGCTGTCGGTGCAGTCCACGGGCATGGGCGGCCCGAGCGCGGCGATAGTGGTCGAGGAGCTGATCGACCTGGGCGCCCGCACGCTGATCAGGATCGGCACCTGCGGCGCCCTGGCCGCGGGCTGCGAGCTCGGGGAGCTGGTGGTGGCCCGGGAGGTGCTCAGCGCCGACGGCACGAGTACGGCGCTGGCCGGCCGGGAGCGACTCGATCCCGACCCGGACCTGACCACCGCCCTGGAACGCGCCGGCGCCCGGCCCGTGACGGCGGTGTCGACCGACGTGTTCTACGAGCGCCGCCCCGCCGTTGAGCGCGGATGGGTTCAGGCCGGCGCCCAGGTGGTGGAGATGGAGGCGGCCACGGTGCTGGCGGTGGCGGGTCGCCGCGACGCGAGGGCCGCGGTGCTGCTGGCGGTGAGCGACCTGTTGGAGGGAGGAGAGCGGCGGCGCCTGGACGTGGAGGGAGTCGAGGCGGCGGGGGTGCGTCTGGGCGAGGCGGCGTGGGCCGCGCTCGCGAACGGGCGGACCGGCTAGTCCGCCGCTTCGGAGACCGTGAGGCGCTCCTGAGCGCGCGGCATCGGCTCGGCGCCGGGTGCCACGGCCTCCCGGAGCGCGGCCATGTCGCGGGCGATCGCCTCGAGCTCGGGCGGGACGTCGCCGGCGCCCGCGCCGACCGCGCCGAGGCGCTCCTCCAGCCGGTCCAGGGCGTCCTCGATGCCCTCGAGCCGCTGGGACACCGACCGCAGGCGCCGCGTGAGGCGCTCCACGTCGGCAGCCGACGGGATATTGAGAGCGCCCATGGCCGCCTCCTGCGCCTGCACGGCCTTCTCGCGAGCCTCGAACGCGCCGGTGACCGCCCGGTTTACGACCGGATTGGCGATCAGCTCCTCGGCTATCCGGCCGAGAGCGTCCTCGCCCTGGCGCGACAGGCGGTCGACGAAGCTGGGGTCTGACGCGTCGCTCATCGGCCCGGCCACACTACCGCACGGACCCTGTCTCCAAACCCGGCCTGCGCCAACCGCGCCGGGACTCAAGCGGCGGTTGAGTGTTCCGTAACTCCTCCCGCGGGGGAATGCAGCTATTGCACGTTAACGTGCACGAAGTAGGTTGCGCGTGTCGGGTAAGGCTTCTGCTAGTTTGCCCGCGTCCGAT
>Ga0209587_1000999_pt1 | contig 13608 bp, 6 predicted proteins | sample NGEPerD_2_FD_184512 | JGI IMG/M metagenome (GOLD analysis project Ga0209587, IMG submission 184512) | Arctic peat soil microbial communities from the Barrow Environmental Observatory site, Barrow, Alaska, USA - NGEE PermafrostL1-D... | ecosystem: Environmental > Terrestrial > Soil > Wetlands >... | reverse complement strand
GGCAGGCGCTGCCTGCCGCGGACAAACGCGGCGCGGGCGCCCGGTACGCGCGGTTGGAGAGGTACCCGGCGGTGAGGAGGGACGCAGCTACCCATGGAAAACCCGGAAGAGCCCATTTTCGGATTAGGACTTCGTGACCGTCCTTCCGCCCGGCCACCGGTCCCGGCGGGGCGATCTTCGACTCAGAGGCTGACCGCTGGTCGGACCGTGGCGCAGGATGGTGGGACGGCTTCTCCGACGACCGCGACCGTGACATCCCGTTCTTCCGGCCGGAGCCGGACGAGTCTCTGGTCGGGCCTTCCTCTGGGCGGGACTCTTTCGTCGTTCGGAGGCTCCCACCGCCCGGACGACGGGTGGGTGACAACTCTCACGTCGCGCCCGGAGTCCGTCGTCTTGCCCGGTGCGTGGCGGAGTGGGCAGACTGCGCCCGACGCCTGCGATGACGCCGGCGAACCACGGAGGTGACGGTACGTGAGCACCACTGCTCCCCCCGGAGGTGTGGGCGCACCCGGCCGCGCGCGCGTCGACGAGCGCACGCTGCGGACCGACCGCTGGTGGTTGTCGCCGCTGCTGACCGTTCTCGGCTTGTCCGCGTTCCTGATCTACGGACTCGCGCGGACGGCGACCCAGAGCAACTACTGGGTCGCGGACTACCACTACCTGACACCGTTCGCGTCGCCGTGCGTCAGCGCCCTCTGCGAGCCGGGCTCGGCCCACTTCGGCGAGTGGTTCGGCGCGTTCCCGCCGCTGATCCCCTTGGCGATCGTCACCCTGCCGTTCCTGCTTGGCTTCCGGCTGACCTGCTACTACTACCGCAAGGCGTACTACCGCTCGTTCTGGGCGTCTCCGCCTGCCTGCGCCGTGGCCGAGCCCCACGCCAAGTACACCGGCGAGACGCGGTTCCCGCTGATCATCCAGAACAGCCACCGGTACTTCTTCTACGCGGCGATCCTGATCTCCTTGATCAACACGTACGACGCGATCCTGGCCTTCCACTCGCCCAGCGGGTTCGGGTTCGGGTTGGGCAACGTGATCCTCGTCGTCAACGTGACGCTGCTGTGGGCCTACACGCTGTCGTGCCACTCCTGCCGGCACATCACCGCGGGCCGCATCAACAACTTCTCCAAGCACCCGGTGCGCTACTGGGCGTGGCTCCGGATCTCCAGAATGAACCGGCGCCACATGGAGCTGGCGTGGGTGACGCTCGGCACCCTGGTGCTGACCGACGCGTACGTGGCGCTCGTCGCCTCCGGCACGATCTCTGACCTGAGGTTCATCGGATGAGCACCGACGAGCAGACCCCCGACCTCGAGCGCCGCTCGTTCGACGTCATCGTGATCGGCGCCGGCGGCGCCGGGCTGCGCGCGGCCATCGAGGCCGCCGAGCACGGGCTGAAGACGGCGATCGTGTGCAAGTCGTTGTTCGGCAAGGCCCACACCGTGATGGCCGAGGGCGGCATCGCCGCCGCGATGGGCAACTCCAACCCGAAGGACAACTGGGAGGTCCACTTCCGCGACACGCTGCGCGGGGGCAAGTTCCTCAACAACCCCCGGATGGCCGAGCTGCACGCCAAGGAGGCGCCGCAGCGCGTGTGGGAACTGGAGACGTACGGCGCCCTGTTCGACCGCACGTCCGACGGGCGCATCAGCCAGCGCAACTTCGGCGGCCACGAGTATGCGCGCCTCGCCCACGTCGGTGACCGAACTGGCCTGGAGCTGATCCGTACCCTGCAGCAGAAGATCGTGTCGCTGCAGCAGGAGGACATCGCGTCCTCCGGAGACGCCGAGGCACGGCTGACCGTGCTGGCGGAGTGCACCGTCACGGACCTCCTCGTCACCGACGGCAGGCTCGCCGGGGCCGTCGCCTACTGGCGCGACTCGGGTGAGTTCCTGCTGCTGGCCGCCCCCGCCGTCGTCCTGGCCACCGGCGGCATCGGCAAGTCGTTCACCGTCACCTCGAACTCGTGGGAGTACACCGGCGACGGGCACGCGCTGGCCCTGCGCGCAGGGGCGAAGCTGCTGAACATGGAGTTCGTCCAGTTCCACCCGACCGGCATGGTCTGGCCACCCTCTGTCAAGGGCATCCTCGTCACGGAGTCGGTGCGCGGCGACGGCGGCGTGCTGCGCAACTCCGAGGGCAAGCGCTTCATGTTCGAGTACGTGCCGGACGTGTTCCGCGGCCAGTACGCCACCACCGAGGAGGAGGCGGACGGCTGGTACGCCGACCCCGAGAACCACAAGCGCCCGCCGGAGCTGCTGCCTCGCGACGAGGTGGCCCGGGCGATCAACTCCGAGGTCAAGGCGGGCCGCGGCTCGCCGCACGGCGGCGTGTTCCTGGACGTGTCGACCCGTCTGCCGGCCGAGGAGATCAGGCGACGCCTGCCGTCGATGTACCACCAGTTCAAGGAGCTGGCGGACGTCGACATCACCGCCGAGCCGATGGAGGTCGGACCCACCTGCCACTACGTGATGGGTGGCGTCGAGGTGGACCCTGATACCGGAGCCAGCGCAACCCCCGGCCTGTTCGCCGCCGGTGAGGTCGCCGGGGGGATGCACGGCTCGAACCGGCTGGGCGGCAACTCGCTGTCGGACCTGCTGGTCTTCGGGCGGCGTGCGGGCACCGGCGCCGCGGAGTACGTCGCTTCCCTGGCCTCGGCGCGCCCGGAGCCGGCCCCGGCGGACGTCGACGCAGCCGTCGACCTGGCGCTCGCGCCGTGCCGCCGCGGCGCTCAGGGGGCCGGCGAGAACCCCTACGCGGTGCACACCGAGCTGCAGGAGACGATGAACGCGCTGGTCGGCATCATCCGCCGCGAGGGCGAGGTGACCGAAGCGCTCGAGGCCCTGGCCGCGATCGAGGAGCGCGTGGCCAAGGTGTCCTCCGGCGCGAGCCGACGGTTCGACCCGGGCTGGAACCTCGCCCTGGACCTGCGCAACATGCTCGTCGTGTCGCGGTGCGTGGCACTGGCGGCACTGGAGCGCACCGAGAGCCGTGGTGGGCACACGCGTGAGGACCATCCCGTGATGGATGCCCAGTGGCGCAAGGTGAACCTGGTCTGCTCCCTGCCGGACGGCCCGACGTCCACGCGGGTGGAGCTGACGCGTCAGCCCGTGCCGGACATCCGGGCAGACCTGCTCGCCCTGTTCGAGACCGACGAGCTCGCGAAGTACATGACCGATGAGGAGCTGACCAAGTCGTGACGTATGACGCCAGGTTCCGGGTGTGGAGGGGCGACGACTCCGGCGGTGGTCTCGAGGACTTCACCGTCGAGGTCAACGAGGGCGAGGTCGTCCTCGACATCATCCACCGGCTGCAGGCGACGCAGACGCCCGACCTCGCCGTCCGCTGGAACTGCAAGGCCGGCAAGTGCGGCTCGTGCAGCGCCGAGATCAACGGGCGCCCACGGCTGCTCTGCATGACGCGGATGAGCACGTTCACCGAGGCGGAGACCATCACGGTCACGCCGATGCGCGCGTTCCCCGTCGTCCGCGACCTGGTCACCGACGTGTCGGCGAACTACGCGAAGGCTCTCGAGATGCCCGCGTTCTCGCCACCGGACCTCGCGCCGGGGGAGTACCGGATGGAGCAGGTGGACGTGGCACGGTCGCAGGAGTTCCGCAAGTGCATCGAGTGCTTCCTCTGCCAGGACGTCTGCCACGTGACCCGCGACCACGAGGACAACAAGGAGGCGTTCGCGGGGCCGAGGTTCTTCATCCGCGCGGCCGAGCTCGACATGCACCCCCTGGACACCCGCACGGACCGCACCCAGTTCGCCCAGGCCGAGCAGGGCATCGGGATGTGCAACATCACCAAGTGCTGCACCGACGTCTGCCCCGAGCACATCACGATCACCGACAACGCGATCATCCCGATGAAGGAGCGCGTCGTCGACCGCAGGTACGACCCGCTGGTGTGGCTGGGATCGAAGATCTCCCGACGCAAGGGCGCGTGAGCCGGCGCCTGCTCGAGCGCGGGTTCTTCGCCCGGCATGCCCTCGACGTCGCCCCCGACCTGCTCGGCTGCGTCGTCCGGCACGACGGTCCCGACGGTCCCGTAGCGGTTCGGCTTACCGAGGTGGAGGCCTACGCCGGCACCGCCGACCCCGGCTCCCACGCCCGGATGGGCCCGACCGCACGCAACGCGCCGATGTTCGGGCCGCCAGGGCACCTCTACGTCTACTTCACCTACGGCATGCACTGGTGCGCCAACCTCGTCTGCTCCCCGGACGGCGAGGCGTCGGCGGTGCTGCTGCGGGCCGGGGAGGTCGTCGAGGGGGTCGAGCTGGCCCACCACCGACGCCCCGCAGCACGTACCTCGCGTGACCTGGCCCGGGGGCCCGCACGGCTCGCCTCCGCCCTGGGTCTCGGCCGTGAGCACGACGCCGACGACGTCTGCGCAGGCGGGCCGGTCGTCGTCCTGCCGGGCCCCGAAGGGTCGGCCGGACGGGTGAGGACGGGTCCCCGCGTCGGGGTCGCCGGCGCGGGCGGCGACGCCGGGGCCTTCCCCTGGAGGTACCGACTGGACGGCGAGTCGACGGTCTCGGCGTACCGGCCCGCGAAGCCGCGTCGTCGGCCCTCGGCGTGATCCGGCAGGCTGTCCCCATGACCGACATCTGGGACGAGCTGCAGTGGCGAGGTCTGGTGGCGGAGTCCACCGACGAGTCCGCGCTGCGCGAGGCACTCTCCGCAGGGCCGGTCACGTTCTACGTGGGGTTCGACCCCACAGCGCCCAGCCTGCACATCGGTCACGTCATGCAGGTGCTCACGGCACGCCGCCTCCAGCAGGCCGGCCACCGTCCGCTGGCCCTCGTCGGCGGCGCCACCGGCCTGATCGGCGACCCTAAGTCGTCGGGCGAGAGAGCGCTGAACGACGCCGACCACGTGGCGACGTGGGTGGAGCGGATCCGCCGCCAGATCGAGCCGTTCCTCGACTTCGAGGGCGAGCATGCCGCGGCCATGGTGAACAACCTCGACTGGACGTCGCAGATGTCGGCGATCGAGCTGCTCCGGGACGTCGGGAAGCACTTCAGCGTCAACCGGATGCTCGACCGGGAGGCCGTCGCCGCACGGCTGGCCGGTCCCGGCATCAGCTACACGGAGTTCAGCTACGTGCTGCTGCAGAGCAACGACTACCTCGAGCTGCACCGCCGCCACGGCTGCGACCTCCAGCTGGGCGGCAGCGATCAGTGGGGGAACATCACCGCAGGCTGCGAGCTGATCCGCCGGACCGTGGGCGACCGGACCCACGCGCTGGCCACTCCCCTGGTCCTCAAGGCCGACGGCACCAAGTTCGGCAAGACCGAGTCCGGCACGGTGTGGGTCGACCCGGAGCTGACGAGTCCTTACGCGTTCTACCAGTTCTGGATCAACGCCGAGGACTCCCAAGCCGGCCGGTACCTCCGGTACTTCACGTTCCGCTCGCGCCAGGAGATCGAGGAGCTCGAGGAGTCGGCGGCCGAGCGTCCCGCCGCCAGGGAGGCCCAGCGTGCGCTGGCCCGGGACGTGACCACGCTCGTGCACGGCGAGGAGGCGACGCGGCACGTGGAGGCCGCCAGCGCGGCGCTGTTCGGCCGCGGCGACCTGGCGGAGCTGGACGAACGCACGCTGGCCGACGCCGTCGCCGAGCTTCCCTCCGCCACGGCCGGCCACGACGGGTTGGGGGTGGTGGACCTGATGGTCGCGACGGGGCTGTCGGGGAGCCGGTCGGCCGCCCGGCGGACGATCGACGAGGGCGGCGCCTACGTCAACAACGTCAAGGTGGCCGACACCGACGCGACCGTGGACGCCGGTCACCTGCTGCACGGCCGCTGGGCCCTGCTGCGCCGCGGCCGCAAGACCCTGGCCGCGGTCGACGTCGCCCCCTGACTCACCACCCCTGTCGTTGATCAAGGACCCCATGCCCACCCGGGCACAGGGTCCTTGATCAACTCGGGGATGAGGCTGGATGGCCCTGGCGGCAACCGATTTGACTCCCCACACCAGCCCTGCGTAATGTTCGGTCACGTCGCCCGGCAGGGAGGAACGGACACCGAGAGGTGGCCGGTCCCGCAGGCGGCAGACCCCCGGTTCCATCGCTTCGCCCCGGTCCGTTCGCGGCCCGGAGCAGGTGCTAGAGTCGGGCCCCGGCCGACACGGTCACCGCCAACTTCGCTCGGCTCGAGCAAAGTTGACGCTGAGCGGGCAGCCGGGTAAGTTTGCAGGGTTGCCCCGAAGACCGACCGAAAGGTCTGCCATCGGTGCGCGTCCGTTCCTTGAGAACTCAACAGCGTGCCAAAAGTCAATGCCAAAACCCCGTCGCGGGCCGGCACGACGACCAACTGGTCGTACGGCTGACCTCGCAACGGAATTCCTTTGGTATGGACAGATTATTGTCAGTTATGTTGTATGACATAGCTAGCGAGATTCTGCTCAGCCAGATCATAAAACAGGGTGGTCCTGCCAAGGGCCGCCCGTCTGTAATGTCAGTTCTGCGACCGGCGCCGCAAGGGGTCGGTCGCAGTCCTATAAGACATCAACGGAGAGTTTGATCCTGGCTCAGGACGAACGCTGGCGGCGTGCTTAACACATGCAAGTCGAACGGTGAAGGCGGTGCTTGCACCGCCGGATCAGTGGCGAACGGGTGAGTAACACGTGAGTAACCTGCCCCCGACTCTGGGATAACCCCGGGAAACCGGAGCTAATACCGGATACGACCCACACAGGCATCTACGTGGGTGGAAAGATTTATCGGTCAGGGATGGACTCGCGGCCTATCAGCTTGTTGGTGGGGTAATGGCCCACCAAGGCGACGACGGGTAGCCGGCCTGAGAGGGCGACCGGCCACACTGGGACTGAGACACGGCCCAGACTCCTACGGGAGGCAGCAGTGGGGAATATTGCTCAATGGGCGCAAGCCTGAAGCAGCGACGCCGCGTGAGGGATGAAGGCCTTCGGGTTGTAAACCTCTTTCAGCTCCGAAGAAGCGAAAGTGACGGTAGGAGCAAAAGAAGCACCGGCTAACTACGTGCCAGCAGCCGCGGTAATACGTAGGGTGCAAGCGTTGTCCGGATTTATTGGGCGTAAAGAGCTCGTAGGCGGTTTGTCGCGTCTGCTGTGAAAACTCGGGGCTTAACCCCGGGCCTGCAGTGGGTACGGGCAGACTAGAGTGCGGTAGGGGAGACTGGAATTCCTGGTGTAGCGGTGAAATGCGCAGATATCAGGAGGAACACCGGTGGCGAAGGCGGGTCTCTGGGCCGTAACTGACGCTGAGGAGCGAAAGCATGGGTAGCGAACAGGATTAGATACCCTGGTAGTCCATGCCGTAAACGTTGGGCGCTAGGTGTGGGGCTCATTCCACGAGTTCCGTGCCGCAGCAAACGCATTAAGCGCCCCGCCTGGGGAGTACGGCCGCAAGGCTAAAACTCAAAGGAATTGACGGGGCCCCGCACAAGCGGCGGAGCATGCGGATTAATTCGATGCAACGCGAAGAACCTTACCAAGGCTTGACATGCAGGGAAATCTCACAGAGATGTGAGGTCCGCAAGGGTCCTGCGCAGGTGGTGCATGGTTGTCGTCAGCTCGTGTCGTGAGATGTTGGGTTAAGTCCCGCAACGAGCGCAACCCTCGTTCTATGTTGCCAGCGGATAATGCCGGGGACTCATAGGAGACTGCCGGGGTCAACTCGGAGGAAGGTGGGGATGACGTCAAATCATCATGCCCCTTATGTCTTGGGCTTCACGCATGCTACAATGGCCAGTACAAAGGGCTGCGAGACCGCAAGGTGGAGCGAATCCCAAAAAGCTGGTCTCAGTTCGGATTGGGGTCTGCAACTCGACCCCATGAAGTCGGAGTCGCTAGTAATCGCAGATCAGCAACGCTGCGGTGAATACGTTCCCGGGGCTTGTACACACCGCCCGTCACGTCACGAAAGTCGGTAACACCCGAAGCCGGTGGCCCAACCCCTTGTGGGAGGGAGCCGTCGAAGGTGGGACTGGCGATTGGGACGAAGTCGTAACAAGGTAGCCGTACCGGAAGGTGCGGCTGGATCACCTCCTTTCTAAGGAGCATCTGGCGACCGATTGTCTTCGGACAGCCGGCGTCCAGGCCCACTACTCAGCCGCATGAGCTGAGGTGGTGCTCAAGGGTGGAACATTGACCAGTTGGCCGTCGCTGTGGCGACGCCCGTCAGTACGTCCGCCCGGTCTCTCGAGATCGGGCGGTACGGAACCTCGGGCCGAGCACAGGGACGGCCTCGGCACGCTGTTGGGTCCTGAGGGAACGGGCGAACTGCCCCCCTCGACGGGCCGACCTCCTCACCGGGGCCGGCCGCGGACCATCCCCTCAGCCGAACCACGGCGGACCGCTCCCTCGGGAGCGTCTCGCGGCAGGCGCTGGGACCGGGGACCGGGACCGCCCGTCGCTTGAGAACTGCACAGTGGACGCGAGCATCTTTTATCTTTGTGGTCAAGTTTTTAAGGGCACACGGTGGATGCCTTGGCACCAGGAGCCGATGAAGGACGTAGGAACCTGCGATAAGCCTCGGGGAGTTGGTAACCGAACTGTGATCCGAGGATTTCCGAATGGGGAAACCCGGCTGGATTCATCTCCAGTCACCCGCGCCTGAACACATAGGGCGTGCGGAGGGAACGAGGGGAAGTGAAACATCTCAGTACCCTCAGGAAGAGAAAGCAACAGCGATTCCGTCAGTAGTGGCGAGCGAACGCGGAACAGGCCAAACCGTATACGTGTGATAGCTGGTAGGCGTTGCGTATACGGGGTTGTGGGACCCGTCAGCCTGATCTACCAATCAGGCAGGGAGTCAGAAACGCGCGTCATAGTCGAAGGGCATTGAAAGGCCCGGCACAGAGGGTGCGACCCCCGTAGACGAAATGGCGAGCACTCCCGATGGGGATCCCAAGTAGTACGGGGCCCGAGAAATCCCGTACGAATCTGGGGGGACCACCCCCTAAGCCTAAATACTCCCTGGTGACCGATAGCGGACAAGTACCGTGAGGGAAAGGTGAAAAGTACCCCGGGAGGGGAGTGAAATAGTACCTGAAACCGCGTGCCTACAAGCCGTTGGAGCCTGATTCGTCGGGTGACAGCGTGCCTTTTGAAGAATGAGCCTGCGAGTTAGCGATACGTGGCGAGGTTAACCCGTGTGGGGAAGCCGTAGCGAAAGCGAGTCCGAACAGGGCGAATGAGTCGCGTGTCCTAGACCCGAAGCGGAGTGATCTACCCATGGCCAGGTTGAAGCGCGGGTAAGACCGCGTGGAGGACCGAACCCACCAGGGTTGAAAACCTGGGGGATGAGCTGTGGGTAGGGGTGAAAGGCCAATCAAACTCCGTGATAGCTGGTTCTCCCCGAAATGCATTTAGGTGCAGCGTCACGTGTTTCTTGCCGGAGGTAGAGCTACTGGATGGCTAATGGGCCCTACAAGGTTACTGACGTCAGCCAAACTCCGAATGCCGGTAAGTGAGAGCGTGGCAGTGAGACTGCGGGGGATAAGCTCCGTAGTCGAGAGGGAAACAGCCCAGACCACCAGCTAAGGCCCCTAAGCGTGTGCTAAGTGGGAAAGGATGTGGAGTTGCACAGACAACCAGGAGGTTGGCTTAGAAGCAGCCATCCTTGAAAGAGTGCGTAATAGCTCACTGGTCAAGTGATTCCGCGCCGACAATGTAGCGGGGCTCAAGCACACCGCCGAAGCTGTGGCATTCACACATGTGCCAGGCCGTCCCTCGAGGACGGTCCAGGCGTGTGGATGGGTAGGGGAGCGTCGTGTGGCGAGCGAAGCGGCGGGGTGACCCAGCCGTGGACGCCACACGAGTGAGAATGCAGGCATGAGTAGCGAAAGACGGGTGAGAAACCCGTCCGCCGAATGACCAAGGGTTCCAGGGCCAGGCTAATCCGCCCTGGGTAAGTCGGGACCTAAGGCGAGGCCGACAGGCGTAGTCGATGGACAACGGGTTGATATTCCCGTACCGGCGAAGAACCGCCCATACCGAACCTGGGGATGCTAAGCGCCTGAAGCCGGCAAGTCCTTCGGGACGAGTCCGGTGGAGCGCGCGACCCGATCCAACAGTAGGTAAGCGCATTAACAGGGGTGACGCAGAAGGGTAGCCACCGCGTGGCGATGGTAGTCCACGTCCAAGGGTGTAGGGCGAGGTGTAGGCAAATCCGCACCTCATCAGCCTGAGACCTGACAGTGAGCGCGTATGCGCGAAGCAGGGTGATCCCAAACTGCCGAGAAAAGCCTCGGCGCGAGGTTCTAGCCGCCCGTACCCTAAACCGACTCAGGTGGTCAGGTAGAGAATACCAAGGCGATCGAGTGAATCGTGGTTAAGGAACTCGGCAAAATGCCCCCGTAACTTCGGGAGAAGGGGGGCCTGAGGGGTGAAGGCACTAGCTGCCTAGCCTTTGAAGGCCGCAGAGACCAGGGAGAAGCGACTGTTTACTAAAAACACAGGTCCGTGCGAAGTCGCAAGACGATGTATACGGACTGACGCCTGCCCGGTGCTGGAACGTTAAGGGGACGGGTTAGCCTCACGGCGAAGCTCAGAACTTAAGCGCCAGTAAACGGCGGTGGTAACTATAACCATCCTAAGGTAGCGAAATTCCTTGTCGGGTAAGTTCCGACCTGCACGAATGGCGTAACGACTTCTCCGCTGTCTCAACCGCGAACTCGGCGAAATTGCACTACGAGTAAAGATGCTCGTTACGCGCAGCAGGACGGAAAGACCCCGGGACCTTTACTATAGCTTGGTATTGGTGTTCGGTACGGCTTGTGTAGGATAGGTGGGAGACTGTGAAGTCGGCACGCCAGTGTCGGTGGAGTCAACGTTGAAATACCACTCTGGTCGTTCTGGATATCTAACCTCGGTCCGTGATCCGGATCAGGGACAGTGCCTGGTGGGTAGTTTAACTGGGGCGGTTGCCTCCTAAAATGTAACGGAGGCGCTCAAAGGTTCCCTCATCCTGGTTGGCAATCAGGTGTCGAGTGTAAGTGCACAAGGGAGCTTGACTGCGAGACTGACAAGTCGAGCAGGGACGAAAGTCGGAACTAGTGACCCGGCCGTGGTTTGTGGAAACGCGGTCGCTCAACGGATAAAAGGTACCCCGGGGATAACAGGCTGATCTTGCCCAAGAGTCCATATCGACGGCATGGTTTGGCACCTCGATGTCGGCTCGTCGCATCCTGGGGCTGGAGTAGGTCCCAAGGGTTGGGCTGTTCGCCCATTAAAGCGGTACGCGAGCTGGGTTTAGAACGTCGTGAGACAGTTCGGTCCCTATCCGCTGCGCGCGCAGGAAACTTGAGAAGGGCTGTCCCTAGTACGAGAGGACCGGGACGGACGAACCTCTGGTGTGCCAGTTGTTCCGCCAGGAGCACGGCTGGTTAGCTACGTTCGGAAGGGATAACCGCTGAAAGCATCTAAGCGGGAAGCCTGCTTCGAGATGAGGTTTCCATGGGGCTTGCCCCGAGAGGCTCCCAGCTAGACTACTGGGTTGATAGGCCGGATGTGGAAGAGGGAACTCAAGACCCTTGAAGCTGACCGGTACTAATAAGCCGACAACTTGACTACATCTACACTTGCTTGCGTCCACTGTGCGGTTCCCGAGATACGGTCGGGTACCGACCCGTACATCTCCATAGAGTTTCGGCGGTCATAGCGTTGGGGAAACGCCCGGTTCCATTCCGAACCCGGAAGCTAAGCCCATCTGCGCCGATGGTACTGCGCGGGGGACTGCGTGGGAGAGTAGGTCGCCGCCGGACATTCTTTGACGATGACGGTCACCCCTTCGGGGGTGGCCGTCATCGCCACGTCCGGGCCCGTGCGACCCGCCCCGTGCGAACAGCCCGGACCCGTCCCGACAGCGAAGGAGGCCCGGCGTGGCCGACCACCAGCGCGGTGCCCGCCGGCCGGGCTCCCAGCGGCCGGACCGTGCCCAGAAGCCGGACCGTGCCCAGCGGCCGGACCGGTCCGAACGGGGCGGCCGAGGCCGCGGCCCTCGCCCCGAACCGGTCGAGCGACGGTCCACGCGGTCCGACGAGCCGGAGCTCCCGGAGGACGTCACCGGGGCCGAGCTGGACCGCCACGTGAGGCGCGACCTCGCCACCCTCAGCAAGGACAACGCGTCCGCGGTCGCGCGCCACCTGGTGATGGCCGGCCGGCTCGTCGACGTCGATGCTGCGGCCGCCCTGCGCCACGCGCTCGCCGCCCAGCGTCGGGCCGGCCGCGTCGCGGTGGTCCGGGAGACCGCCGGGCTCGTCGCTTACCACGCGGGCGACTACGAGCTCGCCCTGCGGGAGCTGCGCACCGCGCGTCGGATGTCCGGCTCCTCCGAGCACCTGCCCGTGATGGCCGACTGCGAGCGTGGCCTGGGCCGCCCCGAGCGCGCCCTGACCTTGGCCGCCGGGCCGGAGGCGGCACGTCTCGACCGGGCGGGACAGATCGAGCTCACCATCGTGGTCGCGGGCGCCCGGATCGACCTCGGCCAACCCGAGGCGGCGGTCGTCCTGCTCCAGCTTCCCGAGCTCGAGCGCCCGCCCACCCCGGAGACCGCCGGGCGAACCGCCCGGCTGATGTCGGCCTACTCCGACGCACTGGGGGCCGCCGGGCGCACGGACGAGGCCCGCCGGTGGCTGGAGCGCGCCGCCGCGACCGACCCGGACTCCTCGACCGGTGCCGCCGAGCGGCTGGGGGAGGGCATCGAGGTCCTGATCGACCTCGAGGACGAACCGGACCACGAATGACCGAGGGCCGCTGGCGGCGCATCGACACCTCACCTGCCGTCGAGCACGACCTCCTCGTCATCGACCTCGACGGTGTCGTCTACGTCGGCCCGGACGCCGTGCCCGGCTCGGTCGAGGCGTTGACGTCCGCCCGCCAGGCGGGGACGGCATGGGCCTTCGCCACCAACAACGCCTCGCGGACGCCGGACGAGGTCGCCGCCCACCTGCGCGAGCTCGGCCTGCCCGTGGACCCTGACGAGGTCGTCACCTCGTCGCAGGCGGCCGCGGTCCTGGTGCGAGAGCGGCTGGGCGCCGGGGCGCGGGTACTCGCCGTGGGCGGCCGCGGCGTGGCGGAGGCCTGCCGCCGCGCTGGTCTCGAGATCGTGGACACCGCGGACGACGCGCCTGCGGCCGTGGTCCAGGGCTACGGACGGCACGTGGCGTGGACCGATCTCGCGGAGGCGACCGTCGCCGTCCGGGCGGGTGCGCTCTGGATCGCGACCAACACCGACCTGACGATCCCCACGCCCCGGGGCGTGATGCCCGGCAACGGGTCGCTCGTCGCCGCGGTCGCCGCGGCGGCCGGCGTCCAGCCGCTGGTGGCCGGAAAGCCTCAACCGCACCTGTTCACCACGGCTGCTCGGCGTACCGGTGCTCGGCGACCGCTCGTGGTCGGGGATCGGCTCGACACCGACATCGCCGGCGCGGCCGCGGCGGGCCAGGCCAGCCTCCTGGTCCTCACCGGGGTCACGCGACCCGATGACCTGCTACGTGCGGACGCCGGCCACCGGCCGGACCTCGTGGCGGTCGACCTCGCGGGGCTGCACGACGCGCACCCGGTCGCCGTCCGCCACGGTGACTCCTGGACGTGCGGCCGGGCCAGGGCGAGCTGGCAAGACGAC
>Ga0209587_1000998_pt1 | contig 13630 bp, 13 predicted proteins | sample NGEPerD_2_FD_184512 | JGI IMG/M metagenome (GOLD analysis project Ga0209587, IMG submission 184512) | Arctic peat soil microbial communities from the Barrow Environmental Observatory site, Barrow, Alaska, USA - NGEE PermafrostL1-D... | ecosystem: Environmental > Terrestrial > Soil > Wetlands >... | reverse complement strand
TCGGCGGTGCAGAAGATGTGGCTGTCGTCCTGGGTGAAGCCCCGCGCCCGCAGCAGCCCGTGGATGGTGCCGGAGCGCTCGTAGCGGTAGACCGTCCCGAGCTCGAACAGCCGCAGCGGCAGCTCGCGGTAGGAGCGCGTGCGCGACTTGTAGATCAGCACGTGGAACGGGCAGTTCATCGGCTTGGGGTAGTACTGCGTGCCGCTGCCAGCGACTTCGCCGTCGCCGTCGCTGGACTCCGGCCGGTCCAGCTCCATGGGCGGGTACATGCCGTCGGCGTAGAAGTCGAGGTGTCCCGAGGTCTCCCACAGCAGGGAACGCCCGATGTGGGGGGTGTAGACGGGCTGGTAGCCGCGGCGCAGGTGCTCGGCCCGGGCGTAGTCCTCCATCTCCTTGCGCACGATCGCGCCCTTGGGGTGCCAGACGGCGAGACCGGCTCCGAGCTCCTCGGGGAAGGACAAGAGGTCCAGCTCCCGTCCGAGCTTGCGGTGGTCGCGTCTGCGCGCCTCCTCGATCCGTTCGAGGTGCGCCGCCAAAGCCTTCTTGGACTCCCAGGCGGTGCCGTAGATGCGCTGCAGCATGGGACGCCGCTCGTCACCGCGCCAATAGGCGCCCGCGACGCGCTCAAGGCGGAAAGCCGGAACCCACTTCGTGGTGGGGATGTGCGGGCCGCGGCACAGATCCGGCCACACGCTGCCGTCTGGACGGACGTTGTCGTACACGCTGATGACGGCTCCGCCACCACCCTCCTCGCGCGCCACGGGGTCGTCGACCTGCTCGATGATCTCGCGCTTGTAGGGCTGGTCGGCGAAGAGCTCCAGGGCGTCCTCGCGTGACAGCTCCCGGCGGCTGAAGGGCTGAGCCTCACGGATGATCGCGTGCATGCGGTCTTCGATGCGCTGCACGTCATCCGGGGTGAAGGCCTCTGCGACCTCGAAGTCGTAGTAGAAGCCATCGGCGATCGGCGGGCCGATGGCGACCTTGGCGCCGGGGTACAGGTCGGTCACCGCCTGGGCCATGATGTGGGCGACCGAGTGCCGCAGGACCTGGCGCCCCGCCTCCGAGTCGGCCGGCACGGCCTCGAGGGTCGCACCGTCAGGCACGTCGGCGACCGGCAGCGACAGGTCCACGATCTGGCCGTCCACCTTGGCCGCGAGCACCTGGCCGCGGACCTGACCCAGGGCCTTGAGAGCGGCGTCCAAGGTCGCGCCCTCGCCCAGGTCGGCGATGGCGGCCTTCAAGCCGTCGGGGGCCTGCACGGTGCTGGCTGCGGACACGTCGTCACTCCTGGCTGGGATCTCGCGGTGTTATGGGGATGCCGCGGTAGGGCGGGCGGTGTGAGGGTACCGCCGGCCCGCGGCGGCCCTTCGGATGGGCACGCCCTGCGCCTCAGCGGTCTTCGCCCCGCGCCACCTCCTCGAGCAGGGCACGCGCGGCCGGCAGATCCTCCTCGGCGACCTGGATGCGAGTTGCGAAGCTGCCCGAGTCCAAGCCGTAGACGGCACCCAGGCCATCGCGCAGCAGCCGCACCCGCACACCTTCCGCCTCCAGCGCACCCTTGATGACCTGCGCAAGCAGATGCGGTTGGGCGGTCAGGTCCACGTAGGTGATCACGCACCCATTCTGGCCCGGCGTGCCCGCGTCGGCCCCGCCGGCAGCACGCCGCGTCGACGCCCGCCATGGGCCGGTCGTGCCTTGCACGCAGAGCGACCACCGTCATACTCCCCTCCGGTGTCGGGCCCCGGCGCCGGCAACCCGCACGTCGAGGAGCCTGGCCATGGCCGAGCCCGTGATCGTCGCCACCGCCCGCAGCCCGATCGGCCGCGCCTTCAAGGGCTCGCTGGTCGATCTGCGGCCCGACGACCTCGCCGCGGACATCGTGCGGGCGGCGCTGGCGAAGGTGCCGCAGCTGGAGCCGACCGAGGTCGAGGACCTGATGCTCGGCTGCGGCCTGCCCGGCGGTGAGCAGGGCTTCAACATGGGGCGGGTCGTGAGCGTCCTCGCCGGATTGCCGGCCGTACCGGGTTGCACCATCACCCGCTACTGCGCCCCCAGCCTGCAGACCATGCGCATGGCGGCGCACGCGATCAGGGCCGGGGAGGGCGAGATCTTCGTCGCCGCCGGTGTCGAGACGGTCAGCCGCTTCCGCAAGGGCACCTCCGACAACGTGCCGGACACCATGAACCCGCGCTTCACCGAGGCGCAGGAGCGCACCGCTGAGCGCGCAGAAGACGACGCCGACGATTGGAAGCCGGTCCAGGACGGCCTTCCGGACATCTACATCTCGATGGGTCAAACAGCGGAGAACGTGGCGCAGATCGAAGGCATCAGCCGCGCCGAGATGGACGCGTTCGCGGCCCGATCGCAGCAGCGAGCCGTCCAGAGCCAGGCCGATGGCTTCTTCGCACGCGAGATCAGCCCCGTGACGACGCCGAGCGGTGTCACGGTCACCACCGACGACGGTCCGCGCCCCGGCACCACGGTGGAAGGGCTCGCGCAGCTGCCGGCGGTGTTCCGCCCCGGCGGCCGGGTCACGGCCGGCAACGCCTGCCCGCTCAACGACGGCGCCGCCGCGGTCGTGATCATGAGCGCGGACCGGGCGCGCTCACTGGACATCGCCCCGCTGGCCCGGATCGTCTCCACCGGTGTGTCCGCGCTCGACCCGGAGATCATGGGCCTCGGGCCGGTCGAGGCCAGCCGCCAGGCCCTGGGCCGCGCCGGCATGACCATCGACCAGATCGACCTGGTGGAGATCAACGAGGCCTTCGCCGCCCAGGTCATCCCCTCCGCTCGGCAGCTGGGGATCGACTCCGACCGCTTGAACGTCCACGGCGGCTCCATCGCGGTGGGCCACCCCTTCGGCATGACCGGCGCCCGCATCATGACCACGCTGCTGAACGGCCTGCAGACGGCCGACGCGACCCTCGGCCTTGAGACCATGTGCGTCGCCGGCGGCCAGGGCATGGCGATGGTCGTGGAACGCCTGTCGTAGCCGGGGAATGCGCGTCGCGGTCAGGTGTAGCGCCGGACGGCCCGCACCAGCGACTCCACCTCGCGGAGCTCCACGGCCTCCACGCCCTCAGACGTGCGCGCGCTGCCTGAGGACTGAACATCGTCGGGAATTCGGATGACGATGTCGGCGTCGACGGCAGATTGCCCGCTCACGACCGCCAGGTCGTAGTGCACCACGGTCACGGAATCCCCGCCTGCGACAACGACGACGTCGTAGTCTGCGGCTCGCAGCGCGCGGCCGAGGAGCTCTGCGAGGATTGGCGGCTGCACGGCCACGGCGATCGTGTGCCGCGGTCGAGTCTCTGCGTTCAGGCCGGTCATCACGCAAGTCAACACCAGACGGTCAGGTTCCACATCATCAATTCCGGTGATCCATCGTGAGCGCGAGCGTGCTGATCGTGGAGGACCACGGGCTGCTGGCGGACAGCCTTCGCTTCTCGCTGGAGGCACAGGGCATCACGGCGCACGTCGTCGTGCCCGAGAGCGGTGCCCGCATCCTGGAGACGGCCGAAGCGGTTCAGCCGACCGTCACCCTGCTGGATCTGGACATCGGCGGGGCCGTCGGCTCCAGCCTGTCGCTCATCCGGCCGCTGCTCGATCTGGGCAGTCTGGTGGTGATGCTGACCGGCGTCACCGACCGCGTGCGGCTGGCGGAGTGCCTTGAGACCGGCGCCACCGGCATCATCAGCAAGTCGACTTCGTTCGACGGGTTGCTGGAGGCCATCAAGGAAGCGGCGGAGCTGGGGTCGTTGACGCGCCCGCAGCAGCGGCACGAGCTGCTGGCCGAGCTGCGCCGGCAGCGGGCCACGGACGCCGAACGCCGGGCGCCTTTCGAGCGCCTGACCGCACGGGAGGCAGAGGTCCTCGTCGCGCTCATGAATGGAGAAACTGCCGAGCACATCGCCGAACAATCTTTTGTAGCGCTCGCAACGGTGCGGAGCCAGATCCGTTCCATTCTGGTGAAGTTCGGCGTCAAGTCGCAGTTGGCCGCCGTGGCGCTGGCGCGCCGCAACCGCTGGAACGGCCGCGACGGCTGAGTCGCTGCCCCGGCCGGATCAGGGCATGCCCCCGGAGAAGAACCGCGACATGCGGATCCCGGCCGGACCGAGCACGGCGATCATCAAGGTCGGGAGGATGCACAGCACCAGAGGAAAGATCACCTTGACGGGGATCTTCATCGCGTGCTCCTCTGCGCGCTGCCGACGCTTGACGCGCAGCTCGGCGGCCTGCGTACGAAGGACGTCGGCGATGGGCAGGCCATAGCTCTCCGCCTGGACCAGTGCGAGCACGAAGCGGCGCAGGTCGGGAGCGTCCGTGCGGTCCAGCAACGCCCGCAGCGCTTGCCCGCGGGTCGCACCAAGCTGCATCTCCTGCAGGGTGCGGACGAGCTCCTCGGCGAGGGGCCCGTCGCCGTTGCTGCCCGACTTCGCCATGGCCGCCTCGAACCCCAAGCCAGCCTCGACGCAGATGGTGATCTGGTCCAGGGTGTCCGGTAGGGCTCGCTGGATGCGACCTTGCCGCTCGCGTGAACGGCGCGCGAGAACCATGTCGGGCCCGAACAGGCCCAACCCCGCCGCGGCCGCGGCGAACCCGACCGAACGCAGCCCCGGGTTCGACGACACGCTCAGCCCGCCGATGACCAGGCCGGCGACTCCCAACATGACCTTGGCTGCCAGCACACGTTCCAGCGGCCACTCCGCTGGGCGGCCGGCGAGCGCGATCTTGGTGTCCAGGGCGGCGAGCTGGCCTGCCGGCAACACGCGGCGGACCAGATTGGCGATTCCTTGCACCAACGGCAGGAGCGCACGGTCACCGGCCGAGGTGGTGAGCATGATGGCGCGCAGGTCCGTGGGTCCCTTGAGACCTTGCATCAGGTTCGTGCCGGCGCGGCTGACCGCCTGACGGGAGCCGGCGAAGGACCACCACAGCAAGGCGGCGGACAGGGTCACCGCCACGGCGGCGAACACGATCGGAAGAGGCACGTTGACGCTCCTGTCAGTAGCGGGGCTTGACGACCTTGGAAAGCCACGCCGCACCGATGACCATGAGGACCACCCCGGTCGCGATCAGCCTGTGCCCGACGCTGGTGGTGAACAGCTCGTCCATGTAGGACGGGTTGGTGAGCGAGATCCCGCCGACCACCACGAACGGCAGGGCCAGCAGGATGACCGCCGACAGCCGCCCCTCGGCGCTGAGCGCTTTGGCCTGACGTATGACCTGGTCGCGTTCACGGATGGTGTGGGCGACCTGGTCGAGGACCTCGGCGAGATCACCACCGATCTCGCGGTGGATCTCCATGGCCTGCACCACCCAGCGGAAGTCCTCGCTGTCGATGCGCTCCGCCATGGCCTGCAAGGTCTCGTCGAGATCCCGGCCCAGCCGCGTCTCCACCACCAGGCGGCGGAACTCCTCCGCGGTGGGGCTGTCGGCCTCCTTGGCGACGGCATCGACTGACTGCAACAGCCCGTAGCCGGTGCGCAGGCTGCCGGACAGCATCTGCAGAGTGTCGCCGAGCTGGCCGGAGAAGGCCGCTCGCCGGCGCGAGGTCTTCAGTCGCAGGCCGACGACCCCCGCAAGCGGGACGGCCGCCGCAAGCACGAACCCTGTCCCCCGGCCGGCCGCGAACGTCCCGATCAGGTACAGGATGGAGGCGGCAGCGCAGCCGAGCAGGACGAACTCCGCCGGGCGCAGCATCACGCCGGCGCGCTCGAGCGCGGTGTTGAGGTCATCGAAGCGCCCTCGGCGCCGGAGCGCCTGGTCGACGAAGCGCTTGGCGCGGTCGCCGACGTCGGTCACGCCGCGGACCTGGGTGGCGCCGGTGCGCAGCGCCGCCGAGGACAGCCGGATGCGCTTGGGCGCGAGCAGCAGGAGCACCACCAGGGTGAGTCCGGCGTAGACCGTGGCGGCTCCCACCCGCAGCGCCCAGGAGCTGCCGAGGAAGGCGTCGAACCAAGGCAGCGGCGGCAGGAGCAGCGCGCGGCCGGCGCGGGCGGTGACGCCGTCGGCCGCCACGCCGACCTCGATGTCCGCTTCCCCGTGCATGGTCGAGCGGTACTGCAGGACGTAATGGTTGCCGACGTCTTGGGCGAACCCCTCGAGGACTCCGCTCAACGTGGTCCCGTCGCGTGGCACCGCGACCTCTCCGCTGGTCGCCGTCGTCAGCTGCCGCAGGCCCGCGAGGTCTGACTCCGAGCTGTGCAGCTGGACGGCGTGGACCGCGATGGAGGCGTTGGCCAGCGCGACGGCCGCCGTCTCGGCGCTGGCGCTGCTGACGGTGTCGCCACCGTCGGAGAACAGCACCACCGACCGGCTGGCCGGCTCACGGCCGGCGAACAAGCCCCCGGCCATGACAGCGGCGTCGTACAGGCTGGTCTCCCCGTCCGCATCGAGGCCGGCGATGGCCACGCGCAGCTCCGCCAAGTCATCGGTGAAGGGAACCAGAACCTCCGGCGTCGCTGAGAACGCCAGCAGGGCGACCTCCGTGCCGGGCGGGACCCCATCGAGGAAGGCCGCAGCGGCTGCCTTGGCCTCCTCCAGCGCCGCACCCTTCATGCTGCCGGAGACGTCGACCGCGACGACGACCTCGAGGGCCGCCCCGTCGACGCGTTGCACCGTGACGTCCGCGGCCCGACCTTCCTCGAGCAGCTCGAACGCGATCGTCTCCAGATCGATGTCCGCGAGCCCGCGCGGGGCGAGGACCGACACCCGCACGTTCGGGTAGGCGCTGTGGTCGACGTCGAGGATGCGCAGCGTTCCCGGGTCGTCAGGCCTCGGAGCCGCCTGGGGAGCGGCCGGGGCGGGCAGCGACAGCGTCGTCAGGGCCGGCGCAAGGCTGGAGCCGGTCATGCGAACCTCAACCGTGGTCGCGTCATGGGCCCTGGAGGTGTAGCGGAGGACGTGTTGGTTGCGGAGATCGGCGGCTAGGGCGTCGTAGACGGCCTGCAGGGTGGCGCCGTCCACGGCCGAGCGCACCTCGCCTCGCCCCGCGCTGGCGAGGTCCCGCAAGGCATCGACGGCGGCGTCCGCGGTCTGCAGATGGATGGCTTGGAGCGTGGCACCGGAGGCGACCAGGAGACCCTCGGCCTCCTCCAGGCTGCGGCCACTGACCGTGTCGGCGCCATCGGACAGCAGCACGATGCTGCGTCGGGTCGCGGGATCCTGCGACAGCGCTTCGACAGCTGTGGCCACCGCGTCGTACAGCGCTGTCTCACCGCGAGCCTGCAGGCCGGCGATCGAGCCGGCCGCCGCAGCGGGATCGGCGTCGAAGCCGGCCACCATCGACGGGACGTCGCCGAAGCCGATGACGGCCACACGCGTGCCCGCCGGCAGCTGCGCGACGAAGCGCGTTGCGGCGTCCTTGGCGGCCGCCATCGCCGACCCTTTCATGGAGCCGGAGGTATCGATCACCACGGCCACCTCGAGGCGATCGCCGCTGATCGGCTCCTTGCGAACCGGGCGGATCACCCGATCTTCCCGGATGGAAAACGACTGCGGGGCGCCGTCTGCGCCGGCCGGCGCCGAGACGGTCAGGGCGATCTCCGGATAGGCGCTGGTGTCGACCGCAGTGATCTCGATCCCCGCGGCGGTTGCGTTGGAGGTGGCCGGGGCGAGCGGCAGGACAGCGGCCAGCGCCAGCGCGAGCAGCCCGCCCAGCCGGCGGCTCATCGCATCCTCCGGGTCCGCGCGAGCTGCTCGGCGGCCACGTCCGCGGCCGATGCGCCGAAGACGGTCGCGTCCACGGTGATCCCGTAGTCCGCCAACCGCTCGAGGAAGGCCGGGCGGATGCCGGTGGGACGCTGGGTCCCGCGGTAGCGGCCCTCGGCATCGATCCCGGCGCCGTAGTCGAAGGTGAAGATGTCCGTGAGAGTGACGACCTGGCCCTCCATGCCGCCGACCTCGGTGACATGGGTGATGCGGCGGCTGCCGTCACGCAGACGGGTCAGCTGCACGATGACGTCGATCGCGCTCGCGACTTGCTCGCGAATCGCCCGGCTCGGAAGGTCCATGCCGGCCATCAGCACCATCGTCTCGAGGCGGGCGATGGCGTCCCTGGGGGCGTTGGCGTGCACGGTCGACAGCGAGCCGTCGTGGCCGGTGTTCATCGCCTGGAGCATGTCGAGGGCCTCGCCACCACGGGTCTCCCCGACGATGATCCGGTCCGGCCGCATGCGCAGTGAGTTGCGCACCAGGTCGCGGATGGCGACCTCGCCCTTGCCCTCGATGTTGGGAGGCCGGCTCTCCAGGCGCACCACGTGGTCCTGGTGCAGCTGCAGCTCGACCGCATCCTCGATGGTGACGATGCGCTCATCGGTGGGGATGAAGGACGACAAGACGTTCAGCAGCGTGGTCTTGCCCGAGCCGGTTCCGCCGGACACGAGGATGTTGAGGCGCCCGGTCACGCACGCGGACAGGAGATCGGCGATCTGCGGGGAGAGGGTGCCGAAGGCGACGAGGTTGTCGACGCCGTAGGGTTCCTTGGCGAACTTGCGGATCGTGAGCGACGGGCCGTCGACCGACAGTGGCGGGATCACGGCGTTGACACGTGAGCCGTCGGGCAGGCGCGCGTCAACCATCGGCGAGGACTCGTCGATGCGGCGGCCGACCTGCGACACGATCTTCTCGATGACGCGCCGCAGGTGCTCCTCCGACAGGAAGCGCGCAGCGGTGCGGTGCAGCTTGCCGGCGCGTTCGACGTAGATGGCGTGCTCGGCGTTGACCATGACCTCGGTCACCGCCGGGTCGTCGAGGAACTGCTGGAGGGGCCCGTAGCCGAGCACGTCGTGGCAGATCTCGTCGACCAGCCGCTGCCGCTCGCCCGTGGTGAGCGGTGCCCGCTCCTCGTCGACGACCTGGCCCAGCTCCTGGCGCACGAACGCCGTGAGCTGCTCCTCCGAGAGCGACGAGTCGTACAGGCGCGTTCCGAGACGCGCGAACAGCGCATGTGTCGCGCGCAGCTTGAGGTGCCCGAAGGGGTCGGCCTTGACGTCGGTGTCCTCGGCTCGCACCAGGCGCCGCAGCCCGCTCGCCGCCGGAACCGGCAGGCTCTCGGGCGGCGCGGGGGAAGCAGGGCCGGCCACCTCGGCGGTGCTCGCCAGCGGCGCTCCATCTTGCTGGCGCAGACGCTCACTGAGCTTCATCGCATGTCCTTTACGCGTCGCAGCAGTCCGCCCGCTCGGCTGGCGGGCACCTCGAGGAACCGGTCCGCCAGCCGCAGGAACTGCCGGCTGACCGCTGAGCGGGGATCGGACTCGACGACCGGGACGCCCTCGTTGACCGACAGCGGCACGGTCCGCGAGCTCGGAACTTGGACCTGGACCTCCATGCCCAGCAGCGCCTCAACGTCGGGCGTCGCCAGCCCAACCCGGGAGTCGGCGCGGTTGAGCAGCAGGTGGCGCCGCTGGCGGGTCATACCGAGCTGCTCGAGGGCGACGACTTCCTTGTGCAGCGCGCGGATGCTGGGCACGTCCATGGAGCACACCAGCACCAGGTCGGTGGACTGCTCGATCGCCGTCAGAGTGTGCTCGCCCAACCCCGCGTTGGTGTCGACGATCACGTAGCGGAACTCCTGGGCGAGCACGTCCAGGATGCCGGCCACTGCCGCGGCGGCGATCTCCTCCGCCTCCACCGGCGACTCGGGCGCGCACAGGACATACAGGCCCGACGCGTGCTCAGCCAGGGCGACTTTGACCGCCGCAGCACCGAGGTCGCCGCTGCGTGCCACATCGGCGATCGATGCCTCCGGCTGCAGCTGCAGAGCACTGGCGGTGTCGCCGAACTGCAGGTCGAGGTCGACCAGCACCACCTGACGAGGCGCCCGCTGCGCGAGGGCCACCGCCAGGTTGACGCAGGTCGTGGTCTTGCCGGAGCCGCCCTTGGGCGAGAGCACCGTGACGACGTGGTGCGCCGGCGCGGCGAACGCCGCCGGCGGAGCCGTGGCGGCGCGCCGCTGGCGGGTGACCGTCATCGCGCGCTCGAAGGTGGCGCGGATCTCGCCCGCCTTGGCGTCGGGAGACAGCACGCCGCGCACTCCTGCGTCAAGCGCCTCCTGCAGCAGCTTGGCGGTGGGCGACATCACCAGCACCACGCTCACGTCCGGTCGCTCCGCGTCGAACCGCCGAGCCAGTGCGAGCGCCACCTCGGAGTTCATGCCGGGACCGAGCGCCACGACCTCCGTGCTGCTGCCGCGTTCACCTGCCAGCAGGTCGAGCGCGGCATCGTCGTCGGGGATGGCGTCCACGCGGCGCAGCTCGCCGTTCATCGGTGTCGCGAAGGACGTCCGCAGGCGGCCCTCGAACTCGGCGTCTGCCGAGGCGAGCGTGATGAGGTTGGTCACTGGTAGATCGTCTCCCTCGTCTGAATCGATGTGCCGTCCTCGGGGGCGGTGGCGGGTTCATGCGCGAGCCACAGGAACCCGTGCTCGGCGGCGAACACGATGCGCTCCACGGAGCCCGCGTCGACCGCCAGGGTCACCAGCACGTTGCCGCCCGGGGCGGTCGCGGTCGTGCTGGGTTCGGTTGGGCCGGGTACTGCCACGGGTGCCGTGCCGCCCTGCACCTGGGTCACCAAGACCTTGTGCAGAATCAGATGCGTCGAATGAGGGCTTTGGAGCGCTGGCTCCTCACCGGGCGGGTCCTGCCCGCTCAAGGGATCGAAGGAAGCCAGCACCCCGACCGTGTCGCCCGGAAGGAGGCGACCGCCCAGGGCCCGTTGCGACTCGAGCGACACGCTCACCTGCAGCAGGCCCTCGGGCACGTCGATGTCGCCCTGGGCCGCCAGCGCCTCAGGCGCGACGAAACGCGTGGACAGCAGCTGCTCACCGGGCACGAGGTCGACGGCGGCGACCTTGCCTTCCAGCGCCGAGAGGTCCGAGACGCTGTCCGCCGCCTCGACCTTGGCCGGAAGCTTGGTCAGGCGGACACGGGCCTCGATGGCGTTGCCCGAGGCACCGCGTTCGATGGCTTCGCTTACCACGAACACCTGCACGACCTGCTCCCCCGCAAGTGCGCGGTCCTCGGCGGAGCGCACGTAGGCGAGCAGGACGAACGTGCCGATGGCTGCCAACAGCACGGCGGCAACGACGCCGACCACTCTGCGCTTCATGAGGATTCTCCGCTAGTAGGACAGCTTGACGACGCTGACGCCGTAGCTGCAGATCGAGGGATTCGTGCACATGGGTCCACCAGAAATGACACCGGTGGTCATCCAACCGCTGATGCAGGTGTCAGACCCGCTGCACGGCGGGCTGTCGATGTAACCGGGCATCTTGATACCCGTGAGCCAGAAGGCGGCGTAGCCGACGATGCGGTACTCATCGGACCCCGCGACCACGCGGAAGTCGCCGAACACCGGGATGTAGTTGATCTGGTTCATCTGCAGGCAGCGCCAGTCGGGCGGCGCCGAGGCACCCTCTTTGACGGGCGCCCAGACGTCGCCGTTGCCGTCGGTGTAGGTGGTCACCTTGCACGGCGCGGTACCGTCCAGAGCCAGCTTCCCGAAACCGCCGGGCAACTTGCCGTCACCGTTCTCGTCGAACGGGAAGCTGTTGGGGCAGCCCGGCGTGGGCGTGACGCTGCTGTCGTGGAACATGATCACGGAGCCGGTGCCGACCGGGTCAGGCGGGATGGTCAGGTAGCCGCCCTGGGCGGCGAGCGCCTGGTCGACGTCGCAGGCGGAGATGGCGAAGGGGAAGGCCCCGCCGGGGATGCCGCCGGCCGCGCCCCACATCGCCCGGCCACGGGCGCGCACCAGCGCGGTGTCGGGGTTGCTCGGCAGGAGCGTTCCCTGGGACAGCGGGGTGTCGGGCGTTCTTCCGATCACCTCGACGGTGCCGGCGCTGGTGTCGACGCTGACCGACTCGACCTCTGAAGTCCCACCGGTGCGCGCGTTCGCGACGACGTACTCGGCCGCCAGGCTGGTGTCGCAGCCGCTGGCACGGGCGCAGCTGTGCGCCACCGCCAACGCCGCGGCATCGGCGCCGCTCTGCAGCTCGCCGCGCTCGTTGGAGACGGTACCGGTGTCGAACACCAGGATCACGAGGACCGCGGCGAACACCACGAACATGCCGCCGAAGGCGACCATGATGCCGCCGTCCTCATCGTTCAGCCGCCGCATCGCATTACCGCCCTTCCTGTGATTGTGATGTTGATCGCGGGGATGAACGCGATACTGATCTGGTGATCGCGCCGCGCCTCGACCCAGGCCTGGGGCGCCGGGTTGGGGGGCGTAGATGGAGTCGGGCAGTTGCCCGAGCTGACGGCGGTCGCACCGGCCACGCCGGCGCTGGTGGTGGTGACCGTCTGCCAGTCGCCGCCGTCGACAAGGGAGTAGACCCTCACGCCCTCCCGGGCGCCGTTGGTCAGCGCCATGCGCATGCTGGATGCCATGCCGAGCTCGAATAGGCCGGAGATCAAGGTGACGAACAGGATGACCACGATGCCGAACTCGACGGTCACGGCGCCGCGCTCGCCGGAAAGGCGGCGTCGAAGCGCGGTGTTCAGCCGGAGCAGGACAGTCATCACGGACCTCGTTATCAAGGAAGAGGGGCAAATAGCGCTAGATGGCCCTGACCAGACCGGCGAGGGTCGTGAACCAGTTCCCAACGGCGGTGACGAGTGGCTGAGCGGCCGTGGCGACCAGAAAAATGATCGTGGCGAGCAAAATCCCGTACTCGATGACGACGCCGCCGTCTTCGCCCAGTGCTGCATGCGAGGTGACAGGTGACTTGCGGCAGGAGACGTGCGAAGCGATCATCAGCGATTCCTTTCGCGGCGCTGGCGGCCACCTTGAACATCGAGGCGGGGACGGTGCTTTCCCGCGTTACGGGAAAGCACCGTCCTGCTGCCCTAGAACGCCGCGACCCGTCCGGCCAAGGCGACGAACCAGTTCCCGATGGCGAGGACCAGGGCCTGGCCGACTGTGGCCAGACCCAGCGCGATCACGGCGACGACGATGCCGTATTCGATGACGACCCCACCGCGGTCCTCACCGGCGAGACGGGCGAGCAGGCGGTCCTCCAGCGTTGCGAGGACGGCGAAGATTGCGAGCATGTGCTTCTCCTTCTAGTGCTGGACGGACTCCGCTGCCCGCCTCGGTTGGTCAGGAGCCCAAAGCGGATTCCTGTAGAAAGCACAATGCTCCTCGCCGAAGGCAGGAGTCATCCGCATATTTGATTAAATGGCGCAGATCCGGACACGGCGGCACGGCGCTCAGGCCATGTCCGGTGTCTGCGCTGTCCGCGGACATCAAAATTGAGCAATGCTGAAGTGGCCGGCACGAGTCCCATAGCTGGCGCCTCGCGGTTCCGGCGCTTGGCGGACCGCTGGCGATGGAGCTGATGCTCAACCTCTTCCGCGTGGCCTTTTCCCGGCGCGGAACACCGGCAGCATGAGCGCCGCGACAGCGACTGCTAGCCCGACTTTCCGGGCTATGGCCTGACGGGCTCTGACAGCTGACGGGCTGCCAGGTGCTGTTTGGCGGGGTTGACCTGCATGTTCCCCGGTTGAGGATGCTTGCCTTCCAACACCGAGAAGTGTAGTACCCATATATGCCATCCATTGTGGGGAAGCGACGCGGCAAGCAGACCTACTACTACCTGGTGGAGTCCGCCCGGGTGGACGGC